>SDBV01004161.1_pt1 | contig 20952 bp, 20 predicted proteins | sample 2277081 | NCBI WGS metagenome assembly SDBV01 (sample SAMN10402039, study PRJNA504765) | marine sediment metagenome | isolation source: marine sediment core GS10_PC15, 223 cmbsf | place: Arctic Ocean: Southern Knipovich Ridge | collected 2010 | reverse complement strand
TCCCATATCCTCCAATAGGGAAATTCTTCCCGCACCGTCCAACCCATCGCTACCTCCAATTTCTATTACATCCCCTGCACCCGGAGTGGTACTTAAGGTAACTCCAAAGTCAATGATACTTATGTTATTCCCGGCATTGTTTGAGACCAATACTAAATACTGACCGTCATCATCAATAATATCCAGACCGATCGGCTTGTCTAAACTACTTAAATTTCCCAGGTCCTCTGTTAAGGTTGGTGCTTGATCTATTCCGCTGCCAAACGTTAATCGAATCAACTTACTGTCTGCAAAATTCACAGTAAATCCATACCACACACCACCCTCCTTATATAGCTTCGTTTGGTAAGGTTGATTGAATAATGAACCCGGATTTCCCAAATCCACAGGTGTTGGCGTGGACGTAGGATCCGCATTATAATCCAATCGATAGTATTTATTTAGTAAAAAGTCTGAGGAGAATCCATACCAGTTTCCTGCCTCATATAGTAACTGAATATCGATGGGTAAACTTGACCCGGTAATGGTAGTTGTTTTACCAAATACAGGTAAGGAATCTAAATCCTGCATACAAAAATCCCACCGATAGGTATCGCTGTTTGTTGAATTATTGGTTAAATCCAACTGCTCATCTATACAAACAGGGGTAGAAACAGTAAATGAACTGTTTACCTGGGAGAAACTATTTATTTGAATAAATAGAAATGTAAATGATATGCTAACTATTAATCTCATTGATGTATGTTGGGTACCAAAAAGAGATATTTTCGTCTTTTGACCATCCATGACAGCCAAAGGGTAAATTATCATTGTTCATTTTGTATGCTATGGCTGGTTCAGAATCAAAACTGAATTTCAAAGCATCACTGAATGTTGCAATTTTAAAATTCCTGAAATATTTAGGAACGAGGATCGACCATATTATGTCTTCATTTACTCCATATTTCCTGATGTTGGGTTCAAGAAAATGCATCCATTTCGAGTAGTTAAAAAAAGTATTGACTTTTCTGAGTGATAATCCTCCATTCCCAACCTGTAGATTTTTGCCGAGAGAAAAATCCAAACTCTTCTTTAATTGCTTAATAATGGGATATTTAGAATATGTAAGACTTTTATAAAGACTTTTTTGAATACTAATATCGAACCAGGGTGCTCCAATATAATCATATCCTTTACCACACCAGAAAAGAAGTTCATCCCTGAAAATGTAGGTATCCAGTTGCGCAATAAGTATATAATCATACTCCATTAGTCTTTTATAAAATTTTGAGGCGCAAAGTAACCTGTTATAGCCCTCAATATTATCAAAATAATGATTTTGGAATTCTTCGTTAGTAACGTAGATTGAATTATCTGATAGTTTATAGTTACCTAAGTCAAGCCCTTTCGGTGAAACGAATACGATTGGAAATCCCTTGAAGACTTTGTACAGTCTTTCAAGCGAGATTGCCTCGTATTTATTTGGACGATCCCTGAATATGGGTATTACAACAGCGCAATTCAATTTTTGATACAACTAATATTAAGTTGCAGATCCATTCCATCTAAATTTTTGATTTCTAAAAAGGGGTTGGGAGGAACATATGCTTCGTGGAGATAATATCTGAAACTATTTCTTTCCAGAATTTGCAGTAGTGTGGATAGATTTTGGGAGGTGTCTTTTGGAGAATGATACTCAATAAAAATATTATTAATTTGGGATAAATTTTCTTCAATTGATTGGATCACATCGATTTCAGCTCCTTCAATATCTAATTTCAGAAAATCTACTTCGTGAGGGCCTAAAAATGGATTTAACTGAACTGCTTTTACTTCATATGTCGGAATATCATTATTAACTACAATTCTTCCACTAAATCCTCCTTCTGACCTGAATTTCAGAATTTCTTCTTTCTTCCAAACAGCAGCATTGTGCAATTCTACATTTCCGAATCCAAAGCTTTTCACATTTCGTTCCAGAACCTTGAATATCTCTGTATCAGGTTCAAATCCAATAATTCTTGATTCCGGAAATAATGTTTTGAAATAAATTATACTCAGGCCAATATTAGATCCACAATCTATGATCAAAGGGGAATTCCTATTTGATCTAAACCTGTATACTTCCTCTCTGAAAATTTCCTGATATCCGTGCAAGAATGTGCTTGAATCAACAAAATCAATTCTTTTACCTATTAGGGTTGAACTTCCTGCCTCATACCTGTTAATACCAGCAATTCTATTAAGTTCAAATCTTCGAGTTATTTTCGAGAATATGGAATTCATTTTTTAATGCCGATCATATTTATACAGGCTTTTTTGAATTCATTACCTTTTCCCCAGTTCCCTAAAACATATTGATATCGAAATTTTGAATCAGTGAGCAACTTTATTCCTCTTTTCAATTTTCTGATGATCCAATTACCTTCATTAGCATAGGCAGTGTTCATGTAATTTGGCCTTATAAAATTATTCAACCCATTTTCCATACCAACCATGTCTTCAGAAATATTGGAAGAAATAGTAGATTTGTGATTATCAAATTCAAAGTCTTTGAAAAGAAACTTCACAGCTTCAGGAGTAAACCTCCAGTAATCAGAAGGATATCCATGCTCCTCCCAAACGAAAGGAACTGAAATAAACAAAACTCCGCCTTTCCCCACCAATTCCGAAATATTTCTTGAGGCCTGAAATATGTCATCGATATGTTCAAGCACACTACAACAAATGATTGTCTTGAAACTTGGATATCCAAAAGCATTTTTCAGAATCTCGATATCACCCGTAATGTCTATTTGGACGTCAACGTTAGCTCCTGCTTCCCGGTCTGAACCTATATATTCCAATTGAGAAAATAAGCTTCTGTAATCAACCGAAGTTTCCTCATCGTAAAACTTAGATCCAATTTCCAGAACGGGGCCTTCAACCATTTCATGATTTTTCTTTACCCACAAGTATTGATTAAAATCACCCATTTAGAACCCAAGTTTATCCAGTATACTCACTTTGTTTAAATTAAATCTTTCAAATACTTTTCTATCACCTTTTCTATCAATTTCAATTTTTGGATTATCAAAAACCTTTTGAACCTGTTCATGAAATTTTATTTTGCGATAGTGAAATGGTTCCTTCAACGTATGTGTGGCATATACAAAACCAAGATTCCTTATTAGATTTTTTGTCGAAGATAGACATTTTCCTTTGGCCTCCCAAATAGAAAAATTCCATCGCCAGGCCCACGTATCAAGCCATCCGTTGTTTATTTTTTCTTTAATATCATTCCAATAGTTTATCTCATCAGACCGCATATCTTCTGGATATTGGACATCCCGGGAAATTTCATAGTTAAACTTTTGCCACGATGACTTCCATGTTGCCCAACCCCAGCTGAAAGGATATTTGGTAAAGTAATAAGAATGTTGGGTAAAATACTTATTAGGTAAATAGCACCCACCGCTAATATGCATAATGCTATCGTTTTCTCTGAATTTATTTAACATCAACTCTGTAAAATTGTAAAATTGTAAAGATGGATAACAATCGTCTTCCATAATGATCCCTTCCTCCACATGTTCGAAAAACCAGGTAATCGCCTGACTTACTGCCAACCCACAGCCTAGATTTTCATCTCGAAAAAGGGTTTGTATTTCACAGTCCCAGTCAATGTTATTTAAGACAATATTGCGGGCTTCTTCACATTTGACTTTATCCTCCGGATGCTCTTCCCTGGGACCATCCCCGGCAATGAACAGATACTTTGGCCTGACTTCACCTATTCTTCCGAAAACCATCCTTGTCAGGTCAGGTCTGTTGAAGATCAGGAATAAAATCGGGGTGTTAAACGTGTCTTTACTATTCATAATTAGATAGCTCTGGAAATTGTTGACCCCTTGTTTTCTTTACAGTTAATGAATATTTATATAATTCATCATATTTATCAATCCCTTTCTTCAACCCGGCTTTCCTGATGGCAACCTCGCTTAATCCTTGCGGTTCCCATTCTTTGCCAAGTATTTTATGAACATCCGATTTTATTTCCTTTTCCTCAAAGTTTTCAACCTGGTAACCCAGATCATCCTCCTTAAAGATTATACCCATATCTCCCCAGCCATCATTTACTATAATGGGTTTACCCATTGCCAATGATTCCCAGATCTTCGTTGCAGAGGATGCTTTCTTGCTAAAAGTCGGCCTGATAAAACAGATCGTAGCATTACAAATTGCAAGATAATGTGGTACTTCCTCTCTTTTTGCACGTGCTACTATTATTCCTTCTTCACCAGTTGCATAGTTATTGGAATTTGTAAGAATAACGAATTTTGAGCCAGGTTTTATTTTTTTGAGTTGTCTAAAAAACGAAATCATCTCATCCAGCATGTACCAGGTACCCAGGGAACCAATGTACATAAGCACATAGTCTTTTAAATCTATGCCCAGGGATTTACGAAGATTTGATTTTTGTGTTTCGGATACTTTTGCAGGATTGAAAAGATCGGTGTCAACACAGGTGGGGATGACCTTAATCTTCTCCTCAAATATCGAATGTCGAATGTTGAATATCGAATTATGAAGTAGTTCCTGTTTCCCAGATTTTGTAAGAGAAATGATTGAATCTGACTCCTCAATAAAATCTCTTTCCTTTCTTTTGAAGTAATTGTATATCCATCTGTAAAATGGATTACCAAGGTTCCACAATCCACCTTCCACTCGTTCATCGGCCCAGAAACCACGCATATCGAAGATGAACTTTACAGCGTACTTCCTTTTCAATGCAAGTCCAACCAGGGAAGTAATATAACTGCGGCAATGGACGATTTCTATCTTGTGTTCTTTAACCAACGCTTTGGCCTTGTGTCTGAGATTATTGATGTCGTATAAGGTGCTTAGAACGGGAGGATTTTTGTGATACCTCAGTGGAGTCCAAAGTATATTTTCATGGAGTTCCAGAGGATTATTCGTCTTCTCAAAGGAAATCACCCAGATCTTCCACCCTTTATCAGCGAGTCCATTCAAATAAGGAATTATCTGGGATTGACCGAGAGGATCGGTGAGGCCATCGTAGGTAAGGTAGATTATATGTTTGTTGGTATAGTTAATTTGAATTTGATCTTTGCCACCAGTGCAGAAGTATAAGATTCCATATACGATTGTACAGGTATGTTTCACCTTTCCTGAATCTTGAGATATAATCGGAAACGCCGGTAAATTTTATAAATCCAGCTTCCTCAACCACGCCTTTTTCCAGGTATTTATCGATCAGCCACGACATTTCGCCGCCCAGCCACTTTCCAAGAGGAATCCCAAATCCCCATTTAGGCCGGTCAAAATAGGATGCAGGAAGATATTTGTAGAGGACCTGTTTTAACAAATACTTTTCGTTTCTCTTAAGCTTTGGATCCAGGTTCAAAGCAAATTTAACCAGGTTCCTGTCAAGTAATGGTACCCGTGCTTCCAGGCCATATTTCATTGAGGCCCGGTCCACTTTGGTCAAAAGATCATCAGGCAGGTAATACTTTAAATCAAACAGGGCCTGGTATTCCGTGGATGTTAGTCCTCTTTTCAGTACGGGATCATCGTAAAATTCCTCTTTCGAAGGTGGCTCAACCTGAAGTAATCCGGCAACCTCTTTGTTACTAAAAAAATACTGCTCCTGCGAGAATATATGTGACCTAAGCCCGCTGCCGTTTGTGTTCATCAATTCACCAATCCGCTTGATCCTTGAATCTCCAAATTGTCGGAAGGGCATTGAAATTAAGTTGGAAACGGCCCTCTTTGATTTTGAACTGAGCCTTTCAGCCCATTTGTAAGATCCGTAACCATGAAACAATTCATCACCTCCATCGCCAGTAAGCACAACTTTTACCTCCTCCCTCGCCAGCTTAGATACCAGCATTGTTGGAATGGCAGAACTGTCAGCATAAGGTTCATCGTAGGTCGGAATTATCTCAAGGAGAAGGTCCATAGCATCTTGCTCCCTTAGAATATGTTCATAATGCTCCGATCCGATAGCAGACGCCACTTTCCTGGCATATTTGGACTCATTGAACTTCTGTTCGTCAAATCCAATGGTGAATGTCTTGAATGGTTTATTTGCGTATTTCTTCGCAATCGCAGAAACAAGACTGGAATCTATACCTCCGCTTAGAAAACTTCCTACCGGGACATCTGCTACCAGCCTCGACTTTACAGAGTTTTCTATAAGTTCTGTTAAACGGGCCGTTGCGGACAACTCATCAGAATAAATTTCCTGTTCAATATGTTCATCCAGGCTCCACCATTGGTGAAAACTGGTATCAAGATTACTGTCAATTTCCGCAAAATGACCTTGAGGAAATTTTCTTATTTCATTATAAATAGTACCCGGAGCAGGTATATATCCCAGTTGGAGAAAATCTGCAATGGCATTTTGATTTACCGTTAATTTTGATCTGATTTCAGGTAACTCCGTTAGCGCCTTGATCTCCGAGGCAAAAGCCAGGCAGTATTCGTCCTGATAGTAAAATAGAGGTTTGATCCCCATAGCGTCCCTCGCCATAAATAACTTACCCTCCATCTTATCGTAGATCGCAAATACAAACATTCCATTCAGCTTCGGCAGGCAATCTTTACCCCACTTTTTGTAGTATGCAAGTAATACTTCTGTATCTCCCTTTGTCCGGAATTGTTCCTGTCTTTGATCGTGATCAATTTCTTTTCCTACCCGAACGGATTGACCCTCTCTGAGGGATAGCTTTTTAGCCAATTGCTGATAATTGTAGATTTCACCATTAAATACGATTACATGCCTGCCGTCAATGGAATGAAATGGCTGGTTGGCTTCTTGCGTTAAATCAATAATGGAAAGACGGGTGTGACCCAAGATTGCGGTCTCATCTGAATTCTTCCAACTACCCCTGGAATCCGGTCCGCGGTGTGACAATGAATTGAGATTAATTTCAAGCAATTTTGAATTATATTTGGAAATAATTCCAACTATTCCACACATACCCTAATACTGTTCATGAATTTTCACGAAAAAAGCTATCAGGCCCATGCTAACAAGCAAGTGAGCACTGCTAAATATGCAACCTGGAAGGACGAAGAAACTGTCGATTACTGGAGACATAAACGGATGTATAATCTTTTGTTACCTTTTTTAGAAAATAATAAAGGATCCAATTGGCTGACCATCGGTGATGGCAGATATGGAACGGACGCGCATTTTATTTCAAAGTTCACAGAAAATGTACTGGCAACGGACATTAACGACGTTCACTTAAAGCTTGCGAAGAATGATGGCTATATCGACCACTATCAAGTTGAAAATGCTGAAAAGCTGTCTTTCCAGGATGAATTTTTCGATTTTGTTCTTTGTAAGGAGTCCTACCATCATTTTCCACGGCCTTCAATTGCATTATATGAGATGTTACGTGTGGCAAAAAGAGCCGTAATTCTAATTGAACCAAATGATCATTATATTCGACCGGTCAATAACACATTACATGCTTCAATATTGAATCTCTGGCAGGATTTTAAGAATTCCATAAAACAGCTTGCAGGTAGGGAAATTTATTATAATTATGGAAATTATGAGCCTACTGGTAATTACATTTATACTGTGTCGCAACGGGAATTTGAGAAATTTGCCCTTGGATTAAATTTGCCCTGTTTGGTGACTAAATTTTTGAATGACCATTATATTGAGGGTGTTGAGTTTGAAAAAATTTCAGACAACGGCCCACTACAAAAGGCCATTAATAATGAAATTGAAAGATTAGACAATCTCTCTGAAAAAGGTATTAATCAACCTAATATTTTATTTCTGGCCTTGTTCAAGGAAATTATCTCCCCGGAATTGGAACAGCATTTTAAAAGAGACAAATATAATGTCATTAACCTGCCAAGGAATCCGTACCTGGGCGAATAGCCTTAACAAAGTACACCATATGACTATTACTATACTTTTTTTTACCGGAAAAAGTGACTTCTAATCCGTAGTTCCGAATCCATTTAACCACATTTCTCATTTTTTGAGGATTATCATACCTGGGAGAAAGCATATCAAAAGTGTCCAGTATGGCCCATTCCTTTTCTTCCTCTTTTGATAATCCGGAAGGCAGGACATTATACATATCCACCAGGGGAATGAACCGGGTCAAAACTCCAAGCTTGATTCTATGTAGTCCCTTGTACAATCCAATAAGGCTTGTAATGTTACTTTCTATCCAATTCAAAAGTCTTTTACGGTTCATTCTTCGTGTAAAGGGTCGGGCCAGGTATTTTGCATGGATCCTTGTGTACCAGCCCTTTTGAGGATAAAAATCAACAATCAGCTCTCCCCCGGGTTTCACCATTTCCACCAGGCATTCCACAGTGCGCTGTGGCTCAGGGGTATGCTGTAACATTCCGAAGCAAAATACTTTATCAAAAGATTGTGAGGGATAGGGCAGATCGTAAACACTTGCCTTTTTTATCTGCAGAAGGGGACTGCTGCCATTATTCCTGCGATTAACTTCGACGGCGTCAGAAAAGTCCACTGAATAGATCTCTGCTTCTGTTACTTCCAGTACTGCTCTGGTAAAACGGCCAGCCCCGGAACCAACTTCCAGGACTTTCTTACCCCGAAGGTCTTCCTTGTCCCATTCCGTTACCGCCAGAAACCTTTGCTTTGATTGATCCAACCCCTGTTTTTCCCGGTCGATCTGCGTGTGCTGAAATCTATTCCATTGAAAGCCAAAGCTATCGGTGTAATTGGAATCTGCTTCCAGTTTTTTCTCTCCCTGGTTTATTGTTTCTTCCAAAATGTCATGGTTTTAATAATTCCTTCCTCACATGATATCAAATCTCTGCCAAGCACTTCCTTCATTCTCGATATGTCCGGCAGTCTTCTGGTCATGTCACCTTCAGACAAAGGCGGCAGAAACTCGATTTCGCTTGATGAGCCTGTGGAATTAATAATCATTTCAGCCAGATCCTTAATAGTTATTTCCTCATCATTCCCCACATTTACAACATCATTGATTAATCTATTCTCCATCAGACATTTGATAACAAAATCAAGGTTATCATCTATATAGCAAAATGTCCTCGACTGCAAACCATCTCCAAAGACTGAAATTGGATGATTTTCCAAAGCCAGTTTTAGGAATCTTGAGAAAACAAAGTCTTCACTTTGTAATGGGCCATAGGTGTTAAAAAATCTGAAAATGGTATAATTAAGGCCATAATCACTATAATATGACTTAAAAAATGACTCTCCTACATTTTTAACAACGGCATAAGGCAGTCTTGAATTTAAAGGTGTTGAGTCCTCATTCTGGGGAAAGTGCACTGATTCTCCGTAAACTTCCGATGAAGAAGAATAAAATACACGTTTAACTCCTGTATTTTTTGATAAAGAAAGAATGTTCTTTATTCCCTCAATATCTTTCAGAACGGCCATTGGGTTTGCAAGAGTTCGTTCAACGCCTACGACCGCAGCATAATGGAATACGTAGTCGAAAGAACCGGAAGTCATCACCGGATTGATTTCGCTATATATATTTACATCGCACTTAATAAAATTAAGGTTTGAAAGTTCCGGGTTAAGCTTTTGAACAGAGCCAGATAATAGGTTATCTACTACTGCAACCTCACATTTATACTCACCGGCAAGCTTGTTTGCCAACGTTGCTCCTATATTTCCGGCCCCTCCTGTAATAAGTATTCTCATTTTAAAAAATTAAATTTTTTATAACTCCTAAGGTTTTTCTGCTAAACATATATTTTGGTTGCTCTCTGTATGCTTTAAATAACTGCCTAATTGAGTTCCCCCGATATCCGGCCATTGCCATGTGCAGGGCACTGTAAAGAAATATATTGGATCTCATCTCAGCGACACTTCCCTTGAAGTTACCTTCTTTATGTGTATCGGAAATATGGTCAATTAATAGTGACATTCTTCCTAAAAATACGTCCTCATCAATATTTATTACACTTCTCCCGTTGTGCTGAACAATGCCTGATGTTACCTCCTGACTAGATCTTATATCAAATTTTCCACCCAGCCTAAGCCATAGTTCATAATCTTCCGAGGCTGCCAGTTTCCTATCTTCAATAAATTTATTTTCATTGAATATATCAGCTCTGATAAAAACCCCGTCACAGCTTAGAACATTCCCCTTGATCAAAAGAGGATTAATTGGATCAGGCAATGAATTGAGGGAATCCATTTGATTGAGCTCCTCATCCACGATATCAAATGCTAAATGAATCACCTCGGGCCCAACGGTTTTTTTGATGAAATTGTAAGCTATTTCCAGATGATCAGCGTACATCACATCATCTGAATCAAAAAAATTAAGATATTTCCCTTTCGCTTTTGAGGCCCCATAGTTTCTTGCCGCCCCTCTTTCTTCGTTATCTTTCCAGTAATAGTGTATTCTTTTATCATGAAAGGAATTTATTACTTCTCCGGTATTATCGGTTCCGCCATCATCCACTACTATCAATTCGAAATCGATAAATTTCTGGTTTAATACTGATTCAATTGTTCTGGAAATGATGTCAGCACGATTGTACGTTGGAATAATTATGCTAAAGAAGGGTATTGCGTCCATACTCATTTAGGAATACCTAACAAATTGAATTGGAATTCATCCGGGATATTTTCCAGTATTTTAAATGAACTATCTTCTTCATAAAACAAATCGTAATCCATTTTTCGAATGGAATTGATTACCTGCCGGGCACTGCTTCCATTGTTTCGGTACCAGGAATCAGTAACCTCCAGGTAGAGTAGCGGATGGGATTTCTTCAACACCTGAATCGCTCCGTTTAGAACCTGGGGTTCATAACCCTCCACATCGATTTTGAGTATCTTCACCTGCCCCCTGCGTTCTTCAGAAAGAAAATCATCCAACCTGATCATTCTAACAGGCACTCCCGCTGAATCACCAATTTTACCCCCACCAGAATTCGAAGAGTTAAAAACAAGATTCGATTCCCCGTTTTCGTCTCCACATGCCGATTGGTTGATCTCTATGATGGTACTAAGTCCGGGGTTGAGTTCCAAATTCTTTTTGAATGCTGCTGCGATATCCGGGTTAGGCTCAAATGCAAGGATCTTTAATTCACTATTGCCCTTTTCCACTCCCTTTTTAGCTATATTCAGAGAGAAGGCCCCGATATTTGCTCCCACATCGATTATTAATCCGCTTCCATTTAAATACCGCGATAAAACGTTATAAACGGGTTCGTCGAAATCGGCAAATACCCTCCACTGCATATAATCAGACCTGTTCAATCCAAAATTAATTCCATTTCTTACAACACGAACAAAGTCTGAATCATGATATTCGGATGGAAGTGGGAGTAGTTTTCGAAATATATCAAATTGTTGCGAAAGATTTATGACACCATTTTCAAAAGAAAATTTACGAACTATATTGTGGCTAATTTTTGTAAATGATTTCAAGACAAATAATTACGGTCCACCAATAAACTTCTGTACTTTTTATAGATACGATCTAAATGGCCTTTTTTTAAATGATTTTTCCAGTCTCCAGCTTCACCTTTTCTGTAATGAGATTTAATATTTTCCTGTCCAATAGTTCTTCCTTTTGAAAGCTTTTTGAAACTATTTTTATTAATTACTTTCTTCAATGTATGGGTGGATAAGTAGGATTTTGTAATCCTCATTCCACTTCCCATTTTCGTGAAAACAGTATTTATGTAAAATAAGGCATTATCAATCGGTATTTCAGATTTTAACTCCACCTCGAAATGATCCAAAATCTTTTTTAAGCTGTATAATGGCTCGGATGTGACATCCTCCATTCTCAACTCCAGAATTCTAGGATCAGAATAAGACCAATTAGCCATATGATCAATGAAATATGAAGAAAACTCTATTTCTAAATATAGACCATCATCCTTATTTAGTCTTTTTAATCGGTCTCTGTGCTTTTCCAAACTCCGCCAACCATCAGTTGAATGAGAATACAAGTGTGAAAAATACCCTGAAACAATTACGTCTCTTGGATCCCTAATAATATGTACACCTTTATGGAAATTTATTTTTCTGATTTTCTCATAAATACTTGTTTGCCAAAGCAACAGATCGAATGAATTTTCCTGCATTTTTTTAAAATCATCCTCAACATTCATTTGTCCTTGAATATATTTCCAACCCAAGTACTTTGAAATCTCCATAAGTACTTTTATAGTCCAAGTACTGGCACACTTATGATGACCAAAGTATGCTAACATCCTGTATATAATTGATCAAGTCTGTGAATGAAGTTTGATACTTCGAATTTTTCGAAAAATGCTTGATTAATTTGAGGAGAAGGGATGGGGATTTCAAAATACTTATAAATGTCAGATGGATTTTCGTAACTCACAACATGAAATCCTCCCATATTTGGAATCTCAGAAAAAATACCACTCTTTGTAAAAATTGATGGAATACTTCCACAAATAGCTTCTATATATGTTTGTCCAAATGCTTCAGCGGCCTCCCGGATAGGAACATGGACAAACACATCGAAGGTCTTATATAAAGCAGCTACGTCTTCCTCGAAATCAATCACCCGATAGCTTTCTTCCGGTATTTTATGCAGTAAATGAAGTATCTCCTTTTCATAGTCTCCTCCTGCATTGGCGAGAACAAGCACGGCCGCAGGATGTTTTTTTCTTAACTCACTGAAAGCCTTAATGGCAATATGCACCCCTTTCCATTCTGTCCACCTGGAGATCACGCCAATTACTGGCCCATCATTTCCTGATATTTGGTACTTCGTTCTTAATTTTTCTAAACGCTCTATTGATACATCAATGAATTCACTGAAGTTAAACCCATGATTAATTACCCTAACCTTCCCCGGATTTATTCGGTCCATTTCCACAAGTACCTGGCGTACTACTTCAGAGGGTGCAATAACTTCCGTAGAAAGTTTGTTGACCAATCTATCCAGCCACACTCCCCTTGGAAAACTTACATGATGAAGGTCGCCATGATGCCGGGTATGTATCCTTCTTTTAACCCCTGCTGCTTTGGCTGCGGACAGGCCTATCAGGTTTGCATCAAACAAATGACAATGAACGATGTCCGGTTTTATTGATTTTAGAAGTCGATAGCATTTAAGCCAGGCTTTAGGATAATCCTTTTTACCGTTTAGTTGAATTCTAGTTGTCTGTATTCCCTGGTCCTTTATCTGCTTTTCGATATTCGTGAGATCAGGATTGAGAAAAATAAATTCAAGGTCAATCCTTTTCTTGTTTATGCCCTCTGCTATCCATTTAAACGCCGGGGCATTCGAGATGCCGCTAATAATATAGATAACATTAACCTTCGTCAGGGTTTTATAATTTTAGATTGGGGAAATAATTTGAGTAGCCCGTGATTACCAGGTCGTAGATCCTGAAGCGTAATGGCTCTGGAACTATTCTAATCCAGGTTGGCGGTCTTTCCATGATACGCAACATGGAATTGGTACAAACCATTTTATATATCCATTTCTTGACCGGATTCAAATCTTCGTAGTAGATATATCTTACTTTAAGATTTGGGGTTTTGTTCCGGATCACAATGTCCTCATAAGATGTCCGGTATTCTCTTAAACGCACCAGATATGACCTTACATCTAAATGGTCCTGAAGCACAGCTTTTGTGGCCCTGTCAAAATAAATGGGAATGTCCTTTTTCGTGAGCCTGAGAGCCATATCATAGTCTTCATTATCGCTCAAAGTGTTGTCAAAACCACCGATTTCAAGAAACAGTTCGCTGCCAATTGAAAAATGTGCCGCCGTTAAAAAGGGATTATCAGTTGGGATTTGGCTGGTAGTTGAAAGAGGTAACTGGTCCAACCACCGCTGGGAAAGGTAATGACGGAATTTTTGGAATTCATTATCAGTAATGCGTGTTTCAAGGTTGGCCACTAAAACCGAATTCCCCGACCTTTGATGATACTCCAAATGCCGGGCAACAACGTTCTGTTCGGGTATGGTATCATCATCCAGAAATAGCAGGACCTTTCCCGATGCCATTGAAGCTCCTTTGTTTCTTGCGCCAGCACGACCTGCATTAGGCTGCTTAATCCATGTTAGGTTCAAATCCCATACTCTCTCTTCCAGGAAAATTGTACCATCCGTAGAGCCATCTACGACTACAATCACTTCAAAATCCTTAAAGGACTGGACTTGCAGCGCATTGAGAAGGTCGGGCAATCTATTTTCCCCGTTGAAGGAAGGTATAACAACAGATATAGGAACATGTTTGGACATCTTCATGATGTAAACTTCCTTGCCATTTTAATCAATGGGGAAGGCACCAGGTTTCTGAATTTCAACTTTCGCAGTAACCTGATGTCACTTTTGTCCATGTATTTTTCATTAACCATATCAAGCAACGGTTTTGCCTTGGTTTTCTGATTTTGTGTATAGTAATCATTCCCAAGAAGGAGTAAGTGATAGTGCAACATGGGTCGTATCAAATCTTTCGATGCAATTATTGGTATTTCAATATTGATCGTATTAAATATCTCCTCCGATCCAAGAATTGCCATTTCAATTTCTTTCTCTTTCATATGTCTGGCATAAGCAGCATACAATTGCCTGCTTTCCCGAATGAAATAATTTTTTTGATGTATGGTCTTGGAATCTTCATGGTGCCTGAAATTCACCAATACCTCTTGTATTTTTTTGAAACCATCCAGGCCAAAATGAATTAAATACCGGATCCACCATTCACGGTCAAATACATAATGCAGGTCTTCATTCAATGGACCCACCTTATCCCAAACCTCTTTTCTGAAAAATGTTTCAGGCTGATCAATCCTGGCCCAACCCAGTGTTTTTGGAAGATTGTCCGGATAAATGTCAGTACCTTTTGAATAGTATTTGGTACCATTCTTGTCAAAGATCCTGCTACGACCTGCAACTGCGTGAGTACTGTCAGTAAAATTCTTCTCTGCTATTGCAAGTGCCATCGGTTCGTAGTAGTCATCGGCATTTAGCCAATTGATTATTTTTCCTTTGGCAAGTTTTAAACCTTTGTTTATTGCATTGGCCTGTCCAAAATCCTTTTCAATTTTTACCAGGTCAATTTTATCGAAATACTTTTCTAAAATTTTGTCAGACCCGTCCGTGCTATCCCCATCAAAAATCATATATTCCAAACTGGAATTTCCCTTTTGAATTATTATCGATTCTATCGCCTCTGAGAGATATTTGCCGGAATTAAACGAGGGTGTAATTATAGAAAACATCAGAATTTCGTCTGGTAGAACAACGAATTGATACCAATAGCCTTTAGTTCATAGCCTTTATTTATTAAATAAGAGTATGTTTCTGATTTCTTTTCAATGCTAAACGAATGATCCTCAACTACTATAAGTTCAGGTTTATACTTATTTATATCTAATGACTTCAAAACTTTCAATTCCATCCCCTCAACGTCTATTGAGATAAAATCTATTTGTGTCTGGCTCGTCAAAACCTCATTCAAAATACTTTCTAATGTTTTAACATTTATATTGTACGAATTATCTGAGTTCCCTAAATTATCGTCCGCTTCTTCCATGCGATTATAACGACCTTCTGAAAATGATTTATACTTAAGTTTTCCCTGCACATCTGATATTCCGCATTCAAGATTAATATCTTTTGGCCTGTATTTATCAAAAAGTTCTTTTGAACCAACCCGGGGTTCAATGTTAATCCCATTCCAACCTTTCTTATAGAAAAAGTATGTATTAGAACTCTGGATAGGATGAAATGCACCCACATCAATATAAAATCCTTTATCCTTATTAATTATGTCATTTATAAGTAAGTCTTCCCCAAATTGTGAAAAAGATATTCTTTGATATTCGACTTCCTCAGAATATGTTAAAAATAATTTTAGTCTTGCAGGAATTAGATTTCGTATTAAGTTTTTAATCCCCAAAATAGTTAGTCAGTTTTTCTTTTCTAACCCGCCAACCGGAATGGGTGTTTCAAAATCCTTTCTTCGCAGTATGTCGAATTCTCTGGATAAAAACATAGAAGTAGTCCAGGAATATTTATTTATAGGTCCAAATCCATTAAAATCAATTTGAATTAAATTTGCCTGATTTAAGCTACGAACTGCGCCTGGGTGCCAATCTGAATTATCAAGAATAATCATTCCACTTTTTTTTAAAAAATCCGGAGCAACTTCGGCACACTGATTTCTATTAATTCCATCGATGACAATCAGATCAAACTTGCTGCTATATCCCTTGATAGCGTCGCAATAAGTAGTTTCATCTTGATAAATAACACTTCCATTTTTTAGTGTCTTATTTTTAATAACGTCATGCCAGGATCTGTCGGACTCGATTGAAATCACTTCCCTGGCATGTTGGGCATAATAAAGCGAAGAATTGCCACTCCCCCATTCAAACACCTTTCTTCCGGATAGATCAAGTTGATTTATAAATTCAATGGCCGGATACGTGTACCAGGGTATGGGTTCCCCTCCTTTGTCCATAGCACTGCTTTCAAGATTAGAAGTATTATGCCCAAAGTCGAAATCAAGGATTCTTTCCGCCCAATAATCAGGTTTATTAAATTCAATTGTAACATTGAAAATTCTGAAAAAACTCTTAATCAATTTAATGGTTAACCTTCTCATTAATCATTTCAAAATCAAAAATTGGTTGTACCATACCCTGGATCATATCAGAATTCCTAAATCCATATATGTTACTTGGCTCAACACGAAAAGAATATACATCTCTGATCCAATCTTGAATTTCATCCATCGATTTTACAAATAATGTTAAAGTATAACCACCGGGTTTGAGACTCAATTGAGGAACATTAAAAATATAAATTGCTGCATCCGAGGTATGATTAATAACCTTATCAATAAAAAAGTTGCTAAGATGGAATATAGTATTCCCTAGTTGATTGACAATAGCGACCCCGAATATCAATTCATTCATCGGTAGAAATTTACTTTTTAGCTGCAACTCTATCCTTAAATCCTCCCCGCAGAAAAACACATCCTTGTTCAATTTGCATGTGGTGATTAATAAATCTTTCTTAGCCTTTGAATCCCTCACATGATTCCATAAGTCCACATTTAATCCTAACCGAACATTAGCGGATTGGTATTTATGAATGACTTCATCTACTTTTCCAGAGTAACTATTGATCCCCTCTTGGAGAAGAAATGCAGTATGACAAAAACTACTCACAATTTCCAGGTTATGAGAGACCAGCAATACGGTATTTCCTTGTCTAACTATATCGCTCATTTTATTCATACTTTTTTGCTGAAAAGCAGAATCACCCACCGCAAGTACTTCATCAATTAATAGTATTTCTGGTTCCAGGTGAGCTGCAACCGAGAAAGCCAGTCTGACTTTCATACCACTGGAGTAGTGTTTGATGGGTGTATCAATGAACTTTTCTACCCCGCTAAAGTCAACGATCTGATCGAATTTGGCTTTAATCTCCTTTCGCTTCATACCAAGAATGGTGCCATTGAGATAGATGTTTTCCAGTCCAGTGAGTTCGGGATGGAATCCTGTTCCTACTTCAAGAAGAGAACTAACTCTGCCGTTTATTTCCACTCTTCCCGTAGTTGGTTCAGTGATTCTGCTAAGAATTTTTAGTAAAGTAGATTTACCGGCGCCGTTTCGGCCAATGATGCCCACTGCTTCACCTCGAGGAATCTCAAAAGAGATATCTTTTAATGCCCAGAATTCCTTTATTTTTTGATTTTTTGATTTACTGACTTGTTGGGAAGATTTGAACCTGGAAAGAAAGTTACCAAATGTTTCACGGAGGTCGCCGGATTTGGATTGACCGATCCTGTATTTTTTTCCTAAACCTTCTACTTTAATAGCTGCCACACTCATATCAGACTATATCTGCCATGACCCTCTCCACACGTTTAAAATAAAACAAGGATGAAATAAAGAGAACAACTATTACTACAAACGATATCCAGGCATATTGGGAGATTGGATCAGTTCCTAAAATGCTCCATCTGAATCCTTCTACCACCCCAGCCATAGGATTCAAATGGTAAATGAACAGGTATTTTTCAGGGACTAAGGAAGCGGGGTAGGCAATGGGTGTGGCATACAAGCCCACTTGCACCAGGAATGGAACCACATGTTGGAAATCCCGATACCTGATGGTTAGAGAGGATGCCCATATCCCCACTCCAAGAGCTGCCAGGACACCCAGAATCAAGTAAAAGGGCAGTTGATAAATATTAGTTGATATTGGTGCGTGGTAAAATATCATTATACCGATAAGGAAAACAAGGGTCACCAGGAAGTCAACAAGGCCGGTCACCGCCTTTGACAAGGGAATAATAAGCCTGGGAAAATAGATTTTTTTAACCATTTCCTGCGACCCAATGATGGATTGACCGGATTGATTCAATACATAAGCAAAATAGGACCAGGCCAGCATCCCGGTAAGGGCATATACAGGATAAGGGATATTTCCGGTATCTACCTTGATGGCCCGCCCAAAGATCAAAGTAAAGATCAATAGTGTGACCAATGGCTGTATAAAAGCCCAAAGTAGTCCCAGGAAAGTTTGTGCATAGCGCACCCGCAGATCCCGCCAGGCAAGTATTAAAAACAGATCCCTGTACTCGAATAATTCCTTAAGGTTCAGGGAGAGTCTGGATTTTGATGCGTCTATTACTATTTTATTCAAATTATCTCGCTTTTTGATGTCTTAGAGTTTCGTGTTTTGTAGTAGAGAATGACAAGCATAGATCCGAATATTGGCATTAGAGGTAATTTATATCTAACAAGCGTTCCAAAATTCCAGGTGGAGATACCTACTGCAAAGGCAAAACCAAGTGAGAATACCAAAGCAAAAACAAGGAAGGGCTCCGCTGATATTTTTCCGATCAAACCAAATCGATCTTTGTAGATCAAGTATACAACTGCCAAAAGTAATGCCAGGCTTTCAAAAGCCAGCATTAACATCAGTGGATTAGACACTTCCCACAAATAAGGCCGGAAAAGCGAAACATTCACAGCAGCTGGAAAAAGAAGTAGCATGTCCTGCCATGTTTCAGGTATAGCCCCAAGATCATACACCGATCCCGCTCCTCTTCCGGTAAAGTACCTTATGTCATATGCCGTTACATACACAGTATTTGTAATATTTTCAACAGCATATAAAGGATCATCTTCCCCAACCTTTAATACAGCCTGGAAACCTGAATAGAACACTATGGCTAACATCAGAGGTGCCAATGTATATCGAATCAAGCTTATTCTCACCTTTTTGATATTTGTTCTATAAAACCACAGGATCATTGCCGGAAGGAAAACCATCAGTATATATTTCTTAATACTGAAAATTATCAGAAACCCAAAAACAAATATGAGAATGGGAAGGATCTTACTTTGTTTGAAAATCGTTAGGTTCATAAAGGCCCAAATCATCCAGTATAGAGCAGAAAATGTCAACGTGTCCTTCATTATTCCTGAACCCCAGAAAACAACGGAAGGAATGAATAGAACTGCAAACGCAAGCCACATATGCAAATCTGGGAAAAGCTTTTTGAGCGATGAATACAAAGCCCAGCTTCCGGAAAAACTTATGACTGCAAAAAAAAGGGAGATACCTGTATAGTTACCAAAGGTAAACAATCCGAAAAAACCTGCGATCCGATCTACAAAAAAAGATGGCGGATCCAAAGAATGCGGAATCCTTGAGACCAATTTATACATTCCTCCACCATAATCACCACCCCAGAATATTACCCTTAATGCATCGACTGGATTATCAAGGAAAAATCCCCAGATCTGCTTAGCGCCATAATAATATCCAAAGGTATCACCACCTTCACCCACATAGTAAAACTGGTAGAGTAAACCCAGACCAATTGCTGCAATTAATTTTATTGCCAGAGCAGGGATGAAGTATCTCTTTGAAAACTGATCGGTAAAGAGTGGGCGAACCAGGAAGGCCAGAATAAGTATTAATATAAAGTAAACCGGCCCTATGATAAGGTCTTGTGCAGTCACTTTTTATTTAAAATAATAAGACGCCTCTTTTTCACTTCCATCTCAACTTTTTTACAAAGCTTCGCCCCCTGACTCCCACAAAAAGTTCACGGTAACGATTTACATCCTCAAATATATAGCCTTGGTGAATACTTTTTGCAGCCTTTAAGTGACCTTTTTACAATGTGAATTTGCTGATTTGTTAATTTGTTGATTTGTTTGCAGGGTGAAAGTCTTGATTCTTTGCCCCTACCCACTTCAAGAGGCCCCTTCCCAGCGGTTCCGTTTTGAGCAATATCTTCAGTTTCTGGAATCAAATAACATCAATGTGTGGGTGCAACCGTTTTACGATCATGAAGACTGGCAAATACTTTATCAAAATGGAAAATACCTGCAAAAGATATGGGCTGTTACAAAGGGATATGTTCGGCGCAAATGGCAAATGTTGCATTTGGGGAAATATGATTGTGTATTTATTCATCGTGAAGTGGCACCCCTGGGTCCACCCATTTTCGAATGGTGGATTGCAAAAGTGGCCCGAAAAATCATAATCTACGATTTTGACGACGCGATATGGCTCCCCAATACTTCGGATGAGAATCGGATGATCGCAAAACTTAAATGGCACTCCAAAACTACATCAATTTGTAAGTGGGCATGGAGAATAAGTTGTGGAAATGAATTTCTTGCCAATTATGCCAAGTATTACAATTCAAATGTGGAAACTGTTCCCACGACAATAGATACAAAATATCATGTACCCCGGCTAATCAAAGACACACCAACACCAGATAATAATATTATAAAAATTGGATGGACCGGATCCCATAGTACCATGAAGTATCTGAAATCATTTCAAAATGTAATTGAAGAACTTTCACTTAAATATAAATTTGAATTTATAGTCATTTCCAATCAAGATCCGAATTGGGAAATTGATGTCGTCAGATTCATAAAATTGAATAAAGACTCAGAGATTGAAGATCTTAAAACAAGCGAT
>SDBV01004160.1_pt1 | contig 20952 bp, 20 predicted proteins | sample 2277081 | NCBI WGS metagenome assembly SDBV01 (sample SAMN10402039, study PRJNA504765) | marine sediment metagenome | isolation source: marine sediment core GS10_PC15, 223 cmbsf | place: Arctic Ocean: Southern Knipovich Ridge | collected 2010 | reverse complement strand
TTGTACTCAAAAGTACAAGCACTGTTTTTCTTACCTATATAGTACTTTCCGTCTTGTGGACATTTTTCAGAACTACTATCACACATTAACTATATACCAATACATTTTATGTTTACATATAGTTAATGATACAAATAATTGAATTATTACATGAGGATTTAAAATCATACTCTGATAAGGATATTCAATTGATGGTAAAATACACAAATTTAAAAACAACGTCTGTTGAAGATTTGCGGTGGTTATTAGCAATTAACCTCGCTGGTAATATCCAATCCGGAATGATGCCCCCAATGGAAAATAATCGGATCTGTAAATCGCGCTTTATTTACATAAAAGAGTTAGGGGAAGGGACATTTGGTGAAGTGTATGAAGTGTTTGATACAGAGTTAGGGAACAAATTGGCACTAAAGGTGTCACATTTTACTTTAGATGAAGGAATAGAACAGGAAATTGGAGTTATTCGCAAGCTGACCGCCTACAAAATCCCAAACGTAGTACAGTATTTTGGGGATGGATATTGTTCATTATTGAATAACAAACGGTACTATACTATGGATATTCAGGATGAGCAATTGCACCAATTTATTAAAAATAAAAATCATTTAACACAGAAAAACCTGTTTACAATTTTTTTCGAACTTGTTTATACCCTCATGAAATTTCGCCAAGTGCAGTTCAAACACCGGGATATATCAGAATTGAATGTTCTCTACCGAGTTACTACAGAACCCAGGGAGTACAAGTTATTGTCGGGCCAAACAGTATCTTTTACGACTCTAATTCAGCCTGTTATCAGCGATTTTAATACATCTATTTTTGAAAAAGTAGATCCTGACGATCCGAATGAAGTAAATGATGTCAGGGCCATCCTTGAGCTTGTGATCAAACTAATAGATATTACAGATTGGGAAGATGATAAAGATTATGAGAAACTGGAATACATCATACATATGTTTGAAGATGACGACCTTTCACCAGAATTTGCTGGACAAATATTGGAAGAACTTGCACCACTTGTGGTGTAGAAATTGCTTATTGTAAGAGTCAATTTCATTACCTAAATCATATTATGGAACTGGCTACGGAGATTCACAGTAAAATGCTTTTCATGATTAAATATGAACCTTTGAATGAACTGTTTATTGATGCATTGCGCCAAAAATCTGATTGATTTAAAAGAGACTCGAGAAATAAACAAAGCATTATGGAAAATCCATGTATTGGTATTGATTTAGGTACTACTAATTCTGTAGTGGGTATTTGGCAACATGAGCGAGTAGAAATCATTGCCAATGACCAAGGCAATCGTACTACGCCGAGTGTGGTTGCTTTTACAGAAAAAGAGCGACTAATTGGTGAAGCAGCCAAAAATCAAGTAGCAATGAACCCAAAAAATACCGTCTTTGATGCCAAGAGATTAATTGGTCGTCGCTACAATGACAAAGCTGTAGTTGAAGATATGGAACATTGGCCTTTTAAGGTTCTAAATAAAGGTGGCAAGCCAGTGATCTCAGCAGCCCATCTTGGTAAAGATAAACTCTTTACACCGGAAGAAATCTCTAGTATGGTTCTAGGGAAAATGAAGGAAACCGCCGAGAGTTTCCTTGGCCAACAAATTATTGATGCAGTTATTACTGTGCCAGCATACTTTAATGATTCTCAGCGGCAGGCTACAAAGGATGCTGGTACGATTGCTGGGTTTAACGTCCTTCGCATTATTAATGAGCCCACTGCAGCAGCAATTGCTTATGGTCTGGACAAGCGTGGGTTGCGTGAGATGAATGTACTTATTTTTGATTTTGGCGGTGGTACACTAGATATTAGTTTTTTGACATTGGTCGATGGAATTTTCGAAGTCCGGGCTACTTCAGGAAATACCCATCTTGGAGGCGGAGATTTAGATAACATCCTTGTTGATTACTTTGCTACTGAATTTAAACGTAAACATAAAAAAGATCTAACCAAGAATCCCAAATCGGTACGTCGTCTACGTACTGCCTGTGAAAAAGCCAAGATAACCTTGAGTTCGGCAAACAATGCTTCTATTGAAATCGATTCCTTGTACGCCGGCATTGACTTTTACAGTTCTATTTCTCGCGCCAGGTTTGAAGCTCTAGCTACTGATATCTTTAAACGATGTTTTGAGCCGTTGGATCAAGTGTTCAAGGACGCGGCTATTCGTAAACACCAAATTGATGAAGTTGTTCTTGTTGGTGGTTCCACACGTATTCCTAAAATCCAACAGATGCTTACTGAATACTTTGATGGCAAGGAATTGAACAAGAGCATTAATCTTGATGAGGCGGTCGCCTATGGAGCTTCCGTATATGCTGCAGTATTGTCGGGAAATAGTGACTCCAAGACTAGTGACATGGTGCTCCTTGATGTTGCACCACTCTCACTTGGATTAGAGACTGCTGGTGGAGTAATGACCGTTCTCATTCCTCGAAATACAACTATCCCCACTAAGAAATCACAGACCTTTTCAACTTACTCAGACAATCAACCTGCAGTTACTGTTCAGGTATATGAAGGAGAGCGTGGTTTAACTCGCGACAATAACTTGCTCGGTAGGTTTGACCTCAATGATATTCCACTTTTACCTCGTGGAACGCCCAAAGTGGAGGTTACGTTTGATATGGATGCTAATGGCATTCTCAACATTGTTGCTCTTGAGAATCATTCTGGCAAAAGTTGTCATATTACGATTACTAATGACAAAGGACGTCTTACTCAAGAAGAGATCAACCGTATGATACAGGAAGCTGATGAATATCACCAACAGGATGAAGAGAATCGTGCTCGGATTGGCGCACGTAACAGCTTGGAGAATTATGTCTATCAGATCCGTAACACTGTAAACAAGATGCAGGGAACTACTGATGAGGATAATGAGCAGATAGATCAACTTTTGCAGGATACGTTGGGTTGGGTTGATGATAATCGTGAGGAGCCTCGGCAAATCTATGAGAGCAAGCTTCGTGAAGTCGAAGTATATGTGCAGCCAGTCGTACAACAGATTTATGCTAATGCACAACTAGCAATGGCTCAACAGTATATGGGTAATATCGATTTAGGTATGGGTGGTAATGAAAATGGTGAGACTTTTGTTTATACATAAAAAGAGCCGCCTACTTCTTGTAGCCAGCAAAGCTGGCGCGCGGCCCTACCATCAGCATGCTCCTTTAATAGTCTCTTGATAACAAGAGACTATTTAATTCTCCGCGAGAAAAGCTAACATCCAGGAGTTCCATCAGGAGTAGTACGATTTCCACCAAATTCTGCTGAATTCACTTTCTGAGCAGCATCTTGAACATGTACCTGTTTGTTAACTAAACCAGTTCTAAAATATTGTGTTGCTCCTGATACACGATACCTTTTGACTAGCAGTCCAGCAACAACAATGGCTGCTAAGCCCCCGGTAATACTCCACACTGTACTTTTCTTTGGAAGATTGCTGACCATTTTTTTATTTATTTAATTTTATGTGCTATATTCAATTTTTCTTGCAGCTACCCATATTTTTTCATCTGATCAGGATCATAACCTACGGTCGGTAACCCCATAATATTCATCCAGACCTTGAGACTACCGCTAGCATTCACTAATTGTCTTAATTTTAGGTCAGCACGGAGATCACGGCAGATACCCAAGAACAATAGTTGCGCCAAGTACTCTTGACCGATAATACGTAGAAACTGGAGCATTCGAGCTATTCTACGATAATTATGAGTTGCATAAAGACCAACAGTAATGCCATCAATAACTTGATAGCTTGGTGTTATACGCTGTACGTCGGTACCATCGGGTGTAATTTGTAGTCCATAAAAGTTGAGCATTATGATTAGACTATGCAATACGTTCTGTAAAAGTTTTGGATCACTTTTGAAAGCATTGACGGCTTGAGGAGTTAACAAATAAGCTTTAGCGACGCCTGGTGTCCACAAGGGAAAGAGACTCTGGATAAAATCGTGTTTCTGCTCGAGTGTGACCTTGTCCCAAGTCCAGATATCTTTTAGCCAATAACCTGATAAACTAGGTATCTGATGGTTGTAGAATTTTACCGTGTTCATTAACTGATAGAAAGATTCTCTATATTATCAAACTTTAAAAATTGATTTCGCACTTTGGACGCCTCACTCCGTTCGGCTAAAGTGCCCAAACCAGCCTCTGGCAGCAAGCCGCGTCGTCTGCGGGCTACTTTTAATAAAAGTAGGTCAAAACTGGAGACCGTCGCTAAAGCGACGGTCTCTTCTTTGGTCAGCTTTCTTTCTAAGAAAGCTGGGCGCAACCCCGCATAAAATTGATTCTAGTTTGTTAAACACAGATAATAATCAAACTCGTCCAGACTAATCCAAAATGGAAAACGTCCGTAATAATACATTTCACTTCATCTATGCTTGTACAACTGGAGACGTCACTACGGTTAAACAATTGCTTTCGTATATAAACCCAGCGTGTTGCATGAACTTTGCCATCCGAGCCAGTAGCGAGCTTGGACATGCAAGCGTGGTCAGTTTGTTACTGACGGATCCACGCGTGGATCCTACGGCTTGCGATAGCGCAGCCATCCGTTGGAGCAGCATCTTTGGGCATACGGAGGTAGTGGCTCTACTACTGGCGCATGGGCGAACGGATCCTACGGCTTGTTATAACGAGGCCATCACGTGGAGCAGCGAGAAGGGGCACTCTGACGTGGTAAGGCTGCTGCTGGCGGATGGACGTGCAGACCCCACAGCAGACTACAATCATGCAATCCGTGTGAGCAGTTGGTATGGACATGCAGACATTGTCAAGTTGTTGCTTGCCGATGCACGTGTCGATCCTGCTGGAACCAACTATGCGATCAAGTCCAGCAGCAGGAATGGACACACTGATGTTGTGAGACTGTTGCTTGCTGATGCACGTGTCGATCCTGCTGGAATCAACTATGCTACCCAATCGAGCTGCGAGAGGGGGCACACAGGCGTGGTACAGCTGTTGCTTGCCGACGGCCGTGCCGACACATCAGCCGACAACAGCTGTGCTATCCGATTGAGCTGCAAGAACGGGCATGCAGATGTGGTAAAGTTGTTGCTTGCCGATGGACGTGTCAACCCCACGGCCGAAGAAAACCAGGCGATCCGAGAAAGCAGCAGGAACGGACACGCAAATGTGGTGCGGCTGTTGCTTGCCGACGGATGTGTTGACCCGACGGCGCAAGACAACTATGCGATCCGATTGAGCTGCGAGAACGGGCATGCAGATGTTGTGAAGCTTTTGCTTGCCGACGGACGTGTTGACCCCACGGCGCAAGACAACTATGCGATCCTATTGAGCAGTAAGGAGGGACATGCGGATGTGGTTCGGCTTTTGCTTACTGATGGGCGCGTCGACCCCACCGTGGATAATAACAAGGCGTCCAAATATACTGGAGAAGTTTGGAATGATCGACAGTGCCCGTCGTCTACCTACTGTGATGTAATCGTAGCGTTATTGGCGGACTCACGGGTGCAGACCAAAAAGAACACTGCTAACTTGTGCAGCAACAGCGCGAATGGACACAGCGGTAACGTTAGCAAGTTGTTGTACAACAAGAATACAGATCCCGCCGCTGCTGCTAACGCCGCCATCCGTTGGAGTAGTGCTAACGGACACGCCGACGTGGTCAAGTTGCTGCTAGCGGATGAACGCGTCAACCCCGCCGACGTCAAAAACGCTGCCATCCGTTGGAGCAGCGCTAACGGACACGCCGACGTGGTCAAGTTGCTGCTAGAGGACGAGCGTGTCAACCCTGCCGACGACAATAACTATGCAATTCGCGCTGCTGCTTGTGCAGGTCACCTGGAGGTCGTTAACCTACTGATTACGGATGCAAATGTTGATCCCACTTGTGCCTCTTGTCAATGCATCATGAGAAGCAGTGCGAAAGGCTACGTGTCAGTAGTCCAATCCTTGCTGTCACGCGTGAACGTGGACGTCAAAACGATACCCAATGCGTTCTGGATAGCCTTCTTTCATGCCTGTATAGCAGGACGCACGGACGTGGTGAAAATGTTACTAACTGACGGGCGAGTAGATCCTACTTACCGTAACAACGAGGCCATATACGTGAGCAGCGAAAAGGGACACATAGATGTGGTGAAGCTGTTGCTTGCCGATGGACGTGCCGACCCCACAGCCAATGACAACTATGCGATCCGATGGAGCAGCTTGAAAGGCCATGCGGACGTGGTAAAGCTGCTACTTGCTGATGGACGTGCTGACCCCACAGCAGACAACAACTTTGCTATCCGATTCAGCAGCGGAAATGGACACACAGATGTGGTGAAGCTGTTTCTTGCCGATGGACGTGCCGACCCTACAGCGGACAACAACTACGCAATGCGCAAAGCTTGCGTTCGCACACGGGATATTGATGGTACGATACACAGAAACAACGACAGATACTATCGTACAGTCCTAGTTTTGCTAGCGGACGAACGTGTACAGGTAGAGTCTATTAAATAGAACGATAAAGTAGGTCAATAAGGAACCTCACGATGTTTTCCGGTAAACGTACTATTGCGAATGGTGCGAGAAAACTGCAACGCCATTTAATCTAGATATCGACCATGATTGGTATTATGTAGCTTTTGAAAACGAAGAAGATATCTTATAATAATATTTATATGTCTACGGACATATAAATCATTTATATGTGGCAGGACCAGGCAAAGCCTGGCTTCCGAGCAAAGTCGGTGAACCTGCATCCCCGTAGGGACTGCGTCTCCAACGTAGCGCGTATACCAATTCCGCCACACCGTCTGTGTACTTTGCCAGTACACAGACGATTTTTTCCAACTGATAAAAAGGAGTTGATTATTTGGGCTCTAACGCAAGTGGGCCTGTCCGGAATCGAACCGAAATCCTCGTCTCGCAAAGACGAAATTCTACCATTGAACTACAAGTCCATAAATAATCGCAAGATTATTTAGGGAGTCAAAAATTTTACTCTTTATTATTAATGGAGATATCCGAATATCGTTGTTCAAAACCCAGTCGAGATATTAACTGGACTACAGTACAACTTTTAGAGATGGCAAGTCAATTAGGAGTTCCAATATCCAAGGAAAAATGTGAATTCTATTCCTCGCACAGACCTTCAGGTCCGTGCCGCTTTTGTCACCTCTGTCCTCCTCAACATCAGCAATACAAACTCTATGATCAATATGCAATTAAAATACAAAAGCAATGGCGAACTAAAATGGTGCTCCTACACCGTCTGCGTCAACTCCAGTTTTGCCGAGAAATTAAAAGCAAAGGAAATTAATCGATCTAGATCACTTCTTGTAGCCAGTGAAGCTGGTTAGCGGCCAGGTAGCCGCGGAATCTCGCCTAGCTCTTTTAAATATCGACACACTGTGATTTCCGGAGTGATAACCATTACACCATACCGATGTAGGGCCTGGCTGGAATTAAACCAGCAACCTATCGCTCTGCAGGCGATTGCTCTATCACTGAGCTACAGACCCAAGAGTTTTTTGCAAACTCCTGGATCAATGATTCACACTTTGCATATATTTCAGAAAATTGAAATCAAATTTTTGTATTGTTAAGTATAAACAATAACTCCTGAACCAACCTTGATCGAGCGATGGAACAACAAAGGAATGCTGAAAGTTGTCAACGAAGAGAACAACAACTACAAGCGGCTATGCAGCAACACAGAGACAGCACGAGGAATACCGCCGTCAAGAATTAAACAAAGGAACCTGAGAAAAGCTATGGGCCCATCTCGGTTATGCTCCGGGGTGTCTGCATCTCAAATGCAAAAATTTCGCTAATGAATTTGTAGTAATTAAACCGTGATCCTATTAATATAGCCACAACACTAACAATTCCTATAATAAGCAAAAAGTTCTACTATCCATTACATATAACGATGATTATAATTCCGCGTACCAGTTCTGGATACACGTCCATATATCTTGGGCCCAGCCAGGAATTAAACCTGGATTACGTAGATCCAAACCACGAGTGCTATCATTACACCACTGAGCCAAGAAATCTTAATTTCTTGGCTCAAAGATCCATCCCGGTTACGATCCGGATTCACGTACTTCCAAATGCAAATTCTACCATTGAACTAATGGACCTAGCGTTTTTAATTATATTATCTTGTTGTAATGGACAACATAATTAATGCTTTAGTAGAGGATCTGGCTGGGTATTCCCTCAGAGACATCCAATTACTGGCACATTATCATGGAGTGCCAAAAGACCTGCAGACCATCGCGAGGTATAACTTTGGTGAACGGTTCCAAGCCCAAATGTATGGTAAGACCTATCACACCCACCAGATTAGTGATGCTGTTAATATTTTGAATACCAGGCTTAATGCTAATATTTGTCTACGGTCCGCATTGGTTATAACTCATTACACTGATAAGCCAGGCCAGGATTTTTTTACAACTATGCATTTGAATATTAAACCCAAAAAATACGACATTTACGATACTGAGCAGGGTATTACTACTGGAGAAACAAGTTCCCCTTATCCAATGGTCAATGATATTTTGAGTGTGGATGCCCTACGTTATTGCTTTTTTGTAGTATGGGTGAAGCGAGACGGGTACAAAAAGGAACTTCCAGTGCTTGATACACATTTGAGTTTGGTATTGTGTGAAAAAACTGCCGATCACAATTATGACGTGTACAAATACAACTCGGGGATAGTAGATGAAGAGAATGAATACCTCCTTGACATGTCTATACTAGACTTTTTCAAATTGGTGCAGAGTCGCAGTCACCACTTATTTAATATTGTCCCTACTACCAGCTGGTGTCCAAAACATCTTCAAGGCACTAGCAATTTATGCACAGTCTTTGCGTTCAATATTTACTATTATCTGAATAGGAACCGAAAGATGTCTATTAAAGATATTATCGCTACCAAGCTACAAGAGATGTCTAATATCCTCCCGTTCTTAGAGAAATTAAGTGTAGAACTCCCCGGTACTGGTGAACATGAGATCTCACTTCAGTAATGTATGCATATAATCTCTTCTTGTTGGAATTTAGAGATCCACTGGCGCACAAAAGTAGTAAACAACGAATGAAAAAAAAGCCACAACTACAAGCACGTTGCAGGATTTGAACCTGCAACCTACGGTTCAGAAGACCGTCGCTCTTCCATTAAGCTATGCGTGCTAAAAAGTAGTAACTTTCAATTTTGATCCGTGCTGCGTACAGCCTCCGCCTGGAATTGAACCAGGGTCTAATACTCACAAGGAATTCGTTCTACCATTAAACTACAGAGGCATATTTTGACCTGCGACCATTGGGAATTGAACCCAAATCTCCTACTTGGCAAGCAGGTATTTTACCATTAAACTATGGTCGCGTAAGCCCGAGACAGGGATTGAACCTGCAACCTACAGCTTCGTAGACTGTTGCTCTTCCATTGAGCTACACGGGCAAATCTCCTAGCAGATATTTGCCTGCAGCACCCGCGCTCTTTTGTTAAAGTAGAGCTTTCTAAGAAAGCTGCGTGAGCGATGATTTAACTAAATCATCGCCAACAAGTACTCGGCACAAGGTCCACTCCCGAAATTGAATCGGGGTTGCCGCAGCCACAGTGCGGAGTTCTAACCACTGAACTAAGCGAACCATTGAACTTCTGACCGAAATTTTGCAAATTTCGGTCAGAAAGGATTTTTCGGCGCCGCCGGGTCCCCAGCATGACAAACTGGAATACTATTACTATACTACAGCAGCGATAGTTTCAAAAACTATCGCTGCATATGCTAAAGTCCTCCCAGAATTGAACTGAGGTCTAATTCTCACTAGGAATTTGTTCTACCATTGAACTACCGATAACTTTCGCAAGGACTTAATTTAGGACACTAAATCGAACCTGATCCTCCAGGTCATGAGCCTGGCGTACTACCATTATACAATGTCCCAGAGTAAATTTTACTATTTACTCTGGATTAATTTCGTACACTTTGTGCACAATATATACCAATATATATCTTTAAATCAATTTTATCACAATTTTCAGAGGAGAATTGCAGGGATAAAAAGGCGAAAATAACACTTTTGATATTATAACAATATAATTATCACAAGTAAATTGAACGCGACCAGTTAAAATTATACAGAACATCTTTCTAACTAAAATCTATCAAAGCTTTTAAAGAAAGGGGTTGTCCACTCGTGAGGTTAGGAATTTGCTTATATCCGTTGATCTTGAGCAAATAGCGAAGCTTTGCAACTAGTTGTACCCAATTACAGTTTGGATTAGCTTCAAGAACCTTTAGCAAGCAAAATGTCATTGCGCCTTGATACTTTCCTTCTTCATAGGCGTCTGCTGAATACTGCTTGTCAAGACAACCGGATAACATCACTACTGGGGCTGGTGTGTTATGGTAACGAGGATCCCGTTTCATTATGGTCACTTTTTTACGTACTCTAACTATACGGCGACCTCTCCTCACTCGTACTATGCGAGTAGTATTCTTAAAGTTGTAGGTAAGATCCATACCCGTTCCCGAATGGCAACAATCTAAAACAACCGACATCCTCGAGTTTGGCTTTAGAAAGGCCAACAACCCGCGAAGCTGGTCGTCAGTTATCATGCCGGTCTGGTGATAATCTAGTGGAACAATGGATTCGTCACGACGGTCACGTTCATCATTGTTTGTGTCTCGTTCCCAACTACCATGGCCAGAGTAATGGAAAAACAAACGATCAGCGCCGGATATTACCAAATCGAGAATAGCATCAATAATATTTCTACGGCTTGGTTTCACAGCAGTGAGATCTGTCATGACAGTAAGGTCAGCAACGGAGTAGCCATTTTTCAGCAGGTAAGCCTGCATACTGAGAACATCATTAATGCAACCATTGAGAGCTGAACTGGTTCCTCGGTAATTAATACCGATCAACAATGCTTTCTTTGTTGGCATTACTTGTTAACAAGACAATTATTATTAACTGTCTTGTTTATTACTAGCTATGGATATGTTGTCAAAAGTATCCCAAAACTGAATCAAATGGGTTCTATTTTAATTAGAAAAAGATGGGAAAGTCTTGCGAGCACACAACCCAAATTGTCCAGAAGGAGAACACTCTAAAATGTACTATTATGCCCCGATCGATCGGGTATAATCAGGGAAACTGTTTCGTTTGTGGAAGGACGGCTTTACAAATTTTGTCACAGTAGCGGGATGTGACGAGGATATTGCTATACTGGCATCATGGATCCCACACAGTCATATTTCTCATTTCCAGGATTGCAAAAGGTGTCCACGGGTTTGTGTTAATGCATGTGACCAACATGCTAATGAGTTAGAACGGCTCCATACAAAATGGATAACTAATAAAGGTATCACAAAGGAGATTATCATTGAATCTCTCGCATAAAAAGATGAAAAATTAATACAAGTGTTTATACCGTCGAGATAAAAACACTTGAAATTAATACGCTGGAGGCGCTGTAGGCGCTTGTGTGTATAAACCATATACAGGTTTGCCTTTAGCAACGTTGCTCAACAACCCCAACTGTTTAATTAACTTGTACTGTATAGGAATTTCCATCAATGCGTTCTTGGCAAACTCGGCATCGTAATCCTCAACCCGCTGCTTGGTCATTACCTTGTGAAAATCTACAAACTGTAAATTATCGAATCTTCGCTGTGGAAGCTCATCATCATAATGTTCCATCTCCTCCCAAGGACCATCACCTACGCCAACAATAATAATTGACAATGGATACTCTGACGCCTCCACAATCGCTCGTCGAGTTGCTATTTGGTCAGCGACTTGATCCACTTGCCCGTCAGTAATGATGACCAATATATGGTACTCACCCGTAATACGCACAATGTCAATCGCAGTATTGATCATCGGTGCAAAGTTGGTTGTCCCCGACAATTCAATGCCTGGAATAATTTCATTGTAACGTTGGAGAACTCCAGCCGATCTGTAACACGGCGTTAAGTCTGGGTTAAATGGGAAAACGGTCTTGTTTTTGGTTGTCTTATCTCCAAATCCAAACACTGGAATGAGCTTGTCGTCATCAAACGGCTCCAGAGTCCTCCCAAGAATGTCAATCACTTGTTGGTATGGATTATGCGAATAACCAATATGATGCAAGCATTTTCCAGCAAAGGTCTTTTTTCCATTCCAGGTATTACTTTTAGTACAGTCAACCCCAATAACTAACTGTGAGGTTTCTAGTCCTGCCTCGTGTAAGGCATCCTGAACTTCACTGATCGAGTAATAGTTATCATCAATGGTTTTGAACCCCGGTAGCTGACTAGTACGAGCTTTTTTGCTGGTTTTATTACCCATTTATATTATAATTTATTATATTCTATCCTATAGAATCAATTTTTGCTGGTTTTATTACCCATTTTATCCTATAGAATCAACAAAACCACTCATAATGAATCTAACTTTTCCCCATCTCCATGTACTATAATCAAAATTTGATATCTCACGATCCAAGTCTGGATAATAAGAATAAGGACAATAAATTTTCCAATTAGTTCTATTATAAACACTTTCTTTAGTAAGAGATAACTTATCAAACTCGTTTTCACTTAATATTTCAATTCTAAGAAATGTTCCACCACCTCCACATTCAAATTCAAGTTCAAGTTCTTTTTCAAAAATTTGCTTAAACTCCTCGGACTCTTCACCTGTTTCCAAAAATAATTTTAATTTTTCGATATATTGTATTTGTCGCTCTTCAGAAAACATATTTATCGGTACAATTCCATTTAAATTCGCTGGAAAATGATCATTCTTGATTTCTAATATTGGTGGTAATTTTTGAACAATTTTTTCGATCAACTCATCTTCATCAGAATAGTCATATTCTGATGAATATGGTATTCTTCTTGCCATTTTATATTTATATAAAAGTTTAGTAAATTTCAATTTTGATATAAATCATCATACTCGGGATAATCCCCAGAATCTGAAATACCCTTTGGCGTATCGGTCTCCAACAATTCATATTCACACTCGACACAGATACTCATACTTGTTATACAATAGTTACAAGTTAACTTGAAACACTCCATGCATAAATCCATCTCACGAATACGAGGAATGATATTTCGATGACCACAAGATGAGCATTTCTCTGACACAGGCGGGTTTTTGGTATCTGCAGTAAATGTTACGGTTTTCTTTGACACAGGTGGGTTTATGGTATCTACAGTAAATGTTACGGTTTTCTTTTTGGCTGTCTGTAGTAATTCCAAGTCTTTCATTATGTAAATTGTATAATAATCGTAAAAATGATTTTTAATTTTATTTTTCTAAATAAGAATAAAATGGTTATTGAAATTCCCATATCCGACTCTTTGAGTGCAAGTGATACCCAGATGATAAAAAACTCCAAAAACACTGTATTTGGAAGTAAGGACTCTAGTAAAATAACTATTAAAGGCAAATTGGTAAAACACACGATTCCGGACAAAGATGATGAAACGCTCTATTTTATGAATTATCTTTCATATGTTAAAAACTGCTGGAATGGACATTTTGGAGTAGATATTGATCCGACAGTAATTCATTATACTATTCTTTCTGAAATCAATGAAATTGTTCGTAAGGATTCTAATACATATCGTCACATTTTTACTAATTCCAATGAAAAACAAACAATAGAGTTGATTGATCCAGATATTGAGGATCTTATAAATCTTGAGATGCTAGCAAAGGCGCTTAACGAGATCATGCCAATTTCTACCAGAAATTTCTTGACAAAATATTCAACTACCACCGACGAGGCTTTTTTTGCACAAATGGCGGCTCTAGCTGACATAGTTTCTCCTTATTATGATTATCAAGCAACTTACTGTGGAATTCCAAGAATTAGAGTTTTGGGCACTCGAAAAGATTGGGAAAAGCTTCAGGAGATTTTTTTAAAGAATATTGAAGTTTTCCGCGGAACTTGTTTAGAATTTTATTTGCAAAATGTTAATCAAGTACTTGGAGAGCTTATTCAAAATACTTTTGATACTTTGAATTTGGAGTTTTGGAAGGATATGTTTGATATACCAGAGTGTGGATCAGGACATGATGATCAAATTACCGGCTGGTTAACTCGTTTCTACACAAATTCTCAAGGATTTACACGTCATACAGGTGTATACGGACTTCGACTGGTAGATAGATACGGAAATTCAATAGGAGACTCCGACCAGACAAAGGTATGGCTTGGAAGAGCTATAGGAAAATATCCAGCTCATGTGTCCATTGTGGATTATAAAGTTAATCGTCAGAATGGTTGTGAATCAGAAGATTATCGTCTAGTAGTTGGACTGTTTTTTGGAAAGCTTGACGGTAATTATCCATATAAATCCATTGTTCCTCATTTTGGACATTTGCTTTTTAAAAATGAGACTAGTGAGAAAAAGAAAATAATGTCATCTGAGAAATTCCATGATCAAAGTGATCGTGACTCTTGGTATTCTTAATGTTTATATATTGAGATACACCGTAGCTAAGAGAAGTAGGCTAGCAGTCGGATACTCAGAGTGGAATTTAGCAAGTACCTAGCATCATTATTACAATAGGGTGGGTGTGCTCTACTATAAATGTTTCCCATAGCTCTTGACTAGGCCACGCAGCAATGAATTCTGTTTTTAGCATATCACAAAATTTCCAGATATCCATCTTTATATAATAAGAATTTTGAAATCTACGAAATCAGATTTACTACTTTTAACAAAAGTAGATCAAAAGAGCCGGTCTATAGACCGGCTCCCGTGGCCCGCTTCGGTAAGCAGAGTCTCCGGTTTTTGACCTTCTTTTTACACGAATGCATACTGATGTGTCCACTCCCGTGCAGTAGCTTTGTAACGTTCAACTGACTCTTTATATTCTCTAGCAATATCGGGTACAAGAGGATCGTCTGGGTTAGGATCATCGAGTAAACTACAAATGCTTAATAGTACTTTAGCTACGGTTAATGCTGGACTCCACTGCTCTTTAAGGATATCAAGACAAATATAGCCCTCTCCACTAATGTTAGGATGGTAAATACGGGTTATGAAGCGAAATTTGGGTGGTTTGAAAGGATATTCTTGGGGGAAATGAATATCAAGAAAGAAGGTTCCACCAGCATATGGAGAGTTAGGTGGCCCAAAAATCGTTGCTTTCCATTTATATACATTATCTTCAGCAATTCCTGCTGAGCAATTGGATGGAGGGTCACATTGGATATCGACTAGTTCTTTTTGTAGTCTTTTTAATGACATCTCTTAACTAAACTGGTGATATTTTTAAATCGCTGTTAACTATATCAGTTTTCTACTTTATATATTTAATAAAAAGTAGGTAGCCGGAAGGGCTAAAACCGGAGACTCTGCTTACCGAAGCTTGACCTACTTTTGTTAAAGTAGTAAACTTGAATTAATTCATTAATTTCCTTGATTTTCTTTGGGATCTCTACATATAATTGTTCAGAATATACTGCATATGTATCGGTAGGTTTATGTATTTTTGACGCTTGCTGTAAATAGTCCCTTGTTTTAAGATAATATTTAATACATATTTTATCTTGTTTATGTTCTAATTCTTTACCCAAGAAATAATAAAGCATCGCATAGTAGTAATATGGTTCCATTCGTTTACCATTTACATAAGAAATGCAATTATTGAGATGGTGAAGAATCTTATTTTTCCAATTATCTATTTGAACCATTAACAATAATTCTACCACATATATATAACACCAAAATACGTCATCTTTATGTGTTTCATAGCTACCGGAGGGCTTATTCTGTAGATAAAGTTCAAAGAATTTTAGACTATCTAAATTTTTAGATAATGCTCTATATGTTTGGGCTAAATTATATAATGCATGTCTATCTTTAGGATTTTTGTGGTAATCTATATAGAGTAGTTCCAAATCTCTGGCGTATCTATCAACACTTGATTTATCTTTCTGTATATCTTGATAAATATATATCCCAGTTTCATAAAGATTAGCTACGTTATGACCATCAAGTACTAGCTCCTCCTCTACTGAATAACGAAACTGCACATCCTTCTCTGATTTAATTATAGCATATCTGGGTAATACTTGTTGCTTCTGCTTATTTTGTAGAATACAGCGTATTATAAAAACATCAAATTCTGAATTATCTTTGATGTATTTCTTTAGGAGTTCTCCATTATATAATTCATCGTTCGCATCTAATAATAATAGATATTTGGCATGTTTTTTAGCACACTCAGATAAATAATTACGTGATGTAGAAAAATCTACAAATTGAGCATGATATAAAAAATATTGAATACCATTCTTACTACAAATTTTCTCAATAAGTGCTGGGGTACCATCTGAACTACCAGTATCTAAAAATACAAAGCCATCTACATTATTCTTACAACTATTAATAGTTCGTTCTATTTGACCCTTTTCATCTTTTACCATAATACATGCTGCTAGATACATATTTAAGTATAGCTGATATAAATCAGGATTTGGTCAATTGATACAAATTGCTCAAGTTTGAAAATGAGTTCGTAGGTCTCTTTGGTATAGCATCCACTATTCTGTCACTTTCCATAACAACATCCCACTCGGGGAATAATTGTAGGCTTCCTTTGATACCTCGCTTGTAGATTTTTTCCATGTTACGCACAATTCCTCCATACCTTGGATTACGCGTTGATGCAGCATATGTCTTCATAAACGTATTTATCTCCTCTATCGGTGCCGTAGACGCAAAACGCTGCACTATTTGTGCCAATTCCTCAATGACTGGCAATATATCGTTTACGCTGTTCACACTGAACCGTAGCACTGGCACAAATTCTTCATCAACAGTAATCAAGTCCTCAACCAAACTGACGCCTCCAGAGTGATCCATCAAGTAATGCATGATCCCAGTATCAGCAAGGCAATGAGCTTGAGTGATCTGGGTATCACCTGCAGGTACCAAACACCATCTCTTCCATCCAGAACCCGCAATGTCCAAAATGCACAATTCCAGCATTTTTTCCTTTGGAACCTTTTGTGGCCATTCACCCAAAATTCCCGAGGCGGCGATCTCATCATAGAATGTTACTGCAGTGTACAAAGCGATGATTTCAGCACGCATTTCTTCAAGACCATTAGCCCATTCTCCGAGACGTTCCAGTTTAATTTCATTAGTAAGCTCTTGGGGATTACCCTCACTATCAATGTAAAAGTCTGATCTGCCACTTGCATGGCCAATGGTTTCATGGAGAGTAGTGGTCAGAGAATGAATGGCGTCTTCTAGTTCTAGGTTCGGGGAATACTCATTGTACAGCTGCCGTTCTGACGAGTTGTAATAGATATTTTGATATCGCTGGATTTCGTTTGGCTGTGGTAATGTGTACATTACTTGCTTGGAGCCAAATTTACTGCGCATATCATCATAATTAGGTAAACAATAAGCAATAGTTGAAAGTATCGGTCCAGAACCACCTATACCCATGACCTTATGAGCGGTAGCTGCGTTAGGCAAAATTTCCATATCCTCCCGTTTGTAATTTTCAGGAAAGGAGAAACGTTGCTCAAAGGTTGGTAATAATTGTAACAAGGCATCAATATTCAAGCTCTTGACTGTTACGTCAGCTTGGAACGTTCCCACATGCGACATTGGATCATCATAGTACTCTATGAAACCATAACTGTATTCTACATATGGATTATTCATTTTTAACCATACCTTTGAATGCTCCTTGAAATCGGTTTCATCTCCGGTGGTTAGATATTTGATCAGATATTCAAGACTCGATACAGTATACTTGTCAAAATCCGTGGGGTTTTCCCGAGCAATCGTCAGTGCTCGATCTATCCATCGCAATGAGGTACTGAGGGCTGCCGCACAAACACCATTGGCAGAATAGGTGTCAGTTACTACTTTACCTTTTAAATGATGATAGGCATTAATGATTGACTTTTGTTCTGGAGGTAATGTATTATATAGTTCAGTGGTCATTCCTGGTCCATAAAAGGAACCGCCTGATTCTTCGATGCTCTGCGCAACTGTCAGGGTTGGCTTGTAACTAGCATCAAAGAGATACTGAGCTTCGTGTTCAGTTAATTCAACACCAAGACTCTTGAGTGATTTTCTAGTAAGAGTCAATCCAAGCTGTTTAGGTGTCTTTTTGTTATTCTCATACTCACGTTGACAATGGACACCATAGTTAGTAAAGAAATACACCCAGTATGTTTGTAATTCACCGTATAGCGGATCGTCTGGATGTCTTTGGAGAGTATTCCAGATCTTTTCAAGAATTTGTGAACACTCACAGTATTGAAATAGTGCTACAGGATATCCTTTTATTGCTGCCATGCTCATGCAATAGGCGAATACGCGATTAGGCTGGGAAAGCTCCTGCAGAGCTAGGAAGCCAGGCTCGTGAAAATATGTCTGAAGCAAGGTATATCGGTCATTCATTGTGTTATACATATAAATAGTAATTTACCTAAATCAATTTTATACTTTGGCCGCCTCACTCTGCTTACCGAAGCAGGCCATGGTAGAGCGTGCCTAAAGGCACGCTCTATTTTGATCTACTTTTGTTAAAAGTAGGCCGTTCGGCTAAAGTAGCCAAACCAGCTCCGCTCCGCTTACCGAAGCGGCTAGCGGTCGAAGACCGCGTACTTTTGTTAAAAGTAGTAGGGGTTGCGGGGAACGCGACCGGCCTTCGGCCGGATATCAGGCAAAGCCTGATCCCCGCGAAATCAATTTATGTAGTCAAAAGACTGCATAAATAGTTTTAGAGAACCTTATCAATAGGTAGAACTGGTAGGTCGAAGGCGTAAAGTGTCATCTCGCCAGAATATACATTTATATATAGCCGATCATTGCTTACAGAAAACTCATGTCTTTCAGCCATACTTAACATATGATACAGCTTATACCAAGATGTAAATGAGGCCTTAAATGTTATAGGTATGCCTTCCATATCAAACCATTTATATAAGGGAACTGTTATTGTAAGTGATAATTCAGTTTGAAAGATAATAGTACAATTTCCTTTTTCATCCAAAGAAAAAGTAGCAATATCTGAAATTGTACTATGTCTAAACACGTTACAGATTGACCTCAATAATTGCTGTTCTCTTGAACCAAACCACGTGTCCATATTTTTTTCAATTTCTTTATCTAGTTTGCATATGATTCAATTTTTGACTAGTAGGACTCTTCACTCGCGTGGTAGGGGGGTGGGTGAAAAGCAGGCATGGCTGCCTTTTTCTTTTGCTGCCCAACTGGGAGGTAGGTAGGAACTGTTATAGTCTTTGTGGTTAGGTATTGACGAGCAATACCCTTGATAGTTTCGCGTTTGACAAAGGTTTGGATCAACAACAGAATAAACGTGCCGACAATACCAAGGATCGCAGTGATACTCGACATCTCCCAGGCCTTTTTAACGTACATGTCAGCCTTGTAACATTGTAGACGAACTGCTGCTGCTGCACCCAAACTGCCACCAACAAGCATTAGCAGACCAGAAATTATCAATGCAGCATACAAAAACTTGCTCATTTGCTGCTGCAATTTTTCCTTGTTGACTATTATTAAAATGGCTACAGTAATCATTAATACTGCAGCGATAAACTGAGCAATTACTGCAGCTAACAAAAACCGTTTGGCGTCCTGAATGTCTTGGTTGTCAACATTCGTTTGGTTTAGATTTAGTAGACCATTTGTTTGAAGACTAGCATTGACAACAACTGCTACCAAAGCAAAGACGGATTGAATTAATGCAATAGTAGTATGTTTTACCATTATCTTGGTTAAAGATTTTTATATATGCTTGAAAAAAACTGCACAATTACCATCACTTTCTGCATCATAAAATTGAAATCAGAACAGTATTGTTAATTTTATCTAACATGAAAGTAAAAATCTATCAAATATCCAATAAATATGTTAAGGATAATTATCATCAAAGTTTCTTTTGTAGGTGTGATGATAGAGAACCTCCATTATTAGAATGTGAATATTGTGAGCGATGGGAAGAATATGATAAATGGTGCCCTTGTCAAAGTTGGATTAATTGTTCACAATGTAATAATAGAACATCATATGGTTGTACTATTTGTTGTGATTGCCAAATGTATTCATATTATTGCAATGATTGTTCTGGATATTTTTGTATCTGTTCTTATTGTGCAAAGGAAAACGAAGGAGAATTAATGAAATTAATTGAACAACATAATTGGTATTATATTAAAGGGAAAACTGATGATTATAAAATAGTAGAATATAAAGATATTGATAACGATACTCCAAATCGCCTCAAATCACATATTTTATATAAAAAGCCAGTTTATATTTTTGATGAAAATAAATTTGGATGGATTACTGGACCCGATGGTGGCTATACTAGTACATGGTATTGTGAATCATGCGATAAAGAATTTGAATTAGGAGATTTGTAACAAATTTGAATAAAGAAACACGAAAGCATAAAAAATAACTACAATTGATCATGTCTCTCGAAGAAAAAATTCTTAGTGCATTGTCCGAAGAAAAGGAATTAGATACCCTTCAGATTTCCAAAAAAGTGATAGGTCCACCAGGAGTACAAAAAGATGTCAATCCAACTTTATATCGCCTTTTAAAAGAAGACCAGATTAAGAAGCTTCCTCCTAAATCAGGCAGCCGTCCTTCCTGGAGTTTGAATTGATATTTCTCGAAGTGGAAAACTGATTTACCGCTTTTAAGAAAAGCGGACCAAAACCGCTTTGATCTACTTTCTAAAGAAAGTAGTAAAACTGATTTGTGGTGTGCACACCATAAATCAGACAAAGTTTTACATTTGCACTAGAATCATTTTCGCCAATATAGTTGTGTGGCTCCACAATTTTGGTGTAAAAAATTGAATCAGCTTAAAACTATCTTGCTATAAAATAAAATGGCTTCAAAAGCGGCTATTGGTATTGATTTAGGAACAACCTACTCCTGTGTAGGGGTG
>SDBV01004159.1_pt1 | contig 20953 bp, 18 predicted proteins | sample 2277081 | NCBI WGS metagenome assembly SDBV01 (sample SAMN10402039, study PRJNA504765) | marine sediment metagenome | isolation source: marine sediment core GS10_PC15, 223 cmbsf | place: Arctic Ocean: Southern Knipovich Ridge | collected 2010 | reverse complement strand
GCAAGAGCCTGGTATGCTTATGTCTGAAGACCAGAGTCTTGAGTTTTTAACTGATTTGGGTTACGCCCAAATATTTTTAACGAAAAATTTCTAGCAATGAAGGCAAAAGCGCCACTTTTAATTACACCCATAATCTCATGTACAATAAAAAAACCTCTCCAAAGGGAGAGGTTTCGCCTACTTAGGAACACCTACTCTTATAGCCGAGCGAAAAGAGCAGTTAGAGCTCCGAAAAGTATCTTGTCTCCAACTACGTCACCAGTGGCAAGTTGTTTAAATACTACCGCCATAGAAATACCGTCACCTAGCTGAGCGTCAAGAAGTGCATATTCAGCAGCAGTTAATCCACCGAGGGTTCTTTTTAGTTCCTTTACGGAGGCTTTTTTTAACGCTCTTTCCATATAAACCTCCTTTTTCTCAATTGAGAAACTGTAGAGGGATCCACCCCTCCGACCTTTGTTATACTTCAATATCACTAAAAAGTCAAATAATGGTTTACCGTCTTTGGTTGAGGTCTTGGGGGGAGGTGAGGAGAAGGGGGTGTTTTGGGGTTTTTCGGGTAAAATACTCTTCGAGGCGTTGCATGTAGAGGAAGACGATGGGGGTGACAAACAGGGTGATGAGTTGGGAAAAGAAGAGCCCCCAGAAAACGACGAGTCCTAAGGGGCGATTCATCGAACCATTATCTCCAATTCCAATGGCAATAGGCAAAACTCCTACCATGGCAGCTAATGTTGTCATCAAAATGGGACGGAATCGCTCTCTACATGCTTCTAGAATGGCACTCAGAGGGGTTTGTCCTGGTTTTTCCAGAATCTCTAGAGCAAAATCAACCATCATTACTCCATTTTTTTGTACAAGTCCGATCAAGACAATGAGTCCTACAACGCTATAAAGAGAAAGGGGCATGCCGGCAATTTTCAACGTGATGAGCCCTCCAAGTACAGCTACCGGGAGGGCCGAGAGGATCGTCAGGGGGTGGACAAAGCTCTCATAGAGGATCCCGAGTAGGAGATAGATCACAATCACTGCCAAGATGGAAAGCCACCCCATTGTAGAGAATGTTTTTTTGAAAACTTGGGTTGCTCCTTGGAGGCTTCCGGTAACATGTGATGGGAGATATTCTGCAGTTAGGGGTTCAAGTGCTTTTAGAGCTTCTCCTAGAGTCGTCCCTTTTCCTAAGTTAAAAGAGATGGTCACGCTGGGAAAGGTATTTACATGGTTGACTTGCCCGGGGGCCAAAACCTCCTTCCAGTTCGCAAGCGCTTTTAAGGGAATGAGGGGGGGGATTGAGCTATCTTGAGGGGAGACAAGAGATGAGTCTCCTTTGATGTAGAGGAGGTCGATATCTTCAACTGTAAGATCAAACTGTGGGGCGATCTCTGGGATGAGATCATACACGTTATTCCCCCTACTGAATGTCGAAATTCTCCCTCCTGAAAATGAGTATTGAAAAATCTGCTCGATCTGCTCAGCTGTCACTCCGTAGGTCCCGGCTCTTGCTCGATCGATTGCGATATTGAGTTGAGGGGTTTTGGTATGCATGTCGCTATTTACCCCCGCAAAGAGGGGGATCTCCTCCATTTTTTGGAGGAGGATCTCGGCGCCTTTGTGAAGCGCATCGGTATCGAGACTTGTCAAAACGTATTGGTACTCCCCTAAGCTAGAGGTGTTCCCTACTTGCAAATTGATTACGGGAAAGGGTTTTAGAAATACATTCATCCCAGTAACAGGGAGCTCTCTCATCAGTTTCCGAGCGACTTTGACAGAAGTGGGTCTTTTTTCGGGTGGGACAAGGTGGATAAAAAAGAGTCCCTGGCTATCTTCAGGGTACCCTCCAATGGACAGAAATTTCTTTACGTAAGGAGAGTTTTGCAACTTCTCTCCTATTTCTTTTTGGTGGGCAATCGTGTTGCTCTTACTTGAACCGTCGATGCACTGGGCAAGACCTTCGATGATGCTCAAATTGCCAATGGGGATAAAGTCTTTCGGGAGCCATTTGAGAAAGAGAAAGGAGAGGAAAATACAGATGATCCCAAATGCGAGAATCATTTTTTTGAAGCGGAAAGCAAAGAGCAAACACTTTTCATAACACTCTACCATCTTCACGTGGACCTTGTCTGCAACAGAGGCTTTTTCTTTTCTCTTCCGCCTCTTGAGAAAGTGACTGCAAAGCATGGGATTTAAGGTAAGAGAGATAACCCCTGAGCAGTAAATGGCAGTCACGATTGTGACAGAAAACTCATGGAAAATTCTCCCTAGCAACCCCGGCATCCAAATAAAAGGGAGAAAGACCGCTGAAAGGGCAAGAGACATCGTGACGACAGTGATACTGATCTGTTTAGAGCCATCAAGAGCAGCTGCAAAAGGAGATTTTCCCATCTCGGCATGCCTATAGATATTTTCCAACACGACAATGGCATCATCCACCACAAATCCAATAGCTAAAATCAACGCAAGAAGAGAGAGGTTGTCGATATCAAAGCCCATAAAGTACATCACGATGAAAGTTGCAATGAGAGACATGGGGAGAACAAGGCTGGGAATAAGGGCATCGATCCAGTCACCTAAGGCCAGAAAAATCACTCCGACCACAAGAAGTAGGGCAAGAGCAAGGGTATATTCGACATTTTGTATTGAGGAGAGGATGGAAGTCGATTTGTCGTAGAAAAATTCAAGGGAGACTGCTCCGGGAAGGTTCTTGGACAGGTTCGGGAGCTGTTTTTGGATCTGTTTCGAAATATTGAGTGTATTCGAATCGGGGAGGCGAGAGACGGCTAGGACAACGGTATTTTTTTCAGTGCCTTCTGCGAAATATTTGAAATAAGGGTCTCTCTCTTCGAGAGCTGAAAGGCCATTTGCCACATTCCCGACATAGAGAGGGGTATTACCGTACTCTTTGATGATGACATCGTTGTAGGCTTCTCCTTCTGTTAACATTCCATCAGTCTGCAGTAGGTAGTTCGTGTATGTCCCTTGGATGTTTCCTGAGGCGAGGTTGGGATTGCTCGCCATGAGAGCTCGGACGAGCTCGTTCATATCGATATTTTTCCCCATCATTTTCATCGGATCTGCTTGGACACGTACTGCGTAGGGGAGGCCGTAGACCTGGACTTGCGAGATTCCTGAGATCATGGAGAGGGGTTGAGCCAAAACATCATAGGCTAGTTCATAGAGCTTTGCATGTGATGCAACATTTGAGGTGAGGGCCAAGAAGATGATGGGGGTATCAGATGGGTTGGTTTTTTGGAAAATCGGATAAGTGGGCATCACCGGAAGGTTAGGAATCGCCTCTGAGATCGCTGCTTGCACTTCGACCTCTTTTGATGCGATCTCGGCATCAAGATCGAAGTTGAGGACGATTTGGGTCGTCCCAGTCGTGTTATTTGAGGTCATAGCCGAAAGACCGGAGATTTGGGAGAACTGCCTTTCTAGAGGAGTTGCGACTAAATCTCCCATATACTCTGGACTTCCCCCAGGTTGAGAGGCAGTAACTGTGATCGTAGGATAATTGACATTTGGCATGTCACTCATAGGCAGAACAAGAAAGGCGTAAATACCGAAGAAGAGAATTGAGATCATCACGAGAGTCGTCATCACAGGGCGTCGGATAAAGGGAGCAGAAAAATTCACTCTTTCTCTCCCTTTTTCTCTGGAAGATAGACTTTTACCCCATTATAGAGATTGAGCTGACCATCAGTGACGACCTTCTCTCCTTCTCTTAGCCCCCAATCGATCACAGTCTGGTCTTCGTACAAGAATTCCTTGCCCACCATGCGGAGCTCAACTTCCATCGTCTCCTCGTCTAAGACAAAGACATGGTACCCATCATTTCCCAAGACAAGGGCACTTTGTGGGGCTAAAATGGCGTCTTTGATCGTCTCCAACCTCAATTGGACCCGTGCAAATTCCCCGGGCCATCCCCGTTCCTCTTCGTTGGGGAGGACCCCTTGGAGGAAGATCATCCCCGTATCTTCATTTACAGTATTGTCGACGTAGTAGAGGGAGCCTTGCAAGGGGCGAGTGGGGTTTGAAGGGAGAATGGCCTCTAAGTAGAGAGGTTGTTTCTTCTGCCTTTCGCGTATGGTGTAGACATACTCGGAGGGGAGGGAGAAATTGATATAGAGGGGGACCACTTTTCGCAGGGTGACGAGAACCTCATTTTGGGCAGGGTCGATATAATTCCCTACATCGTAGTTGCGGATCCCGATATACCCTTTGGTCGTTGCCCGTATTTCAGTAAAACCTACGTTCACCTCGGCGAGCTTCATTGCAGCTAAGTCGAATTCGACAGCTGCTTTGTAGACATCGACATTTTGGACTCCTTGTTCGTAGTCGAGCCTGGAGACATACTCTTGTCCCACAAGTTTTCCATACGTTTCGGCAAAATCAAGAGCATAGCGGAGTCTTGCTTGGTCTTCTTCCAGCTGTGCCTTTGCCTCAGCGAGGTTTGCCTCGTAGATGCGGGGGTCGATCGTCAGCAGTAGATCTCCCTCTTCCACGAGTTCCCCTCCTTCGAAAAGAATATTGGTCAAGAATCCTCCCACTTGGGCTTTCAGGTCGACCTCTATCGAAGCTGCAAGCTCTCCAATCCCTTTTACAAATCTTGGAACATCCTCTTGGGTTACCTCTCCAATCTTCACTGGAAAAGAGGGGGTTTTATGGGGAGCCTGCTGGCCACAACTAGCAAGTACACTCAAAAGCACTAATAAGAGCCGAAAACTACCTTTCATCATCCCCTTCCTCATCGATCAAGACCACCCCGTCTTCTTCTGTTATGTCGCAAAGACGTAACGTTCCTGTGTCGTACGCAAGATTCGCAAGAGAGGTGAGAAATTGTGTTTTTGCGTCCACAAGATACTGCCTTGCCAGATAGAGGGCATTATTTGCTGTCATCAAGTCGAGAATCGTATTGATTCCGACCTTGTAGTTTGCAAAAGCAACCTCTTGGTTTTTTTTCGCAACTTTCAAATATTCGTGACTGTAGTCTAAAACTTGTGAATTCGCAATGAGTTCGTAGTAGTCTGAAACGACCTGAAGGAAAGCGTCGAGTTCTAGATTGTCGAGCTCAGCTTGGGTTGCAAGCAAGTTCGCTTGTGCTTTTCTCAGGTTATTGAGGTTGGTAAATTGATTGAAAATCGGGACATAGAGATTGAATTGCATGTCGTAGGCGTTGACAAACTTTTTATCATTTAGAGATTGCTTACTCCCTGTGATGCTCGTATCCATGGAGGGGAGGAGAGCTGACCGAGCGGTTTGGATCTGGAAGTGGGCATCCATCACCCCCGACCGCATTGCATTGAGATCGGAGCGGTGACGCTTGGCTAGCTCCATGAGGGAGGTCATATCCTGGCAGACTCCTTCAGTCACCAAATTTTCGGGAAGTCCTGCAACTGAGATGGGGGTATCGGCAGGAAGGCCGAGGGCTTGGACAAGGGTTGCTTCAGCAACTTTTAGGATTCCAATGTCTTGTTCCAGCAGGATTTGTGATTGCAGCAGGCTCGTGCGGGCTTGTAGTTCATCGCTTAAGCTATCTAATCCTGTCTTTCGGCGGGCTGTAGCCGCCTCAACAGTGACCCGGTTGTCATAGACTGTTGCCTCATCTACTCCGATTGTTCCGAGCGCATTGATATAGTTGTAATAGCTCTGGATCACCTGGATCATCACCGTTTGGACCTCCCAACAATAACTCCAGTTGAGACTGTCCAGAGCTGCAATTGCAGAGAGAAGATTCCCATTTCTCCCACCGAAATCGAAGAGAAGATAGGTAGTCGTTAAAGAGGCTTTTGCGTTTTTCTCTTTGGTTACAATCTCTTCGCCTGAATCGACCTCCGCAAAGAGCTCTTGCATCCAGGATCCTGTAAAATTCAAGGTAGGGAGATAGGCTCCTCTTGCAGATCCGACATCAGCTGCAGCCATTTTTGCTTGGTACCAGGTAGACCTTGTTGCTGGACTGTTTTGAAGGGCAATATCGAGAAGATCGATCAAAGGAAGGACCTCGCTTTCATCCGGGACAACAGGGGCTACTGTAGGCGATGTGCACGAGTAGGTCGGAGTAAGGGGACGTTTTGCGCTTGGTGGGGGAGGGGAGGGGGGAGTGGGAAGAAAGAAGTGGCAACTATTCAAGCCTAAAAGAAAACCTATCAAGGCTAAACACCTGAAAAGTCTGATGAGAATGACAGATTTCACACGATTTAAAGCTTCTCAATTTTGGCTGCCAATATAAAGTCGCTCTCTGATAAGCCATTGATTTTGTGCGTCCAGATGACGATCCGTACTTTTCCCCAGCTAAGGTGGATGTCTGGGTGGTGCCCCTCCTTGTCTGCGAGTTCTCCCACACGGTTGGTAAAAGCTAGGGCCTCTTTGAAGTTAGGAAACTGGAACTCGCTCTCTAAATGGTGGTCGTTCACGACTTTCCACTTACTTCCGAGTTCTTTTTTTAGAGAACTAAGCGTTTCTCCCTCTAAGGGAGGGGTGTCCCCTTTACAAGCTTGGCATTTTTTCTCAGCTAATTTGGTCATTGTTTTCCTCCTATTTCCTCTCTGTTCTGTTTACATAATCTAGACTTATTTTTAAAGCCCCATCTCGTAGCTTGACCAGAGTTCTCACCACAGTAGGGAAATTCTTCTCTCTTTGCTCTCCGTGGTTCAATTATTTACGTACAATTGTGATAAACTAACTAAATATTATTTGCTCTATGTATGCAGATTTATTTTTTGGTGAGTTGACTTTTATGATTTATGGGGGGAAAATCTCAGGTTCTTTCTACCAAAGAGGTGAATCATGATGCAGTGTAAAAGATGGCTCGGATCGATTGCGGGAGGAGTACTCCTGTCGGCTCTTCTCTTATCGACAACCCCTTCTCAACCCTCCCTTCTCAAAAAAAGAGCTCTTGCCGATCTCGACACGATCCGAAACATCTTCGAAGTGAAATATGCTCCCACCCTTTGGAAAAAAGAATTTGCTGCTTGGGAGCTCGATCCGGCGATAGAGGAGGCAAAAGATACGATCCGCAGCTTCTCTCCTCTCACTTTGAAACAGTGTCAAGTTGCAATTCGAAATTTCTTCAATTCAACTGAAGATTACCACGTAGGGGTCAAGTTCTACTCGACAGAGTGTGCCTCGCTTCCTTTTATGATTAAGGAGGCTGAGGGTCGGTTTTTTATCTCCTATGTTGACCGTTCCCAAGTATCTGAGAGGGGATTTCCCTTTTTTATAGGGGATGAAATCCTTAACTTTGACAATCTCCCCATTGGGGAAGCAGTCGATACGTTGCAACGTGAAGAGTATGGATCCAACACATGGGAGACCAACCGCGCCCTTGCCACCCATGCCTTAACCTATCGGAGAGGGGATTTAGGACAGATCATTCCACAAGGGGAGTGCCACATTTCGGGAATCAGACAAGGCGAGCAAAAAGTCCGATATGCCACCGTTGATTGGTCGTATGCTCCTGAAAAAATCAAAGATTTCGCCAAGCTGGGGACCCTTGAAGCTGCCTACTCTCCTTCTGCACTAGAGTGGCACGAAAATCCGCTTCAGGCCCTTAAGAACTCCTCTTTTTTTCAGAAGATGATGGTCTCCCATTTTTGGGATCGCTCTTATGTAGGCGGTTCTTTAGAGGGGAATCCACACACACTTGGAGCAAAAAAAGACTTTCTCCCAAACCTTGGGCAAGTGATTTGGCGTAACAACTCCTATTGGATCTTCGATGCCTATATCTTCTTAACCCCTTCAAATGAGCGAGTTGGGTATATCCGATTGCCTCACTACCTCGGAGATGAGGAGGAAGTTGAAGAGTTCGGTATCCTCATGAACTACTTCCAGCAAAACACAGACGCCCTTGTTTTGGATCAAATGAATAATCCAGGAGGGTCGATTTTCTATCTTTATGGGCTCGCCTCAACATTGACTAACCGCCCTCTTTTTGCCCCGAAACACCATATCACCCTAACACAAGAAGAGGTGAGCACGGCAATTACCCTTCTCTCTTATCTCGACCAGGTATGCGATACCTATTCTGCAAAAGAGGTACTAGGGGATAACATCGGGGGGTACATGATCGATTACAAGTTTGCTCAGCTGATGAGAGATTTTTGCCATTTTCTCATCAAACAATGGAATGAGGGGAGACTCTACACAGAATTGACCCATCTCTATGGAGTTGACCACATTCTTCCACACCCTGAGTACCGTTACACCAAACCGATTCTGCTTCTGGTGAATGAGCTCTGTTTTTCAGGGGGGGATTTCTTCCCTGCTGTTCTTCAAGACAGCAACCGGGCAAAAGTGATGGGAACGCGCACCTCTGGTGCAGGTGGTTATGTTGCCAACGTCCAATTTCCGAACCATACAGGGATGCAAAGCTTCTCTCTAACGGGCTCTCTAGCCGAAAGGAGAGACAGCACCCCATTAGAAAATCTTGGAGTTGTCCCTGACATCCCTTATACTCTGACTACAGAAGACCTTGAAAATCACTATTCGGAGTTTGCAGACGCGATTGTCCAAGAGGTCCAAACTCTTTTATCACAAAAAAAGGGGTAAGATGAAACTACTACTCTCAAAACCGAGGGGATTTTGTGCTGGGGTGGTCCGAGCCATCGAGATCGTTGAGAAGGCTCTTGAGAAATGGGGACCCCCGATTTATGTAAAACATGAGATTGTCCACAACAGGCATGTTGTTGAAGGCTTACGCCAGAAAGGGGCTGTTTTCATCGAAGATTTAGCTGACGTACCTGAGGGGTCCCGCTTGATCTACTCTGCCCACGGGGTACCTCCCTCTGTTCGAGACGAAGCAAAAGCCCGTCAGTTGATCGAGATCGACGCTACCTGCGGCCTTGTCACCAAGGTACACTCGGCTGCTAAGAGATATGCTGCCAAGGGATACCATATCATCCTCATTGGGCATCGCAAGCACGTCGAAATCATCGGGACTGCGGGTGAGGTACCTGAGCAGACGACGATTGTAGAGTCAGAAGAGGAAGTGGCCACCCTCCCCTTTACCCAAGAAGACCGACTTTTCTATATCACGCAGACCACTTTGAGCCTAGATGATGTAGCAGGTATCATAATAGCCCTTAAGGAGCGGTATCCGCAGACTGCAACCCTTCCTAGCGCCTCGATCTGCTATGCGACCACAAATAGGCAACTCGCTCTTAAAGAGATCACCAATGAGACCGATCTCATCCTAGTTGTAGGAGATCCTACTAGCTCGAACTCGAATCGTCTTCGCGAACTTGCTGCAAATCGAGAGGTTCCTGCCTATCTAATCAATGGCCCAGAAGAAATCGACCCCAGTTGGCTTTCAGAGGTAAAAACCATCGGTCTCACAGCTGGGGCGTCGACTCCAGAGGATATCGTGAAGCTTTGTATCCAGCAGCTTGTGGCCTATGGGGTGACTGAAGTAGAAGATGTTGTCTTCACAACTGAAGATGTCGTCTTCCAAATCCCAAGATCCCTAGCTACCGCCTAATGTTTCGGGCGCTGCGCTATCCCATTGTCAATCTACGGACGACTTTTTTTCGCCTGTTTCAATGGGTGTGCACTGTCCTCCTCTACTATCGAAATGGTGCCTTTTTCTTAACCGATTGCCTCCTCGCTACCCAGTATTTCTTCCAAAATCCCCATAGTGTGAGTAAATCGATCCTCAAAAAATGGGGAGCCGCTGATCTTTACACCTATGGCGAGACCCCTCTTACCACCCTCGACAAAATGGCCAGGGAGTGTCAACTCCTCTCAACCGATACCGTCTTTGAGCTCGGGTGCGGAACAGGGAGGACGATCTTCTGGCTTGCCCACTTTGTCGGATGCAAAACTGTTGGCATCGATCTCCTTCCCTCTTTCATCAAAAAAGCCAAGCGGGTGCAGGATTGGCTCTCCATCCCCAACGTCCAGTTCTATGAGCAAGATATGCTTGAGGTGGATCTCTCGGTCGCAACCTTCCTCTACCTCTATGGGACGTGCCTCAGTGAGGAGTTTCTCCATAAGCTCGTCCCCAAGTTCGAGAAGCTGAAGCCCGGAACAAGGATCCTTTCGGTGAGCTATCCTCTAACCGAGTATTCAAATCGTTTCGAGGTTACAAAAGAGTTCTCTGCTCGCTTCCCCTGGGGAAAAGCCGCCTGCTTCCTCAATGTTCTCCTGTAGAAAAAGAGAGGTTAAAGGCCCAAGTTCCCATCCTCAGGCACAAACCATACAGCGAGCGATCGTCCAAATGAGGCGAGAAAAGCAGCCAAAAATCCCCCAAGAACCTGATGCGTCAAGAGTATAGTTGGCGGATGGTGTCGTGTTGCATTTGTAGCTGCTGGTAGAGGAAGTTTTCGATGTTCTTCCACTGGTCCTTGATCTCCTCAATAGAGCGGGTAGTCTCGTCAGTGTCAGAGCGATAGAGCTCGCTCTTGTGCTGGTGAAGGGAGCGGTTCCCTTGGGCAAAGGTCCCTTGGATCTGCCCAATCGCCTTTTGCATCTCAGATGCTCCAGAGGTCATCTTTGTAGCCGACGCGAAAAACTTTGTTTCATTCATTCCTTGGAGACTAGAGAAGACCCCGGAGAGTTTGCCGAGGATCCAATCCCCCTTCATGTAGCCGATAATGGGGCAAAAACCTGAAACAATCGCGAGCACCCCAGCCCCAATGCTGGCAAACATGGTGTTTTTCCCCTCGGTTTTGAAGGTTTTGACAACTTCTTCCATATGCTCAATCTGCATCTGTCTCTCATGCATCCGGGCGATCCGTTCTTGCTCTTTGCTTTTGAGCGAGAGCTGGAGAATTTCGATAAAGAGGAGGAAGATATCGAATTGGGTCACCCGCATCTGGAAGACTTCACTTAAAATCGACTCCTCATTGGCATAGGCAACGAGCTTCTCTTCAAATGCGTTGGAAGGAGCCGCTATAGCAGTGGATGAGGAGAGGCCCTCTATTCCATGGACTCCTTCTTCTCCCTCATCTTCATACTTCTGTTTGTTGTTTTCACGTTCGTCTTCGGCAAATCCCTCTTCCTCTTTTCGATCCCTCTTTTGCTGGGTCTCTTGTTCTTTTTTTGCCGTTTGCTCTTTTGCAAGAGGGGAGTGAGCGGTTCTCTCTTTTCCAGAAGAGTCGTGGGTTTTTGTTTGCCGCTCTCCTTTTTCTCCTGTTTTCTCCTGTTTTGCTTTCTCTTTAGCTACCTCTTTTTTCGGAAGAGGTGTCGACACCTGTTTTTCAGTTGCTTTTTGGGTGAAGGGTTTTGGGAGAGGGGAGGGGGGAGCTTGACTTTTCAGTTGCTGCTTAGCGAGCTTTTCGACCTTTTCTGCAGGCCGTGTGTTCTCTTTGTCGAGGGTCTGCTTCTCCGAGGAAGTCGATTCGGACTTTTGTGTCTGCAACACCTTTACTTTGACCCCTTGCTCTTTCAGATTGGAGGGTTTTTCCCCTTCTTTTGCATGGAAGTTTTTCGGTTCTTTGGGAAGGGTCGTTTCAGAGAATGACTTACTCAGCTGCTGGAAACGGGGAGAGCTAGTCTCTTGCTGGCAGTGGTAGTGTTTTCCGTCAGGGGTTGTGAGAAATCCCTTCCCTTGAGGCTGCATCTGCTCAGCTTCATTTTCTGGAAGTAGCCCCTCCTCCACCTGTTGTTCAGGAGGGAGGTTTTGTAGGGTGATTTCTGCATTGACAGGTGTTCCCATCTCTTTCTCCTTATCTTCTTATGACCATCTGATCGGCTCTAAAGAGCTCTTCTTGGAAATCGAGTGCTCTTGATAGATCTTCGAAGAGTTGTTCCAACCGGTCTGTTCCTTGCTCGACCATTTCCATCAAATCCCGCCTCGCATGTTTGAGCTGGGCAAGCCGCAGCTCATACTGCTTCACTTGTGCCATCTTATCGTTGAAGAGGAAATTGGTGACACCCTCTCCAATTGTTGCCGCACCATGAGCCATCGCTCCAAATCCCCCGATAAGAGCCATCGCAGTTTGGGTGGCCTCTCCGATTTGTCCAAAGCCACCCCAGACCATCCCTACACCAGAAAGGACAATACACAAAATACTGATCCCCATCTGCATCCAAGCAATCACGGCCTGCTTTTTCATCGGGTCATCGCCGGGGAGAAGTTCGGCAATTTTGTTCCAGCCTCCCGTGATTTCCAGAAGCTGGTTGGTGATTTGGATCACACCAGCTGTGATCAACATCGCCCCAGCTACTGCTCCTACTCCCGTCGCAATCAAGGCCGCCCCAGCTATGATTCCCACAAGGGAACCTACCCAGGAGAAGAATTTTGCCATGACGCCCCACCGTTTGGAGGAGGCTTCCTTGTCGATTGCTTTTTTCATCTCTTGGAGACGCTCCTTATGGGCAGTAGACATCTCCTCATCGAGGTGCTCGATCTCTTTCTTGTGGCTAAAAGAGGCAGTCCCATCGGAGTGGATCCCCATTTTGGTGAGGATGTAGTAGAGGGCAAAGACTCCTATTTTGGGAGGGGTTAAGAGGGGTTTTTTACGAATCACTCTCTCCCCTTCCCCGATCTGTACTTTTTTCCCACGGATCCCTTCAAGAGCAGAGGCTTTCTCGTCATCCTCCTGTTGTTGTCTCCCTTGCCGTTCTTTTTCCTCATGGCGGGTTTCCCACCAGGAGAGAGTTGGTTGTTTTACCCACTCTCGCTTGTTCAAAGGGGACGAGGAGGCTTCACGGTTCTGTCCAGTAGCGCGGGTCTCTTTTAACGATTTTGTCTCCTCACGCCCCTTTTGCTTTTGGATCCCTTCTTTGCCAAGAGATGGCTGAGGAGGCGTTTTGGGAGTCACAATGGCCTCTTTCCCTGCTTGTGGAAGGGGTGTCCCTTTTTGAGAAAGAGAAGTTCCTTTTTCTGTTTGAGGCTCTTTGAGGTTTGTCCGATTCTGAAGAGGGGGGGAGGGGCTCTTTTCAGGAGTTTTTTGGGATTGGCTCGCAGAGAGGGAAAAGAGGTTCTCCTTCTCACCAGATGACTTGCTTAAAAAAGTACTCTTCGAAAAGATGTCGGTTTTCTCACGTGTTTTGTTAGAAGGTTTCTCCCCAAAGTCTTTCATCGAGAGAGAAGTGAACTCACGGCTCTTACCCGCACTTTCCATTTTCCCCTTTGGGGCATCTGGAAAGGCATTTTCTCCCTCGTTTAAATCAAGTGCAGTTAATTGGGGTTCCGGCAGGTTGAGTGTCTGGATGGCAAGGGTCATGGCATACCTCTTCTGATTTAGAATTACTATTATTGGCAGCCTTGCCTGTTTTACGCTGATTGGAGAGCTCAAGAGCCTTTTCAGCTTCCTCTTTTTCACCCATTTCGACATAACACTCGTGAGCATAGAAGTGAGGATCGGGATTCTCACAATCTAAAAGTGCTGCTGCCGCATAGGCATGTAGGGCCTTCTCAGACTGGCTGAGAAGCTGCTGAGCAGCCCCCAACCCCATCCAAAAGTCATATTTGTAAGGATTGAGAACTACAAGCCACCGAAAAACGGTTAGGGCATCATGGTACCGATCTTCCTGATAAAAGTCATATGCTTCTTTGTAAAGAACTTCCATTTCTGCATTGAGGACTCCGAAGGCCTCTTGGAACGTTTCGCTTTTGAGCAAAATATTGGGGATAAAATCGTCTAAATAGGCCTCTAGATTTTCGGGAAAAGGAGCGTCTTCTTTTCGGTTGAGTGCGATTCGGTGGAGTAATTGCCTAAGATACATCAAATTAAGGCCTTATATTGTGAATGAAGGTGTCTCCAACCTCTTTGAGAAGCTTGAGAATGTTCGATCTGGCCTGGTGGCACTGGGAGGCTTCTTGCAAATACCTCTGCATATCAGTCCGTTCGAGCTGAGTGAGTTTTTCCATGCTATCTTTTCGCATCTGGATGTTCTCTTTGAGAAGCCTCTTCTCATCGTCAGACCATTTGTATTTCCCTTCAGGGATGTCGACACCAAGCTCTCGTGCTCGATCGACAAGGCTTTTCATCTCCTCGTCTTTCGTCCAATCAACCCCTTTTTTCTCAGAATTGAGCTTGGAGATAAGAGCAGTCAGTGTATCGACATTATCGGTTCTCTCTTTGACGCGGAGATAAAGATCATGGGCTTCGGCTTCAGCCTGGCCGAGGATCCGGGCCATCAAAGCCATAAAGCGGATGAAGAGACTGTCGACCCCTCCTCCATCTGAAGCACTACTCGCTCCAGCAAGTCGTCTCTCCTCTCGAGAGACTTCGGTTTTTCCAGAAGAAGTTGTTGCAGCTGAGATCCCTCCTATCCCTTTTCTGACTTCCTGCTTCTGCTGCTGTTTTTTCTGCTGCTCAGGGTCATGTTGACCTGACCCTTGCTCCTCTTGCTCTTGTCTCCCATCTCCTTCCCTGTCAAATTGGGAATTCTTTGCTTGGGGGAGATTTGCGGCAAGAGTCGAGGTGTAGGAGGTAGAGAGAGTGGTGCGGAGCTCGTTTTTCCCCTCATTCTTGTCTAGGCTCTTTGGCAGAGGAGAAGGCTTTTCTTTCCCCTCGCTTTTACTCGAGCTAAAAGAGCGGGCAAGAGAGAAGATCGACGAGTGGAGCTTACTCTCTTTACCACTATCCCGAGTATTCTCCGGTTTTTGGAGCTCTTTTTGTTCATTTGTCCGTTCTTTTTCTCTCCCCTTTTTGGGAGAATCGAGTTTGGCAAGATCCTTTTCAAGCGATTCGATCTCCTGTTCGATTTCGATCGTCTCTTCTGTGATTTCCTGAAACTCGTGCTCGAGAAGAGCTTGCTCAATCTCTTGTGGAGGAGGTTCATTGATCTCTTGGAGAAACTCGCTGACTCCTTGAGAGACCGACTCGGTCTGTTCATAAGCAAAGCAGTCGTGCTCGACCCCTCCTCCCTTAAGAGTTCCTTCCGTCTTGCCTGATTGGGTGTGGGTTCCTTCCGCTTTTGCTTCTCCTTGAAACTTGAGTGCTGCTTGTACCTCTCCCATCTTCCCTCTAGATAATTAATTTCTTCTGGTCAGAGTACAAGATGGATCTATTTCACGCAATCGATTGAGGCCGTTGAAAAACTCAAGTAATTTTTTATCTATTGCCACAGAGAACACAGAGAGTGAAATTTTTCTCCTCTGTACCCCTATCAATGGGGGTGTAATTAAAAGTGGAGCTCATATCGATAACCTTACTCAGTTGAGCTACAGAGTGTTCTGCTCATAAAGATTTGACGCCTTTTTTTGCATTGATGGTCAACAGTTTGCGATTTTTAGGGTTTTTGTTTTTGCAAACATTAAATTGCCGAATAGCCTGAAAAGGCAGGACACTTGCAAAGGTTAACTATATCCTAGCCCGCTTAGCTAGCCTGAATTCTCGGGAAATGTAACTATGCCGGTGATTCAGGTTCTTGAGGAATTTCGGTGAAGGTGAGTTCAGGAGATGTTTGTGATCCAAAAAGCTTTGCTTTCCAGTAGAAAAATTGGGAGTAAACGACTTGATTCTCACGACACCACTGGGCGATTGATTTTCCATTGACCATCTACCTCTGGGTTTTCTTTTTCCAGGCTTCTACAAATTCGTCTGAGGCGGATTTGAACATAGATCCTCCTTGGGTTTTGAAAAATCCAAAGAGTGCCCTATTCCCGAAAACTCAAAAAGATGGGTTGTTTAGACGGTTACCTCGGCAAAGATGGGGTGACCGTTTTCTCTGAGTGGATATTTATGTGGGCAACAGTTCGAGCCTACACTTTTAAAAGCAGGCTTAGGGCTGGTACGACTACCGCTTGATTGACGCGGCACGTTTTGCTTTGGGTGTAACCCAAATCAGTTAAAACTCATCCTACTTCTGCCCAGGAAGTTAAATCTTTACATAAAAAGCACTCAAGGTATCAATTTTTATTTGCGGACAAATTAGATAACCAGGAGTGCAAAATGAGTAAAATGAGTAACTATGCAAATCAAGAAAGTTTGGAGCAAACTATAGCAGAAGCTAGAAGTAGCAGTGCTCAACATGAGCAATCTATACGGACATATCGCCTCCAATCAAGAGGGAGTGAACGGCTGGCCGCGTAGTTTTAACTGATTTTCGATTAGGGCATTTGACCTGTATAGATGAAATTTTTTAATTCCATCTAAAAAAACTGGCGTTTAACCTAAGCTTTTTTTAGGCAAAAAAAAAGGAGAAACGCCATGAAAAATGATACGACAAACTCTTACAAAGCACAACAAAATCGCGTTCAAATAAAAACCATAAGCCAGCAGATGAAACAGATGGCGGTCCATGGAACAGGACTTAGTCCCTGGGAAGCCGAGGTTCTCGTTGAAACAATTGAAGAAGTTTACTTCTCAAGCCTAGAACAACAAGAACTCCAACCTGGTCAAATGAAGTATCGGTGCATATCTGCCGATGAAGGAGCAGGTAAACCCCTTAAAGAGTGTCAGATGGTTGCTGTAACCCTGACACTTCATGATGATAGAGACAAAGAAAATCTCTCCATAGCTTCCAATGGGGAAAGAAGTATAGAGCTAAGACGTAGACGACTAGCTCGGATTTGTGAGGAAGCAAAAGAGCAGGGAGGGTTCCTTTCCCAAGAGGATCTTGCAGAATTTCTGATGTGCGATGTCCGCACAGTTCGAAGAGATACGAAGGAATTGAAAAAGCTAGGAATCATCCTTCCTACTAGAGGGCAACAGAAAGATATTGGTCCAGGAGTAAGTCACAGGGCAATTGCGATTCGGCATTGGCTAGAAGGGAAGGAACCTGTAGCAGTGGCTCAGCAAATCAAGCACAGTATTGCAGCTGTTGAAAATTACCTTCAGAAGTTCAAGAGAGTGGCTTTTCTTAGGAGAAAGGGATTTACAGAATTTGAGATTGCATTGACAGTGGGAATTTCAGTTTATGCATCCAAAACCTTCTGTGAGCTATATGAGGAGTACAAAGGGAAAGCATTTTTCAAGCAGAGACTGGAGGAGATCAACCTTGTAGGAGGACAATACCACCAAGCACAAGACGAAAAAAAAAGAACGATACAGTCGACAGGATCTACCAGACAAGAACGGAGGAAGCTATGAAAAAGCAAATGCGTGCAAATGAAGCCACATTTTCTCCTCAGGCATATAAGACCTTCTCAGGTGCTTTAGAGGCATTTTTTTTAATCGAGTGTCCCCAACTAGGAGGTTTTTCGACTAGGAGAGTACTTGTAAAATGCATTCTGGATATGGTGCACCAATTTTACCCGGAGACATCACATATGCGAGCAGGTCAAGTTCTTTGGCCTACGGTGCATAAAAATGAATTTTCTTCGTATGGCAAATCAATCAATCAGACGAAATTGCAGCCAGTGATTCTGGATCTTGTCAGGCCAGAAGATGCACAGGAAAGAGCAGCTGGGAAGAAATTGAAAGAAGTGAAAAAAGAGGCGGTAGCGCGCCTCTGTAAGCAAGCGTATGATCAGGAAGGGTGTCTTACAGGGGCAGAGCTGGCAATCCTCTTGAAGATATCCCTAACTAAGGTGAGTCAGTATATCAAAGAGTGGGAGATAGAAAACAAGGAGGTGTTGCCTAGACGTGGTTCGATTCATGATATAGGGCCCACACTTACTCACAAGAAAATCATTATAGAGAAACTCTTCATCGAGCAAAAAACGGTGCAGCAGGTAAGCAGAGAAACAAAGCACTCACTACCAGCAATACAGAGGTATATTTCTACTTTTAAACAGGTTCTGCTCTGCAAACAGAAGGGAATGTCTACAGAAGAGGTAGCTTTCGCTATCAAAAGGACAGTCAACTTGGTAAAGGAGTATGAGGCAATCATTGAAGAATATAAGAAAAAGAATTATGTTATGGAATCCATCCTAAACATGGAAATCGAAACTCAACTAGAAAAGTTGATAAAAGACTTGCTTGACGGTCAAATGCCAGTTTAGGACAGATGCCCTTATTTGGGTTACACCCTTTTGCTTTCTGTGAAGACAACATTGAAAACATATCCTGCATCCTGAGAGTCTGAAAGTATTTCTCCTTCCATTTCGAGGCACTCGGCATCTCCTTGAATCTCGATCGACTCCCAATACTCTTTTTCCTCTTCAGGGATCGCGAAGAGGGGTATTACCTCTCTGTCTTGAGGCTGGTAATCTTCGAGGTCGATCATCAGTACATTAACATTCGAATTGGTGAAGTTCCCTGTTCCTCCAGATACCGTGTAAGCTCCAACTGTTTGGCCATTGACAACGATGGGGTAGCTTACCTCGTAAACGATCATTTCTCCTGAAATAGTGATTGATCCAGAAAAGCTCATTATACTGCTTGCTGAAATTTGCTGCGTTGACTGCATCATCGAAGTCGGCGTTTTTCCACTTGGGGAAGTTGAGGATCCTTCCGATGAAGGAGAAAAGGGCGTTGACCCTGTGGTTCTTGTAGGAACACTGCTTGGTGTTGATAGGAGTGTCGATGTTGTGTTCGTTGCATTGGACAGAATTAGCTCTATGGGATTTCCATTAGAATCATACCTCTGCCCGTAGACGCCATAGCCACCCCCATCCTGGCCTAAGCTTTCCCAAGTGACGACAAAGCCCCCATCATTGAGGGGTGCTACGCTTGGGACAAGTTGGGTGCTTGTCGTGTAGGTGTTGACTTGGAATTCTGAGCCTACAGTTTGCGCTTCTATTTTGGTCATCATCGTCAGAGCAAGACCTAAGGTTGGATACCTGTAAAGAGCAAGCTCCGTAGCGATTTGGCTGTATCCTAAAACTCTCCCTAATTCCATAGCTCCCGGTGCTATAGTAAGAATTCCCAGCACAACCCCAGCCACTTTGACTGCTTGAGGCTCTAGTCTCTTCCACTACTTTGATCATATCAAAATGGCAAGAGCTCTTCAGGTACTCATGCACCTTCTCTTGCGAGGTAAATCGTTTTCCTTGGCAAACGAATGCTCCCTCTCGTGTTTCCAGCTCAATTGTCGTATGGGTACAAATCATCATAGGTCTTTCCTTTGGATTTCTATAAATTTTGTTCTAAGATAATTCCCTCAAAGAAAAAAAGTCCAAGGAAAATGGGTGCTAGTTTTTGAGGGCGAGGGAGAGCTTGGTGATGGGGGTATTTCCGGGGAGTTTGAGATAGGCGTGGTTGTTTTCGAGGGATTGGATCTGAGTGGGAGAAATGAGAGGGATTGTCTTTGATTTCGGTTTCTCCGAAGGAACGGCAGATCTTTTGGGCAGTTTCTAGGTCGTGCTCGGCAAAGATGAGGCGATCGTTTTCTCTGAGTGGATATCTACGTAAGCAACAGCTTGAGCCTAAACTTTTAAAAGAAAGCTTAATATAGGTAAGACCACCGCTTGGTTGACGCGGCATGTGTTGCTTTCTGTGAAGACAACATTGAAAACATATCCTGCATCTTGAGAGTCTGAAAGTACTTCTCCTCCCATTTCGAGGCACTCGGCATCTCCTTGAATCTCGATCGACTCCCAATACTCTTTTTCCTCTTGAGGGATCGCGAAGAGGGGTATTACCTCCCCGTCTTGAGGCTGGTAGTCTTCGAGGTCGATCATCAGTACATTGACATTCGAATTGATGAAGTTTCCTGTTCCTCCAGATACCGTGTAAGTTCCAACTGTTTGGCCATTGACAACGATGGGGTAGTTTACTTCGTAAACGATCATTGTCGGCGTTTTTTCACTTGGGGAAGTTGAAGATCCTCCCGATGAAGGAGAAGAGAGAGTAGAACCCACTTGGGTTCCTGTAGGAACACCGCTTGGTGTTGATAGGAGTGTCGATGTTGTGTTCGTTGCATTGGACAGAATTAGCTCTATGGGATTTCCATTAGAATCATACCTCTGCCCGTAGATGCCAAAGACACTCCCATCTTGGTCATAGCTTTCCCAAGTGACGACAAAGCCCCCATCATTGAGGGGTGCTACGCTTGGGTCCCTTTGGTAGCTTGTCGTGTAGGTGTTGACTTGGAACTCTATCCCACTTTTCACTCCGCTGCTAGCATACCTCTGCCCGTAGATGCCATCGAAGCTTCCATCTTGGCCAAAGCTTTGCCAAGTGACGACAAAGCCCCCATCATTGAGGGAAGCTACGCTTGGGGCGTATTGGTCGCTCGTCGTGTAGGTGTTGACCTGGAACTCTACCCCATTTTTCACTCCGCTGCTAGCATACCTCTGCCCGTAGATACCATCGCCATTCCCATCTTGGCCAGAGCTGCCCCAAGTGACGACAAAGCCCCCATCATTGAGGGGTGCTACGCTTGGGAGCCATTGGTTGTTTGTGGTATAGGTGTTGACCTGGAACTCTACCCCACTTTTCACTCCGCTGCTAGCATACCTCTGCCCGTAGATGCCATCGAGGCTTCCATCTTGGCCAAAGCTGTACCAAGTGACGACAAAGCCCCCATCATTGAGGGGCGCCGCGCTTGGACCTGATTGACTGCTTGTCGTGTAGGTGTTGACCTGGAACTCTACCCCACTTTTCACTCCGCTGCTAGCATACCTCTGCCCGTAGATGCCATAGAGATCCCCATCTTGGCCAGAGCTGTCCCAAGTGACGACAAAGCCCCCATCATTGAGGGGCGCTACGCTTGGGTACCTTTGGTCGCTTGTCGTGTAGGTGTTGACCTGGAACTCTACCCCACTTTTCACTCCGTTGCTATCATACCTCTGCCCGTAGACGCCATAGAGATCCCCATCTTGGCCAGAGCTGTTCCAAGTGACGACAAAGCCCCCATCATTGAGGGACGCTACGCTTGGGTACAGTTGGCTGCTTGTCGTGTAGGTGTTGACCTGGAACTCTACCCCACTTTTCACTCCGCTGCTAGCATACCTCTGCCCGTAGATGCCATAGGAATCTCCATCTTGGCCATCGCTTTCCCAAGTGACGATAAAGCCTTCATCATTGAGGGGCGCCACGCTTGGGTTCCTTTGGTCGCTTGTCGTGTAGGTGTTGACCTGGAACTCTGAGCCTACAGCTTGCGCTTCTACTTTGGTCATCATCGTCAGAGCAAGACCTAAGGTTGGGTACTTGTAGAGAGCAAGCCCCGTAGCGACTTG
>SDBV01004158.1_pt1 | contig 20955 bp, 25 predicted proteins | sample 2277081 | NCBI WGS metagenome assembly SDBV01 (sample SAMN10402039, study PRJNA504765) | marine sediment metagenome | isolation source: marine sediment core GS10_PC15, 223 cmbsf | place: Arctic Ocean: Southern Knipovich Ridge | collected 2010 | reverse complement strand
CATTAATACTCAAGAACTCTGTCTTTGCACTTTAATAATTAGATAGGGTTAGAAGCCAGTTAATTAGTTAAAACTAATTAGTTTTTCTAATTAAGACTAGTTGAGAATTAGTATTTGTGTCTTAAGCTATTAATCTATTATTTCACCGTCACTTCAATAACTGCAATATTACAAAGTTTTTCTGGTGTTTCTCTTTTAATTTAGTGAGATAACTCTCTAAATGTTTATCAAATAGCGGTCATTCATTACTATTATTATTATACCATATTATTACACAAGAGTAAAGGATGTAAACTGTTAATAACTTTATTAGCCCTTATAACCCTACACTATACAGATTAATGGCCTTCACGTCCATCTGGATGCACTTTTCTAAGGCTGGCTTTTATTACTCTATCTTATTCTTTTCGCAATATAAGACAACCTGCTTTCGGGTAATTTTACTTAACACAAGACCGAGACGCGTTTTCGAGAATACTTGATTTACAACGTAGTTTAAAATAGCTTCTTTAGTAATTTCTTTCTTCAACTCTTTCATCTCAATAATCACAACGTCCAAAGACTTTTCGTATTTTTTACTTAACATAATTTTTTATTTTAATTCGACTTTTATTTATTTATGGTATATTTCGGAAAGCGTTTATTTATTAACGATTTTTATAATCCTGAGTCAGCCCTAGCCTTCTTTTCTTTACTATATCTTTATATCTATATTCATTCGTAAAGCCTACTTTTCAATCGATTCTACTTTCACTAATTTGTAATTAAGTCCTTTCCTTATAGCATCAGCTTGTGCAAGAATACGTGCTTTTTTTATGTCGGTCGCGTCATAAATTCCTAGTGATTTAACTATTCTGCCTTTAAGCGAAACACACCCATAATAGCTCTTTAATTTCATTTATTTATTAATATTAATTTCCGACCTTTACGTGATTAATTTATATTCGTCTTCTATTACTCTGGTAATAATTCTCTTTATTTGCCAAGGCGCTTTCTCACAAGTGTTCCACATTGCTTTGGGCAATCTTTCAACTACTGCTGCTTCTACTCCTTGATATCCTTCTATAATTCCTTCAGAAGAATACTTTTTCGCGATTTCTTCCTTAGTAATTCTTCTCACCAGCTCAACATTTTTCTTGCCAATTGTTTTTGCTTTTGTCATTTCTATTTTTATATTATTTTTATTCGACTTTATTTTTGTCTATTATTACAAATCTACTAATTTGTAACCTTTGTCTTGCAAAAAGTTATCAACAATTTCAGGGTCGTAATATTCTTCGTTGTCGTATCTTTCAAGAATATCTTCAGTCTGTATTCGTTCAAGTTCTTCTACATCTTTCTTATCCATCTCATCTAAGCTAACAATTTCGCGAATTTTTTTATTTTCCATTTTATTTTTTTTAGTTTATTTCGACCTTTAACTTAATAACTCAATAGTGGGGAGGATATGTGTTAACCCCTATGCAGGTAAGTAGGCCATATCACCATCTTACGCCTGAGGTAGGTTTTCTCCCCACTATTCAATTATCAAGTTTGTTTTTATTATCGGCCTTTATTTGCTATTTCTATTATACCATATTATTACACATTGTAAATACTATGGTTGTTAATAAACTGTTAATAACTTTCCTTTACTTTTATCGTCATATATGGTATAATCTGCGAATTATTAAGCTACTCATTACTGTCTTCTAACACTATTACGATTAAAAGACAGTATCAATAGCTAATTATAAGTCTTTACATCTATCACAACGACTAATACCAGCAACACTCATTCGTGTGTGAACGTGAACAATTTCCACACGTTTTTTCAATTATTTCTTCTGCGGTTGTTATGTTGCTTAGAAAAGTAGCTAACGTCTCTTGTGGCGTTTCTTCTATTCCAATAATAAAATTACCTACCACTTCCAAATCATCATCACTATCAAATTCAAACTCTTCTTCGTAATTAATCTTTATTTTATATTTCTTCATAATCATTAGCTCATTTAGTTTAATTTTCGACCTTTGCCGATATGGCTTATAAGTTAGATAGCCAAAGAGTATAGACTCTTCTTTTTTAAGGTTATTTTTAATGTATATTTGACAGTCTCCTTTAGCTATCTAATTTATAAGCCAATCGTTGTTTAATAGTGATTTGCTAAATACTGGATAGGTTGTGATACTCTACGACTATGAGTATTTTATTTCACCGAATAGACAACATTGGAGAAATACATCTGCAGTTATCATATCTGCGTTGTCGCTGATAAAATCGCAAAAATGTTTTCTCTGCTTTTTTGCCATTACGGTTAGACCTTTCTTTAACTTCTCAAGATTTAGAAGATAATATATTGGTTCGTCTTCTAAATCTCTTATGTCTATATTCTTTCCTTCTTTTTTTGATTTGAGAATATCTTTGACTACTGACTCATATCCAAGTTTTTCTGAATCTGCCCAATACTTTGAACCTTCTGCTGCTGAGTAAAGTAAGTTTTCAATATCTTCTAGACTAACTTGAATACGTACTCCAAGGGTTTGATACTTCATCATTGTTTTTTTCATTACCCTACCCAGTATTTAACAAATCACTATCGACTTATTTCATTTAAATGTTAGAAAGATGTTTTGGAACTCAAGACTAAAATATTTTTAATTAACAATTTTTATTTTGTCATCTATACAAAGAAATTCTTTATATCTTTTAATTAATTCTCTGTCTGACATACTATCAAGACCTTTGAAGTTAATGCCATCGAGAATTACGTCTTTTATGCCATCTGAAAAATATTCTTCTTCAAGAGCATTGAATACTGTTTCGCGTATAACTTCTCTTTTTACTTTTATTACTTTATTTTCTTCATTCATAATTTCGTAACAAGCCTTGAATCCCAGAACATCTTTCCAACATTTGATTATTAATGAGCGTTCGCCTTTTTATATCCTATTTTTATTATACTATATTTAGGCATAAAGTAAATAAGTAACTGTTAATAACTATTACTATTTACATTTTAGCAGAAATGTATTATAATATAAGATATAATAAAACAAACAGATATTTAGGTATATAATTACAGTTATATTTACTATATAATTACAGTTATATTTGCAGTATAATTACCATATTATTTGAGTAACACATCTAAATATCATTATCTCATTAATTATTATTTTTATTCTAATTGGAACAATATTTTGAAACTGGAGATAAGAATTAATTATTAAGCAAAAATAAGTTTACGATAGACACTAAAACCATCTACCATTATTTTTGCTAATTGATATTTTAGGTTCTTAGATTTGAAGAAGTTTATAACTTCATCTTTTGATAATCCCTTAGAGCCAATGTTCCATTCTATAATATTGTATACAGGTTTTCTTTCTTTCCAATCATAGACAGTAATTGTGCCTCTATTATTATAGAATGCCCAATGTAATTGAGTTTTTTGGTCAAGTGAACCTATACGATAAGGTTGACCAAGCTCTTCTAATAATGTATCTAATGATACCTGGAGGACTAAATTGTGACAAGCTGAAGTGTCATTTGTAATTTTATGATTTATTTCAATTAATTTTTTCATAATTATTTGTAATAATTCATTACCTCCAGTCCCAGAGTATTGTTCCAATTATTAGCTTATGGATAAGATGGCCAAAATATTATAGGCTCTTCTTTTTAAGGTTATTTTATTAATATATTTGATAGCCTTTTTAGCCATCTAATCCATAAGCCAATCAGAACTTTAACCAAATTATTTTATTTCAAATAATTTATTTAAGTTGGCGTTTTGAAACTTAAAAATGAATTTTGATTTATCGACTTTTAAATAATAATATATAAATATATTACGTAAGTAATTACAGACCAAAAGAAAATGAATCCTACCCAAGCATAAAACTTTCGAATTGGGGTATACATATATTTTATTTTAGACAGACAATACTTTCTTTTATTGTCTCTTCTAAATCAGAATAATGCATTAAGTCTTTATCTTTAAGCAGTTTATTAAGATGTTTTAACATTACGATTTTTCCTTCTTTTCTGGTAAACTTTTCTTTACTTTTGGCAAAGAAGTCTATGCACACATCCATTCCTTGTGCTTTACCATAATGTCTAAGGAAACCATTATCTAAAGATGAAAATTCAATATCATCATCTTGAGACCACATTTCAATTATTTTAATTTTTGACATAATTCTAATTACATCATTCTTAAGTTCCAAGAAGCCAACTTAAATTATTTTAATTTTATATTGATAGGATATTTCGGAACTCAATTTATAATTGTGTTGCCAACCGACAGATTGGATTAGTTTTCATTTATAAGAACAGGCACATTTATTTCCAATTCTCTTAATTTATTCTCTGCTTTTTCTTCTAATTTATCAGCATTACGTTTAATTAGAGATTGTTTATTGATTTCATCAATAAGTTTTTTAACTTCATTACGTTTTGAAAGTTCAAAAACTGATAAATGAGCTGCCATATACGATTCTTTTGTATTCCCTATTTTAACTTTTGCATATAGGACTTTAATACCTCTTTGATGACTGTCGCGAAGAGATTTACCAATTATTGTTACGTCCTTAATGATATATTCTGTTTGCATAAAAGATTTACATATATCATTAGACATTAAGACTTTAATTGGTTTGAATGGCAAAGCATCAATATAATTATCGATTGCTTTTTTCGTTGCCTTCAAAGTGGTAAATTCTTTAAAGCCCTCTAAATGGACACCAAATTTACCTATTTCTTCGTCTAGACTAATTGTATGATTTCTATATTTCATCCATTTAATTTTCTATTCAACACAAAAACGAATTAAGTTCCAGAATATCCTATCAATATCAAAAATTATTCTAAAATAATTTTTATTTGGACGTTAGAAGGATATTTTGAAACTTAGAAAAAGCAGTTGACCTTTAATCTTTATTTCTTGTAGCTTCGTCAAATTCTTTTAAGAATTTAACTGCTTCAGATTGATTAAATTTTTCTTTAGAATAAACAACAACTATTTCTTCACCGTCTCTACCTCCTTCTTCATTTTCTATTTCACATAATTCTTCTGGATTGAAACACATAAAATGATATTTATTTTGATTTGCAAGTCTAACAAATTCATCAACATCATCAAATATTTCAGTTGCACCGTTAGTCATAACTGTGAAAAGTTTAAATTTTTTCATTTATTTAATTTATAGCTTTCCTAAGTTCCAGAATATCCTTCCAACGTTTTGTTGAATATTAGAAAGATATTTTGAAACTTGAGGTAGAATTAAATTAGTTATTTATTTTTTGGTTCTTGAAGATATAATGCATATCTTCTTTCACCAATGTCTAATGAGTAAATGTAATTGTTGATAACTTCGATACCTCGTTTTTCTTCTTTTATTAATTTATTAATTATAAAATTAACTGAATTTGAACTTATTTCATCATCAGTAATTTCATAACTCCGATTTTCGCCTGCTTCTTTTCTTGAAGATTCAAGGTATGAATATTTACCAACACATCCACACATACATCCGATTTTTCCGATGTAAGTTGTTATAACTTTACTTAAAGATACTTTTGGCATTTCGAAAATGATTTTATCACATCTTCCATTGTTATCTTTAAGAATAATTTCTTTAACATCTTCTAAGATACAAACTTCGTCTGTGTATAATTTATTATCACCTTCAATTTTAACTTGTCTTAATAATTTCATAATTTCTTTTGTATGAAATTCTATCCTCAAGTTCCAGAATATCTTTCTAATATTCATTGGATATTAGAAAGATAATTTGAAACTTAAGTTTTAATTAATGATTTAATTTATAAAGTAAATTTTACGAACCAATGACTACCTTGACCAACGGAATCGCCGCCTCTAAATGGAGACCAACGTTCTCCGGAAGTAATTATATTAGCATTAGGAAATGCTTTTAGAACAGTATCAATTAAGTTTTGTTTTGATTTACCTATTGTATAAAAGAAACCATTCTTAACAGTTATGACATCTCCTTTTCTTGAATAAGAGTCTGCACAAAGTTTTTCTTTGATTTCTTTCATTGTTACTTTTTCATTTTTCATAAGTTTTTAATAATTAAAAACTTAAGTTCCAGATTATCTTTCCAATATCCAGATTTATAATTTAATAAGATATTTCGAAACTTAAGGAATACATTTAATTAATAATTAATTTAACAAGTGCACTCGTTTTCATTATAACCACATTCAGTGCATTCGTCTTCCGCTTCGTTAAAGAATTTGTTTTCCAATTCAGAATAGTTTTTCATAATAGTTAAGCAATCTTCCATAGTTAAAATACCACCACTTAATATTATGACCATCGGAATGTGAAACATATTTGTTTGTCCACCTCGTTGAACTTCTAAATAAGCATCAAACTTTTCTTTAGTTATGTTACCCATAAGTTTTATATTTTGATTTAAGCATTCCTTAAGTCCCGGAATATCTTATCAAATTATAAATTTCGTGTTTTTATTTAAAAATTAGTAGGATATTTTGAAACTCAAAATGAAAATTTAATTATTTTATTTTAATTGCTTTCGTATTTAACGATTCCTGGAAGAATTTTAATTCATTACCACCATTGTGTGATAGTGAATTTTTATTACCTGAATTAATACCTATATAGAAATTTTCTTTTTGATTTTTTTCAAATATTATTAATGCTTCTTTTTTAGTGGATGCTTCAATAATAAATGATGAGGTATATTTAATAGTAGTTAAATATTTTTTCATTCTTATTTATCATTTCACTTTGAGTTCCAGAATATCCTACCAATTTTTATTTTAAAATAATATATATAAAAACCTATTTCACTGGATAGTTTAGTCCATTGCCAGAATATATATTAAGTTATTAAATTGTTAAATACCTATTATAATAATATTACTTTCAGGCCTATAATACATAGGCCGAACTGTTAATAACTTTTGTATTATTGGTTGGGATGAATATAGGGGTGTATATGTGTATTCTATACCATCTAGAACGTTTCTGGCCGACCTTTCTAGTTCTTTTTAATTAAAACCATTAGAAAAAGGACGCCCTAGATTGCCTTCAGATTTGTGGTTTTTTAGGGGTATAGTAATATATGGACGCGGCGGAAAGAAGCTCCTAGAAGCTGTTCTAGAAGGTATAAATCGAAATGCATTCTATAGCCCTAGAATGGCTTAGGATGAATATTACCCTAAAATGAGTATATTCTCTATCTTAAGACAGAATGTCTTAGAATACAAACCACGCATATTTACTTATTATAAGTTTTATATCATAATATAATCTATTTACATTAAGTCTTTGTTGTATTATATTATACTCCTTTACATTTGGTGAATGTATTATGTAATATAATATGTTTACAAACTTACATATTTATATTATAGTATATGCCTTTACATTTAATGAATATGTTATATAATATAGCACGTTTACTTATATAAACATTTGTATTGTAATATAACATTCGCCCGAGTTCTTTTAGATCTTTTAAAGAAAACTCGAAAGTCTAAAAGATTTTCTAGACTTTTTGAAGAAAACCCAGAAGACTCGAAAGATTGAAAGAGTTTAAGAAATCTTTGGAAAGAATTTTAAAGGCTTGAAAGATTGGAGATTCTCTTGAAGAAGACTTAGAAAACTTGAAAGATGAGATGGGAGAGCACAATAAAGGGTGCCTTTACAAATAATTAAATATATTATATAATATAATATTATATTATAATACATATATAAACAAAAGTATATATTTACAAAAGATAAAAAAAATTTATAATAATTCTCCTTCTTAGGGGCTTCCCTATATTAAGAGCAGAATTTTCTATAACTAATATATAAATATATGGTAAGCCTTAAATAGTTAATACCGTATTACAAGAAAAATTCTTGTACGTGTTTACTTTTATCGCTAAATATGGTATAATATAGATAAAATTGCAATAGCACATCAAAGTAGTATGGAATACCTAATAATTACCAAATAAGCATCACTATGGCTGTCCTAATGCTATTAGAAATAGTTTCTAAACTAATACAGAAGTGCAACTTATTGGTATTACTTATAGATTTCCCATAATGACAAAAGTAGTGTATAATAATCTTACTCATTAGATTAGTAAAAAAAGCCCTATAGCACTAGTTATTTCGGCTTTTATTATTTTATTTATGAAAATATTGGTGAAAAAAGTACAAAAAAGAGACGGTCAAATAGTTTTATTTGATTTCGAAAGAATAGTGAACGCTATCTACAAAGCAATGGTAGCATCAGAAAATGGTGACAAGAAAGACGCTAATAAAATCGCGAGAAAAGTTCTTGCTAAATTAAATATAGAAGTTAAAGAGGGTAATACTATACCCAATGTCGAGAAAGTACAAGATGCTGTTGAAGAAGAACTCATAATTGGAGAATATGCGAAAGCTGCAAAAGTTTTTATTCTCTACAGACAAAGAAGAGCAGAGCTTAGAAAACAAAGAAAAAAGGTGCCAGTCCCAGAAAAGATAAAAGAATTAGCAGATGAAAGTAAAAAATATTTTCCCAACTTACTTTCTGAGTTAATATATTACACGACTTATTCTAAATGGATGCCAGAAGAAAATCGTCGAGAGACTTGGATAGAGACAGTAGATAGATATATTGATTTTATGAAAGAAAATCTTAAAGATAAGATGACTAATAAAGAATATGAAGAAATAAGAGAATATATTTTAAACATGAAAGCATTGGGTTCAATGAGACTTCTATGGGCTGCTGGCGATGCTTCTCGAGCGACAAATGTTGCTGCATATAATTGCTCTTTTATTGCACCAACTAGATGGCAAGATTTTGCAGAGATTGCTTATATTTTGATGTGTGGCACTGGGGTAGGTTTTAGTGTTGAAGAACAAAATATCTCTAAACTTCATTTCATTGAGTATCAGACAGGTGAGAAATTAGATACATTTGTCATACCAGATAGTAAAGAGGGTTGGTCTGATGCTATTGCGCTTGGCTTAAAAACTTGGGCGTCTGGTAAAGACATTGAATTTGATTATTCTAAGATAAGACCGCAAGGCACAAGATTAAAAACAATGGGTGGCAGAGCTTCTGGCCCTGGCCCATTAAAAAATCTTTTGGATTTCAGTAGAGAAAAAATGTTTAAAAAACAAGGCAGAAGACTTTCTACAATCGATTCTCATGATATTATTTGTAAAATAGGTGAAGTTGTAGTAATGGGTGGTGTTAGAAGGAGTGCTCTAATATCTCTTTCTGATTTAGATGATATTGAAATGAGAGAAGCAAAAAACGGACAATTTTATCTTATGCATAGTGAAAGAATGATGGCTAATAATTCTACAGTATATAATGAAAAACCAACTGTGAAACAATTTTTAGAAGAGTGGATAAATTTAATTAAAGGAAAATCTGGTGAAAGAGGGCTTTTTAATAGGGGCGGATTAGAAAAACAATTGCCAACAAGACGATGGAAGCTTTTTAATAAAGATTATAGAACTTCTGGCACAAATCCATGCGGAGAAATTATTCTTAAATCAAAACAGTTCTGTAATTTATCAGAAGTAGTAGCTAGAACAGAAGACACCGAGAAAGATTTAATGGATAAAATTAGGATTGCAACAATACTTGGAACTTATCAAGCATCTTTGACTAATTTTCCTTATCTTTCTAAAAGATGGAAGAAGAATTGTGAAGAAGAAGCATTATTAGGAGTTTCTATTACTGGTCAATGGGACTGTCCTGCTCTTAGAAATCCGCATACTCTAAGAAAATTAAAAGAGACTGCAATTGAGACAAATAGAAAATATGCTAAAAGATTCGATATAAATGAATCTACAGCAATTACTTGTGTTAAGCCATCTGGGAACGGTTCACTATTATTTAATTCTTCTTCAGGTTGTCATCCTAGACACTCTAAGTATTACATTAGAAGAGTCAGAATAGAAAGACATAATCCACTATTCCATATGTTAAAAGATATGGGTATACCACATCATCCAGAAGTAGGGCAGCAGAAAGAGACAGCAACAACATATGTTTTAGAATTTCCAGTTAAAGCACCAAAAAAAGCAGTCATAAAAAACGATTTATCAGCGAATGATCAATTAGAATATTGGAAATTGTTAAAAGATAATTATACTGAACATAATCCATCTATAACAATTTCTGTTGATGATCACGAATGGCTCTCAGTTGGTAATTGGATATATGAAAAATGGGATATGATAGGAGGTCTTTCATTTTTACCAAAAAGTGATCATGTATATAAATTAGCACCTTATGAAGCGATTAAAAGAGACAAATATGAAGAAATGTGCGAAGTATTTCCAGAAATAGACTTCTCTAAAATAGTACTTTATGAATATGATGATCATACTACTGGTTCGAAAGAACTTGCTTGTGCTGCTGGGACATGTGAAATAGATTTTATACCAAAGACGATTTAATAATATAACAAAGCTAGAGCGGTATGTTTTAAGAGCGATAAACGCTCTTTTTTTTATATGTTTTCTTTTCTATTTTTATGTGGTAAAATATGAATAAGTAAGTCATATATTTTTTATATTAAAAATTCCTGATAATATAACTTATTTTTACAGAAACTGATTTTTATAGTATAATTAAAATCTTAAAGTAGACAAACTTAAAAACTATGGCATTTTATTCATTTATAACGAACAAGTTCAAAAAAGAGAAAAAAGTAGAAAACCGAAATGAAACGCCAAGACCACTTTCACTTAAAGAAATGATGGAAGAGTTAGGTATAAGAACAGAAGCTACGATTGGCTCTTATGAAGACGAAGAAAGACCAGACAAAATAACTATAGATAATTATATACAAATGCAAGATAATGATGGTACTGTCAGAGCGATTACAAGACTTTTTTCTTTACCAATTCAATCTACTCCGATAAAGATATTACCAGGTGACAAAGACAAAGGTGAGAGAGATTTTATTGAAGCAGTGTTTCTTGGCCCACGTTATTCTGGTGGTATGTCTACGCCTTTACCTTTTATTATTGCTGATATGACTAGAGCATTGTTTGAGGGTTTTCGATTTTATGAAAAAATACCACAGATAATTGAAAACGGCAAATATAAAAATAAAATTGGCTGGAAAAAATTAGCCCCTAGAGATGCTAAGACATTAACATTGAGGGCAGACAAAAACGGCGGCTTTATGGGTGCTCATCAAACAGCAATTTTTGGGACAAAATCAGTAGATGTAAATATTCCACCAGAAAAAAGTATGTTGTTTACTTTTCAAAGAGAAAGACATCCTTTGTATGGAGAATCAATTTTAAAAACTGCTTGGTATCATTATGACAAAAAACACAAACTTTATTATTTAGCACATAAGAAAGCAGAGATTGATGCCGTTGGTTTGAAAATATTAAAACTTGGTAAACCTTTTTCAGAACAAGAAGTGTCAAAAGCAGAAGAAGCAGTTGACACGATTGGTGTTAATTCAAGAGTAACTCTTCCCACTGGTTTCGAACTAGAAGTTGATAGATCTCCGAGTGGATATGATGTATTAAAATTAATTGAGCATCATGACTCTCAAATTGCTCTTTCTACTTTAACGCATGCTTTACAACTTGGCTCAAAAGGAACATATAATTATCCATATGGAAAAGGATATTCTTCACAATCTTCATATATTATACATATGATACATTCAATAATGAAGAATATGGAAGATACTCTTAACGAATGGGCAGTAGCACCTCTTATTGATTGGAATTTCAATAATGATAGTTATCCAAAAATCAAATTGATGCCACTAAAGGATAACATTCAACAGCAGTTAATTAATATTTTTGAGAAACTTATAAGTAAAGATCCATCATTCATATCTCCAGGTTTTGCTAATGAGTTAAGTAATGAAGTTGCTCAGACGCTTGGTTTAGAAATTAAAGAAAATACAAACAAAGACGCATTTAACTCTTTCGAGTCTGGTAAAAGAAAAGAATATGATAGAAAAAAGAAACCAGCAATAGCAACACCAGAAGATATAAAAAATAAAATTAAAAAGCAAGCTGTAAAATTACAAGATGACTCATATTTCTTAGAAAAATTTGAAGCGATGGGTCGAAGTTTTGCTATAGAACAACTTAAAAAATAAATTAGTATTTATGAATAAAAGATCTATAGCGATGAAGAAAAGATGGGAAAGTGGAGAGAATCTATTAAAGAAAGCACATATAGCTTTTCAGAAAAAATGTTTAGAAGATAGAGTTTTTGTAAAATGTGAATTGTGTAATAAGATAGAAAAAGTACCACATTGTAGAAGTAAACGTAAATACTGTTCTGTAAAATGCTACGGGCTTTCTAAAATAGATAAGCCGTGGCAGCCAAATATGTCTCAATATCTGCCGAAAAGAGAAAAACATTGGAACTGGCAAGGTGGTAATATAAAAACTAGATGGCCTTCTATAGAAGATAAGAAATGGATAAATGCAATATTCAAAAGAGACGATTATACTTGTCAAGAATGTAATGAAAGAGGTGGTTCTTTGGAAGCACATCACGTCAAAAGAAAAGCAGATTTTCCAGAATTAAGGCATAGAAAAGAAAATGGTATTACTTTATGCAAAAGTCCTTGCCATTTAGCAACATATGGAAAAGAAGAAAAATTTGAAGAAAAATATCAATTAATAATAAATAAAAATATATATTATGCCATTTAAAAATTTTCATGCATGTAGAGTAAAAGATCCTAGTTTATTTCAACCTGGCTCTTTTCGTACTTTGCATACAAAAACAAAAGGATTAACATTTATTTCGGGCAAACTTAAGAAAACTGGGAAATCTGAAGTTCAAGCGTTTAGATATGACAAAAAACTTTGGTCTGAAGACAGGGCAAAGAATCATTGCAATACGCGTTCTGGGAATTTTGAACCAGCAGAGAAGGTTGTAAAGAGCAATCATTTATATGAAATGCATCGAAAGATACATCAGATGTGGAATAATGATGAAGCGAATAAAGAGTTTTTAACAAAAATTCATTTTTCTATTGTCGAAGAATATGCTAAAGAAGAAATGATTCATCAGAAAATAGATGTATTAGACAAAAATATTAACAAACGATGGAATAAAACATTATCGAAGAATTTTGATGTTTCGTCAGTTGAAAGTAAACCAGCGACATTCGAATACGACCTTTTTAGTAAGTTTTTATCATGTTCTGTTAAAAATCTTTTTCTTAATTCTTTTCTTATACCAAGTCCATTGCTTGGAACGTATCTTGCGGGTTTTAAAAAAGTATTGAGTGAATATGATTTAAAAGATACACGAAGCTTTGATTATAGTGGGTCAGAACAACCACCTATGTATGAAATGATTAAACTGAATTCAAAAGAATCTGACGATTTTTTAATAAATGGTGTTAATTTTCATAGTTCGATTATTGTTAAATACTCTCCCAGTTTTGTGGGGTTAACAGTTTCTTTAACAACATCTATTAAAAATAAAGAATGGAATAAAGAAATAATGAAAAGAGTGCATGTCTGGGTTATGGAAAACAATCATATGAAGAATGAGAAATTTGAACTGAACGGTGAATTTTTATCAAAAACAAAAGACGAATGGGATAGTTTAATTTTAGAAGACGACATAAAAAAATCATTGATTAATATAACAAAAGTTTTAAAACGCAATATAAAAGAAACAAAAAGCAGAGGTTTGTTATTTATCGGCAAACCTGGTACTGGAAAAACTAAATCTGGAAGAGTGTTAATGAATAAAATAAATTCTACTTTTATTTGGGTATCAAGTAAAGATTTTATAAATAGATATGGTGAAGAAACTTCTATTGGTTCTTTATCATTAGCATTTAAACTTGCTAGAGATTTAGCGCCTACTATTTTATTTATTGAAGACATAGATAAATGGTTGGAAGGTAACATGATAGATTTGCTTAAAACAGAATTAGATGGTTTGAAAGAAAATAAAAACATAGTAACGATTTTAACATCGAACGAACCAGAAAAATTACCAGATACATTATTAGATAGACCAGGTCGTTTTCATGATGTTCTTGATTTTGTATTGCCATCTAAAGAAAAAAGAAAAGAGATGATTTTGAAATGGGCGGGTGAAATTAAAGAAAAAACGATAGAAGAAATTATAAAAGGTACTGAAAAATTTTCAGGCGCTCACATGAAAGAATTAGTAGATTTTGCTAAAATATTAGAAAAAGAAGACGATTTTAACATAGATGATGCTCTTTTAAAAAGTCTTGAAAAAATGCAAAAGCAACGTCAATTAGTTGAAAACATTCGTGAAAATAATCAAGAATAAAAAATAATATTTTACAAAGTCGTAAAAAATATATATATTATAAATAAACAAACATAATGAAAATTAACATGGTAGATTTTAACTTTAGGTTAGACATAGTTAAAGCTTTAGAGCAAGTGAAATCAGGTGATAGAGTGATCGTTGGTTATGCTTCGACGTTTGATGTTGACTCTGATAACGCACAAATAACGCGTGAAGCGTTAGAAGGTGCTAAAGCAGACTTGCTAACTTATTCAACTGTCCTGTTTAATCATGACATGGACAAACCGATCGGAAAAGTTATCGACACAGAAGTCGATGATATTGGACTTCTTGTAAAAATCGTTCTCTCAAAAGGAGAAGACGAAATTTGGAAAAAAGTAAAAGAAGGAGTAATATCTAAGTTTTCGATCAAAGGTCGAGCGGTCGAGATAAAGCCTGTAGAAGGCAAAGACCAAATACAACAAATTACTAAAATTAAGTTGTTTGAAGTTTCACTAGTGTCAGTTCCGGCAAACAAAGAAGCACAGACCCTCAGTTATTGGGTAGCTAAATCTATGGAAATGCAAGATGATAAAGATGAAATTTCATTTAACATTAATAAAACTATGAACGAAATACTTGAAAAATTAAAAGCTATTTTGAATAGAGATAAGGTTGAAGATATAAAAGAGAGCTTACTAGAATTAGTCAAAGAAATAGAAATAGAAGATGATCTATTGGCTAAATTGATAGTAGTAGCTGGCAAATTATCTGGAGACGATAAAAAAGTCGTTGATTTTGCAGTTGAAATATTAACAAGAAGAAGAGAAGACATAAGTCATGATGAAGAAGCAACACCATGCTTAAACAAAAACTTCAATTTTGAAGATGAAACAGATACAAGACCAATATTTCAGCTTAACAACAGTGCTTCAGAAGTAGAATTAGACGATGAAAATAAATTCAGAAAACAACTTCTAAAGTTTGGTAAGTGGTTTCATTGGGATGCTGATGGTGGTGTTTTAAATATTACTGAAGAAGTAGTTGATAATATTATCAAAAACTTCAAGAAGCACGTAGTTGATCATGTTTATGTACCTGTATCTCACACAAACGATCCCACTAAGAACGCTGGTGAAGTAGTGAAACTTGAGAAAACTGAATCAGGTCTTGATGCGATAGTAGAAATAAAAGATGAAACAATTGTAGAAAAGATCAAAAAGGGTCTTATCAAGTGTGTTTCAGCTAGCTTGGATCCGAATTATAGAGTTAAAAGCTCAAACAAATTCGTTGGTCCTACTATTCTTCATGCTGCGTTGGTTTCAGAACCATTTCTCAAAGGTATGAGCAACTTTGTTTCGCTTTCAGATGATTTCGAAGGAAGACAAGTTATTCAACTTGAAGATGAAGAACCAAACTTCTTCACTGTAATGAAAGCTCTTAAAGATTCTCTAGAAAATATTGAAAGTAAAATAATAACAACAGATGAAATGGAAACTGTTTTTGCAAAAGTATACGCAGAAGATGAAAAAAAGGAAACTACTGAAGAGGAGTCAACTGAAAAAGAAACTACTGAAGAAAAAGAGACAACAGAAGAAAAAGAGGTAACAGAAGAGACAACAAAAGAAACATCTGATGAAGAAGACAAAGAAGAAAAAGAAACTAAAGAAGAGGTGACTGAAGAGAATAAAGAAGATAAAGAAGAGACTAAAGAAGAAGTAGAAAAAGCTAAGAACCCTCACAAACCAGGAGACCCTTGCATGAAAGATGGGGAAAAGGGAAAATACGTAAAAGAGGGAGATAATCTAATTTGCAAAGTACTTACAACAAAAGAATTTAAAGAATTAGAAAAGACAAAATTTCAATCATGTATGTCTAGAGAAATGAAAGCGGGAAAGACTATGGGAGAAGCAGCTAAGATATGCAGAGAAGAAACTAATAAAACAATTGAAAAAATGTACTCAGAGGAATCATTAGGGGATCAGCCTAAGGGTAAGTCTGAGGATGCTGCACAGCTTGTTGACTTAGCTGATGCAGAACGAGTATATGAGGAATATCTTAAGCAGGGTAAAATTGTACCTGCGCAAAAAGAGATATTCATCTCACTCATCGCTTCAGGAAAGAGCTTAGAGCTTGGAGACGATAAGGTCGAAGTATCCGAGCTTATAAAGACTTTCATGAAGTCTCAACCTTCGTCAATCGATTTTAATGAAGATGGAGTTCCAGTGAACGATGGAAATGAAGAAGAAGATGTTTCTGATATACCATCAGAAGCGAAAAGCCTTTTCATAAAGATGGGCCTTTCAGATAAAGAAGCTAAAAAAGCATGGAATTTAGCACAGGAGACGAAAGATGAAGAAGACGAAGAAAATAAGTCAACGATATTTAATTAATACATTAACAACTAAATAATGACTGCATTATCAGATAACTACGAAGCAAAGAGACAGGATGGCGAAATACTTTCGTATCCAGTCAAAGGAAGCACTACTATTTACAAAGGCGCTATGATTGTAGACTTAAACACAGGTTATGCATCAGTTGGAGTTGATGGCTCTGGCAATATCTTTTTGGGTGTTGCTGTTGAAAAGATAGTTAACTCAGGTAGTGATGGAGCTAAGCGCATAAGAGTATACAAGACAGGAGTATTCCAGTATAATATGCCTTCAGCAGCACAAACTGACTTAGATCAACAAGTTTATATCAGAGATGATAATACTGTTGATACTACTGTAACAAACAGCGTCAAATGTGGTTTCATAGTAGACATAGTCGATTCATCAACTGTTAAAGTACAAATCGATCATGATGCTCAATCTCAATAATAAACAAACATGTTAGTAAAAAGTGATATACCAAAGTTACTACTTGCTGGGATGAAGACTAACTTCATGAAAGCATATGAAATTGCACAGAAAGAGCATTTACAGATTGCAACAGTTATTAAATCAGGAAAAAGTTCTGAAACTTATCCTTGGTTAGGAGCAGTACCTAAGATGAATGAATGGAGAGATGAAAGAATTCCACAGGCAATGCTAGAACACAACTTCGCTATTACAAACCGAGACTTTGAAGCATCAATCGCAGTTGATAGAAACGCAATTGAAGACGAGCAGTATGGTCAGATTGAAGTTAGAGTCAAGGAGCTTGCAGTAGAAGCTGTACGATTCTATGACGAATTAGCATTTACATTGATGGGACAGGGTACTAGTACTACCGGAACAGCTGGAACAATTTATGATGGCGTTTCTATTGTTTGCTATGATACTAAAGCATTCTTTGCAACAGACCACTCAGAAGGTGATTCAGGTACTCAAGGAAACCGTGGCTCAACAGCACTTAGTGCAACTGCCCTTCAAGCTGCAATTACAACTATGAAGAAATTCAAGAACGATAAAGGAAAGCCCTCACACGTCCGGCCAAATCTTCTAACAGTACCAACTGATTTAGAGTGGGAAGCTAAAGAACTCTTGAACTCACAGTACTATCCAGACACAACTGCTCAAGCAAACCCTCAGAAACTTGCTGTAAACGTCCTTAAGGGCTCATTGAATTTATTGATTAATGACTACTTGACTGATTCAAATAACTGGTATGTGTTCGATACAACAAGAGTCGTTAAACCAATGATTCTACAGCTTCGACAATCTCCACGTTTTGCAAGCCTTATTTCTGGTACAGAATCTTCATTCCTGAGAAAGAAACTCTACTTCGGTGTAGACTGGAGAGGAGAAATTCTATGGGGAGACTGGAGAAACGGATACGCTTCAATCGTTACGGGTGCGTAAAGCACGTAGTTAAAACTTTGCTGGGCAATACATAAACAAGCCCAGAGGGAGTCAACCAACTCTCATACTCAATGGGGATAATCCTTCAAATTTCTTTTCATGATATTTAAATATCATGGAAAGTGGAGAGGCTTGAAGGTTCTTTACAAATAAATATTTTATGGATAATAAGAAATTAGCAATAGGTATACCAACATTTGGTCGCGTAGATTGGCAGTTTGCTAGTAGTTTAATGGCACTGCAATTATTACCAGAAACACGTGTTATATGGATGGTACGTGCAATGATAGATACTGCAAGGAATCGATTAGTACAAGACACTCTTAAAGACTCAAGTTATACCCATCTTTTAATGATAGATGATGATATGACATTTGATCATGATTTTGCTTTAAGACTTCTAGAACATGATGTAGATATTGTTAGCGGTTTAGCTTTTAAACGAAGACTTGAATATACTCCTTGTGTTTTTGAGAAAAGACAAGACAAATATTATCCAATTCTTCCAGAAGTGTTTAGGGAAGTAGACATTGTCGGAACGGGTGGTATCTTAATTAAGACAGATGTCTTTAAAAAAATAAAATACCCGTGGTTTGAAACATTCTATGATGATAACGATAAACATTGGTCTGTTGACTTTGATTTTTGTATAAAAGCAAAAGCAGCAGGTTTTAAAATATTTGTAGATCCTGAAACAGAAATGGGCCATATCGGTGATCCTGTTGTCATTAAAAAAGAACAATTTTATAATCACGTAAAACAAAATGAGATCAATAAAAACAATAACAAACGAAGCAATATTAAGTAGTCCTAGTTATATTTCAGCAGTACTTCTTGTTGGCGGTTCTGCGGCATCTACGTTAACATTGAATGATAGCGCTGATGGTGGTGGTACAGATAGAATAGGATTAAAAGCAGCAGCAAACATAACAGTATTTCTACCCTTCCCTGGTACAGGCATTACGTTTGATACTGCTGTATATTCTACTATAACTGGTAGTGGTGCTGTTGCTTATATTTATTTTAGATAATAATATGCAACATGTCAGAAATAAAATTTGTAAATATATTAGCTAAAAAAGTAGGCCTTTTCAATACGTCAAACACTCATATAAATCCTGCAACAGAAGATGGTAATTTAGCTGTTATAAAAAATAATATTGGTTTAGAAATAGCAAAAGGAAATGTATCTGGTGTTTCTTTTATCCATAAGTTCGGTAATGCGACTACTATTCAAATCTCTGACAATTTTATAGACATTTGGGACGGAGTTGAAAATGCAAACGCAAATAATTCTTATACTTTTTCTACAACAGCAGACATTACGAAAATATCTAGTAGTGATGTGGGTGATATTGTAAATATTGAAATACAGGGATTGGATGTTGATTTTAATTATGTAAGTCAAACAAAAACTCTTGATGGACAGAATAAAGTGACATTAGATACTCCTCTTATAAGGACTTTCAGAATGATCAACAGAGGTTCATCTGATTTGACGGGTGATGTTTATTGTTATGTAGATGGTACTATTGCGGCAGGTGTTCCAACTACTAATGCGGATATAAGAGCTATAATAAATAACGGCAACAATCAAACATTAATGGCTATATATACTATTCCTAATGGTAAGACGGGATATATGCGTAGTTTTTATGCTTCGTTCTCAAAAAAGCAATCGGCAATATCTGTAATAGAATTAAAAGCTAAACCATTTAATGAAGTCTTTCAATTAAAACATATTATAACTATTGCAAGTACAGGAACGAGTGAAATTCAACATATGTTTGAAGAGCCTGAAATATTTTCTGCTAAAACAGACATTTTGTTGCGTGGAAACACATCGGCTAATGATAGTGGTATAGCAGCAGGATTTGTCATAGTTTTAGTAGATGATTAAATATAGATTTACAAAATATTAAATTATAATATAAACAAATATATAAATGCTTTTATAAAGCAGGTTAATATGAACAAAAGATCTCTTAATGTCGGAGTGTTCGACTCAAATTTAATATATCAAGCTAGTCCAATGTGCGGAGATAATGTCTTTGCTAAAGGTTTAGAAGCTAATAACTATTCTGTAACTAGGTTTGATTACAGAGCAATAAAAAATCCTAATGATAATCTTTTAAAAATAGCAGAAGAAATACAGCCAGATCTTTTTTGGTTTGGTAAGTGTGAAAAAATTAACTCTAACACTCTCAAGATTTTAAAGTCTCGTTTTCCCGAGGCTATTTTTATTAAATGGGCAGCAGATGTTAGAACAACGCCGACTGCACATGATATTTCACATAATCTTTATGTAGATTGGTTCTTCGGCACTTTTGGCGGTATTTATCTTATGTCTCACCTTATGCCTCAGATGAAGGGAGTTGCATCAATTATTGCTTTCACAGATTCTGATTATTACAAAGAAATACCAATAAGCGAACAATATATGTCTGACATTCTTTGGACTGGTCGTAAAGGTTTTGGTGATAATGATATGAGAAATAAAGTTATATCTTTTCTTAGTAAAATATCTAATGTAACTGTAAAAATAGCTGGTATAAAAGATTGGCTAGGTCATCCCGAATATCTTCGTTATATTAATGGTACTAAAATTGGAGTGGGGGCAAATAGTTTTAATAGAACAAAATATTCTTCAGATAGATTGGGCAATTATATTTCATGTGGAACGTTTTATTTGCCACATAAATTCGAAGGGATCGAAGAAATATTTGCTAGAGGCAAAAATTTAGACTGGTACGAAACAATAGAAGAACTGCAAGAAAAGTTAGAATATTATCTTTCTAATGAAAAAGAGAGAAAGAAGATAGCTTCAAATGCCAGAAGAGTTGTTTTAAAATATTTTGATTTTAAACCTTTAGTTGAAAATCTTTTATATATTATTAAAAATAAAAAGAGTAAA
>SDBV01004157.1_pt1 | contig 20960 bp, 27 predicted proteins | sample 2277081 | NCBI WGS metagenome assembly SDBV01 (sample SAMN10402039, study PRJNA504765) | marine sediment metagenome | isolation source: marine sediment core GS10_PC15, 223 cmbsf | place: Arctic Ocean: Southern Knipovich Ridge | collected 2010 | reverse complement strand
GCATGCGGGGACTACGGTGAGATCTTCCACATGCGATTAGGAAGGTGTGAATGAGTGTAAGGTATGGGATTTGTGCATCTAAGCCCCACTGGTGCAGAGGCAGACGTCGATTTCTTGTTCTGATCGGACACACTGGCATTCGATGTGGAAACTACAGGTATGCATCCTGCTAAGGACAATCCGATAGGCGTCTCCTTCTCCGCAGGTGATGACTCTGGCTACTACTTCCCATGGGGGCATGAACGCCTCCCGTGGCAGCGGTTGGAAGACCCCAATGTCCTTAAAGTTGCTCATAACGCATCGTTTGATTACCTGATGTTGAAGAAGCAGGGGGTGCTTGCTAGGAATTTTGCAGATACACTAATAGCAGCACACATGCTATGGGAGTCGCACTTAAATTTGAAGTATTTGAGTTCTCAGCGCTTTGGTATAGTAATTCCCACGTTTAGTGAAATTGGGGGCCTAAATGCTACGCTTCAAGAGATGGGTAGCATGAGTGCTATGCACTCCTTCATGACTTATGAGCTCTGGCAGCTGTACGAACCCCTGTTGCGTAAATGGGGAATGAGCCACCTGTTCTGGGATATCCATATGCCTTTGGTGCCAGTGATTGGAGATATGGAACTCGCTGGCATAACGGTTGACAAAGGAGAACTCGAGGTTCTCGGTGTGGAGTTCGAGCAGAAAGCAGACCTGTTAGCTAAGGCGATCGATGCTACCACTGGCTTTACAGAGACGAACTACAATTCTCCGGATCAGGTGGCCTGGCTGTTGTTCGATAAGCTCGGCCTGAAGGCTGGACGGTACACTCCCAGTGGCAAAAGGCCTAGCACTAGCGCCAAAGAGATGGAGAGGCTAAGGTCTCTCCATCCCGCAGTTAACCTCATCCTTGTCTATAGGCAGTACAAGAAGCTTAAGAGCCAGTATGTTGACGGTATGATCAAAGAAATGGTGAACGGTAGGATACACACCTCGCTCAATCAAGCAGGCACGAGTACGGGCAGACTCAGCTCCTCAGAGCCTAATCTCCAGAACATCCCGAAGCGTAGACCTGAAGGACGCAGGATCCGGAAGGCTTTTGTTGCCTCTCCCGGCTGTCTGCTTATAGTGCCGGATTATGACCAGCTGGAGCTCAGGGACTTAGCTATCCAGTCTGGAGACAATTATCTGATCGATGCATTCCTGAGTGGCAGGGACATACATACAGAGACTGCAATCAGGGCATTCAACTCTGCCAAAGAGCGATTCAAAGGTAAGACCCTTAACTACCAGGTCACATTTGGCGGTGGTAAGCGGAATGAGAGGCAGAAGTTCTTCGACGCTTACCCTCAGGCTGCAGAATGGATACGACGTGAAAGTCTTGCCGCTACGGAGAATGGCTATGCTAAGACACGGCACGGCCGTATCCGACTGTTGCCTGAGATACAGTCAGAATTCGCTAAGGTGGCAGCGCATGGTCAGCGTGAAGCCATAAGCACTATAGTCCAAGGGTCGAGTGCTGAAGAGGTATTTCGCGGTATGATAAAGGTGTGGGAGATATTCCACGATACGGAAGCGCGGATGCTGTTGCAGGTGCATGATGAGCTAGTGCTTGAAGCGCCCGAGAACATAGTTGGCGATGTAATACCTCTGCTCAAAGAAGCTCTGACCTGCAACGATTATGTGATACCACTGACTGTGACTGTCAAGGTCGGAAAGAACTGGAGAGACTTGGAGGAGTATCATGGGTGAGTGGGACACTGAAGAGCCTTTCGAGCATGCTGAGCGTGACTTCATGGGTGAAGGTCTCAATAACATATTCCAACAACTCGGTGGTCTCGACCCTAAGACCATGATGTCGAGTCTGCTTATACAGAGGATGAGACAGATACACAAGGAGCTCGGTGATCTCATAAACAAGATGGCGGCTCCGCAACAGGAAGGTCCCAATCCATGGAGCATACTAGGAGTCTCTAGTGCGGCTACACATGCGGAAGTGAAGAAGGCTTGGAGAGACAAGTCTTCCCGTGCCCATCCGGACCACGGCGGTAGCCTTGCGGAACAGAAGATGATAAATCTCGCCTATGAGCTAGCATGTCAGTTGAGAGGATGGCAGAAATGAAGGACAAAGAGATAGCTGCTCTGTACAGGATAGCCGAGTTTGAGACCAAAACTCCGAAAGAGAAGTGGCAGCTCGGTTGGGACTGGCAGAATGTCGGCGTAATGCCCGCAACCATAAATAAGCTTATCGAGAAGCAGTTCGTCGTAGTCACCTATAAGTCTGTACGATACACGAACTACAAGATGACGGAGCTCGGGTGGGACACCTTTAAGCAGATTGAGGAAGGTAAGCTCAGCGACAAACAGGCAGGAGATGCAATTGATCAAGCTGGGCCTCCACGTACGATTATCGTGCCTGATAACTTGTTTGAGGATATCGTCGGCTACGGTGACATTAAGGAGCTGCTGCGTGAAGTCCTGCAGCTTGAAGACCAATTCCATGTACTGCTGGTGGGCCCTCCTGCACTCGCCAAAACCATGTTCTTGAACGACATAGAGCGCGCAGCAGGTAACAGCGCGATGTGGATTGTAGGCTCGGCAGCATCCAAGGCTGGAATCTGGGACCAGGTTGCCGACCGCAGACCTGGAGTACTGCTAATCACGGAGCTTGAGAAGATGAATCCTGTTGACACTGCTGGACTGCTGTCTCTCATGGAAGGAGGACGGCTTGCCAGGGCTAAGGTTCACAGAGCTATGGATGTCGTCGTTAAAGCTAAGGTGGTTGCAGATGCCAACCGTGTTGGGAAGCTGCCGGACGAGCTGCTTTCGCGGTTCGCACTGAAGTACCTCGCCCCGTATGAAGCAAAGGACTTCCTGAGAGTTGTTGAGCACGTGCTCACGAGAAGGGAGCAGCTTTCCGAAGATGATGCATCTAAGGTTGCAATAAAGATCCTCGGGAAGACACAGGACGTGCGAGATGCAATCAGGGTTGGCAGACTGGCGAAGCGTGTAGGTGTAGACAGGGCAGTAGAACTGCTGGTAGCCTAAAGAATAGCAGGGGGCGGCGTAGCAGAGTTATGTGTAGTGTAACATATTGCTCCCAAGTGTGTAAAGGAGACTTTTTGGAAATGCCATGAGTAGCGCTATTTACGAAGTCTATATTACACGCTACAATAGTAGCACTATCCTAAGAAGGAAAGTAATGAAGATGGCTAGCCGGAGGAAGGTATATCATGGACAACGAGGACACCAGCCGGAATGGTGAGATAGAAGAGCTCAAGGACCTCGAAGATCTCAAGGACCTCGAACCAAAAGGTAAGAAGAAGCAAATCTGGGACCTGCTACTGGACGGCATGTCGGAGGAAACCTTGGCGGCGGAGCCGTACAGCTACAACAAGAAGACGATCGGTGTGGTAGCATGGGAGCTGGATAAGGCAGGGCTCAGGAAACGACCGCCCAGAAGGCGCAAAGACAAGTCGACCGGTATGGCGAAGGTTGACAGAGAGACATCGGTTGCTACCGTTCAGGCAAACGTTGTGAAGGCTGAAACTCCAGAAGCCCTAGTGCAAACTCTTGATATGCCTATTGACGGGCAGATGATTCCGCTAGGCCAAGGAATCAAGATCGGCATGTCGATGGTAATCCTTGGTGTCAGAATAGCACAGGAGCTCAGCGTGGTAGGTGTAACGCAGGCTCGACCGCTGGTTGCAATGGCTAAGGAGATGCGGGCAGGGGAAACCGCGGCTGCAATGGCTGCTTCCAAAGACACAGCGTACGAGGTGGCTAACAGGATGCAGGATTATTTCACTCCTGCACTGAATGAACTCGGTGAGCTGGTGTCTCAAGGAGCGAAGCCTAAAGTCGACACAGGTCCAAATCCCATGCAGGGAATGATGTCAAGGATTATGGAGCCAATGCTCCAGAACTTGATAGGTGGAATGATCCCCGGTGGTGCAGGACAGACTGCCCCTGCGGGTTGGAAGAGGATACAGAAAACTCGAATAAAGGAGGACAAGGCCGATGATGCCCGATCCAGAAAAGATGATGCAAGTCCAGAAGGTGACAGGGAAGATTAAGGCGACTATAGAGGTAGACCGCACGAAGCGTACGCTCACGCTGTCTATGGATGCTCAAAACGCAGAAGCCCTGAACGCTGTCGAGGGCCTGCTTGACCAGTTGGCTACGGCGCTGGCTACACAGCTACAGACGTTCTTCGCTATCGAAGGCGAGATAATCGAAGTTCAGTAACTGAAGGTCGAAAGTCGATGACTGTGGATGTCTTGTCCCCTGTGCGATCCGGGATGTGAAGTCGAGCGGTTGTCGGACAGAGTCTGGCAGCGCATACCGAAGGAGCTATGGGGACTGCGCGTTATCAGGTGTGTCCTTCATGGTCAGTGGATGATAGCCGCTAGACAACACGGCGACTGGCACGAGGATGAGAAGCGCGAGGCTAGATGGCTTAAGGATCTTGTGTTCCCGGGCCGTGCATGGGTGATAGACTGGGACTTGAGGTGTGTGGAGGGCCACGCTCAGTGTCACGTTATTTGTAAGGAGTAGGGGAATGGTTGAAGAAGGCTTGCAACTAGACCACCGGGGCTACCGCTTTCGAGCACCCTTTCAGTGCATTTGCTGCGGAAAGAAGGTCAGCGCTCAGCAGTTCGCTTACGGACGCGCTTGCGGACTGTGCGATGTAGGAGCGTGCGATGTGCTTAACAGAGCTTATGAGCCCGCGGCAGTCCACCCTAACCCGGTCTGGTGGAGCGAAGACGCTGATGACATGGTTAGGCGCTTCGCCGGGGCCATGCACGCTAGTCCTACACCGCAGCAGGAGAAGGACTAACCGCGATCTGTTTGTCTGGAGGTGAAGGAATGGGATACATAGACATGACATGCAAGAGATACAGTCCGAAAGAGAACTGTCCGGGGAAGCTAGTGATCAAAGGCAGCTGGGCTGAGTGTGACACATGTCATCAGTACATGCCTATAGACTACCTTGAAGAGAAAGAACCCGAAGAGAAAACCACTAACGCCACACTGCACATCCGCGTTGATTCCGGGGCCGTTTATGCGATTTTCGCAGCTCCATTCTCTTAGTTCCTCCTGCGATTTTCGTTTTCCGCATTGGCCTTAAAAGTATGTTTACAGCAGCCCCAAATAGTGCTATACTGTGACCGTGGTTACTCCTGCTCCTTCACTTAGGCTAGCACCCCACGAAGATACCTCAGAAGTGCGCGAATTTCGAGAGTACCCGCCGCGTCTCCAGGAGTTCGCCCTCAAGTACCTCAGACGCTGGGTTAAAAGTCGCGAGACTGCTATCCAGCACTACAACCTTCTACCGTTCGGGCCACGTACTCGGTCTGCGTACAGGAACGGGATGATGACACCACGGGCAAAATCTTGAAGGAGGTTGCGTAATGGCGTCAGTTTCAGACATGGCCAACAGGGGAGCATCGAAGCTCACTGCCAAGACCCCGACCATGAAAGCCAATTACGACCAAGCTAAGTCTAGGATGAAGACCAACTACGGCGCTCTGCCGTTTGGTCCGAATACCAAGGCTGCCTACAACCGTGGGATCGACACAGCAACGTATCGGACCCCGGATGTCGACAAGTGGAAACGTAACTGGCTAGCTGCCGTAAGCAGGTAGCTACAACATAGGTCGAAACGGCTGGGGCGGCAGTCATATCAAAAAATAGGCACTTCCAAGGAGGTTCAAGCATGTTTCCATTGCAGATTTCTTCGATGCCTCTGGGTCCGCAGCAGGCCCGGCAGGTTCCCATGCAGTCTGCGTCGATGCAGTCCGCTACGCTTCCGGGGGCCGTCGCCGCTACACAGACTGAAGGCTTGGACATCACAACCCTCATTAACCTCATGGTGACTATGATGATCATCGTGATGATGATGAAGATGATGTCCGGAGCCTTCGCGAGTACCTAGGCCACCTACGGGTGAGCACATCAAAGAGTAGGGAGGTTTCCAGATGACTTCAGTAACACAGACAGCTGGGTTGGACATCACCACTCTTATCAACTTGATGGTCACAATGATGATCATCGTGATGATGATGAAGATGATGTCCGGTGCAATGTCTGGGCTCACCACCTAGTAGCGGAAGCGGGTGGCCCCAGAGATGACTACCGACATTGAAAGGAAGGTATTCCATGGAAGCAAAGGGGAAGACTAGAGTAGCTGAAAAAGGCATCCGGCCCCTTGAAACTTTGACGACCTTGACTCCCAGTTCGGTAACCGGTGGGACCGACGTTAACAAGCTGGGCATGCTGCCGATCGGGAACTACAAAGGGTCTTCAGCGTTCTGGGACCTGGATAAGGCAAACAACCAGCCGCTAGTTGCTGCTGAGAGCTTGCACGTTCTCGGGATACTGGATGGGCGTGAGGAGGATTATGACCTCCAGACGATCACTATCCCCAACCTTGCTGCTATCGGGGCAATAGTGACCGAGGCGCTCACCGTACCGGCTGGGGAAGTGTGGTACGTCAACATGGTGCGGCTGATAACGCCTGCGGATGCAGGCGGCAGGGCCAGCATCAACTGGAGATGCAGCCTCTGGGTGGATAGGGTTGGCGCTACCGCTCCAGGACAGCTAGCTACGGCAGCTGGGTATGCAGCTGTGGCCGGTGCTACCAACTGGGACGAGTTCCACGCGGCCGCGCCGTTCATTGCCAACACTGGCAAGAACGTTGCACTGAGGCTGTCTGCGGGCAGCATCATAACGTTCCAGGCCACCAACACTCTCGCTGCGGCGACTGGTGCGATGGCGTGCTCTGGAGCCCTGTTCGGCTGGATCGGGAAAGACCTGGTAGCATAGGTTGCAGATAGATTCCTGTTACGATGCGATCTCGGGCACCAAAAGAGTGCTCGGGCTTGTTGGCTGCCCGGCAATGTGCGATGAACAGCGGGTAGTAGCTGGGCAGCCAACAATAGGGGAACTTAGAACAGGAGGAGAGAAATGACACAGAGACTATCAAGAGCGTTCGTAAGTCGAGCGAACATAAACCGGATCGCCGTTGACGTGCTTGGTGATATTCTGGTAGGGCGGCCGGAGCAAGGTATCTATGAGGAAAGCGCGGTCCAGAACTATGAGATAGGTGCCCGGCTCAAGGAGGAAGGCCCGTGGAGTCGAACATTCCACTATTGCCAGGCAAGCGAAGCAATGGCCAAGACGGCCATCGGAGCTGGTCCCGGTACAGGCTTGATTGAAGGAAACACTACAGTGGCAGCGGTGGCTGGGGAAACCCAGCTGACTATTGCCAACACAGTCGCGGCTCTCAACGAGTACGCAGGTGGGTTCGTTATGCCTTTCCGGGCTGGAACCACCATGGAGATAATGTACCGGATTCTGAGCAATACTGCGACTGCCGCAGGGGTTGTAGTCCTTACCTTGAAGGACGCACTACTCTACCCCTGCACGTTGCCTACCTTCACTTCGATCTGGGCGAACCCTTACCGGAACATATTGACGCTGTGGCTTCACCAGGCTGGCCTCATGCCTGTCTCGAACGTGCCGCCAATTCCTGTAACCATCGACTACTTCTATTGGGGACAGACCTGGGGCGTGTGCTTCGGTGTCCCAAGTCCGGCATTCGGAAGTGGTGCAGGTGAACGAGACCTTGTCTTCCACTCGGATGGGTCTTTGCGGTTGCGCTTAGCAGACGTGGCCGGTTCGCAGCAGCGAGCAGGCTACTTGCTGCACGAGACCACTATCGGGAACGACCAAGGCTATATGCTCCAGCTGGATCCGTAATAGGATCGGAGCTCAGCGATGACTGGTCAGCTCTCGGGCATGGTGGTAGATAACTGTTTGGGATAGCTCCAGGTACACTGGAGTCATGAGTAAGGGCCGAGCTGGCCGTAAACTGGCTCGGCCTTTTGTGTTGCAGGACGTGAGGAGATAGGAGATGCCTATAGGGTCTGTCACTATCTACGGCACCAACTTTCCCGCAGGTTCTACCTTGTGGGAACTCTTCTATTGGACTCAAGGTATGACTCAATGGGGGAGTGATGGAATGGGGTGGAGAGTGCTGACTGCCCCTGCTAACTTTGTGGACATAGAGCTCGGCAGTATTTCGCTGTACCCAGTCTTCCGCGACTTATCGTCCCCAAAGCAGTTTGGATCGTATTGGCTTGTTGAGAACCCCATCCTTATATTCGATGTTCAGACAGGCAGTATTCTTCCATACACTCCACCAGCAGCCCCACCGACTGTGGCAACTGTGCGGGCACACGGAGTACGCAAGAACTTTGCGGCACTATACGGTGATTTGCTCGATCTAGGAGGAGCAGAGTTGGCTTCGGTATCCTTCTTATGGGGACTATCTCCTGCCCAGTTGCTTGCTGAGACCGTCCCTGCTGAAATCTTGGAACTTCCAAATCCATTTGCTTTCACATTGACTGGGCTGTCTCCCAACACGACTTATTACTACAGAGCCAAAGCTGTTACAGCTAATGGCGAGACCTTAGGCACCATTGAGGCTTTTACGACACCTGCTGCAGCTACAGTACCTCCAGATTTGGCGACGACAGCTGTGTTGGCAATCGGGGAAACCACAGCCATAGTTGAGGGAATACTTGGTGCTATGGGCTCAACCTCAGAAGTTGATGTGTACTTTGAGTATGGGCTATCTGAATCTTATGGACACAGCACGTCCGCTGAAACAGAGCTCCCGTTCCCCAATCTCCTGGGATCACTGGAAATGACCGCTCCAGGCTTCTTCTCTAAGGAAATAACTGGTTTGACTCCAGGTACCTGGTATTTCTTCAGGGCGATAGGTGAAGGTGACGGCTCAGTTTATGGGGATGGCATGAGGTTTAAGACATTATCAGCTATCCCGAACCCGCCAGTGATATCAGGGATTGAGGTAACTGGCATCACTGAGAACTTAGCAGTTATCAGCTGGTTCACCGACGTGCCTGCCGACAGCAGAGTGTGGTACGATATTGCGTTGGGACTATGGTCTGAGCGCTACGAGCCAGCGCTAGTGACACAGAGAGGCTTAGCGGTAGTGGGTCTAGTACCGGACACGCTGTACTACTACAAGGTTGAGTCGACAAACGCCAGCGGAGTAACTACTGTTAGTGATGTCTACACCTTCCGGACACTGCCGGCAGCTGCTCCACCTGTGATAACGGACATTCAGGTAACTGGCATCACTGAGAACTTAGCGATTGTCAACTGGCTTACTGATGTACCCGCTGACAGCAGGGTGAAGTACGATATTGCGTTGGGATTGTGGTTTGAGGAGTATGCACCGGCTTTGGTGACACAGAGAGGCCTGGCTGTTGTGGGACTGGTGCCGGACACATTGTATTACTACAGGGTCGAGTCGACAAATGCTGACGGAGTAACTGCTACTAGTGATGTCTATACCTTCCAGACGCTGCCACCGGCAGCGATACCGAATCCACCTGTAATATCAAACATCCAAGAGACTCAGATCACTCAGGTTACAGCATCTATCAGCTGGGAAACCGATACACTCGCCGATAGTTGGGTGTACTACGGTGAGGTTGACGGAGTGTGGGAGCCTGTGGTATACTTTGCAGGCTTGGTGAATTCCAGAGATATAGGGCTGTTCGGGCTGAAACCTGGCACGGTATACTACTACTATGTCGGATCGACAGACGCATACAATCAGACAGCCACCAGTACAGTTCGTTCGTTCACGACACTACCTATCGATCCGGCAGATGTGACGATAATGAGCGTTACTCCATATGTTATAGGGAGGTGAATCATGGCGATAGCAGGAGAAAAGGCGACAATCTATCCTGGAGAATCAGTAGGCGCAGTGGTAGTCTGGCGGAACGATGGCTCCGCCGCTATGTCCCCGGAGTTCATGCTAGAGCTCAGGAGGTCTGGCTTTGGAGCAACCTGGGACCCGTCGGGTGCGTGGTACACGTCGAGCCAGGCAAGTCCGGGTGAAGAGGGGCGAGTAACGGTTACTACCCCAATTATCCCGGGAGACTGGGGAGTAGGGACTGTTGTAGACGTAGGACTGCTGATATTGGGTATAGAAGGCCACGTCGAGGTACTCCTTGATGTCTTTGAGGTCAAAGCGCAAGTAGAGGCAATCACTCTCCTCAGCGTGAATCCGTACATTATCGGGAGGTAAACAGTGCCGATACCGATAAGCGTGGTTGATGTAGCGGCTGCGCACGTCGTCTGGAAGAACACGACTGCGGAGCCTGCAGAGCCTGAGATGAGGTATGACATCAGGCAGTACGGTGGGACTGTGTGGACTGAGGGAACGGTAGTGAAAGCCGACCTCTTAGGCGTAGAAGGGGAAGGATCACTCGATCTCGAATGCGAGGTGCCGGATGATTGGGCGAACGTATACGTCGATGCCAGGCTAATCATCACAGGAGTTGCGGGTACTCCTTGGCAGAACGAGCAAGTCTATGTTATAGGTACACCGACAGAAGCTTTTGAGATCGGTTCACTGGTTAACGCCATGATTGTTGTAATGATGATGACTATGATGATGCAATCCATGGAAGGAGCAATGGAGTAACAAAGGAATGCTATGGTAACAACGCTTGTCGAAGGTGAATGGCAGGAAGTAGCTAGGGGTAGCTCTCCTGAAGAACTGCAGGCGGCGACGCCTTCGGTTGCGAATATCGAGAATGGCCAGCAGTTCAAATTCACGGTACACTTCGAATGGTGGGCACCGATAGGGCCATTCTTCGACTTGTTCCTTGCAGAGAGTTTCGTTAGCAGCATGCTTGAAGCAGGAGGTAGGATAACTGACGTCTACTCTACGGGGTTCCATGATATTGTCGTGGAAGGTGTCGGAGATACCTCTCAGATAGTTCAGCAGGCATCGGCTGTAACTCCGTTGGTACCAGTCCTCATCCCTGTGGCAACACTCATAAGAGTATTTGCCCTTATTCTTGTCGGGATACTGGGTATTCAGCTGATCATAGCTTTCATCAAGAGTGGTGGGGAAATAATAAGCAGCATTAGCTCGATCTTGCCTATGCTGATCATGGTGATGATAATAGCCATGATGGGAAGGATTATGCCGGGTATAACCGGAAAGTCGGAATCCAAACCGAAGGAGACGTGACAACACAGCGCAATTGAAGATGCTGAGACTGAGGTGGTCGCATGACACAACAGCAGCACATCACCGTTGAGGCTGCGGCAGCACTTGCGGCATCAGGTGGCCAGGTCGTTGAGGCTGGCACGGTAGGAACCACAGCTCCTGTAGGTGGGAACATCCTCGACGCCGCAGGGAAGATTTGGCCTACCGACATATTCAAGTCCCTTGTCGTCGAGGTAGTTGAAGACGCAGGTGCTAACCAGACCAGGGTCATAATCGGCAATAGCAGGGACGCCTTGGTGATACAGGGTGTCTGGGAGAAAGCTGTTGGAGTTGGAGCCTTGTTCAGGATCAAAGCTCCAATGGACCTCCGAGCGGCATTACAGGATGTGCTTGGTGGCGGGGCCAATATCAACGCCGCCAATCCACTACAGGTATTCGACCCAAAAGTTGACGGCCGCCTGTTGTTGTATGGGGACGTGCTGTACGTCGATGCCAATCCGGCAACAGGGATTGACACGAACGATGGCACTAGGGACAATCCGTTCCTGACAATTCAGGCGGCCGTGAACGCAGCAAGTGAGTACACAACGATCGTATGCGTCGACTCCAGAGTTGGTGCACTGGCAGTCGGATTTGACGAGAATACACAAGACGGCGGGGTCGTCATAAACACGAATTACATAACCGTAATTGGTGGTAATATCTTTGGTGGCAGTGTACTCGGGGGCAAAATACCGATAACGAACTCCAGCGCTACAGCGGATAACGTATTCTCTGGCAGCGGTATCGGCGTTGTGGTATGTGGATTCGACGCAACTCTGCCGAACGATAACGGTGACGAAGAGGTTATCACTCTGACGGGCGATCACGCTCTCGTACTCCACGTCGACATGATCAATCCTGTCGGCACCAATGGATACAGAGGCATACATCTCTCAGGTGACGATGCCCATATCATCAAGTGCCATCTAAGGCTGTTCGACAACGATGCCATAAGACTCAACGGCGGCACTATGCAGCACGTGGAAGAGAGTATCGTTGCTGGAGCTCTCAACGGCGTCCATATGCTGACAGGATGTCTGGGCTGTGTCGTCGACCGCGGCATAGTGCTCGCTAACACTGTCGGTGTGCTGATCGATGTCGGTGCAACAAACAACCAGGTGTGCAAGACCGACTTTGACGGTAATACCGCCGACTATACCAACAACGGTGGCGCCACAAATGCACTGATCGGCTGCTATAACGAAAGCCAGATCACAGCAGGACAGACAATAGAAGACGACTTAGGCGACCTGTATGACAGGATAGGTGCTCCTGTTGGTGCGAGTGTCTCTGCTGATATTGCTGCCGTCGAAACCTTGGTCGATGACCTTGAAGGCAGGCTTACCGCGGCCAGAGCAGGCAATCTGGACAACTGCACCTACCTGGAGCAGACCGTACCCATCAAGATGAACTGCCTCCAGACGCTTAACAATACCGCTGCCGCCGCGGACTTCATCGCCTCCAACGCGACAGGGGCATCCGGCCTCATAAGCACGGATGATGCCAAGGTGCAAGAGGTCTTCCTGCTTATCATCGGCAGGGTGGTGAACAGCTATGCGGGGACGAATGCCCTAGACTGCGCGACCGCCGCTCATAACCAGTGGACGATTGGCCTCGACGGTGGAGGCTATGCTGACCTGGTGAACGAAGAGGCCGACGGCCAGATGCTCGATAACGACTGGCTATGCGCTGTGGAGGGGGCGATCCATCCGTTTACGTTAATGTTCGACGTCACAAGCGAGATCACCAACATTGACGGCAAGATAGGGGTCAGGCTTATGAACGGCAGGTCGGAGCAGGCGAGCCTGATAGTGACCTGCGATATTTACCTGAAGATCATTTGGAAGCTGTAGGTGCACCATGAACGAATTAACCAGCTACAAGGGTTATACTCTCAAGAACGGCCTCTGGTATACTCCCTATGGCGACGATAAAGCCTACATTCGCATCTTCACCATCGGCGGCTCCAACAGGATAGCTGAGGTCTCCAACTACCCGAGAGCATATCGAGATAAAGTGGCTCATGTCTATACCTCCGACACGCCCTTCACCGTGACTAAGGACGACTACAACACCGAGGCTGACGATGCCTATTATGATCCGGTGACAACCATCTTCTATCATGTGGGGGACACGGCAACCCACTGGACAGGCGATTCATTGCCTGGCGCTTTCCCGAGATGGCTTGAATACTTAGTTGAACAGACACCTATCGCGCTTGATGCTTACAGGTTCCCTCTCAATGCAGTGCCCAAGCCAATAGCCCTGATCGCTGCCTCTCTACTCGATGAGCTTTCGGTTCTAACCGCCCAATCCATAGCATCCTTAAATTCGCAAATAGGTTCAGGTGAGTTTGTATCCCCCAAGGGTGTCAGTGTAGAGCGAAGGATAATCTATTTCCATTATAATAGGAAACCCTGATGGATCAGGTTCTTATCAATGGCTCCAGCGATACATTGAGCAACTCCGCCACGGAATACAACGCATACGCAGGTGGCATCGCTTGGGTCATCAATGAGAGTAACCGCAAGAAGCTCATCAGTGCTCCTGGCAAGCTGAAGAACCTATATGTGGAACTTAGTGCTGCTCCTGGAGCTGGAGACGCCTTTATATTCACCTTGATGGTGAATGGCGTTGCTTCGAGTTTGGCTGTCACTATATCTGGCGGCGCTGATACGCAGGACTTTGACGCCACTGAAGTCGATGTCGTCGCTGGCGATGAAGTCACCATTCGCAGCACATATACAGGCACCCCTGGGACTCCTTATGCTCGCTGGTCGTTCATGTTCGCAGGTGACAATGCGAAGGAAAGCAATATATCGGGTGCTGGACACTTGACTGATTCGCTAGATTGGGCTCAAATCCACTCCTATATTGGGATAGAAGGCTTTATAGCGCCAGAAGACGCGGTTAGAGTGGTTATCCCCACTGCTGGCACAATCAAGAACCTGTATGTGGGACTAGACGGCCCTCCTGGTGCTGGTGGTGATGCGTGGACATTGACACTGAGGAAGGGTACTCCTCCGGGGGCAATGGGAGATACAGCCTTAGAAGTTACGATCACGAACGCTGCGACAACGGGCAACCATACTGCCGATGATGTAGCTGTCTCGGCAGGTGATGTCGTAACTATGCAGGGAACCAAGGTTAATACTCCTGCAAATAGGATTGCTTGGTGGGGCTTCACCTTTGTTGCAGACACGGATGGTGAGAGCTTAATCCTTGGTAGTAGTGTCAATAACCTTATCAACGATGGTACTGTTGAATATCTTGGCTTAAACAATGCCCACTATATTCGTGCTTGGGATGCCACTGAAGCCGACAGGTATCAACTTGGTCAAGCTATGGTGCTGAAGAAACTCTACGTACTCTTGAGTGGCGCACCAAACCAGGGCGGTGACGTTGCTGATGCCTATACATTCAAGGTTCGACTTAATTCTGCCGATCCCGGAGGTGGGCTGTCTGTCACCATAGCGGACACAGACGTTTCTGGCAATGATGTAGCCAATTCGATTACGGTGACAAACAACTATGACGAATTGGCTCTGAAGCACCAAGCGGCAGACACACCTACTGTGGTGGATGCCTACTGGGGCTTGGTAGCCTATGTTGATCCAGCACCAGCAGGGGGTAATGCAGGCAGCGCTGCTGCCGGTGCAGCAATGTTATTGATGTGAGCAAGGGGGGATAAAAGAGGACTTCCGTGACTACCAGTAATCTAAATACTATCGCGGTCTTGGCGCCGGTAGATGATTTCATAACCCGTGCCTATACTGACCTTCAAGTATACCTTGAAGCAATGTCAGGATGGACGTGGAATGTGGTTCAAGGAGATGTGCCTGGGCCAGCACTGCGATTGGATGTAAATTCTCTCCTTGCAGGCAATAACGATGCTGTGCATATCGAGTCTGACTCCAATGGGGTACGCATAACTGGCAAAACTCCAATAGCTACCAGACACGGCGCATACATCTTCTTGGAGAAGCTTGGCTGTCGCTGGTTCTTCAAGAGTTCTGTGTGGGATGTTATTCCTGGTTCTCTGGTCGAGATAGGTGACTTTGACGAGATGCACGAGCCAGAATATATTTGGAGACGCATCTGGCATCCAAGTTCTGTTGGGGGAGGCACATTCAAGATATGGAAGATAAGGAATAGGCTGGGTGGAGAGGCGTTCTACGATGTCCAACACAGTTACGATGGCATAATATCCAAGTCAGAGTATGCCGCTCACCCTGAGTGGTTCTTACCTGAGGGCGAAGCACCAAAACAACTCAGGTGTGACCACCCTGAAGTTATCGCAAGGGCAATAGAATACGCCAGAAATAAGTTCAATGCTGCACCTAGAAGTGATTGGGACTCGGCAGATGTTATTCCACGAGGCAGTGTTCCTATCAGTCCCAACGATGGTACTGGCTGGAATCCTCCCTGGTCTGACGGACAAGTTATCACGGATAAAGTCTTTGGACTATGTAACGAGGTGGCGAGAGTTGTTGCCACTGAATACCCTGGTAGGTATGTGGGAGTGTACTCATACTCTGCCTACTCCAGTATTCCTTCGATTGATCTTGAACCCAACATACTGGCTCAGATTGCAACGGAGTTCAACCAGTCTGGCTTGAATATCAAACAGCGCATTGAAGGAATGGCAGCTAAAGGCATCGCACTTGGCATCCGTGATTACTATGATGTCAACGTCTGGTACAGGGATAAACCACCAACGAACTTCTATGAGTTGCTACAGATGATTCCTTGGTACTCTGATAGAGGCGTGACAAGCTACAACGCCGAGTCTGGCGATGGATGGGGAGCCAGAGGGTTACTATACTATGCGGCAAGTCATCTGTACTGGGAACCTCATGCCAGCTTGGACGGAATTCTCGACGACTTCTACGATAAGGCTTTTGGACCAGCAAATTGGGTAATGAAGAAGTACTATGAACGCTGGTTTTCCGGCATGGCTGTCAGCGATCTGTCCCTCGGTTTAGCTTTCCAGGACATGGCTGAAGCTGAAGCTCTGGCAGCAGGGAATGAACCTGTTCTTGAGCGTATACGGCATATCGAGTATTACCTACGTTATCTATGGATTTGGAAGAAGCGAGGCGCTAATGACTATGGACAATTGGGTAAGCTATCACTGGATGAACTCAAGGAGTTTTGGACCTTTATCAACAGAATCAAGCATCTTTATATCGTTTTCTACCGCTATCCTGAATCGCTCCTAACTAAAGAGCTGCGCCTGTTAGGAGTCACAGCGGCTGAGATTGATGCTCTAGCAGCAAATACCAGTCCACCAACTGCGGCAGAGGCAACTATATTCCTGGACCAAGCCTTGACCACGCTACCTTTATCTGCGGATGTTCGAGTCTTCGATCCATACCTATTGAATTTAGTTCCCCTGGGAACTACAGGATTGGATATATTTCCTCCAAGGGATTGTCGAGAACAGTTCATCCTTATCTCATCAGACGGTGGAGAGGATATTACTATAAGTTATAGGACAAAGGCGACCAGCGGCAGTGGGATGTTCAAGTGGACAGGGCCAGATGGGTTTGAGATCACACGAGTAAGTTTTGGAGTAACTCCAGATTGGACTGATATGACCTTCCCTGCAGTTGAACTTGGGTACTACACTCTTGAACTTGATAGAGGCAGTAGGGCATATGTCAATGTTCCTGGGAGACCAGCAGCAGCAATGGGTTCAGGATGGATCATTGGGTATGTCAAATACTATTTCTATGTTCCACCTGGATGTCCAAGGTTCTTGCTTAATGGCCAAAATGCTGGAACAAACCGGCCAGTAACAATAACCTTAACTGATCCTAATGGGATTGAGTCGGTTCACGAGTTTGATGTTCCACGCAACGATATGATAGAGTCACCAACTCCTGGACTGTGGACAGTGTATTGTAATCCACATGCAGACTCCTTCAATTCTGTGTTCTCATTTACCAACATACCGAATTTGATGTGGTACGATGCCGAGCAATTACTGGTTCCCACAACCCTGGTGTATGACCCTCCACCAGAACCTGGGCCGACGCCATTTCCTTACGAGCCTGTTGCTATTGGCATGCTCGTCGTGGCATTCTTTGGGATAATATCCAAATTAGGCAGGAGGTAGCAATGGACTACATAATCGTAGAGCTTGACGAGGGACAAGACCCTCACACAATTGCAGGAGGCGCAGTAGTCACCCTGACCGATGGCACAACTACCCTTCAAGGACGAGTACTGAACATTGGTCATATGTTCAGCAGTGATAGCCCTTTAGAGGGTAGAGTCATGTCATTGGAAGCGCACAACCATGGTGTGACGGGTATAACGGGCCCTCCGGCTCCATGATCGGCCTTGGGCAATAAATAATATGCAAAGGAGGTGATTGAAATGCCAGGACCACAAGAGCAGGAGAATGTCAACCAGGGCAACATACTGTTTGCCAACATGAAGCAGCAGGTGGACAACATGATTACGCAGTGCCAGCAGACGAACACGATTATGCTGGAGCACATGCAGAACGCGGTCGTCATAACGCACGATCAGAATACCAAGGCTAATGACCTATGGTATCTGCGTGCATCAGACTCCGCACGGCTGGCGCGAGAGATGGAAGTCGGCGAGTCGGTTGCCAACCGCTTAATCGGTATGGTAGGCAAGTTGCCGGACCCTGACTATCTTCTGGCTATAGCAAAGCTGGCGGAAATCCTGAAGACTAGTCAGGCAACGTCCTGACACGGCGCGGGGTCGCCCTCGGCTTGCTGAACGGCGACCCCGCTTGCGCCTACTGGGTAAAAGAGTATGAACATTATCCAATGCTTAACCGATCGCTTCAATGCCTACAACAAGCTGCAGGCATGCAAGCATGAGCTGAAGCTGTGTAAGGATGCGCAGAGTAGCCACGAAGAAAGTCTTAAGCGCTGCAATGCTGGTCGTCGCAACTGCCAGAAGGAATTGGTTATAGTATCTAAGAATCATAGTGATTGCCTTCAGGATCTACACAAAGCGCAGAAGGGGGTGAAGGTACTCACGGAAGGGCCCGAACCTCCCACGGCTGCTGAACTCAGAGTACTCGGAGGCGGATTGCTCCAACGACTTTTGCGAGAAAGGCTTGGCGACAGGTATCTCAATAGCAGCTGGCACTTTTCTGACTCGACATGGCTTGTGAGTCCAAAGGGCATAGTCGACAGGTACGTCGAATACCTTAATGAGTACTGGCTGCCGCATGTGCATCCGTATTCCATAGTGAAGTGGGTCAGGTTGAACGGCGAGGAAGCCTCGATAGCTCGGGTTGACTGTGATGAATTCGCTGACTTCGTACAAGGCATTACAGCAGTGCATCAAGTGTATGCAGCACTGGCGTGGGGTATCTTCTGGGCAGATGTAGAGGGGGAGATAACAACACACCATGCCTTCAACTTCATACCGAGTTATTTGCCCGAGTATGATGAGGAGACCACTACCGGCCTACAGTTATGGAACCTGGAGCCTCAAGTGGGAGAAACATGGCTGGTGAAGACAGAAGTGGGTGAAGCTGTAATAGGCGAGTTCAAGACTGTAGCGCTCAAGCCAATCGACACTGGGATGTTCAGGATCGTGGACATTTCTATGACTAAGGTGTAGTCATAACGCACGGAAGGGGAAGCTGAAATATGGTCGAAGCTACCATAGTCCCAGCCATTGCCGGATTTCTCGTCGTTATCGTCTCCGGAGGCAGCCTCGCATTCATAATTCACCGCAACGGCAAAGACAAAGCTCACTTGTCCGGTATGTACGAGCAGAAGGTGATAGACTTAAAGAGCGACTTCGATGAGTTTAAGGACGAAGTCAAAGAGTTTAAGGGTGAAGTCAAAGAGTTTAAGGACGAAGTCAAAGGGTTTAGAGACGAGATCAAAAAAGGTATGATCGAACTCCACAAGGAAATCAAGTACTGCAGGACCAAGCTAGACGGTGGGGGTGCTGATTGAGATACGTAGTAGCTTCAAGGAGCATGTCGGCTCTACAGATTGAGCAAGAGTGTAGGAGGGTAGGTGCGCAGGACATCCGGTCTGCGGCTCCCCTGAAGCAGGTGGTATGCGACCTCGAGGATAGCGCTATGAGCATGCTGTCTGCCATTCCTGGTATCATTATCAGAGCACCTAAGATCATAACGATGGAAAAAGTGACAAGTCCTATGCAAGCCATCGGTGTGCCCGAGGGGAGCATTGATATAGGATATGTAGCTCCTCCTAGATCAACAATAGAGCAGGCGGAGGTCCTCCAGCCTGTCTACGCTGCATCCCAAGGCTCACTGTTCACTATGCTGTTCCAGCTGAGGGAAATGCTAACACCTCCAGTACTCGGAACAGGCGTCACAGTGGTGATAATCGACACCGGCATCAGAAGTACTCACATCGGCCTGCGCGGAAAGGTCGTCTATGAGGAAGACATGACAGGTGGTGGCGATCCTAGTGATGTCTTCGATCACGGCACAGGTGTCGCCTACCTGTATTGTGGCGGAGCACACGCTCCTGGGCAGGAAAGTGGAATCGCTCCTGGAGCGAAGTTGATGAACTTGAAGACCATCGGGGATGAGGGTTCAGGCTCAGAGGAAGACCTCATCCTCGCTATTGCTAGAACACTTGAGCTCTGGCAGGAAGCAGTAGATGCAGGATTGCCGATTTCAGATGACATGTACCCTAATGCCATTAACATGAGTCTCGGTGCTGATGACGATGATGATCCAGACGGCATCATAAGACTTGCAGTCACGGAAGTGTGGGAAACAGCAGGCAACCGTCTGATAATGTATGCTGCCGCAGGAAACGAAGGCCCAGACCCTGGAACTATCCTCCTACCTGGAGCCTGCGCTGAAGTGTGGGCAGTAGGCGCAATGGTCTTTAATCCATTCAGCATTTGGGAAGATTCATCCCGCGGCCCTGTGACTCTAGGGAACCTTACAAAGCCAGACACTGTCAGTGTTGGAGTGAGCATCCTAACTGCATCGTCGGCGCACGACAACGCATTCACTGTGAAGACTGGGACCTCATTCGCTACACCGATAGCAATAGGGTTCTCTGCACTGCTGGCAGAGTACGCTTTCAGGTACGGCATGGAAGAGCAATACCTGGCAATGGACCGGCAAGGGTGGGAGGCTTTGCTTATTGCGGTCTCCCGAAAGCCTGTAGGATCACTTTTCGGCAAGGATAACACGTATGGGATGGGGATGGTGATGGGAGACTTAGCAGTGAGGAACTTAGGATTAGCTGCAGGGGCGACTCCTGATCTTCTTACCGGCATGATGACTGTAGGCATGATGGGAATGATGATGAAGACTATGACGATATAATGAGGGACAGCATGTTGCCGACAAGTAACCCGAGTAACCTGAGCAGCCAAGGTGCCAGCGATATGCTCGACATGGATGAGTTCATGGACATGTTCATGATGATAATAATGATAGTGGTTATGGTCTCTGTCATGCAGCTCGTGACAACGCAGAACTCCTTAGCTCAGGCCCAGACTGCAACTACCGCTCAAGGAGTATCAGACTACCGTTCTCTTAGTGCGATTGCAGTTACACAGGAAGTGACTTTCGCTAACCCGTTGGTGGCTTTGAGCGTGGAGAACCTCGGCACGGTCACCATGTATGTCCATACAAACACGCTGAACTCGGAAGCCGTCCCTGTTGAGCAGGGGGAAGCCGTGAACATCGACGCAGGTGGAGCGGTAATACAGCGATTGTTCTACTACACGCGGGGTGGGGTAACTCAAGGCAGAGTAACTGGGCTGTACTAGAGAATGATGGAGCCAGACATATGAGAGGTATTTCGATATCCCGTATGAAGGACCCCAGCTACACCACCGAGATCGAGTACGACGCTGCCAATAACCCCGTGTA
>SDBV01004156.1_pt1 | contig 20962 bp, 11 predicted proteins | sample 2277081 | NCBI WGS metagenome assembly SDBV01 (sample SAMN10402039, study PRJNA504765) | marine sediment metagenome | isolation source: marine sediment core GS10_PC15, 223 cmbsf | place: Arctic Ocean: Southern Knipovich Ridge | collected 2010 | reverse complement strand
CTTCAGGGGTGAATCCGGGACATCTTACTTCGCCAGGACTATTTACCCTTATGATGAAGTGATGCCCTGGAAACTTACATCAGGCAGCTCTTTTGAATTGGAGATTCCCGGTGACAGGGTGATAATCTATGAGATCATGGAAGGGGAATCACCCACTCAGGAAGTCCTGGTGGCCAAAGAACTCCCTCCCTTCATAGCTAAACTTCACAGGAACTCTTTTGAGCTCGATCTTTCAATACCCGATGACACGGTCAGTCGATATGATCTTCTCGTTCAGCCGGGGGGAAATGTTTTTCCGGCCTTAACGATTAACGGGAAAAGTGTTGATCCAGTCCGTCAGAGAAACAGTGATGACTGGACCTTATCCAGTTACGATTTATCCATGTATAAAGGGGAGCATATCCAGATAAAGGGAGCACTATTCCAGGAAGAGACGGCCAGGGGTCCTGTGAATGAGAAACTGGAGTTAGATATCTATTTAACGGTCGACAGGAAAATAGCTGATCAGGAGCGTCCTGAGGATCCAAACCTGCCGGTGCAGGTATCACAAAACTACAGAAGGGTAAACCAACATTTGATGAATTGCAATATGGAGGTCAACCAGTATGAAAAAAAACAGTGATATGAAGTATATGCGGAAATGCATGATCGGTGCCCTGGTGATAATCATCGGGATTTCAGCAGGATGCCCGATGAAACAGGAGCAGAAAAAGCATCACCCACCCAATATACTTTATATCATGTCTGATGACCATACCACCAATGCTATCAGCAGTTATGGTTTAAGGTTTTCAGAGATCCTGCCCACACCCAATATTGATCGCCTGGCCAGAGAGGGGGCCCGGCTAACCAACTGTTTTGTCACCAACTCAATCTGTACCCCCAGCCGGGCTACCATTCTGACAGGTAAATACGGACATAAGAACGGAGTCTATACCCTCTGGGATGATCTGGAGAGGGAGCAGCAGAATGTGGCCATGATTCTGAAACAATCCGGATATGAGACGGCCATGATCGGTAAATGGCACCTCCACACACAGCCCAATGGCTTTGATTACTACAGTGTTCTTCCCGGACAGGGAAAATATTTCAACCCCGTCTTCAAGGAGATGGGTATGGAATGGATCGATGAAAGCAAAGAGGGGAATGTATATGAAGGTTATGCCACAGATGTGATCACTGATAAATCCATTGATTGGCTGAAAAATCGTGATTCGTCCAAGCCTTTCTTTTTAATGTGTCATCATAAAGCGCCCCATGGGTTGTGGGAATATGCACCGCGTCATGAGCATCTTTTCGACCTTGTAACCATCCCTGAACCTGAAAGCCTGTTGGAAGATAAGAGCCACAGGAGTGAGGGTTCCCGGAATTTCGGACGCAATATGCTAAACCTGTCCCGGCGAATGAGTGAAGGCAAAAGGGGAAGGGAATGGCCCACGGGAAAGCTGGATGTGACCGGTATGACAGATAAGGAGAAGATCAGGGCTGCCTACCAGAAGTACCTGAAGGATTACCTGCGGGTGGTGGCCGCCATTGATGAAAATGTGGGGCGCTTGATGGATTACCTGGATGAATCGGGCCTGTCTGAGAATACGGTGGTCATTTACACTTCTGACCAGGGAATGTTCCTGGGCGAGCACAGCTATTATGACAAGCGCTGGATGTTCGATGAATCATTAAAGATGCCCTTTCTTATCAGGAAACCGGGGGAGATCGAGCCCGGTTCAGTATGTGGTGACATGATCACCAACCTGGATTTTGCTGAGCTGCTGCTGGACTACGCCGGATTGGAGATTCCGGGGGATATGCAGGGCAGAAGTTTCAGGCAAAACCTGGCAGGCGTGACCCCTGAAGATTGGCGGACCTCAATCTATTACAGGTACTGGATGCATATAGAGGGTTCCAATGTGCCGGCCCATTACGGGATCAGGACTGAACGGTACAAATTGATATTTTTCTACGGACTTGGATTGGGCAGGAAAGGATCCACGGAAGGATGGATCACCCCGGCAGGATGGGAATTATATGATCTGCAGGCAGACCCCCTGGAGCTACATAATCGATACGGTGATCCGGAATATAGTTCAGTTACAAATGAATTGAAAAAGGAACTATACAGGCTCAAAAGGCAGTATGAAGATCGGGATGAAGATTATCCCGAGGTGCTAAAACTGAGAAGTGCCGGAGTATGAACAGAGGGAAACATATTTTAAAGAACACAGGCAGGCTGATCCTCTCGCTTGGTCCCGGGATCTTTTGTATCGGATATACCATAGGTACAGGAAGTGTAACCTCCATGATAAAAGCCGGAAGTATGTATGGGACACAGCTACTCTGGGTGCTTTTTCTGAGTTCATTTTTTGCATGGATATTAATGGAAGCATATGGCAGATTTGCTGCAGTTACAGGTGAAACAGCTATCCATGGCTTTAAAAAATATCTAAGGTGGGGTAAATTCTGGGCCATACTGACCATCGTTGGGGTTGTATTGGGTCAATGGAGTGCCCTTTCAGGCATACTTGGATTAACAAGCAGTGCACTCTATGAGGTATTCCGGCTTTTTATCCCCGGCCTGAAAGAGCACAATTACTGGGCCGTACTGGGTATTGCCGTTGCACTTATCATTGTCATGTATGCCCTGTTACTGGTTGGGAAATACTCATTTTTTGAAAAGATCCTCATTGTGTTTGTTACCATCATGGGACTTTCGTTTATCCTTTCCATGGTCATTGTATTACCGGATCCCAATGAGATTGCTCTCGGATTTGTGCCTTCAATCCCCCCGGGAGGAGAACTGCTGGTTGCAGCATTTGTGGGTACAACCATGGCTGCCCCCACATTTATTGTGAGGCCATTAATTGTTAAAGAGAAGCATTGGGGAAAGGATCATCTGAAACTTCAATCGCGTGATGCACTTATTGCAGCGCTGCTGATGTTTATCATCAGTGCTTCCATCATGATCGCTGCCACCGGAGCTCTTTTTCATGAAGGGAAAAGTGTTACCCGGGTGCTGGATATGGTACATGCCCTGGAACCTGTTGCGGGAAGGATCGCAGTCAGTATATTTATGGTGGGAGCCATGAGTGCCGGTCTGTCCTCAGTTTTCCCTATTCTAATGGTGCTGCCCCTTTTAATCGGTGATTACCGGCAGGGGAAGATGGAAACCAATTCAGGAATGTTTAAGATCCTGGCCGGCATTGCGTGTCTGATTGGTCTTATGGTACCGGTTATTGGTGCAAATCCTATCGTAGCTCAGATTGCTACCCAGGTGGCAAGTGTCTTTATCCTTCCGCTGGTGATTTTCGGAGTGATTGTTCTGATCAATAAGAAAGAACTGCTGGGAAAGCACCGTGCGGGATGGATGCTTAATTCAGCGCTGGTTATTGCACTGGTGTTCTCCATTATAATTTCCTACAAAGGTGTACTTGGGCTGATCAATTTATTCAGTAATAATCTAAATATTTAAAATGAAAAATGGTTTGACAATATCTATCATCATCCTGATCATACAAATGGGCTGGACAAATGCAAAAGCCCGGGACCCGGAACCGGTGAAAATATCGATGCAAAAACGAATTGCATCTGAATTGGATAACGGTGCCCATATCATTGTGAATGAAATAGAGTTCTGGCAGCCGGAGAGAACGGCCATCATTGTATGTGATATGTGGGACATGCATTGGTGCAGGGGGGCAACTGAAAGAGTAAATGAGCTGGCGCCTGCAATTAACGAGGTCCTTAAAACTGCCAGGGAAAAAGGTGTCTTTGTGGTCCACTCACCCTCGGATGTTATGGATTATTATAAAAATGCTCCCCAGCGTAAACTGGGGAAAAAATATCCGGATAAAAGGTTCGGGGACCTGATATCTCCCGGTAAATTGGATTCTGAAGCACATGCAATCTGGCCCATCGACCAGGGTGACGGGGGTTGTGATTGTAAAACAAAATGCAGGCAGGACAAACCATGGACCAGGCAGCATGAATCTATTGAGATAATGAACGGCGATGCCATCAGTGATTCAGGTTCTGAGATCGCAGGGTTATTTCAAAAAAAAGGGATCCGGAACGTGATCCTGGTGGGTGTGCATGCGAATATGTGCATTGTAAACCGTTCATTTGGTTTGAGAAGTATGACAAGGCTGGGGCTGAATACGGTACTTATGCGGGACCTGACAGATGGTATGTATAATCATGAGATGAGCCCAAACGTGTCCCATTTCACTGGTAACAACCTGATTGTTGAATACATTGAAACCTATATCTGTCCGACAATCGTCTCCGGTGATTTTACAGGAGAAAAGCAGTTCCGGTTTGAAAATGATGAAAGGCCGATGGTTGCATTTATTACCGCAGAGAGTGAATACAGGGCAAATCAGAGACTGCCTGAATTTGCCGGTGAACTGCTGCTGAAAGCCGATGTCAATTGTGAGTTTGCGCTTGGGAAGCCTGTTATGAAGGGAGAGGGCAGGCATAATATTGAGAACCTGCAGATACTCAGTGATGCAGATCTTGCAGTATTTTTTATTCGGCGCAGAGCCCTCGAACCGGAACAAATGGACCTGATCAGGGACTATGTTAGCAGCGGGAAACCTGTGCTGGGAATTCGAACTGCCAGTCACGCTTTCGACGCAAGAAAGAATGTGCCCCGCGAGGGAGGGGGAATTGTCCTGGCAGATGGGAGTATATCTGATATGTTGGCCCAATGGCCCGAATTTGATAAGGACGTTCTTGGAGGTAATTACCAGGGGCATTTCGGCCATCTTAAAGAGGGAACCAAAGTTTCCATAGTCCCGGGAATGGAAGGCCATCCCTTATTAATCGGATTTCCCCTGGAAGGGTATATAAGTCCGAACTGGCTTTATCGCAACAGGCCTTTGCGGGGTGAGAACATACAGGTTTTACTAACGGGGACCATACCGGGAGAGTTACCGGAGCCGGTTCTCTGGATAAACAGGAGTGAAAGCAATCTTGTGATATATACTTCACTGGGGCACTGGGATGACTGGGAAGAGGAAGGATTCAGAAACATGATGCATAATTCGGTCAATTATTTGCTGGGAAAAAAAATAATAAAAAATGTAAACCATGAAAAGACGGACTTTTATAAATAGCACAATTCTTGGAACCGCTGGTTTAGCGGTAGGACCTTCTGTAATTGCTACCGGTGCTGCATTTGGGGCGAATGACAAAGTTGTTCTGGCCTTGATAGGTGCGGGGGGAAGAGGCAGGGGTACAATTATTAATGCATGCAAAGTGAATCAGGGTGTTGAGATCAAATACGTTTGTGATGTAAATGATCACAAATCGGCCCTGACCATCAATAAAATAGAGGAACAACTGGGATACAGACCACTTCTGGTTCGTGATATGAAAGAGGTTTTTGATGACAGGGAGGTGGATGCTGTATGGATTTCTACTCCTGAGCACTGGCATGCATTGTCCTCAATCCGGGCACTCCAGGCCGGAAAGCATGTTTATGTGGAGAAGAATCCAAATATCAGTATATGGGAGGGCCGGAAAATGGTTGAAGCTTCTGAAAAATATCATAAAGTACTGCAGATTGGATTCCAGAACAGAAGTGCACCATACGCTTTTTCAGCCAGGGAGTTTATTCAATCAGGACAATTGGGCAAGGTGGTCCACGTGAAATCCTATAATATGTTGGGAGGAAGCCGATGGAGCGCTAAGCCAGATGCTGAAGTCCCCGCGGGACTGGACTGGGATGCATGGATCGGACCAGCACCTTTCCGAAATTACAACCCGGGCGTTCATGATATGGAGAGTCGGGGGGGATGGTTGAATTTTTGGAATTTTGGAGGCGGAAAGCTGTCAGATGACGGGAGTCATGTCATGGACCTTGCAAGGTTGGTCCTGGGTGATCCGGGGCACCCCGGGTCGGTTTATTGCTGCGGCGGGAACCGGGCCTGGGGATCGGCGGGAAAAGAAACTCCCGAATTCCAGGCTATTACCTATGATTTTAAAGATTTTACCATGACCTGCGAGAGTGGAAGTGCTACAAATTATATGAGTAAAACTCCAACTGAGATCAGGATGAGTGATAGTAAGTTCCCCGAATGGAGTCAGAATTCGACCCGTACAGAAATCTACGGAACAGAAGGAGTAATGCTGCTGGGACGTCACGGAGGCGGATGGCAGGTGTTTGGGAAAGAGAGGGAGGTGATCGCACAGGAGTATGGCATACATCCGGATGACAGGCATCAGAGAAATTTTATTGCCAGCATACGCGGATTGGAAAAACCAAATGGTGATGCCCTTCAGGGTCATCTCAGTGCCACACTGGTGCATCTGGGGAATATTGCCTACAGGGCCGGAAATAAGCACCTGGTCTTTGATGGTGAAAATGAAAGGTTTGTCAATTGCGAGGAGTCCAATCAATACTTAAAAACAGCTTACCGTGAACATTATACGATCCCTGAAATTATTTAATACCCTGACTGGAGACGGATCACTGATAATCAACCTTCCGGACAATTTGCAATCAAAAAATAACCGGCTTGAGGAATATACCTGGTTGATAAAAATTAAAAATGGAATACCGCATAACTAAGAATGGCAATCTGGAATTGCCGGTACTGGGTATGGGTTGCTGGGCCTTCGGGGGAGGTGATTACTGGGGTACGGCAGATCAGGGAGAGGTAAATAAGGTTGTGCATACTGCATATGAACATGGCATCACATACTTTGATACTGCAGAAGTATATAACGATGGCAGGAGCGAAAAGTCCCTTGGTGTAGCCCTCGGGGGAATTCCAAGAGACAGGGTATTGGTGGGAACTAAAATTTCACCCTCCAACTGTTATCCTGATCTGTTGGCCAGACATTGTGAAAATTCTCTGAATCGTTTAAGAACTGATTATATTGATCTGTATATGATTCACTGGCCAATTCATGCCCACTCTGTCCGGCATTTCACCAACGATGAAAATATAATACAAAATCCTCCCGCGCTGGATGATGCATTTGAAGCCCTGATCAACCTGAAGAGAGCCGGGAAGATCCGTCACATCGGGGTCAGTAATTTTGGTGCAAGATGGATGGAACAGGTTCCGGAGCAAGTGAATATTTCTGTGAATCAGCTACCATATAATCTGTTGTGCAGGGCCATTGAATTTGAGATCTTACCCTATTGCGTCCTTAAAGGGACCGGTATAATGGCTTATATGGCCATGTTCCAGGGAATCCTGGCTGGAATATACGGGCGCCTTGATGAGGTTCCTCCCTGGCAGAGCAGAACGCGCCATTTTAATACCGGATCAAATCCATTGTGCCGTCATGGCGAAGCCGGGTGTGAGGAAGAAACACGGGCAGCTTTGCATGAACTTATCAGGTTGTGCGATGAATCAGGGTTATCGTTACCTGAAATCGCCATCAGATGGATCATAGGAAATAAAAACATTACCTGTGCTTTGATAGGAACACGGTCAACGGATAAGCTCATGCAGAATTTAAAAGCTACTGATAAACAACTGCCAGAAGGGTTGATGGAGCGATTGAATATGGTGACCGATCCGGTAAAAAGATTCCTTGGAAACCACTTCGATTATTTTGAGGGAGCGGATCACGACAGAACCCGCGAAAGAGATCATCATGCCGATAAACCTGGCTTCAGGACGGAGGATTAAATTATGAATATGACTTTTTCGGAAAAACATTTGAAGATCAGTCCGGTTGAGCTCTGGTCTGTGATGAAAGGAAAACTTATGATCCGACACCTGACATTTGTATTGCTCTCCGGTTTGATCTTTATTCTTATTTCCTGTGGTACTGTGCCCGGGCATCATATGGATGAACGCATGAACTTCATCATTATTTTTGCGGATGACCAGGGTTATCAGGATCTGGGGTGTTTTGGATCACCCGGTATTAAAACTCCGAATATAGACAAGATGGCGCGCGAGGGAATGAAATTTACTGATTTCTATGCCCAGCCACTCTGTGGGCCTTCCCGTACGGCGCTTCTTACCGGTTGTTATCCCATGCGGGTCGCTGAATATGGAAATGAGAAGCGTAAGTTTCCCTATGTTCACGCTGAAGAAATCCTTTTACCAAAGCAGCTTCAGCTGGCGGGTTACAAAACAGGAATGATCGGAAAGGTTGATATAACCATGCGAAAGAATGGATGGAAATCTGAACTGAATCCAGTTCACAGGGGTTTTGACTTTTTCTTTGGAACTGTGGGCGCAAACGACGGGGGCAGGCCCAGGGAGATGTACCGCAATGAAATTGTTGAGGAGAAGCGCCTGGCCATGGATGAAATCACAAAGGTGTATACAAAGGAGGCGCTTGATTATATCGAAAGAAATAAAAGCCAGCCTTTTCTGCTGTATATCGCACATACCATGCCGCATGTAGCCCTTGGTGCTTCAGAACAGTTTAAGGGTAAATCGGCCAGGGGACTCTATGGCGATGTGATGGAAGAACTGGACTGGAGTACTGGCGAAATCCTGAATAAGCTTGGGAAATTAAAACTTGACCGTAAAACGATAGTGGTCTATCTGTCTGATAATGGGCCCTATTTCCTGCAAAAAGCTGTAGATGCCGGGCACGCTGGTTCTGCGCTCCCGTTGCGCGGATCCAAAGGAACCACCTGGGAAGGTGGAATGCGTGTACCATGCGTTATGTGGGCACCGGGATTAATACCTGCAGGTATGGAGTGTCATGAAGTGGCGACAACCATGGACCTGTTTCCCACGTTTATAGCTGTGGCGGGCGCAGAAATCCCCGGGGACAGGGTGATTGACGGCAAAGACATCTCCCCGTTGATGAAAGGTCGCAAGGATGCGAAAAGCCCCCACCGCGCTTTCTATTATTATATGGAGTCTGAGCTTGAGGCGGTCCGCTCAGGTAAGTGGAAAATGGTGTTTCCCCGGGCCCATGTGAAAGAGCGTCCCTGGCTGAGCAGGTCTGCCAATTATCAAAAATTCATTCCTGGTGTTTTTGACGGAGTATCAGACTTGCAACTCTATGACCTGGAAAATGATGCCAGCGAACAACATAACCTCGCAGATCAGTATCCCGAAGTGATCGAAACATTGATGGAATACGCTGAAATGGCGTACCGGGATCTGGGCAATTTTGACAGGATTGGTGAAGGAGCCCGGTTTTTTGAGGATGGAGCAAGATGGCCAAACCTGTCGCAATGGAGAGAAATAGAAAACGAATGAGCCAGATCATAAAAACTATACTATGGAACGAAGAGCATTTATCAGGACCACAACCCTTGCCGGCAGTGGTCTTTTCGCCTTTAGTCGATTAGAGGGTATGGGTTCGGATCTTTCATCAACGAACCCTATGACGTATACCACATTGGGCAGGACCGGAGAGAAGGTAAGTAAACTGGGACTTGGATGTGCACCCCTGGGCCGGAAGGACCTGGATCCAAAGGAGGCTATGAAGATGGTTGCCAAAGCATTCGATGATGGAGTGACTTACTTTGATGTAGCGCCCAATTATGCAAATGGGATGTCGGAGGAGCGTCTTGGTGAAGCAGTAAAGGATTTCAGGAAACATATATTCCTGGCCACTAAAACTGAGGCATCCACCTATGAAGGGACATGGAGATTAATCAACCAGAGTCTCGGTAGATTAAAAACCGATTATATCGATCTGGTTCATCTGCATAATTTGGGGAGAGAGGACAGATGGCCCGATCTGGACATGGTTTTCAGCGATGATGGGGCCATGGGAGCGCTGCGCGAGGCCAAACAAAAAGGTGTTGTGAGATTTATAGGAAACAGTGGTCACGTTTACCCGAGCAGACTTCATTACGCCATCGATTCCGGAGAGATTGATGTAATGATGGTGGCAGTGAATTACATCATTCAGCACAATTATGACTTTGAGCATAAGATCTGGCTTCGTGCGCTCACCAAAGATATTGGTATGGTAGCCATGAAGGTGCTTGGTGGTGCAGAGTTGTCAGACAGGTCGCACCGGATCCCTTCAGAGGATTATGAGATGGCCATACGCTATGCCCTCACCCTTCAGGGATTATCATCAGCCGTAGTGGGAGTGAAGACCCTGGATGAATATGATTTGTTGATCAAAACTTTCCTGGATGCAATGCCTCTGACGGAGGATGAGTACATCAGCCTGTCAAAACGGGGACTGGAGATCCTGGAGAAGGACCAACGCTGGAGGACCATGCATGGATTGCCTTTAACCTGACATCGGTGACTATGAAAAGGATAAATATTTCCGGACTGGTCTTGCTCTGTAGCCTGGTGCTCTGCGCACAGGATCATGGAACCATCCACCGGTTTTCAGAAGAAGCTGATCGGTTATTTTCACCGGAATCAACCATTGAGCTTGTTGCCGATACCTTCAAATTTGCAGAGGGACCGGTATGGTCACCTGAAGGGTATCTGCTTTTCAGTGATGTTCCGGAAAGTAAGATCTATAAAATTACGGAAGAGGGTGAAGTTACCCTGTTTGTGGATCCATCCGGAAATACAAATGGCCTCGCTTTTTTGCCGGATGGCAGGTTAATCGGATGTCAGCGGGAACCCAGGAAACTGGCAATTATTAACGGCAGCGATGTATTCGAAGACTATGTTGTTGGGTATCTTGGGAATAAGTTCAGCAGTCCAAATGATTTAACCGTCCACTCCAGGGGACATGTTTTTTTTACCGATCCTCCATGGGGACTGAAGAAGAAATTTCAGGACCCGGAAAAAGAGATCCCCTTCAGCGGGGTCTATTTATATACCTATGATACCGGGGAGTTGCGGGTGATAGATTCACTCCTTGAATTGCCAAACGGTATCGCTCTGTCGCCCGATGAAAAATACCTGTATGTAGCTGAAAACAAGTGTAATGGAGATGTATCAAACAGGTTTGATATGCCCATGCTCTGGATGCGCTACCGGTTGGATGACAGTTTAAGGGTAATTAAACGGGAAGAGTTTATTTTTGCAGCTGACTCCATGCCACTGAGGAGTCCTGACGGTATGGAAGTTGACAATCTCGGAAATCTTTATTGTACCGGTCCGGGCGGATTGTCTGTTTATAATTCTCAGGGAAAACCAGTCGCATTTTTGAATTTTCAGATTCCGCCAACCAATTGTGCGTTTGGAGGGAAAAACGGGAATATCCTGTATATCACAGCCCGGAATGCTGTTTATAAGTTAACTTTCCCAACCAAACTTAAAATAAAATGACCAGTAAAGTATCATCAATATGAACAAATAGAACCACAAAACAATGAAAAAGCAGTGCAAGAACACAAAGGTCATGGGAGTTTTATTCATTGCAATAGCATTGTTGGCTATCATTCTACTGCCCATGTGTGAAGGAAACAGCGGTTACGGGCCGGTCGTGTCGATTTTTAAACCTGAATCTCATCTGGATCCCTTTTCATGGCAGGTTGCCGAATTCACAACCCTGCTTAGCAATGAATCTGCAAAGAGAAGAGCAGGAGCAGTGGAGGCACTGGGTTTCCTGAGGGCGTATGAAGCCTCAGATATGGTTACAAAATTGCTTGATGATCAGGATCCATCTGTGAGGAGGGAGGCTGCGATGTCACTGGGGTGGTGTGGCAGCAAAAAGCACATTCCTTCACTCATTCGGGGTCTTGAAGATAATGACTGGACCGTACGGCAGTCCGCAGCTGTTTCACTGCAAAACCTTACAGGTCAGAATTTTCATTTTAATGCCCTCTCAAATGCAGATGAACAATTGACTGGTGCTATGGATTGGAAAAACTGGTGGATTGAAGCTGAAGGCAGGGACTTTTCAAAGGAGGTCAACGATTTTCTCTCCGACGAGACACCGGATGAAAGAAGATTAAGCATCATAAGGGCATTGGGTGCCATGGGCGGAACTCAGGCTTCTGAGATTGTTTCAGCAATGATATTACCCTATGTGGAGCTTAAATTCAATACATTGACCCCGATAGAAGTGGATATTATTCAGGCAGGACTTTTGTCCTTGGGAAGGCTTCAGGAGAAAGAGGGATTTGAAATTCTCCTCCGGTTTTTCCAGGAGGAAAACTGGGCAAGATATGCAGCAGATGCCCTGGGAGATTTTGGGAATGCATCAACCGTAGAAATGCTGCTGGATGCCTATCCCTGTTATTCGAGGAAGTTGGAAGACAGGGTATTTGGTTTTCCAGAGAGATCTCCGTCAGATGACAGAGCCAAAGGTGACAATAAAATGGACCGGATGCATGAAACCCCATATGCAATTGCCTATGCCCTTTCGAGGCTTATTGCTGACGGGTTTCAGGAACAGGAACAGCTGAAGAAGATTGGGCCTTTATTGCTGCTGAATTTTCCATCGGATTACGATGGTGCGATGGTTTACCAGGTAGAAGCTGATCAGCTTATTACATCCTTCCTGCTCGATAAAGCCGGATTAAGGGAGCTGGTCTGTGATGCTGCATTCAGATCGGCCAGTGTACCCGAACTCTGGAAGGAAGATAACAAAACAACATTCAGATTTGAAAGAAAGAAAACGGAGGAGATCATTGAGGAACTGGCCAGACAGGTTCATGGTGATGTACCTTACCTGGCCTCATGGCTTCCTGCTTTTTGTACGTCAGATGATGCCGGGAGGTTGATACCCCTGCTGGATCATGAGAATGGCTGGATCAGGATCAATGCGGCCAAAGCGCTCATGTTCAACGGGGTTAGTTCGTCTGTCGATGTAATTGCAGGCCATCTGTCCCAATCCCATCCTGAAGGCGACTATGGTTATTCAGGTGTGCTGGAGCATGCCGAATACAATGCTCCTTCGCCCAGGTGGCGTGAGGCCTTTATAAGAGCATTGGGACGGCTGGGAGGCGGACAATACGTTTCACTGCTGGAGGAAATTGTTTTTAATGAACGAAATGCAGCCGGGATACAATATGCTGCAGCACTCGCACTTGATGAGCTGGGAACACGAAGCGCCATAAAGATTCTTTTGCGCGTGGAGAGAGATCACCCTTTTTCCAGTGTACACCTGGTGGCTGCCGAGGCCATTAATAAGAGGGCTTTAGACCTGTTACCGAGGAAGACGGTCCTTGCCGGACTGTCATCACCTCTGCCTGGATCTACCGGGCCCGAGCCATATGAGGCCAATGATGATGAAAAATATGTTTTCATAAAAGGAGACAATCGGGTACGGAGCGATTTTAACGGGCAGGCAGGAGTTGATCCCTGGAGGCAAACTTATTCGATCACCAATTCAGGTCCGGCCATGCGTGTTGGATTTAATTTATACCTGTTGCATATTGACAAAAATGGCAATAACAGGGTTGAACCGCTGACCACCTTCAGAGACGGACTGGTTGCTGATTGTGAAGTATCATGGGACGGCAAAAAGATCTTTTTCTCAAGGCGTTTAAATGGTGAAACAAGAAATTACAAGGATGTTTCTTATAAGAAACCAGAACTTACAGATCCTGATCATCCGGATCTCGGATCAGAAAATGACCCCTGGTGGCATATATGGGAGATGAATGCAGATGGCACGGGTCTCAGGCAGCTTACTTTTGGGCCTTTTCACGATGTGGCTCCCGCCCAGCTGCCTGATGGACGCATTGTATTTTCTTCCTCCCGTTCAGGATTGCGAGATGAGTATCATGGGTTCCCTGCACCGGGTCTGTCTGTGATGAATGTTGATGGCAGCGATATTCATGTGATCGGGTTTAACCTGGGTGCAGACAGGGATCCGGCCATTCTTCATGATGGGAGGATCGTCTTCAGCAGACTCGACATATTCTATTCCCGGCTCAAAACTGAGGTTACGGTTCAAACAGCTTTCCCCGATGGAACCAGGAATCTTGCCATGTACGGTCCGGAGAGTCGTCCGTTCTGGAAAGATGTTCACCTCCGGTATGCCGCGTGGACCATGCGAAATGGCTGGAGGGGTAATCCGGATAACCGCAACAGGGTACTGCGCCTGTCGCAGCCCCAGCCCATTGATGACAACCGGATCATATGTGCTTCCAGCGGGGGGTTGGTCATTGGTGGTCCCGGCCCCTATAAAGAAGCACTTGTTCCACATGACCGGGGCATGGCTGTCACATCCCCTTTCCCCATAGGAAACGAGATGATTGTTTGTGCGGCCACTCCAAAAGTGTTTTTGGTGAACGGCAGTTTAATCCGGGCAGGGACCGAGGAATTTCAAGAGCTGGACAAGGGGCCGGATCTTTTTAAAAGGGCTGTTCATATTGATCTTGCCCTTTATAAAATGAACATTGTGACCGGTGAGATGGAAATGCTTTATAATGATCCGGACGCTGCTGACTTTGAAGCCCGGCCGTTGAAAATACGTTCCAGGCCTGTAGTCCTTGCGGAGAATCCGTTTGTCAGAACCGGAGAATATTCTGCCAGACTTTTCTGTAATTCAGCTTTTATTTCCAGGATTGAAAGGGTTTCAGAAAGAGGTAAGTACGTCAGGGTTATTGAAGGTCAACCACTGGTTATCAGGCATAGTTCCCAGCACAACCGTTCCGTCGACGGAAGTGTAAAACACGGACTTCGATGGAAGAACCATGGGGGCACTATCGGGAGGGTCCTGGGAACAACTCCCCTTGCTGCTGATGGTTCCTTTTATGTCGAAGTTCCGGCCGACAGGCTGATCCATTTGCAAATACTTGACAGTGACCGTCGGGTACTTGGCAACCAGACCTTCTGGCTCTATGCCCGACCGGGGGAAACAAGAAGTTGTGTGGGTTGCCATGAAGAGAGGAATAAAACGTCAATGCCGGATCATTTTGCCCTGGCAGCACAGGAAGATCCGGTTTGTATGCTACCTGCTGGAGATGAGTTCAATTATCTGGCCAAAGCCTGGATGAAAGGATGGCTTCCGGATGAGATTGAAGAAAGAACACGAACGGTCCGTGCGATCAATATGCTGGGAAGACAATAAGGTTTTATCAGTAGTAAATAAAGGGTTTAAAAAGTTTACACCAATGTTTCGAAAATATATATCATATATAACAGCAAGCATATTGCTGGTTATTTTTTCCTCATTCATGGAAGAAAGAGGCCAGGAAGGTGGAAGTGTCTATATATCACCATTAACCATTGTTCCCTGCACAGACCGGGATATCCTGTATATCGCAGACTTTACGGGTAATCGGGTGATCCGGTACAATACTGTTTCCAGAAAACCAGAATCAAACATACCTCTTAAGGGAGCTCCATCCGGGATGTGTTTGTCCGGTGATGCCAGGTTTCTTTATGTTACCTGTGGAGTATCACCCGGGATGATCAGTATAGTTAACCTGGATGAGCTGATGGTTGAAAGAATTATTTATGCCGGGCATTCACCGGTTGCTCCGGTGTTGGGTCCGGATGGTAAATTTCTTTATGTTGCGGATCTTTTTAACCATTGCGTGCTCAAACTCGATCTGGGGAATGGAGAGGTGAAATCCAGGATACCAGTCATAAGGGAGCCTGTTTCAGCAGTAATGGACCAAACCGGCTCCTGGTTGTTTGTAGCCAATCATCTGCCTGACGGACCAGCAAATGGTGATTTTATTTCTTGTGAGATGTCTGTGATTAACCTGGATAAAGAGTGTATCGAAACTCATGTAATCCTGCCAAACGGCAGCAACAGTCTGAAAGGGATCACACTCTCTCCGGATGGGAAATTTATTTACATTTCACACCTGCTGGCAAAGAATCAATTACCGACCACGCACCTGGAAAGGGGCTGGATGAATACAAATGTAGTTTCTATCATTGAAACCTTGAACTTCAGATATATGAGTACAGTTGTCCTGGATGACATCGACAGGGGTGCGGCAAATCCCTGGGGGCTTATCTGTTCCCCGGATGGAAAGTATCTCTGTGTTGCTATTTCAGGAACAAATGAGGTCATCCTTATTGACAGGAATGAATTGCACCGTAAGTTGAAAGGCCTCGGGATAAATGGTTCCGCCGGATCTCTGGTGGAAATGAATGCAGTAGCAAGTGATCTTACTTTTCTTAATGGATTGAAGATGCGGATCAGACTTGAGGGAAAGGGTCCCAGGGGGTTGGCTGTAAAAAATAGTGTTCTGTATGTTGCTGAATACTATAGCGGAACAATTGCTGAGATAGACCTATCGGCAGAAAATCAGGCTTTCCCACCCTCGGTAAGCCTGGGAGTAACAGCGGAACCTGATCTGGAACGGTTGGGAGAGATCTATTTTCACGATGCTACACGGTCTTTTCAGATGTGGCTGAGTTGTGCTTCCTGTCATCCCGGGGACGGAAGGGTGGATGCACTCAACTGGGATCTCCTTAATGACGGGTTTGGTAATCCAAAAAGTACAAAAAACCTGCTTCTGGCACACCAGACACCCCCTGCCATGATTTCAGGAATCAGGCCAGATGCCGAGACCGGAGTAAGGGCGGGTCTCATGTTCATTGAATTTGTAAATCGCCCGGAAAAGGATGCAGAAGCACTGGATAAATACCTCGGTGGCCTTCAACCGGTTCCAAGCCCTTTTTTGAAATCCGGAGAATTGAGTGAGGGTGCGAAGAAGGGACAGAAATTATTCAGGAAAGCCGGATGCGCCATATGTCACAGAGGTGATTATTATACAAACCTGAGGGCCTATGATGTGGGCACAGGTTTCGGGAAAGAGGTGAACATGAAATTCGATACACCTACCCTTGTTGAAGTATGGAGGTCAGCGCCTTACCTTAACGATGGCCGTGCAGCGACGATGAAAGAAGTAATCACAACCTTTAATCAGGAAAATCGGCATGGAAAGACTAAAAAGCTGTCGGAACCGGAGATTGAAGACCTTGCTGAATATGTATTATCCCTTTAACAGTTGAAACGCACAACATCCTCAGCGAAAGAAAGAAATTTTTTCAACCAGAATGCTTATGAGGAATATGGTAAAGTTGATGGTGGCTGGAGTACTCGTTCTTGGTCTGCCATTACTGGCCCAGAACCTGATGCCCAACCCTGGCTTTGAACTGGGGCATGATGTGGACCATGAATTTGTTGCCATCAATGGTTCGTTGGTAACTTTTTCCGGCATTTCCGGTGATGTATTCCAGGGAGACAGTGCCCTGCAAATTCAAATTGATGTAGTCGGGACCGGCGGTCCGCAGGTGATCGGAATCCGCCACCAGATACCCGGATTGGACCCTGCAAAGGGTTATAGTGCCAGGGTGGCGGTTAAAGGTCCTGTGGGACAGCAGTTTCGTTTCAGGGTGCTGGGCGATGTGAAACAGACCATGAATTTCACGGTGCTAAGCGATGGATTCAATATCTATGAATATGAGATTGATCCCCTGGAACCTTCAACCGCTCATTCACACCTGGTGGCACTGGAATTTGCTTTTACTGATAATGCGGCTGCTACCTGGGTTGTGGACAGTCTTGTGCTTGAGGAAAAGGGAGGAGATCCCGGAGAGAATCCCGGGACACTGGCCAGGGCTTTTGTCTCACCAGGCGGTGAGGACTCCAATCCCGGCACATTCGAACAGCCATTGAAGACCTTGGGTAAGGCCGTTGAAATGCTGGCTGGTGATACAATTTTCCTGCTTGAAGGCATACATTTTCAAGAGGTCATACTCAATGGATTTTCAGGGAGTGAGGGGGCCCCAAAAGTCATTACCGCTTACCCCGGTCATGAAGTGGTACTGGATGGTACCATGGCCATCGGATCATCCTGGACGGTACATGAGGAAAATATATACAAGACCACGCTCGACCAGGACATATGGCAGCTATTTGTCAACGGGGAGATGCTGAACCTCTGCCGGTGGCCCAATGTGGATGGTTTCATTGAGGATGAACAACCCGAGCAGGCAGATCCGCTGCCCGGATCACTCTGGGACCAGGTCGGGACATGGGGGCATTCGGCAACAAATAGTTCCAACGGGATCATGATCGATGATGGTGCCAGGAACCTTGCAGGATCGGGACTTGATATGACCGGAGCCATCGCCATTCTGAATGTGGGGTCCTTTAAAACTTCTGCAGCGCCTGTGACCAAACATACGGCAGGACAGGAACAGTTTGAATGGGATCCTTCTTTCACCGATCCTTACCTGACCTGGCAAAAGCCCGATCATGCTTACTACTTTATGGAAGGCAAATTGAACCTGCTTGATCAACCGGGAGAGTGGTATTACGACCAGGCCACCAGGGAGCTTTACCTGATGACAAAGGATGGTTCCCATCCTGATTCAGCGAAGATCAGGGGCAAAGTGCAATCCTATGCCATTACCCTGGAAGAGAGCCACCATGTAACCATTCAGGATATCGGTTTCATGGGTACTACCTTAAGCGGTGGCAATTGCAGCCACCTTACCATAGAAAATTGCACCTTTGACTATCCTTCATACTCCCGGCGGATCCTGGGTAATTATTCTCCAACCGACATTACCATTTTCGAAGGTGATTGTGACCACATTACCCTGATCAATAATATTTTTCAGTACACTGAAGGAGAGGCCTTTTACCTGAATGGCACAGATCATTTGATGGAGAACAACCTGCTGAAACATATTGATTTTACATGTGTAAATCTTTACAGAATTGGAGGTACCATTGATTTCATCGGGGATAACAATGTATTCCGGAACAACACCATATACATTGCAGGGGCATCTGAAACCATCACCCCGGGATCCCATAACACTGTTGAGGGGAATGAAGTGTGGGGGATAGGTCATCTTCAGAACGACGGGACGATGATCCAATACATGGTCGGACCTGCCATTGGGAGCATCACACGGTACAACTGGCTGCATGATTGTAAGAAGTCAGGGGTGAGGTATGATGGTAGTCTTGATATCGGAAATACGGGTTTGCCGGGTGTTTGGGATCCATGGGGTAATCAGACCAAGGGGATGGTGTATGGAAATGTGATCTGGAATTGCCCCACAGGACTGATGATCAAGGGTGACTATCACGTGATTGTAAATAATACGGTATTTGGCAATGAAAAAGTGGGAATTGTAATGATCAATCCTCCTCCCGACGGGGCCAATCTCAACTCCATCTGTAAGAATAATGTGGCAGGTATGATCTCTGGATACAGGGGGGGGCGGAATCCCGATGATTATCCCATATCGGGCGATAACAGCCATAACTGGAACGGATTTTACCAGGATGAAGATGTGTCGGATATTCTGAATGATATTCTGAACCGTGATTTCCGGCCTGTATCCACAGAACTTCTGATCGAAAAAGGTACGGAGGATGTAAACAGTGAGGATCTGTTTGTGGAACATGCCTTTACAGATAGTATATATGACCTGGGGGCCTATGAATATGGTGATACGATCTATCGCATCGCCGGCAGGCGCGAAGCTCAATGCAGCCATCCCATCCCGGCAGATGGAGGGTTGTCTTATTCCGGGGATCTTATACTGGCATGGCGTCCTGCTTTCATGGCCTCTTCTTACAGGGTATATACAGGAAACAGCCAGGGTTCGGTGAAACAGGCGACCTCAGAAAGTGATGAATTCATGGGAGAACAGATCAATAACATCTTTCTTCCCGGTCCGCTTTCAAAGGGCCAGACTCTTTTCTGGAAGGTGAATGCCGTTATCAGAGACCAGGTCGTCCCAGGAGATGTCTGGTCTTTTACTGCCAGTGAAAATGCCAATGGCGCCCTGGAGGATACAGTGTCAAGTGTGATATTTGTGGTTTCCTCTGAAGGTATTCAGGTGGAGGGGGCCGGTGTTGTATTCAATGGTGAAACGGTACTGACGGATATCAATGGAAGGGTAGAGTTTGACAGCGTTCTCCATGGAGGACCCTATGACTATGTGGTGCTGAAAGATGGCTACGAGGATGTTTCGGGTGTTCTCCTGCTGGAAAAGGATACCACGTTGGGTATAGAATTGGTGTCCATTACCGGGATCGTAACCCCTGGCACGAAGAATTTTGTGGTCTACCCGAATCCAGCAACAGAGAGGCTGTTTATTGCTGTTTCTGTGGACCATGTTTCTGTGGAAATCATGGATATGTTCGGAAGGGTCGTCGAATCCTGCTCCGGGTTAAGCCGGAATGTTCCTTTTGATGTATCCCGATTGGCGAAAGGCAGTTATCTTATCCGCGTATTTGAAGGATCAGATGTATTGGACTGGAGGAAGATCATTGTGGTCAGATAATATGAAATACGGATGGAGAGCCTCAGCGATCATGAATTGCACGATTTCTTACATTACGGGTAAGATTACTTATATGTTTTATATCACTCTGGACATGATACAACCATCAAATCCAATACATTTATCTCATCAATCAAAAATTGCTCATTAAAACTAAAGCTTATGAAAAAGTTACTTACACTTTTATTGTTATCGGGTGCTTTTATGATGCTCTCTGCACAGGGGGATACGGTAAGGCACCTGATATTCACTGAATGGAGAGGCGATTCCTGGCCCAACGCCTATATTGAGCTCACCAATGTGGGGGATTCCACCCTTCACCTGGACAGGTTTACCTTGCAAAGCATGCCTCCAAACAGGATCGATTTCTCTGTGGGACCTGCAGATGCCCAAGTGAGATTGAGTGGTACGCTTGATCCCGGTGAAGTATTTGTGGCCATACCAGTCATGGAGGCACTGAATGCTGACGGGAGCCCGCAAACCCGGATACAGGCGCTGCCATTTGCAGACCTGCTTGCATTCAGGGATGAAAGCGGGTCGAGTTTACCATGGGATTCTGTTTCACCTTTCAGCAGAATCTTCCGGTTGTGGCAGACCTATCCAAGTGCCATCTGGTACCACCTGGATAACGGAGACTCTGTTGTGGTAGATGCGGTCAACAATGGTATCAGGGATAATGGTACCTTAGGTGGCGAGAGGTGGCCGGTGGCCGGGGTAGCCGATGCAACTGATACACATATACTGGTTCGCAAAGCCAATATTACGCAGGGCAATACTAACTGGGAAACTTCCCGGGGTGTCTCCACAGAGGATTCAGAATGGATTGTAGTCCCGGAAGATGCAGCCGGAGCTGGCAAGCCTTTCACGACGCTCGGAACGCA
>SDBV01004155.1_pt1 | contig 20966 bp, 25 predicted proteins | sample 2277081 | NCBI WGS metagenome assembly SDBV01 (sample SAMN10402039, study PRJNA504765) | marine sediment metagenome | isolation source: marine sediment core GS10_PC15, 223 cmbsf | place: Arctic Ocean: Southern Knipovich Ridge | collected 2010 | reverse complement strand
GGTACTTGTAGAGAGCAAGCCCCGTAGCGACTTGGCTGTATCCTAAGAGTCTTCCTAATTCCATAGCTCCTGGTGCTACAGCAAGCATCCCTAGCACTACGCCGGCCACTTTGGCTGCTTGAGACTCTAGTTTGCTTAAGTATTCCTCTTTGCTTACCTTTTGGATTGAGGAGAAGATCCATCCCTTATCGACGAGATGCTGCACCTTCTTCCCTGAGAGCTCCACCCAGGCTCCTCCTATCTCACGAGCAAGCGCTTTTCGTAAACTTCCACGGGTCTCGTATCTCTCAAACCCATTCTCTCTTCTGTGGAGGAAATACGACTTCGTCTCTTCCACCACCTTGATTGTATCAAAAAGACAAGAACTCCTCAGGGACTCATGCACTTTCTCTTGCGAGGCAAATCGTTTTCCTTGGCAAACGAAGGCTCCGTTTCGTGTTTCCAGCTCAATTGTTGTGTGCGTACAAATCATCATCGGTCTCTCCTCATGGTTTCTATAACTTTTGCGCTAAGGTTACTCCATTAAAGGGAAAACTTCAAAGAAAAACAGTGTGCTAATTTTTTGGGAGAGAGAGAGCTTGGTGATGGGAATGTTGCCGGGGAGTTTGAGGTAGGCGTGGTTGTTTTCAAGGGATTGGATTTGGATGGGAGAGATGTGAGGGCTTTCTTTGATTTCAGTTTCTCCGAGGGAACGGGTAGCAGCATAAGTGGTCTAGACGGGTGCAATTAAAAGTGGAGCTTATATCGATAGCCTTACTCAGTTGAGTTAGGTGATTCTATTTAAAGACTTAATATATAGTAAAGGCATCGCTCCCGCGATGCTCTCTGGAAAACGTCATTTTATATCAAATATTTTTAACGAAAAATTTCTAGCAATGAAGGCAAAAGCTCCACTTTTAATTGCACCCGGTCTAGGCGGTTTTTTTTCCGCGGGGTTTATGTTTTTCACGGGAGACGATCCCTGTTTTGGAATCTACGATCAAGAGGATATTGCCATACTTCCCAAGGCTTAGGTCTAAGATGTTTAAATCGATTTCTGCGTCAAGTCCATATTCATAGAAGACAGACCTCACCTTTTCTTCAATCTCTTTTTTGAGCTTTGTTCTACCATCACACTCTTCTTTTGTAAGCTCAAGACGGTGCTCTTCTTGATAGATAATTTTTTTCCAAAACTCTTGTCGCAAGCTTTCCAGCTTTTGAACGAGAGTGCAATCGTGAAAAAGAGCCTGCAAAAGCTCGGGAGGGGCAAACATCAGGTTGATTTTCCAATCTCCCGACGTTTTGTGCGTCCTCTCCAACCGATCAAAAGAGAGATAGTCGAGAAGAGAGGGATAGGGATGGGACCCTTTGAGCATCCGGTAGAAGATCTCCTGCAAGTCGGGATCCCCTAAGTCGATTTGGGCAAGCTCGTCGGGATATTGGAAGGTGAGTGTCTCTTCCCGTTTCTCTTTCAATTTGTCTAAAATCCGGTACTCGGCCTGGGGAACTCTTTGGAAAAACTCTGCCTCTCCATAGAGGTCTCTGATCAGGTCTGCCGCAAGTTCGTAGTAAGAGAAATGGTCTGGCAAATCGCTTCTTGCTATGGGAAAAAGGGCAAAATAGAGGTTCAGACGGCTGTTGTTGGGAGGTCTATTGAAATTGAATCGTAAGGTAGGAGAGCGTTTTACCTTTTTCGAGGTGTTTTCTTTTTTTGGAGAAGATTTTTCTACATGATTCGTGTCATTTCCTGCTATTGCTTCTTGTCGAAAGTCCTCGAGCCTGCCTAATACCTCCTCCTTTTCGGCTTGGGCTCTGTAGACTTGGGCGTCGTGGTAAAGGGCCCGTTCTAAAGAGCCACTAGCAAACCGACTCATTTCGCTAGAGGTGAGAAGGCTCATAAGAATTAGAAAGGTGAGAGTAAGGACATAAGGAGTCATGGGAGCTCCTTAGTGTAGAGGATGGGCTCGTTTGTGGCAAAGAGGTAAGAGAGGGTCCGCTCATCTGTGAATTCCCCCATAGGCTCTCGCGTAATTTCAAGCTTGATAAGGGAGGGGAGATGAGAGTAGCGTGCCGACCAGGTAGGTTGCCACCCTTGCTGTGGAGAGAGGTCCCCCACTTGCTTTGGATCAACTGGCTTTGCCGGATTTGGAGGGGAGTAGTACTCCCAAAAGAGGTGTGTCACATGATCGAGAAGGGGAATCGTCTGGGAAGGTTCTGTGAGAGGCTCTCCTCCCTCACACGGCCAGATCGAAAGGGTGAGTTGGCCCGAGTTCTCATCAAGAAAAATCGTAGCCAAAACCTCTTCTGATAGGAGAGGATCTTTCCAAATCCCCCGGTCAAACCGAAAAGAGAGGTTTTTCCCCTCTCGTGTCGAAGTGAAATGGGTTGCTTTGGGAAGGATCTTCTGCAGTCTTTGGCTTGCGTAGCGTTCTTCTTGGAGAGGGCTTTTTAATTTGTGGAGCTTGGCTTTAGAACGTGTGGCGTAGTGATAACTGAAAAAAAGAGAGGTGAGGAGGATCGAGAAGAGAATGAATGCCAGAAAGATCTCGATTAAGGTCATGCTACGTTTTCTCATACTCTCCTGAGCTTTTCGATGTGTGATTTTCGAGGTAGATCATACGCGTAAAACTGGCCCCGTCTTGTTCAGGAGAAAACTTGAGGATAGCTTTGAGGGCAAGTCCCTCCCATTTAGAGAGAGTTTTGAAACACTTATCGTATTTTTTGAGGGTGAAGGAGCACATGAATAACTGAGGAGTATCTCCGCCAAGAAAGACTTCGTAGTTGGTTGTGAGTTGTTCATCCTTTACGTTGTTGTCTAAAAGATCTTTCCACTCGTAGGTATGAGCCATTAGGCTCTCTTTGATCTCGCAAAGGGCGCGGTCGGCGTGTTGGGTAAGCTGCAGGCTGATCAGGTCCTTTCTCTCTTGCAACCCGATGCGTAAATGGGGCTGAATTAACGGGACAAGGCAAAGGGTAAAGAGGGTAAAGGCAACTAGCAGCTCAAGAAGGAGGAAGGAGCGCTTCTGGATAAGTCCCGATCTCTGTTTCGGATATTGCATAACTACCTCGCTTTATTTCCGAGGGAAATCCCCTCAAAGTCAGTTCACCACTATTTCCCCTCTTCCCCTCCAAGGAGAGGACTCCGGCCGGGGTCGCCCCAACTGTCCCATCAAAAAAGAGGGTAAAAGGGAGGGGAGTCTCGTCGAATCTACCCGAAACAATCTCCTCCACATGGGAAGAGCGGTTCAAATGTGTAAGGAGGGCCTCAGAAAGGGGTTTTAAAGGCTTGAGCTCAATCTCAATCCCTTCCCCATCCTCCCTAAAAGAGAAAACGACCTCCACATCACTCCCATAATCGAGCATCACCTCTTGGGCCAAGCTTAACCGGGCTACCGCACGGCTCATTCCCTTCTCAAACCTCTCTTTTGCAAGAGCCTTTGGGATTGAGATCGAAGCGGTCCCCAAAAAAATGGCTAAGAGGGTAAGCCCCAGCAGGATTTCTACCAGGGTAAATGCCCGTTTTCTTTTATTGGACACCACCAGCTTGGTTCCCTTTAGAGTCTTTGATGACAAGGTCATCACCCTCTTTGCCGACGGTCACATCTCCCCTCCAAGCATCTCTCAGGAGTTTCTCTCCCTCTTTTGTGAGAGGAGAATCATTGAGAATCTGCTCTTTTTGAGAGATGATCTCATCAAGCGACTTGCTACTAACAGCATACTCCATCATCAAGATGTCATAGACTTTGGAGAGGTTTTGCTCTGATTTGAACTTTTGCCCCTTATCGAGACTCCCCCGCATGTTGAAAGCAAGGGCTCCCCCGATTAGACCGATGAGCACGATCACGATCATGATCTCGATGAGGGTCACTGCCCGTTTTTTTCTCTTGTTTTTCATAGTTTTTCTCCTTCAAAGAAAAGAATTAAAATCCGTTAATGGAAGGAGTATAGCGAGCATAACCACTCCAATCACTCCTCCCATGAAAATCAAAATGACCGGCTGCGCAAGAGTAGTTACCCGGCCTAAAATTTTCTCTACTTCCTCCTCATAAATATCCGCTAGCTTCTGGAACATCACGGCTAAGCTCCCCCCCTCTTCGCCAATCGCAAGCATCCGCGAGACTAGGGAGGGGAAAAGAGAAGATTTAGCGAACTCAATACTTAGCAAACTCCCCTCTATAATCTTACTCTCCGCCTCCTCTACCACCTTTTCAAGAAAGGGATTGCGCATCACCCTTCTCGAAATTTGCAGCGCCTGCAAAATCGAAACACCCCCCTCCAACAAAGTTCCCATTGTCCGTGAAAAGCGGGCCAAAGCTGTTTGGATGATCACTGTCTTAAGAAGAGGGACTTTAAGAAAAAACCGTTGGAGCTTTTGTTTTCCCTGTTTTGAGAGAAGAGCTGCAACACTTCCGCCCACAAGTCCAAAAAATAGGGGGAGATAGAAGAGCCAATAGTGGGTGATAAAACGGCTTGCTCCAAATACAAGTTTTGTAAAGCCGTTGACATGGTGGTTTTCAAATAGGGCATCAAGAGAGGGGATGACAAAGGTGAGCATGAGGAGAATGACCCCGCATGAGAAGGCAAAAAGAAGTGCTGGATAGAGAAGAGCTGTGAAGAGTTGTTTTTTCAACCGGCTCTGTTTGGAGAGGAGAGTTGCAAGTTTATCAAGAGTTTGGTCAACTGCGCCTACCGACTCTCCGGCAGCTACCATTGAACAGTAAAGAGAGTCGAAACTATCAGGAAATGAGCTCATTGCAGAAGAGAGAGAAGTCCCCTCCTTGATCTGGCTACAAAGGGTGAGAAGAGTGGGGTGAAATGACTCACTTCTATACTGCTCTTCTAGAGAAAGAAGACTCTCATAAAGAGGGATTCCAGCAGATAAGAGTTGAGCCAGTTGAGTGGTAAAAGTGGTCAAATTTTCCTTAACCAGCCCCTCTTTCTTCGTAAGAAAAAGTTTTTTTGCTTTTCTTTCTACCTCCTGCAGCCCAAGAAGAAACACATTCTGCGCACGCAAGCTCTCTTTTGCCTCAGAAAGAGAATTTGCCTCCAGGTGGGCTCTTTTCTTTCTCCCTTTCGGATCTAGGTAACGGTAGTGATAAAGTACCATGATTCTCCCTATTCATCATGTTTGCGAGAGACACGTAACACTTCTGAGACTGTGGTGACGCCCGTTTTGACGAGATGACCCCCATGCTCTCTTAAAGAGACCATCCCTTGCAAACCAGCGAGTTTCCTGAGCTCTGTTATGTCGGTATGTTTTGCTATTTGGGATTGGAGGGCTACATCGACGGTCAGCAGTTCATAAATCCCATGCCTCCCCTTATATCCCGATCCATAACACTGGCTACATCCCTTCCCCTTGTAAAGGACCCCTCCATTGAGATCTTCGTGGGTAAGGTGGAGCTCAGCCAGCTCCTCTTCTGTAGGTCGATACCGCTCCCGACAATGGGGGCACACTTGACGGACCAACCTCTGCGCTAATACCCCTACAACAGTCGAAGAGAGAAGATACGGTTCAACCCCCATATCAACAAGCCGTGCGATGGCTGAAGGAGCGTCATTTGTGTGAAGGGTACTCAAAACCAGGTGCCCTGTAAGAGAGGCCTGGATTGCAATCTCTGCCGTCTCAGCATCTCGGATTTCCCCGATCATCACGATATCGGGGTCTTGCCTAAGAATATGACGAAGACCGGTTGCAAAGTTGAGCCCAATCTTCGGATGGACAGCTATTTGGGCAATTCCTGGGAGCTTGTATTCGACCGGATCCTCGATTGTCATCACATTTGTCTCTTCCGTATCGGTCTCTCCAAGGGCACTGTAGAGGGTCGTCGTCTTCCCGCTCCCTGTAGGACCTGTCACCAAAATAATCCCTTCAGAAAGGGAGAGAAGACGGCGGAAATCGTCTAGAATATTCGGAAGCATGCCGATTTGGTCGAGACCTAAAAGAACGTTCCCCTTGTCGAGAATCCGCATCACAATCCGTTCTCCGTAGGCCACAGGGATGGTGCTTACCCGAAAATCGATCTCCCGCCCTCCCATTTTGAGTTTGATCCGCCCATCTTGTGGGAGGCGGTGCTCGGCAATGTCGAGCTTGGCTAATACTTTGATTCTGGTGAGGAGTTGAGCCTGGTACTCACGAGGAGGGGAGTGGCGTGCTTGCAGAACTCCATCGATCCGGTAGCGCACCCTCAAATCATTTCCAAACGGCTCAAAATGGATATCAGAGGCTCCTTGTTGGATCGCTTCACTTAAGATGAGGTTCAAAAGACGGATGATCGGAGCCTCCTCTTTGCTCTCCAAAAGATCATACGTGTCGATCGAATCGTCAGCCTTCTCTTTCGCATTGCCATTGCCCATATGAGCCAAAAACTGGGAGGCTGCCCCTTCCTTCGTGTTGTAACACTCGTTCATCGCCTTGAGAATCTCCTCTTCAGGAGAAAAAACCGTTCTGATCTCCCTTTCCAATAAGAAACGGAGCTCATCGACCCCATTCAGATTGAGTGGATCGGCAGCAGCAGCTAAGACTTCATCTCCTCTCTCTTCAATCGGGAGAATCAAGTTCTTTCGCACAAAAGAGTAGGGGATTTTTTTGTAGAGCTCTTTTGGAAAAGTTTGTGTTGAGAGGTCGGCCACGACCTCCATTCCCAGTTTTTCTGCTAGTTGCTGCTTTTCACTACTCATTTTCCGTCGTATTCCCCTCGTCGTTTTCTAGTCACGATTTCTGATTCTGCTTTTCTTCCAAAAAGAGCCGTTAAGCTCCCTTCAAACAGACGCTGTTTTCGATGCTTTTCGGCTTCTACGAGCTCATGTAAAAACTCTGGGATGTCTCCAGGCCGTTTTTTGAGTTCTTCTCGGCGGAATTTTTCGGCATCCTCTACAGGATCTGGGATAATTTTGGGGGTGATGAACACAAACATCTCAGTACTGCTATCGTTCATTTCCGTATGACTGAAGAGCTTCCCAATTCCGGGGATCTCGCCTAAGAAGGGGAGGCTCTCCTTGTTATCCGAGGTATTCTTTCTTCTGAGCCCTCCTAAGATCACCGTTTGTCCATCTGCAATCCTAACGTGGTTCTGGATATGACGACGGGTAACATCGGGGCGGCTATCAGCGCTGCTCTTAGTTGTATCAAAGGTAATATCGGTATCGAGGGTGATAAAAGCTTCTCCCTCCTCGGTAAGGCCTTCTTCATCTAAATTAATGGTAGGGGTAATCTCCATCGTGATCCCGTACTGGGCCCGGTTATAGATCGTATTTTTCTTCTCATCAGCCCCCGCATCGATCGAAATCTCCTCCACAATGGCAATCGTTGCCGGAGTCTGGTTGATCGTTGTGACAGAAGGGCTCGCATTGATCTGGACATCTTCCAGCCCAAGAAGGAATTGGTAGGCAAGATCGTATGCTGGAATTCCGCTCCCTTTATTGCGCGAAATCAAAAAATCAAGAATCCCTCCCCCAGGGCCACCTGCACTCCATCCAAGTCCCGTTGTACTTTTTTGAGCAGCTTGCGAGCCGAGATTGAAGAGATTGAGGCCAAATTTGTTCTGGTTCGAGATCTTCTTTTCAAATAGAAGAACCTCAATCTGTACCATTTTTTTCGGTACATCGAGCTTTTTCAAAAGATCCTTGATCTTCGGAAGAGCCTCTTGCTCTACAACCATGATGATGGCCCCTGTTTTCGGATCGACGATAAAATTATTCTGCCCATCAGCTGTTTTGTGGCCACCTTTCTTCTCTCCAATTGGACGAATATTGGTAGGAGGGATGATCATGTTCGAATCACCTTTCTCCTTCTTCTTTCCTTTCTCGCTTGCCTCTGCAAAGGAGGCCTCTCCTTCCACAAGAAGATCGTAAACCCGCGCCAATACCCCAGCTAACTCCTCGGCATCGGAGTGTTTAGTGGTATACCAAAAGACGGTTTTTTCTTGGGGATCTTCCACTTGCGATTCGATGTTCCGAATCAAATCGGTCGCCTTTTTTACCTCCTCCTTGCTCCCGTACAAGAAGAGGGAGTGGGCCATGCTTTGGAGGGGGATCACACGGAGAGTCGATCCCTCATTTGAGATCTTCCCATCGTGGAAGGCAGAGTTCAAAATTCTCTCCATCTCCCCTGCTTCCATTTTCGCTAATGTGACGAGTTGGAAATCTTGCGAACCATTCCCACGTTTAGAAAAGGAGTAGAGCTTGAGGAGCTCTTGGATGTTTTCTACAGTAGCTGTCAGAAAGATTTTTCCCCCAACAAGCTCTATTTTTGTCTGAGCGGGGTTGGAGAACTTTTGCAAAAAGAGAAGATCCCCTCTTGGATCAGTCTGGCTAGGTGTTAAAACATAGCAGACCCTTGCTTGAGAAGAGAAAAGATCGAGCTTCTCCATCTCATCAAGTATCCCTTTGATCCCAGAGGCGTCTTTATGGAGAATATAGAGCTCGTGGAGATAGGGATTGAGCTCTCTGATCCCAATCCCATACTGAGAGAGGATCAACTCGAGACACTCTCCCCAAGACTCTCTGGGGATAGGCAGACTCGACTGGAGGCTCATCCGCATCCCTCCGACTTCGGGAGGAATCAGATAGATATAATCTGGAGCCCCATAGTCCATCACAAGCTGTTGCAAAGTCGTCTCCGGCTGGTGCCAGAGGGCATACTCTTCTGAGGCAACTAAATCGCGCATCTCCCCCCGCCACATTCTCTGTGACTCAGCAATCTCTGCTTTCACCTGACGAATCGCTAGCAAAAGAGCTTCATAACGGCTTTTCTCGGCTTTCGTTTTGTAGAGATTGAAGGCTTGATCGTAGAGCTGCTGCAAGGCAAAACGCTTCTCTTCTAGTTGCTCATTTACTTGATGCAACTCGGATAAGGTCTCCTTATCCATTTCGCTGTCTTTTTTGTGGAAACTCTCTTTTTTTTCAGCGATCGTCTGAGCCTCAAGAGAAAGGGAAGCAAAAACAAGAGCGAGACAAGTTATGATTTTTTTCATCTATCCTCCTCATTTTCTAACGCAACAGAGTTTGGCAAAATGGGAGGAGTGACCGGAATATTGCGGTAGTGATTGGCAAGAGATTGATTGGAAGAGGCGACAAGCTCTACCTCCTCCATTTCTGTACGCGAACTATTGAAGAGATGTCCGACAAGTACCTGCCGACCATTTTGTTTTGTAAGTTTTTCCAAAACAAAGAGAGGCCCCACGATCTTCTGCTCCACATAGTCATCGATCTGCTCAGGCGATTCGAGTTTTTTCCACCCCTCTTGTGTTAATACAAGCCAGTCGTGGGGCTTTAAGGTAAGACGTCCCCCATTTCGGCTCTCAACGATAAATTGGGCCCATGTTTTGGCTCCGACAAATTTGAATTCCTGTGAAAGATCCGGGAGACCATGATGATCTCGTGCTCTGATCAAGCTGAGGGTCACTTTCCCCTTCCCTTCTGTGTCCCACACCTCAAGTCCCATCACCTTTTCATCGACCCGGCTGACTACCATCAAAGGATAGCTCTCAGTTCTCTCACTTGCACTAGAGAAAGCCCAACGCCCCTCTTTCCAGATGAGAAAATCTCCTTTTTTGACAAAGCAGCTATAAGGAGACTCCCCATCGAGAAAATCGATCCTCTCCCTCCCTTCCACAAAAGCATACTCGTCACCTCCATGCATCTCCAAAAAGCAATCTTTTCCCATCCACCGAGCCTTTTGACGTACTAAGAGGGTCGAATCGACCCGGTAGCCACCTAAATCCCAACCAGCGGCTTGCCCTCTTGCAACATTGGTTACTTGCAAAGGAAACACACGGACATCGGAAGGAGAGGTCACATACGCCCCCCTCTCATCGATCATGTCTACCCGAACCTCTATCGTTTTCTCATCAAGTGCATGAACCTCAAGCCAAAGGGGAGTTGGTTGATTATCTGAGCTGAAAAGGTAGTGACCTCTCTCACTTGTTCTTGTCACCTCCCCCCAAAGAGGAGCCATCCGAGAAGAGCTTACTTGGCTGTGAGGAGCAACCTCATTTTTCACGAAATTTCCCTTATACACGAGATAGATCCGCTCACCTTCAGCAATGGATCTTCCTTCGCCAGAACTTTTGAGAGTGATATGGACCACCGCTTGTCCAACTGAGAGGTCAGGACGCCCATTTTTTCCCTGAAAGAGGAGCTCCTCTCTAAGATCTGGCAAGAGCATCTGGGGAGGGGCCCAATTGAGGGAAAAGGGTCCTGTTCCAACTTCTTGATAAGCCTCCGCAGGCTGCTCAAAAGGGCTTTTAGGCAGTGTTTGAGTCACTACCAGAGGAGAAAAATTAGGAACCTCTTTTTCCTGGGGGGAAAAGAAAAATAGAGCCACGAGCGCTCCAATTAATCCCAATAACAAAAGGTTAAGATACGAAAGTAGGCGCACAAAAACACTCCCAATAACTGAATAAGAAAGAAAGAATATCTAAAAAGAATAATTAAGGCAATTCAGATTCTTTTATTAAGAAAAACTAAATGCACTTAAAATACTGTTTACAAGCATCTTATGATCTCAAAATAAATTGTTGAAAGATGTGCAAACAAGACTTATACTAGTGATTATGGAAGATCATCAAGAAGAAGAGCAGCCTCCAAAGGAACCAAAAGAGAAAAACAAGTACCTCGATTTCCTTTGGACCTACCGAATCGAGTTATTCTCGGGAATTCTCGTCTTGATCGGGCTCATCCTCTCCTATTTTTACGTACACATAGGAGGAGCCCTCCTGGGTTTGGGCTTCGGGGCCTGTTTCTTTGAAGAAATCTATAACTATTTCTCCGAACTCCGGGATCTAATCACCGAAAACGGGATCTTCAAAACCCTCATCCTTGTCGCCACCATCCTCTTTTTCCTCATTGCAATCCCCTCCTTCATCATGGCCGTCGCCGTCGGCTTCGTCGCCATCTACATCATCAAAAAATTTCTTTAAATATGATTGATTGTATGATTACTCCAAGTTTACGTGGACTTTTGGCTGCTTTTACTCTTTTTCTTTGCGCGCAAAAAGTTGCCTAAATCGAGTAAAAAAGTAAAGGAGTGAGCACTCATTCTTCACAAAAAGGTTTGTCGAAAAGAAACGATTGCTTATAAGATGAGGTTTTCGATACGACCTAGTGAAAGATATGAGAAAAGTTGAATTATTTGTTTGTTTCCTGATTCTTCAAGTCCTCCTGCTTTCTCCTTTTTTGGGAGCAGCCAACTTGTGTAGCTATCTGGATTTTGAAGGAGGGTACCGGTGGGATAAACTCGACAACCGGGTGGTTTTTTATGGAGGTGAATTCTTTGCAGGCGGACAGATCTTTAACCAAATCAACTCTGTCCAGATTGGAGGAAGGGGAAGATGGATGATTACCGATTACCTTGTGCTTAAGGGGCTTGGGCATTACGGATGGGTCTTAGATGGAGAATTTGACCAAACGACGTATACCGGAGATCTCGATGGGAATGTATGGGACGTATCTGCCGCAATTGGTTGGGCACTCCAGTGTCATCCATGTTGGGGAGTGATCCCTTCCGTTGGGTGGGCCTATAGCGAACTTGATATTACAGTCAAAGATGTTTCGACAGGCATAGTCCCTCCCGAAAGTAAACGTATTTCTTTGAGTAATATCGATTGCAAGCAATCAATCCAAGGGCCTTGGGGAGGATTTGAGCTCTTCTTTGACCCAAGCTGCTGTTTGGATATTTCTCTTGCCTACGAATTACACAAGGGGAGATGGAGAGGTGATTACTTCCCCGATGTTGGGGATTTCGGCCCTGACTTTGGAAGAATCGGAGGATTCGCAGCCAAAAGAACCAATAATCATATGTGGGGGAACATCTTTCGCATGGAGGGGATATATACATTCTGCTCTTGTTTTGATGTGGGATTACTCTTGACCTACGAATTCTGGAAAGGGCAGTACGCCAGCTCAGGAAACTTTAAGCGGACAATTACTCCTGTAGCTCCATTTACTAATACCCCAGTAATCGATGTAGGTTGGAAATCGTTTTCCGCGATGGTGCAAGTGGGATATCGCTTTTAATCAAAAAAATAGGAACCGCAAAATGAAAGAAAGGCTAAAGGTAATGTCGGGAAAATACTGCAAAATTCTCCTTTTCTTATTGTTTTTTCTCCCCTCCCCTCTTTCAGCAAATGGATATCTCGTTCTTGATACCGGCTACCGGTATGACCGAATCAACTCAAATGTCGAGTATGTGACCAAACCGAATCGCACCCCCTATTTCTCAGATGAAAACAATTTCCAAAATATCCAAAGCTACCAGTTGGGAGCTAAAGGCGCTTGGCAAATTCCTTGTACTTGTGTGATCGTGAAGGGAGAGGCCCACTATAGCTGGATTTTGCATGGAACCTACAACGAGCAGTATTTGGCTTTTGGGGATTTAGGTGGAAACTACTTCATCGATGCTTCTGGAGGGATTGGGTACTCAATCCCTCTTTGCAATTGCCTCCATTTCATTCCCTATATAGGAGGAAGTTATGATCGAGCCAATATGCGAATCACAAATGCAAATAATCCCTTCGGGGAAATCCCAGATCACCAGGGAGATCGCTGGTGGTACTCGTGGTATGGCCCTTGGGTGGGGTTTGACCTCGAATTTGAAGGGTTCTGCTCGTCTACTTTTACAGCTGGGTATGAGTTCCACTACGGTTGGGCTTACGAAAAAACGGTCCCCAATAACCCAAGTCCGATGGTCTTTGCCTATCATGCCGATTATTCGAATGTATCGGGAAATACCTTCCACCTGCAGTGGTTACAGACAATCTGTGCAAACTGGCTGTGGGGCCTCAAAGTCGAATATGGGGTATGGTCGAATCACCACAAAGAGAACGCGATACCCGACGTTCCTCCTACAGGATTCACTCCTGGCATGATCCAGAAGCAGGCCGGCTTCACCTGGCAATCCTTCTCCGCCACAGCCAACCTCGGCTTCTGCTTCTAATAGAAAAGGGAGATTCAGAAATTTCGGTAGATCGTGCTTCGATGCCCGATCTCAAGAATCAGAATCAGCAAAACATCATCGTTCACGACATAAACAATCCGATAATCTCCACATCTCACTCGGTAAAGGGGGATTTTTTTTGAACCCTGCAATTTTTTGAATCCCTCTAGCCTCGGATTGCCAGCTAATTGCCCAACTTTCTCCTGGATTTGGTTCCGAAATACGGGAGGGATCTTCTTTAGATCCTTCAGACACTTTTTGTTAAACTCAATCTTGTACTTCTTCGTCATCCCAACCAGCTAAGCGAGTAGCCTCTTCCCATGAAATCCGATCCTCTTCTTTCATCTCTTCGAGTCTTTCTTGGGCTTTTTGCGCAAGAACCTCCTCCTCGTAGTCTTCTATCATTTTCATCAGGGCCTCTGTGGCTACCTTTTTGAAGCTCATCCCCTTTTGAGCACACAGCATCTTCAAATACGGATACTCTTTTCGGGGAAATTCAAAATTTAGACGAATGGTATCTTTCTCTGCATCCTTCATTGCACCCTCCTTATACTCTATATTGTCGCAAAAATGAGTAAAAAAGTAAAGGAGTAAATACTCCCAATCTTTTTTTTATCTTAAATTAACTACACTTTTATATTCATAACATGTAGAATTGTGGCGTGCCTATTAGAATTGATTGTGCAAATCCGTGTTTCATACGCTATGAACAAGAGCAAACGACTTGCACTCACATCCTAAGAATATCCGCGGTTAGCCTTGGAGGCATTGCTATCGTAGTTGGGATTCTAGCTCTTAGCATCATTCCTAGACTCAACACTTTAGGAATAATTGGAGGTACAGCGTCTCTTGGAGTTGGTTTTATCGCTTCCTTCTTAGGAGTATGCATTCGCTATGCTCAGGAGGAAAAAAAACTCACTCGTGAAGAAATTTTTAAAGAACATTCTGTGCTAAGTGAATTTTATACAGTAGCAGAGATAGTAGCATCTAACATAGAGGAGCTCGATTCTAATATCGAGGCATTACATGCTGCGGCTTATTTAAATAGAGAATGGTGTCTTATGCCTGAGAGGAAGATCCCCTATCAGAACCAATTAAGAGTGGAATTGGAAAAGCTACTATCAACATTAGATGTCTATAAAGCTCTCGGAACCAGTCAGGGCACTGAGAACGATAACGAAAAGAGGTCTAGGCTTGTTTCCCAGGTATCAGATGACATCTCTAGTTCTATAGAAGTTATCGATAATAATACTGCATAAGAAACTGGATTCAAAGGCCAGAGACGATTTTCTGGAAGTACTTGAGCCAAGAGTCGGCTTGGAATTCGATCTGCTTGAGGACAAGCCACCACCCTGCCCAGATTATGGCCACACCAAGAAAGGCTTTCATGGACCAGAGGAGGAAGGAGATTTGGACTTGCGGTGCCATCCTGTTAGCAATTCCCACAAAGAGATCGGAGAGAAGCATTGCGATGAGTGAGGGGGCTGCTAGCTGGAGAGAGATTGTGACGATTTTGTTGAGCATCGTGATTATGGCCATCCAAAAGAGGGAGCCGCTATCGAAAAATGAAGCTGGGATGAATTGGTCTGCAGGTAACACGTTATAAGAGGTGAGAAAGGCCTCGAAAAAGAGGATTGGCCCCCCGATGAAGAAGAAAAAGACGAGCATCATGTCGTTATAGAGGGTCCCTGTCGGAGATGTTCTCATCTGAGTGGCGGGATCCATCACTTGCAAACTCTGCGCTCCCCTTTGGTGGTCGATGGTTGCTCCCGCCCCTTGGGCGTAGTAGAAAGGGACTGCGACGAAAATCCCCAAAACGGCCCCGATAATCACCTCTTTGACTTCGAGAAGCATAAACTGGATATCTAATGTGAGAGGGACTTTGACTTGGACGATGAGATAGGGGAGGAAGATAAAAGTAAGGGCAATCCCAAATCCAACTTTGACCGCATCTGGAAGCAATTTTCCCCCAAAAAAAGGGGCGATGGCAATGGCAGGGAGAAACCGACCGAGTCCTAGCAAGAAAATATACCACACCTCTAGCAAGGGCTTGCTCAGCACATACGAGAGGTATGTGTCAGCTCCTAAGTCTGCTCCAAGCATGGCTAGTTCCACTTATAAAAATTCGTAAAGATCTGGAGCGCAAATTGGTAAATCACTCCGGAAAGCCAACCTCCCATGATCAAAATGGTCGCTAAGACGGTAACCATCTTGACTGCAAACGAGAAGGTTTGTTCCTGAATCTGGGTTGCGGCCTGAAAAATCGCGACAAAGATCCCAATCAAAGAGGCAAAGGCGATAGGAGGGCCAGAAATAATCAGAATCAAGAGAAGCGCCTCATACGAATTCTCAAAGATGGCCGAACGAAAGGTAGTTGCGATCAAAGGTTCTATCATCAATTAAAACTCAATACGAGCCCCTGTAATAAAATCGTCCACCCGTCGATCATCACCACGAGCAAGAGCTTCAATGGGAGGGAGATCGAAAGAGGTGAAAGCATCATCATCTGCATGGCTAAGAGGATGTTCGAGGTCACAAGATCGATGACAAAGAAGGGGAGATAGATCAATACGCCTATTTCAAATGCAGCTCGAATCTGCGTCGTGATAAATGCCGGAGTGACGATGATATAGTCAGTTGGGGTTAGGTTTTTTTTTGCCTCTTCGGGAAAGGTTTTTTCCGCAATTTTGTAAAACCCTTCCATTGCCTGTTTTTTTGAGTTTCGTATGAGAAACTCCTTTAAAGGCTCTTTTGCTACTTCGATAATAGAAATCGCCACGGCTGCCGATTCTATGGAAAAGAGTTTCTGAGAGAGATTCGCCTCAAGAATCGATTTCGACTGGTTGTACATCTCTAGCCCTGTCGGATACATCACATAGATGGTCAAGATCAAGGCGATCCCGTTGATGATCTGGTTAGGAGGGGTTTGCTGCACACCAAGGGCACTTCTCAAAAGTGCTAGAGTGATGACCATCTTGATAAAAGAGGTCAAGAGCATGATGAAAAAAGGAGAAAGAGCCAAGAAAAACAGGATCGCTGCTTGGGCAGTCAGATCGGGATAAGCTCCTATTTGCTCCTGCTGAGGAGGGAGAAGTTCTCCTTGGTTCTGCCCATTCGCACTAGTTTTTTGGAGAATTTTCTCAAGGATTTCTTGTCCCGAATCTTGTGCCTCCAAAGAGGGGGTAACCAGAAAGGCAAGGAAGAGAAAGAAGCAGAACCAGTAGCGGATGTTCATGCACTCCTCTTCTTCTGGTTGTGGAAAAAGGTTGTAAAAGCAGACTCTAAAGCCTTCAGCTGGCTTTCAAGTTGCGCATTGATAATGCCCGCCTCTGTCTCAATAATACACCCTCCGACTGAGACATCGTCTCTTGGGACAATAGAGAGACTTTCCAAGTGTTCGAAAAGAGCTTTGATCCGGTTCCGCTCTTTTTCGATTTGGTCGAGATCAGATTTGTTCACGTAGATCGAAATTTTTCTATGTTGCGTAACAGTTTTCAGGGCAGTCGTCACGATATCGACAACCGATTCTGGCTTTGCCTTTAGTTCACGCCCCAAAATCTTTTTTACAGCAGTCAAAGCTAAAGGGACGAGGGACTTTTCCATTTCTCCTCTTACTGTGATGATTTCTTGGTCAAGTTGTTCAATTAACTCATTCCATTTCTGTAGCCCTGCCTCAAAACCAGCTCTCTCTGCCCCCTCTTTCAGTTGTTCGCACTCTTCTGTTACACGAGCTCGGTAGACCTCCTCTTCCTTTCTTGTCCTATTCACGATTTCGTGCGCCTCAATCAACTTGGAGAACTCCTCCTTAGGAATCACTTTTTTGTCTGGAGTGGGGTGGATCTCCCCTTTTTCAATCAGGGTGAAGAGATTCATGGTATGCGCCTTTTGAGTATGTGAAGGATTTGCTGTGCAAAATAGGAAGTCAAAGAGGGAAGAGGATCTTCCTGAAGGGTTTTTTTCATAATCTTTGCTCTTCCCATGTCTAGCCTGTGGAGGAAATGCCAAATGAAGCTCGGATGCTCTTTGCTAAGCCCCCGTGCTAAACGGGCCAGCCCTCTTTGATGAAGCAGGTGGTGCAACTGGGTAGAAGAACCGCTCCATCTGGTAACTCCCAGCTTTGGAGGGACCCATTTTATTGGTTGCTTGATGCAATAATACAAAAAATGGAGCTCGTTTTTTGAAAGGACCGCATAAACTTTGTCTAACAACTCTCTGTCTACAATATGCCGAAGATCAGCAGCTAAATCGTGGATTCCGAGTAAATCTATGAGATAAAGGAGGTTTTTCTTCGACATTTTGAGAAGGATTTTGAAATCAGATGGAGGAAGACAAGGGACTGGAAGAAGGGCCTCTTCCTCGAGGATATTTCGGAGAGTAAAACCTAAAAACCGCTTAGAAAAAGGAGAGAGAGGGGAGGGGTGGTAGTCGATGCCTAGCTTTTCTGCTACTTTTTTCCCTTGAGAAGGAGGAAGTAGAGAAACAAAGAGCTGCTGTGCCTCTTGAGGAATTTTTTCTAAAGGTGGAATAAACCATGAATAATGGAGAGTAGGGATCCACTTCGTAGGAGAGAAAAGGGAACCAAAATCAACAGCAGGAGACGAAGAAGCCCCCTTGACTTCCTCAGAAAGGAGGGGAGGGAGGAAACGGAGAAGCTGCTCTCCATTCGGAGAGCGAGCGACAAAAGTTTTGAGAATCATTTCCTTTTCGAAGCTCAATCTTCCTCCTCATGTTTCTCCTCTTCTTTTATCTCAGCTACAGCTCCTCCTGTTCCATATGGGGTCGGCTTGATCAAGGAAGTAATGCCCCCTTCTTGTTTCATCATATGAGAGCTCTTCCAAACCAGCCAAGCAACAGCTGATGCTAGGAGGAAAAGGAGAATGATGAAGATGTAAAAAATGAGACGGAATTGGAAGGCAGATTCTTTCGCCACCACAACAGACCAGATCGAAACATAATCTTTTTGCTGCTCCATTGATTCTGGGGTCTCAAGGGTAATATCAGCATAAATCGCCCGGTCGGCAACTACCGAAACATTTTCTGGGGTAAGCCCTGGAAGCGCGCTCGCTATCAGCCGTTTGATCTTGGTGATTGTAAGGCTATTCGGATTGTCGAGAATTCCTCTGTGCTTCACATAGACAGAGGCTGTATAGACCTCTTTTTCCTCATCTTCACTTGAAGGGAAGGTGATTTGTACATTGGCATCAATGATCCCATCCATCTTCCGAATGGTAGTTGCAAGCTGCTCTGAAAGCCCTTCTTGATAACGGATTTTATCCTGCATTTCTGATGGGACAAGTCCTGATGTCCCAAAAAGATCGAGAAGGCTCGTCCCTTTTAACCGCGGCAAACCAGCCTGATTCAATACAGCAAGCGCTTGGGTAATTTGGGAAGAGGGAACCGAGATATCGAACATCGTAGTCGTAGTTACTGTCGCTGTCGTAGCAACAGGGGCCGCAGATTTTTCGGCTTGGATCCCTCTGCTCACAAGCAAAACAACTATCTCGTTTGCCTCCCTTTCGGGGATACCGTTTACAATCGTCATCTGGCTTTCACATCCAACTAGAAGTACCGCAAATCCTAGAAGAAAAAGACCTAATTTATGCACAAAACTCTCCTTTTTCGCCAACATAGCACACAGAGAAAATAAAACAAATCGAGAGAAATTCCTTTTGTAAAAGATGAGGAGAACCTTCTTAATTATGTCCTGTAGAAAGATTTATATTGCCTTTAACCAAGTTGGTCTTCACATTGCGGGACAGGTCTGGATTTTCTCAAAAAAGGAGGTGGACAATGAACAGATTTCTGAACTGAGGAAGAAATAGAATGGGATTGCCCAAGATGTGGATCAACAAATACTGGAAGTACATGCTCTTCTTGTCGATGGCCCCTCTTCAGCGACGAAGATATTCGCCATTTTCCTTCCTAGTTGTTTTCCTTTTCTTCTTTATCCCTGTGAGGGGTCATGAAATACCAATGATGGTAAATTCTACCCTTCCCAGGGAACAAATTCTTTTAGAAGAACTTTTTTCTTTTTTCGTCAAATGGGATCAATTAGGGCATGTTTTATTTTTTGAAACCAAGCCCGTTTGCCTAACAGGTATCCCGTTTGATTGCGACTTTTCTCTAACCGCACCATGTATTTCTAAGGAGCCACTTAAATTCCAAGAGAGATTAAAGGAAGGGTGGATTACATGGAAAAAATATGAACCTTTGTTTCCTCATCCAAACTTCTTAATATGTGAAGAAATTCGCAAGGTCAGTAAAGGGGAAAAGCAAGGAACCATGGTCGATGTTTTCTTCATCAACAAGCACTCTCTTCTCAAGACGCTAAAAAAAAACCAACACCTATTCAAACAAACTCTAGGAGCTTCTTTTACGCCTACTAAATTTCTAGAACAGATTGAAAGAGACAAAACCCTTAGACCTCATATTCTTTACGATGAAATGCTGCTTGGGATACTTCTAGGATATGGACATACTTCCTCTTGGACTTATAGAGAAAAAAAATTAGGACATCTAAATATTCCTACAATGACAGTAGGAAAAGCAGAAAAAGGGTGTGAATTGTCTCCAGTCTCTTTTATGGGAAATCCTGCTGCAAAAGAAGCCAAAATTTTGAACTGTAAATATTCTTTAGAATTAAAAGAAATTTGGAATCGATACAATCGTAAGCAATTTTTAGAAATTACTCTCAAGCAATTGTGCAGTTAGTTTTCACGAGCAGGAGTAGGAGCTGGGGTAGAGAAGTAGCCGAGACGGAGCTCTTCAAAGTAGACGATCCCAAGCCCGATTGAGATGATCCCAATGGAAAGAAAAAAGATCCAGGTGACTGTCTCTCCTAAAAATGCCCAGCCAAAAAAGGCGGCAAATAGAGGAGTCATAAGACCTGCAAAAGAGAGAAAAGTGGCGGTAAACTTCTTGAGAAGCCAGCCGTAGAGGTTGTAGCAGATGATATTAGAGACCAAAATCATGAGGGCAACTCCTTGGAAAAACCCAACGTAGTTGGAAACGGGGAAAGGGGCCCAACTTTCGACAAAAAAGGAGTGGAGAAGAGCGATGCATCCGCCCAGGATCATAGAAGAGCCATTTGCCATAACAGGTGACATCCCCTCATCTTTCCCAAGCTTCCGTAAAAGGATCCACCCATACACCGAAGTAATCACCGCAACCATAAGAGCGATCTCAGCCCAGGAGAGAAAGCTCACCCCTCCCAAAAGCCCTTCAGAACCAGATTGCTGCATCAAATAAGGGAGAAATCCTAAAAACCCGATCCCAAGCCCCAAAAACTTCCGAGGAGTCACCTTCTCCTTAAACTGCAGATACGAAAAGAGAGCAGAGAGAAATGGGGAAAGAGAGTAGATAAAGCATGTTTTCGTGGCTGTCAGGTACTGGAGCCCCCAAAATTCAAAGACATTTGTCAAATAGACACCGCTGACTGCTAGAAGAATAAGGGGGAAAAGATGGGCCTTCCGGATCTTCAGATCTTCTCTTCTTGCTACAGCCAAAAAACCGAGCAAAATCACACCAGCCAGAAGCATCCGCACCCCCGTCAAGAACACAGGGGGGGCAAATTCAAGGGTTGCTTTCCCTAGAGTAAATGAGGTCGACCAAACAAAAAATGTAAGAAAAACAAAAACAAGGGGCATCTTCACCTCTTCATTGCAATCGGCATATTATAGGCCAAGAAAAGAATTCACGCACCCCTAAACAAGGAGCTCAGCTCCTCCCAGGATATCTGCAAAGTAGTGCATTTAATTTGGGTGTAACCCAAATCAGTTAAAAACTCAAGACTCTGGTCTTCAGACACAAGCATGCCAGGCTCTCGCATGCCCCCTACCGGGAAATAACGAGAACGGAAGGCCACAAAAGACACAAAGACTCAACACAAAGGCACGAAGACACGAAGAATCCGGCCTCCTCTTACGAAGAGGAGGCCGGATTTAAGAAATCCTTTGTGCCTTCGTGCCTTTGTGTTGAAGCTTTGTGTCTTGTTAGTAAAAAGTTTGTGTATTCATTGTTCTCTGAGGGATGAGTAAGAACACCACCTACT
>SDBV01004154.1_pt1 | contig 20987 bp, 18 predicted proteins | sample 2277081 | NCBI WGS metagenome assembly SDBV01 (sample SAMN10402039, study PRJNA504765) | marine sediment metagenome | isolation source: marine sediment core GS10_PC15, 223 cmbsf | place: Arctic Ocean: Southern Knipovich Ridge | collected 2010 | reverse complement strand
TAATATTTCGACAAAGATTGTCGGTCGCTAAACATTCAATATTCAGTTTTCAATGAGCAAAATACCAAAAACGATTGGTAAAATTTACAATCTTCAGCTTTAGATTAGTTTTTGCGTAAGACAGGTAGAGGATAACCTGGTTGGCAGAGCAAGAGATGCAGCCAATGAAGGCTTCGATGAGATTTTGGCACACATTTGGCACGCAGGTGGTTCTGGAGCAGATGAGGATAAAAGTAAAGCCTCGTAAGTGTTTAACTTGCAAGGCTTTACAAAGCGAGGCCGAAGGGACTCGAACCCTCAACCTTCGGATCGACAGTCCGATGCTCTAACCAATTGAGCTACGGCCCCATCACAATAGCACAATAATATAACAACCTACCACTATTCATACAACTCTTTTTATATAAATTAGCCCTAAGAAATCTCAAGCAACAACGATTACCCGCATCAAATTCAAGCGATGGCTTGCCAACCGCAGCGCCTGCGCCCTTACAATCTCTACTATTTTCTCGAGGCCCGTGAGCGTCTGACCGCTTTTTGAGACTTGGTGCTTTTCTGATAAGCCGGCTGCAAGACCTTGTTCGCTTTTTTCATATCAGCAACCTTCAGCACGCCGGTCGTTCTGCCGCCTTTAGCGCCCGCGGTGCAGTACGCGTATAAAATGTTTATGTGGTTCTTTGCCAGCTTTTCCGCCACTGCCGCCAGCGCCCCCGATTTATTGGTCAGCCTAACACACAAAACCTCTGTCTCATTATAAGGCATATTCAATTTTGATAAAACATCTTCCGCTTTTTTCGTTGAATCGAAGACTACCCTCATAACGCCGTGCTCAACTGAATCCATCACCGTCATTGCTACTATATTAACCCTGGCACGTGCAAATTCGCCGAGCATCTGGGCCAGCACACCAGGCTTATTAACCATAAAGATTGAAAACTGCATCGCAAGATACATGTCCTGGCCTTTCTAATTAAACGAAACTTAATTCGTACGCATTGCCTCAACAGCGGTTTGTTTATCCGGAAAAAATTTGAAAATCTTATCGAGGTTGGTTATCTTAAAAACCCTGTGCAGTTGAGGGTCTATCGCGCTAATAACAATTTCACCATTGTACGCTTCCAGTTTAGCCCGCACATCCAAAAGTATCCCCAGTACCTGAGAGGAGAAAAACTTGACACATTCGAAATCAACCACCATTTTTTCAGGATGATTTTCTTCGACAAATTCCTTTATTCGTTCCCAGACCTCCGTAATTTGCTCTGTATTACTTATTGAAGCTGCTTTGAAAGCCACTACCGTCACAGCTCCTTCGCTGGTTATCTCTATCATGATTTTCCCGTCCATGCCACTATCGTTTTCTTCCTGATTAAAAAACACTGCTTCACAAAAATCAGCCGACTCCACAACCACTTTTGTCCCGCTTCATCAATTATCGCAAATCCAGTACCTTTAGTCAAACCTTTACCTGTTTTTCATTTATCATTCATCAATTATCATTATGCTCTGTTGAAAAGATACCCAATCGGGTCATTGCGAGCGAAGCAAAGCAATCTCAAGGCTCAAAAAGCAAGATTGCCACAGTCGCCTTCGGCTCCTTCGCAATGACAATAGCAATGTTTTCAACAGAGCATAATCATTAATCATTTTCTTGGTTTCCAGCAGGCTGCAAAATGGCCCTGGCTGCCAGCCTTTTCTTTCAATTCCGGCTCCTGCCTCGAACAAACCGGCTCCGCTAAGGGACATCTGGGGTGGAAAGGACAGCCGCTCGGCCTATTTATAGCACTTGGCACCTCTGGGCTGAACGCCCCTCGTCGGCCCCTGAGCGATGGATCAGCCTGTGGAATCGCCGACATAAGGGCCCGCGTATAGGGATGCACAGGTTCGCGATACAACCTCTCAGCCTCCGCCCGTTCCACTATCCTGCCCATATACATAACCGCCACTACATCACAGAAAAACTCCACCACCGCCAAATCATGCGAGATAAACAAATATGTCAGCCCAAATTCCTGCTGCAGATCTTTTAACAGATTCAGAATCTGAGATTGAATCGAAACATCGAGCGCGCTGACCGGCTCATCACAGATAACCAGTTTTGGCTCCAGCGAAAGTGCCCTCGCTACTCCGATTCGCTGCCGCTGACCTCCAGAAAATTCGTGCGGGTAACGATTTATATGGTCGGCTGAAAGCCCTACTTTTGAAAGCAATTCCGCTACACGGCCAACAAGTTCACTACCTGTCACCCCCTTATGGACCTTCAAAGGTTCACCGATAATATTGCCAACCGTCATCCTCGGATTCAATGAGCCATATGGATCCTGAAAAATAATCGAAATCCGACTCCGTATCCTGGCCAACTGCTTTTTATCTGCTGACAAAACATCGACGTCTTCGAAAGTCACCTTCCCTCCCGTTGCAGGTGCCAACCGAACAATGCTCCTGGCAACGGTCGTCTTGCCGCAACCACTGTCACCAACTAAACCCAGCGTCTGACCTGCCTTGATGCCAAAACTTATCCCGTCTACAGCTTTAACGTAACCGACCGTCCGACGCAAAAGACCCTTCTTAATCGCAAAATAGGTCTTTAAGTTATCAACCTTCAGCAGATAATCGTTTCTACTTTCCATATTCTGATTCTTATTCTTTATACTACTATCCATAATCTTCTTGTTTTTTCTGCGGTTTTTTTCGACAAGGCTGATGTAATTATTTGAATATTAAAGAGTTATCCCGACTTGTCGGGATTCCGAAGTTTTTCATTTTTCACTTTTACTTTTTAGTTTGGTTGCGGCCGAAGGCCGCGCCAGGTTCTTCGCCGGTTTCATAACCATCGGCATACCAGCAGGCAACACTTCGTCCCTGCGCCACTTCCTTCAGCGCCGGTTCGGCGCTCTGACATCTTTTGTCTTGGCAACCCCTCGGACAGCGAGGATGAAATTTACACCCTGCAGGAAAACCCAGCGGGTCAGGCACGTTACCAGAAATCATCGGCAGACGTTCAACCGAAAGCCCTAATCGCGGCAAAGACTTCAGCAGCCCCTGCGTATAAGGATGTAAAGGCTCTGCAAAAAGCGACCTCACATCAGCGGTCTCCACTATCCGCGACGCATACATCACCGCCACATCGTCAGCCCGCTCTGCCACAACACCCAGGTCGTGCGTTATCAGCAGAATACTCATCTCGTTTTGCTCCTGCAGATCATCGAGCAAGTCGAGAATCTGGGCCTGCGTCGTTACATCAAGTGCGGTTGTCGGCTCATCAGCTATCAATAATTCCGGCTCACAGCTTACCGCCATCGCGATCATAACCCGCTGTCGCATCCCGCCCGACATCTGGTGCGGATAGTCGCCTGCCCGCTGCCCGGGGTCAGGGATACCAACTTTGCTCAGCATCTCGACCGCGTCAGCCCACGCCTGGCTCGGGTTTTTCTTCTGATGGAGTTTGACCGATTCCGCTATCTGGTCACCAACCGTATAGACCGGATTGAGACTGGTCATAGGCTCCTGAAATATCATCGCGATTTTGTTTCCACGGATAGACCGCATACGCTTGTCATCCAGTTCAAGCAGATTTCGTTCGCCGAAGCAAATTTTCCCATTCACTATTTTTCCAGGCGGTTCAGGTATCAGCCGCATAATAGAAAGAGCTGTCACACTTTTGCCGCACCCGCTTTCTCCAACCAGCGCGAAGGTTTTGCCTTTTTTTATCGAAAAGCTCAACCCCTCCACCGCCTTAGCGACCCCCTCCTCGGTGAAAAAGCTAACACTCAGCCCCCCTACCGATAACAAGATTCCATCTTTACTCATGCCGCTTTCCTCAAACGCGGATCAATTGCGTCCCGCAGTCCCTCGCCGACCAGATTGTACGCAAGTACGGTAAAAAAGATTGCCAGTCCCGGAAACAGACTCAACCACCACAGAAACCTGCCCGAGGTGCTTACTCCAAGACTTAGCATCTGTCCCCAGCTCGGGGTTGGCGCAGCTACACCAAACCCAAGAAAACTAAGGGCCGCTTCTATAAATATAGCACCCGCAATACCGAACGTAGCGTTCACTAACACACCAGCAATACCGTTAGGCAGCATATGCCTGAAAAGAATACTCCGCAAAGGTAACCCAAGTGACACCGCCGCCTGCACAAAATCCTGCTTTCGCAATTTGAAAAATTCGGCCCGTATAAAACGCGCATCCCCCGTCCAGCTGGTGACCCCGATGATTATCATAATATTCAGCAGGCTGCGCGGAAAAAAGGCCACAATTGTGATAATAAGAAAGAACGTCGGTATCGCCATCATTATCTCGACGATACGCATTCCTACAAAATCCACCTTACCCCCGAAATAACCCAGGACCGCTCCGATTGCAATACCGATGATACTCGATATACCGACCGCCACAAAGCCCACCGAAAGCGATATCCTGCTGCCGTGAATCAACCTGCACAACACATCCGACCCGACGTCATCGGTTCCGAGCCAATGCTCTCGACTCGGCGGCTGTTGGCGCACCTTCAAATCCGTCCGGGCATAACCATAAGGCACAGGCGCAAAGACCGCACCAGACGCCCTGCCGGAAACAATCATTGCCTTATAATCGGTCGCATCGAGTCGTCGCGGCACAAAAACAAGTATTAGTATGACCCCTGTGACAACTATTAAACTACTAATACATATTTGGCGCCATAATACCGCCCCGCGAATCGACGGGTCGATACGTCTGCGATTACGCCCAATCAACGCCAATTGAAAAACTCCAACCGCCGCCGCAAGAAAAACACAATAATCGTTTGGCTGCAGGTCTCTAAAAACAGGAAAGTGCCACTGCCCATCAATACGAATCACAAAAGGCTTGTCATTAGCAAGAAACGGCGCAAGAACAGCGACCGCAAAAAGAAATACTATAAAAACCTGGCACACCACATTAAGACGGCTCTTGGTAAACTCACGCCATACCATCTGGCCGTAAGATACGCCCCAGTTTTTCTGGTCCTGTAACTGTTTCTTCATAGCCATCTAAACCGTACTCTCAAAACTTATACGCGGATCAACAATAGCGTAAGCGACATCCGCTAACAGAAGACCAATCAAATTCATTACCCCGCCGATAGTTGCCACAGCCATAACAACATTGTAATCGCGAGTTGTCACCGCCTCGAACGCAAGCAACCCCATTCCCGGAATACTGAATATCCGCTCGATTATCACAGAGCCCCCAAGCATCGCCGGCAGCAGCGTAGCCATAACCGTAATCACCGGGATAATACTATTACGGAACGCATGCCTGAATATCACAACACTGTTGGAAAGTCCCTTCGCCCGTGCCGTCCTTACATAATCTGCCCGAAGATTATCCAGCATCCCCGCCCGAACCTGCTTGGTAAGATACGCAAACCCGCCGTAGGTCAAACAAAACACCGGCAAAACCAGATGCCACATCCTGTCTACAAGCCACGGAAAAAATGGCAACTGGTCTGCGTAATTACTGCTAAGACCTGCCGGCGGAAACCAGTTCATAAACGTCGGCCCGCAGAAATAACCTATCAGCATCTGACCGACCCACATAGACGGCAGCGCCCACAGCATAAATAGAACCACCGAACTGGCCCTGTCGAAAAATTTCCTGTGCCTGACCGCTGCCAAAACCCCCAACGGCAGTGACACAGTATAGATGAGCACAAAAGCTATCAAATTCAGCGTAAGCGTTATCGGCAGCCGTTCTTTAATCAGCTCAATGACAGGCCGATGATGCTTGATTGAATCCCCAAAATCGAATCGTACCACGCGCCCCAGCCACTTGACATATTGAACGTGCACCGGCTTATCCAAACCGTACAGTTCCATCCGCACCTTACGCACGTTAGCCGCCCGCCCGGCTTCCATCTGACTCCCCGCCCCCATTGCAAAACTAACCGGGTCACCAGGCGCAACTCTGCTGACCGCGAAAACCATTATGGTTATCCCTAACAGTGTCGGTATCATCAACAATAGCCGTCGGATTATGTAGATTGCCATTTGTAGACATTCACCGTCATCAGTCACAAACCACGAACTTATTGAAAGGTCTCCCTGACCCTGTTACTCGACCGGGGCTTCATCCTGTATGTAGGACTTCTGACGATAGCAAGCTGCGACAAAAACGAATATCACCGCCGTCACCGCCATCATTATCACGAAGAACCAGAAATAACTCGCACCTTCCAGCTTACTGCTCCCGTCCTCGTTGCGAATAAATATATTCACCAAAGCTGTAAAAGCATTCCCTAAGGAAACCGAAAGAAGAAACACCGCCATTATAAACGACTTCATCTTCTTAGGTGCCTGTATGTAGGAAAATTCAAGACATGTAATAGAAACCATCACCTCCGCCGACGTCAAAAGAAGATACGCCAGAATCATCCACCCGATACTGGGCTTGGCACCACCTGTAATACTCGTCTCTATCAACGCCGAAACCACAAATACCGAAGACGCCAAAAATAACCCTATCGAAATCTTCCGAAGCGCCGTCAAGGCAAACACCTTGTTAATAGCCGGATAAATCACAAAGCTGAAAACTGGTATCAAAATCATTATCATCAAAGGGTTCACCGCTACTATCTGCGACGACAGCCACTCATGGCCAAGCCAGTGCCTGTTCATCTTCTCCGCTTGAAGGACCCACGCCGAATCCATCTGGTCGAACAACGCCCAGAACATCGCCACAAACACATATATCACACATAGTTTTATAATCGCCCGCAGCCCTTCACCGCTAAACGTCTCTTTAATAAAACCTATGCCCGTTGCCGGTATATGAACGAACTTTTTACGCCCCATCCAGAAAGCAACGGTAGCTAATACCATAGCAATACCGGGAACACTAAAAGCCACGCGCGGACCATATTTATCCAACAACACCGGGACCAATAACTGCGAAATAAACGCACCGAAATTAATCGCAAAATAAAACCAACTGTAAACTTTCTCTATCAGACCTTTATTACTCTTGCCGAACTGGTCACCCACATTCGCCGATACACATGGCTTAATCATCCCCGAACCTATCGCAATCAGCACAAGCCCCGTCACCAGTCCAAGGCGACTCTGGTCCAACGCCAAAACCAGAAGCCCCAGGCAATTAATTACCGAAAAGAACAATATCGTCCGGTACTTACCAAGCCAGATATCACACAAAAGCGCCCCAACTAACGGCATAAAATAAACCGCCGAGACAAACAAATGAAAGTAAGTCTTGCTCTCCTCGGCGCCCATCGGGGCCAGAACGCCGTTCGCCCCCAAAAGGTACTTCGTCATAAAAATGACCAGAATACACCGCATCCCATAAAAACTGAAACGCTCCGCCGCTTCGTTGAACAGGATATACGGTACACCCAGCGGCATCTTCTTAGATGGTACCGGCGCCGTTAAGTATTTACTCTCTGCCATATCAGTCTATGAATCCCTTAAATTACTAACTCAAACTGACCACCTGCTGCGACTGGCGCCAGCACGGCGAGTCGGGCAGTTTGAGTTACTAATCCTGTTTTCTGCCCAACGCCACCTTATACAGCCAGAAACCAATCAACGTCAGCAGAATCACTCCGGGCCAAGGCCCCAGCGGATTATAAGTTATAGCCAGCACGTTCAGGTCACCGCTTAGCACAATCGGTATCGCCAGCAGTATACCCACCAGCGCTTCGCCGGTAATCAAACCCGAAGCAAAGAGCAACCCGCTCCTGGCGGATTTCTCTATCATATCTTTAGCCGTACCCCTTTTTTCGTGACGCTTCTTGATAATATAATGAATTATTCCGCCGGCAAAAATCGGCACCTCTAATTCAAGAGGCAGATATATCCCTATCGCCACAGCCAGCACAGGCATCCGAAACGAACTGCCCTTCCGCATCAGGTATTCATCCAGCACTATCACCACCACCGCCAGCCCCATTCCTATGAAAACATAATTCCACGGCAGCCCCCCTTCGAACACTCCCTTTGCCACCGAAGCTATCAGGTTAGCCTGCGGCGCGATCAGTGCGTTCTCCGTCGCCGACGAGTGACCGGCAAAACCATACGCCTTCTGAAGCAGCATCAACACAGGCGCCATCACCACCGCTGCCGAAACCGTCCCCACCAGTTGCATCACCTGCTGTTTCCACGGCGTCGCACCCACAATGTACCCTGCCTTCAGGTCCTGCATATTATCGCCCGCGATTGCCGCCGCGCAGCAAACCACGCTTCCTATAATTATCGCAGCCGCCGGACCATTCTCAGCACCCTTGCCCATCAGAACCAAAAGCAAAAGCGAAGAAACCAGAACCGTCGCTATAGTCACCCCGGATATCGGATTGTTCGAGGACCCCACCAGCCCTGCCATGTAACCCGCCACTGCCGAGAATAAAAAACCCAACACCAGCATTATCACTGCCATCGGAATCGCAACATATATCCGCTGCACAAAGGCCTGATAAAGCAGAAACAGCGGCACCGCAGAACCTATAATCAGCACCAGTATCCATTTCATCGGCATATCTTTTTCGGTCCTGCTGATTTCCACTCCTTCTGAGTTCATCTTTTCGTATGCCGCCAGACCGCTCTTGATACCGCTAAAGATTGAATTTCTCATATGAATCACCGTCCACAACCCTCCGACCAGCATCCCCCCTACGCCGAGATACCGCGTCTTCGCCGACCATATCTGATGCGCCCACTCCACAGCCGACAGCGGCTCACCATTGACTACCGGCCATGTATCGAACGCCGCGCAAATCGGCACCGCGACCAGCCAGTTGCACGCCCCTCCCAGAAAAATCAGCACCGCGATATTCAGTCCGACAATGTACCCTACCGAAAGCAGCGCCGGGCTTAGATTAGAACCGAAATACGCAATTGACCCCCCAACTCCTTTCGCCGCCTCGATTACTCCGGGCCAGATTCTAAGTCCCGCCCCTCCGAGTTTGAACAGACCCGCCACAACACCAGCCTGAGCGATATATTTAACTCCGGAATCCTTCTTATGTTGCCCGGATTTTAAAACCTCAGCAGTTGCTATCCCTTCAGGAAATTTCAGCTTATCTTCTACAATAAGTGCCCGCCGCAGCGGTATCGTAAACAAAACTCCCAAAACTCCACCGAAGCCGGCTATTATCAAAACCCACCAGAACTTAAACTCGTCCCAGAAACCTAATATGACCAACGCCGGAAGTGTAAATATAACCCCCGCCGCCAGTGACTCTCCCGCCGACGCAGCCGTCTGAACGATGTTGTTCTCCAGAATATTGCTCCGCCGAAACAAACGCAAAACACCCATCGAAACCACCGCCGCCGGTATCGACGCCGAAACCGTCATCCCCGCGAACAACCCCAGGTATGCGTTGGCAGCGGCCAGCACAACCGACAGCACAATACCTAAAACTACCGCCTTGACCGTTATTTCCAGTAACGGCTCTTTTTCCGAATCCATTCTTTGCTGCTACCTCCAACTCTGTTAACACTATTGCCAGACAATCAATCTACAAACTGCGCTGCGAAGTATTTCGCCGTTAACGGCTCACCAGTCGCGCGTTTTATCATTTCATCCCACTTGTAAACGGCTCCCGGCTCAAAAACTTTCTTTCGCAGAAAATTCCCAACCTTACGTTGACCAACATAGCTAAGCTCTTTATCAGATTCGAGTTTCAAAATCTTGCCGACGATGTGGTAATGCAGCTGAGACGCCAACAGCTCACCCAGCATATAGTTGTGATAATAACACGGTGCAACGGTGAAATGAATCTTGGACGCCCAGTCAGGCCCGGTTCGGCCTTCGGGTTTTTTTATCAACTGATATTTTTCAACCATCTGCCACCACACCGAATCCAACTCCTGGTCGGGATTGGCGTACAGTTGCTTTTCAAAATTATACATCACAAGAACCCAGCGCGCAAAAATAAGCTGCTGAAGCTGCGCGTATTTGCCGCTCACTTTTGCTATTTCGGCCCGTTGTTCCTCTGACAAGCCCAGCATTTGCTGCATCCACGCCGCATTGCGACTGAGCCTGCCAAAAAACATGGCTATTGCCTCTGTTGTAAAAATGTGAGTCGGTTCTCTTAGAAGGTACGGCACTTCGCGGTCATTGAATTTATCATAGACACCATGCCCCAACTCATGCAGCATTGTCCCCATCCATTGGTCGTTGTTTTTCAGATTACACAATATGCGAATATCGCCTTCCCTATCGATATCGGTACAAAATGCGTGTGGATTTTTGCCTTCACGCTCGTACAGGTCACTTCCTGCCATTATGGATTCCACATCCAGCCCGATACCTGCGAAATACCTTATTGCCAGTTCTTTGACGTCTTTTTCTTTATAATAAACATCTAAATCCAAACCATATACCAACGGGGCCTCCTGAAAAAACGGGTCATGATAATACCACGGCGACAGGTTCTCGGCGTCTGCGCCATACTTCGTTGCTAAAGTATGGTCCAGTTCTTTCTTCAACTTCGTGTAAGGCTCTTTGGTCAACTCATCGAGTTCTTCGAAAATCTTGTCCAATTCTTTCACATCCAGTTCAGATGTTGTCAGTGAAAGGGTGTGATAATTCTCAAAGCCAACCGCAACTGCCGCCTTATTTCGCAGCTTCACCAACCTTATCAGGTCACCTGCGACTTCCGGGCCAACCTGTTTAGTTGCCAGCCATGCTTCTTTTCTTTTACCAGAATCCATTTCCGTCTTCAAAATCTCTTTGATCTCGTTGTCGGTGACCTTTTTCCCCCCGATAGTCGCGCGGAAAATACTGAAATTCTTTTCAATTTCTGTACTCAAATCGACTATCCCTTTCAAAAGCTCCGGCTCTATCTGATTCTCCAGATAATAGTTGTACAACACCTCTATTTGTCGGGCCAGCAGCCTTTCGGTCACTTTACCCGATTCTTTCAATTTCTTAATCAAGGCAAATTCTTCAGCATTGCTGTAGATTTGACGAATCTCTAACTGCAAAGCGCCAAATTTCTCATAATCTTCAGCTTTACCACTGTTGGCGGCGTCCCAATTGGCAATCCCTGCCTTTATTACCAGGGGCCTGACCTGCTTAACATGCCCATCAATAAACTCCGCCGCTCGTTTCTCTTCTACACTGCCCGCACACCCAAAACCGAGGACCGCTACCGCCAACATACTAACCGTGGTCAATAAAATTCTCATGATTTGCACTCCTTATCTAATATCAGATATTTCTCTTGTTAAAATTTATCTATTACTCACCGTGACTGATTGTTGCCTAAAAATTAAGTTAAGCCTTTAAGAAATAATAAGTTATATTAGTGCCGACGAAGTCGGCTTCCATTCACTAAATACTATTCCCTAACGACTATCGACTCTCAATCCGATTTTGTACGCCCTTCACAGGCTGTACGCTTCTTTGCATATCCAGAACATGATCCAAACGTTTATATAGCCTCTTTGATTGTATCATCGACAAAACCTGTAGTATTATCACTACTAAAAGAAATAAAAAAATAAAAAATGTAACCAGTCCCGAACGCTCATTCATAACAAAACACCAACCTGAATATTCAAATATCCTGTATCTATTTAATTACCGCCTAATTATACTCAAACGGGCTGATTTAGTTTTACAAATTTATATAACATTTTCTTAAACAAAGAGTTAGAAAAGTCGCCGACATAGTCACCATCCACTAACTAAACACTAAAAGCTAACGACTAACAACTCTCAAACGGAACGTTTCGATAGAAACGGTCAGTTTGAGTAATTATACCGTTGTTCATCTTCAGGCACATACCACTCAAGATACTTGAATCCCATTTTATGAACAATAACATTTTTGAATCGCCTGTCAACCATACGGAATGCCGGCCGAGCGAATAAAAAAGTACAGGGCTGCTCTTCATGTAAAATCCTGTGCAGCCGACGACAAAGCCCGTTTCTCTTGTCGTCATCGAGGGTCCGCCTTACTTCCTCGATTATTGCATCCGCCCGGCTGTTGTCAAACCCAACATAGTTATACCCACGATTGCCAATCTGCGATGAATGCCAAATCTGATAAGGGTCATAGAGAATATCACCGCCCCAGCCCATAACCATCGATTCGAAATTCCTGTCATTTAGTCGGCTAAAGACAACCGACCACTCGTACGGGTCCGGCACCACATCTATCCCTAACTTTGCAGCTTCATCCTTTAGCAACTTCGCCAATCTCTGATACAACGTATACGACCCCGAGTAAATAAACCTGAACCTGAAAGGCACACCGTCTTTGTCACGCAGACCGTCCCCATCGCTATCTACCCAGCCGGCTTCATCCAGCAATTCTGCCGCTCGTTTCAAATCGTAAGGCCACGGCTCGATCTCCGGGTCATTTTGAGGCCCGTTGACATAAAATGGTCCTGTAATTTCACAGCCTTGCCCTTCAAGCAGTTGCTCGACAATCTGGCGGCGATTAACCATACAAGTCATCGCCTGCCTGACTCGTTTGTCCGCGAAAAAAACAGTATTCTGATTCCACCCTATATAAAAGAGGGGAGCTGCCGGAGTCCAATAAGCAACACAGTTAAATTGTTTGCCAAACTCCAGGTCTTTGACCAAATCACCGAACTGTTCTGGTTCTGGAATCACAAGGTCAACTCGACCGCTGCGCAGGGCCTGCACGCCGGCAACCGTATTCGGAATAAACCTATAAACAACTTTCCTGAGTTTCGGCTTCGGCCCCCAGTAGTTCTCATTTCGACGCAGGACTATCTGGCTGCCAACATCCCATTTCTCAAACACATAAGGCCCACTGCCTACAGGACCGGACCTGTGCTTGTTAAATTCCTGCGCATCTGTGAACTGATATATATGCTTTGGAAATATTCCGATATCCCAAAAGGACAAATATTCGAGGGCCTTAAAATGCGCCCTTTTCATAATGAACTTGACCACGCGCTTATCAACCTGAACTACTTCTTCAACATCAACATACAGATTCGCCAGATGCGCCGCGTCCACTCTCGGATTGATAATCGTTTCATACGTAAAAACAACATCATCTGTCGTAACAGGCACACCATCAGAAAAGTAAATATCGTCTCGAAGCCGAAAAGTTATCTCCAACCCGTCATCCGAAATCTCATAGCTCTCAGCTAAGTGCGGTTTTAATTTCACTTCATCGAAATCATATATCAAAAGCGGCTCAAAAATATTAGGCGTTGTCAGCCATCGCGAATATATATCACCATCTACAGAAATCTGGTTCAGGGTCCTGGGCTCAACCCGAAACGCCCACACCAGCCAGTCACCCTCATCACCCGGGTATTCCGCGTATCCTGCACCAGTTGTTACCTTCCTGTATTTATCATCTGCAGCGGCAGTTCTTCCGAAAGTTTCAACAAGCTGATTTAACCTTCTGTAAAAGCGGTCGGATTGTACCATCGAATGAATTTGCAGCAGAATAATAATCGCCAGGAAAAAAAAGAGGAAAAATGTGGCAACACCTCGGCGGTCGCTCATAAAAACAAACCTCCTGTGTTTGTTACACTAAGCGGTTTATACTAAATCGACATCCTGCCTCATTTACTATCTTCGGCCTGTGGTGGTTCCGGCACAGCAAGCGGTGCGGTGCGCTTGGAGCCATTGCTCTTACTGCCATAATCAAAGCCAAGTTTTTCAGCCAGTTTACCGGCCGTTGTCTCAGTACCAAGCAAATTGTCGTGCTCAGCCAAAAGCCACTTGTAACTGTCCTGCTCAACAGCCCTTTTAATAACCGATTGCGGCATCCTCATAAGCCTGCTGATATAAGATTTTTCACCCTCGACCAGCACCGAAGCGAGCCCCTGCTTCTGAGTATCGCTTAAAATATCCTGCCCCTTGACATATCTTTGTGCCACACACGAATACAATTGACTGAACCTGCGAGCAACCGCCGGATTGTTGGCTCCCAGCGACGATATCTTGTCGTACAACAGTTGCAAAATCTTCATCTCCAAAAGCTCGTATTCCACCGTCCAGTCTAAATACCGGCTTATCCGTTCATCCGCTATCTGCAGCAGCAGTTCTTCACCACCCCGAACGCCAATCTCTGCCGCAAACTCTGCCATCAGGGCTGTTTCTTCAGGCCCGGCCTCTTTGACTATCTTCTTAAGTTCCCCCGCAATCCTGGCCCCTAACAGCAAATATCTTGTCTCGCCGGAATTTAACTGCTTCACCAGACCAGGGTTGGTAAGACAATGAATCGCCCAGTAGCGAACAGACGTATTCTCATCGCCGAGCCTGGCAATAGCCAAATCTGTCATCTGCGGGTCTTCCAACCCGTCGACCAGTATCAAAAGATTCACAAGCGTCTTGAATCGCCGCTTCTTGGGCGTCAACACCAAAGACTGTTCAAGGACCTCTGATATATGTTTGCGAACCGATTCGGAAAACTGCTGCTCATACTGGGCCGCGGCGCTCGCTGTGGCAGAATTTTTACGAGACAAAATAATCGTCCGCATCTTTGAAACAGAAGAAAATTCTACCGTCCTTGCCAGTTCCCATACCGCCCCGCTGACAAAATTGTCGATTATTCGAAAATCTCTATTGTCAAGCACCTCTTTGCCGCGAACCATGTCGATATCTCTGACATTGACAGCCGCCACGCGGGAATTCATCAATAGAACTAAAAATACCCCTAAGACAGCCAATACAGTGTATTTTTTCTTCATTTTATGCAACCACTCTCAAAACTAACCGAAAAACCTCAAGTATTTGTTTTTAACTGACGAAAGCAAAATAAAATAAAACGTAACACTTTAGCTAATTGAAGCAATACTTATAAAAACTTATGTAACTGCTAATCAAGTAGTAATTCCGGCGAGAATGGGCCCCGAACAAGCTCGTCGGAGCCGGAATTACTACGATCGACACCGAGACACCACTCGGCTAAAGTATTACAATAAAACCAGTATCAGCCGAAGTTTACCCCTTATGGGGGCTGAATCATTAATTTTGATTTTTAATTTTTCAAACTGACCAATGGTTAGTTTGAGTAATAAGAATAACCTTATGACCGGCTTGTGTCAAGTTCTTATCGGCAAACGATTTGCCTAAAATTAAGTTTTCTCTGTAAAAACACGATAAAAACAAGTAATATACTGCCGAAGTATAATAAGAGGTTTTTTGAAAGATAATAAAATGGCCAAACGCCTTATTATTTACACAATGTCGCTGACTGTATTGATTTTCATAACAGGCTGTCCCCAGCCCGTCTCAGAACCTGCCCAGGCCCCAATAGCCCAGGCCCCGAAGGACCAGCCTGTCAAGACCGAGCCCATTCCCGAAGAGCCCCCAAAGACAGAACCGGCGGAGACCGAGCCGCAAGAACCCGAACCGCCTCAGCCCGAACCACCACAGGCCGAACCTGCCGAAATAGTCCCCCCTAAGCCCGAACCGCTTGAGGCCGAACCTGCCGAAATAGCCCCCCCTAAGCCCGAACCACCACAGGCCGAGCCGCCGAAAACCGAACCACCAAAACAAGAGCCACCGAAGGCGCAACCGCCCGAAGTCGAACCTCACCCCGTCGTTACTTTCCACAACAAATGCGCCGGCATCCTGAATAACTTTGTAGACGAAAAGGGATTGGTCAACTATAAAATGCTCAAGCGAAAAAAACACGAACTAAGAACGCTCCTGAATGAGTTCGCCGCGCTCGAGGCCGGCGAGTATAACCACTGGCCCGAAAATGACAAAATCGCCTTCTGGCTCAACGCCTACAACATTCAGATGCTCAGAGTACTCGTCGACAACTACCCCATCGAGTCATCACGCTACCTTCGCGTTGTATGGCCCCCCACCAGCATCAGGCACATCCCGCCGGTAAGACTGGTTGGAACTGCAAAATGGAACAGCTACAAATTCATCGTAACCGACGAGGCGTTTACCCTTTCGGAAATCGAGCAAAGATTCCTGCGCAAGCAGTTCAACGACCCGCGAATATTCATAGCCACATTCTTTGGCGGCATTTCCGGCCCGCCTTTGCGCAACGAGCCGTATTACGGACACAAACTTGATAAACAGCTAAACGACCAGGCCGGAAAATTCCTGGCCGACCCTCTGGCATTTAGAATAGACAGAAAAAGACAGGTGGTTCACCTTTCCGCCGTATTTGACCCGGCCTGGCACGGAAAAAGCTTTGCCCGCAAATACGCCACGGACAAAAAATTCAAGGACCATCCCCCCGCCGTCCGTGCCGTTCTGAACTTCGCCACAAAATACATCTCACAGCCCGACGTCTCATACCTTGAAGTGGAAAACTATGACGTCAGGTTCATAGGCTACGACTGGAGGCTCAACGACGGCTCAGATAAACCCGCCGGCGACTGATTCGCAACAGCCGGCGTATATCAGCTTTGGTGTTTTTTAGCCCGGCTGTCCCGGTTTTGGTTTGACTTTCTGCGAACAAACCTCTAAAATAATCCTTTTTAATAATTCTTTTTCAGTAAATACATTTACCGCCAACCCTATAAAAGGAACGATTACAAATGGTAAAAAAATCGATTCACACCAATCACCATTGTGACACGAAAAACTATCTGTTCACCAGTGAATCCGTAACGATGGGCCATCCCGACAAGGTGGCCGACTGCATCTCCGATTCGGTTCTCGACGCGATGCTCGCCCAGGACCCGAAAAGCAGGGTTGCCTGTGAAACTCTGGTAACGACCGGCCTGATCGTCGTTGCCGGCGAAATCACTACTAACGCTATCGTGGACATACCGTCGGTTGTTCGCGACACCATCAAAAAAATCGGATACACCGACCCGGATATCGGCTTCGATTACGAAAACTGTGCCGTCATGGTCACACTCGATAAGCAAAGCCCTGACATCTCCCAGGGTGTCACCGAAGGCACAGGCCTGCACAAAGAACAGGGCGCAGGCGACCAGGGACTGATGTTCGGATACGCCTGCAAGGAAACGACGGCGCTAATGCCGATGCCGATTCAGCTTGCCCACGCCATAACAATCCGCCTGGAAAAAATGCGCCAGAATAAAAAGCTTCCGTGGCTGAGGCCCGACGGCAAAAGTCAGGTCACCATCGAATACGAAGGCGGCAAACCAAAACGCATACACACCGTCGTGGTTTCTACCCAGCACAGTCCGTCTGTTTCATACAGAACGCTGCGAAAACAAATCATCCAAAAAATCGTCCTTCCCGTTCTGCCAAAGCGACTGGTCGACAAAGACATTGTCTACCATATCAATCCGACCGGCAGATTCGTAACAGGCGGGCCCAAAGGCGATTGCGGCCTGACCGGAAGAAAAATCATCGTCGATACCTACGGCGGCAGAGGCAGTCACGGCGGTGGCGCCTTCAGCGGAAAAGACCCTTCGAAGGTCGACAGGACCGCCAGCTATATGGCCAGATACATCGCCAAGAACATCGTCGCCGCTAACCTGGCTGATAGCTGCGAAGTCCAGTTATCTTACGCTATCGGCGTCGCTGAGCCGGTTTCCGTACTGGTCCACACCGAAGGGACCGCAAAGGTTAGTGAGCAGAAGATTAGCCAGATTGTAACAGAGCTGTTCCCGCTAACGCCGAAGGGTATGATAAAGCATTTGAAGCTCACTCGGCCGATTTTCTTCGATACCGCTCATGGCGGCCATTTCGGAAGGACCGGCCCCAATTTCACTTGGGAAAAAACCGATATGACAAACAAACTCCGCAAAGCCGCAGGACTGAAACAAAAAAGGAAATAAAACCAGGTTAGCACAAAACACACTTGTCCCGCCCGCCCTGAGCGCAGCCGAAGGATTGTGGAACCCCGCACCAATTGTTACCAGATTAGCAGAATAATTATTTCCCAACATACCAAATGATAGTAGCTGCAATTGGTGCGGGATGACTTCTTTAATTTGCCCTTCCTCATTTTATTGGCTAACTGCTGTGAGCCTCGATTGTTTCATTACTTCTCAAGGTCCACGTCCCATCCGGCAATCTGACCTTCGTCCTCATGGACTTCCGGTATGCAGGAGATTAATTTTACTGCGAAGAACAGGTACCCCAACGCCGCCACCAGATATAGAAAAGCCGGTACCGAAGCGTCGGCAAGGCCAAGGATCGCCCCGACTATTATGCACGGTGTTACAGCCACAACCGCTAAACGGAGCAAGGCTGCGTATGAGAGTGTCGTTTTAAAAAATGAAGCAAACAGCAGTCCTATAGCTGCGTATATCAGGACCTGAACGATTCTGTACACGTAAGAGCCTAACAGCGCAAAGGGATATATTACTACAGCCACAAACTTTCTGCCGATGTGTAACCAGCCGGTTATTCGTTCACTATCCACGGCAAACGCTTTAATATTTGACAGGTCATAAGTCTCGGTCTCAACTTCGCTCTTTTGCCACATTATCTTAGTTTTCGTCAGCAAGCAAATAGCATTTGAATCTTCCAGCGATTCGATTTGGCCGGTGGTATCGATGATTGCCAGCGGTTCGTTGCTGTCGGGGTCTTTGATATAATAAGGCTGAATTTCTTTTATTGATACCTGGCCGTCGGTAATCGTAATTTCCGGAACCTGGTTGACGAGGGCAGGTGCTTCATTGTTGACAAAATCCGCAGCGCCAAGATGTACCTTAATCATCGCCGGTATCCCGCAAATGGCCAGAAGCAGAAGAAGATATAGAAAGTTCACCCCTTTCCAGTACAAGCCCACATCTATATACAACTCTTTTGAGAAAAACGACAAGGCCGGTACATGAAAAAACGAATACCTTCTCATAATTAAACATCTCCCTTTTGCTTGTTAATTTTAGATGACGTTTTCATGTTTTACTCCCAGCTACTTTACCGGGCTTGGCTTAAGAATATATCAGCCGATTTCCCATATTAAACCCTTAGATACATCGCTAATTTTTACTTTTGGCTTCATTAACCTTAACCGTGTAACCATCACACTTTTTTCCATCCAGGGCCGCTATTGCTGCTTGAGCCTCAACATCACTACTCATCTCGACAAAACCGAAACCTTTGCTCTGACCTGTCTGACGATCAGTGATTATATAAGCTCTTTTCACCGTTCCAAATACTGAAAACAGAGCTTCCAGGCTTGCCTGGTCTGCACCAGGACTTATATTTCCAACATACAATTTTTTACCCATCACTCTTCTCCATTTTATTGGCTAACCGCCGTTCAATCCTCTTGAGTTTCATTTTGGCAACAGATCCCGGCAGTCAGCACAATACTCTTTTCGCCTGCAGTCCCGGCAATAGGAACCTCTCCATATATCATCAAACTGCTCCATTATCTTACTGACCAGATTCCCCTCCGTCGTAATTATACCTGCTTCGAAGTTTCTCTTATTTGGGCTTTTAGCTCCCATTCCGGCACCGGTAAGATTGGCACTGCCGGTATATGCAACTTTACCATCGATTACAACAGATTTAAGATGAACTCTGGGGCACAATATTCTTTCCATGCCGGCTATGAGATTAGGATACCGGTCAAAATCCCTTCTAAATATAGGCCCAGGCTCTTTTGCATGAAGTAATCTTATCTCAATATTCTTTTTGATTAAATCAGACAGTATTTCGAGGAAGGGAACCATTTTCCCATTCTTATCAACGTGCAGGTCCTTTAAATCAGCAGTCCCCAGCCAGAGAAACTTCTTCGTTTTGGGAATAAGATTACTGATAACCTTTTCATATATTTCTCTATCCTTGACAAATTCAATCATGCAGGCAATTACCTCTATTTTATTCGCCAGCCGCTGTGGCCCGCGATTGTTTCGTCAATTGCTATGGTTGCAAACTAATAAATTTCAAACACTGCAACAAGTGGGTTGTGGTCACTAAGCTCATAAACTTCTGGTTCATTCACGACATCACAAGAAATCAAGGAATCAATCAGGCTTTTATTTCGGCAAGTCCAGAAAAACGTGGAGAGCCTTTTTCAAACCTTGGCCATATTCCACTCCAGAAGACAGGTTCCTCTGGACCTATATGAACACTAAACTGTCCAATTTGATCAGTGAAGTTATAATTACCTGCTCTGTATATCGAAAAAATCACCCAAAAATTATTGCACCAAAGCCTTTTTTCTTCAATCTTTGCGATACCTCCATAACGTTTTCCTTGATAATCCCAAAATCGCAGCAGACGAACATAAAAAGGACGCTTTCCTACCTTTTTACCTATTGAAAAAAAAGATGCACCAGGGTCTTCCCGGATGAAATTGGCACTAAAGAATTTAAATAGAGCATTACGGATAAAGCTTCCACATTCAACATTTGAAAAAACATTAGTTACAAGCAACCGTTTACCCACAGAATCTTCCACACTTTCTTCAAGCCAGCATTTCAACTTCGGTTTCTCCCTCACAAGAACATTTTCAGTTGATTTGCATAGCCTGCACACTACACGATGATAAGCTGATGGAATAGGAATTTCGTTATATCCGATGGCATACAAAAGGCCTTTCTCTAATCGAGAAACGACTTCAGGCGATATCCAACCAACTTCTTCATTCTTGCGTTCATAATCTTTGCATATCAAATTGTCGTCTCTATATTCCTCTGGCAGAAGCAGATACTCTAACTTATCATCGTATTTATCTCCCACCGGCAGTCGCACTTTCCAAAAATTACACATGACATCAGCGGGTAGCCCACGGGAAGGCTCCCAATGAAAAGACACATGTTTACACTCCATACAATGTGGTGCGCCTCTACCGTTTGGCATCTTTTCTTCTTTATCTATTTTATTCGCCAGCCGCTTACCTTGGAAAGCCGCCGAAAATAGAATACAATAACACAAACAGTACCATTTGAATAACCCAACCGATGGCACAGACCCCTATGGCCCGGAGTGTACTGTTATAATCAAGAGCTTGTCTGACTGCAATTACCATTGCAACCAGCATCCAGATTGCGGCAATGGGGAAAACAATACTTTGCATCCCTGGGATAATGCCAAGCACTCGAATCAGCCCGGGAGAACTCGAAAAACCAATTGTTCGCAACAACTCTCCGTGATCAGCTTTAGTCTGT
>SDBV01004153.1_pt1 | contig 20987 bp, 45 predicted proteins | sample 2277081 | NCBI WGS metagenome assembly SDBV01 (sample SAMN10402039, study PRJNA504765) | marine sediment metagenome | isolation source: marine sediment core GS10_PC15, 223 cmbsf | place: Arctic Ocean: Southern Knipovich Ridge | collected 2010 | reverse complement strand
TTGTTTTGTGTATTTTAATCATCGTTCCACTCTGAATATTGCCCTGTATATTTATTTTCTTGGTTATGTCTTTTTAACCATTTTTTAACTTCTTTCTCATCATCAAAAAGAGGGGAGCAAGGAATTTCAGGTATCTCAACACCACCCCCATTTAATCTAATAAACTCATTAAAATTTAATCTCATCATATTTTGATTTTTAGTAAGGATATTCATTTGTTTTTGTGTTAAATCCTTTATAAGCCCATACATCCAAGGCTATGTTTCCTCAACTAATTGTTTAGAAAATTTTTCAATCATAAATTTCATTTGTTTTTTTAATTGTTCTTTCATGGATTGTCTAAGATTTTCAACTATTTTCTCATATAATTTATCTCTTAATTTGACTATATCCTCAGACATTATATTTTTCTCAATAGATTTTATTAAATCTAAATTTCCTTCTATGTCTTCTTTAATCTTTTCTAATTTACTAATTTGAATTTTTAAACTCTCAAATTTATTTTCCAGAGTTTCTAATTCTTGGCTTAAATTTCTAATTTTCGTCTGTAAATATCCTTCTTGTGTCATTTTAAATATAAAAGAGAAGTGGGTTTATTCAACCCAAAACTTCCCTGTAAGATTAAGATATTTTCTCTTAAAATATCTTAACCACAATCTTTTTAACAATTGCGTCATCTTCATTACCTCCTTTGTTTAAATTTATCTTTTTTCTGTGAATTTCTTTATGGCAAGGTTGACATAATAATTGACAATCTCCCAATCTCCTTGAATATCTTTTGTGGTGAATCTCTAATTTATCTTCTGATCCACAAACCTCACAACACCCTATTTTTTCTATTAAAATTGGACGATGGTGATTATTGCTGTATGTATGAGTATTATGTTTTTTCTTCCAATCTGGAAGTAATCTTCTTTTCTTATCAGATTCTTTTTTTTGTTCTTGGTGTGTTTTTTGATACTCTTTTTTTACCCTCATTGCTTTTTCTCTATTTTGATAATACCACTCCCTCCACCTAATCAGATCTTTCTCCGAACTCTTATATTTCAGTTTCATCTTCATTACCTCCTTTGTTTAATTTTAATAGCCTTCTTAATACTTCTTCAAATGTTTCGCCTGGTGCTTTGTTCTGGTTTAAGTAAGCCCAAACCTCATCACTAATCTGTATTTGTATCGCCATTCTTATTTAATAATATTAAGATATAAGAGTATATAAAGGTTGTGGTAATAAAGAATGGTGGTTATTTTACACCCTATAAAGTCCTGTAACCCTTAAATTTGGTGGATACAGCCCCTTAAACCCTGTTTTATATTACTTTTTAGGTTTGAACCCTTCAAATTAATTAATAGTCGCAATCTGTGGTGGTTCATTCCTTAATCTACCCTTTTTAGCCTTAATCCTCATTTTCTCTAGCATTTCGTCCAAATCTGTCCTTATATCACCTCTACCGAGTCTATCTCGGACACTATCCTCTGCAATCCCTTCTTCTTTAGCTATCCTTTTAATATCCCCATCATATTCTATATACATCCTTCTAGTCCTTCTTTGTTTGAGTGTTCCTTTGTTCAAAATAGAGTCCTTATCTTCATCCTTGTCATCTATCTTATCTAATGTGTCTTGGATGGATCTGTTTAACTTGGTAGTGAATTTTGTTTTGTTTAGTTCATAAATTTCAACAGCTTCCTTAGGTGGTTTTAAAATTTTCCACGTCGGTGTTTTGTATTGCTTGTTATTCTTAATAATGAAAAGACAATGAGGATATATTTTCTTTTTCTGTGGATTGTACTGTTGATATTTAGGATAGACTAAACATTCTTTTGTTTTTCTGTCGATAGAACTACATTGAAATTCCCAGATTAATAATTTCATTGTTTGAGTATCTAAGAAATCTTTGTAAGGTGCAGCCATAACTAAAATTATGTTTTGGTGTCGGAAAGTTGAAATTAAATAGTTAACCAACTTGTTCATCTGACTTTGCCAGGCTCGATTAGAAATTGTAATCTGTGGTTCATCCCAAACAATAACTTTCATCTTTCTCTTCTGAAATTCCTCGGAGTTGATTAAGTTCATGGTTTGTTTGAAGTCAAACACAACTTGCTTATCAACATCAAAGTCAGGATCTAATTCTAAGGCATAAGAAATTGCAGACCACGACTTACCTGATCCTAGTTTCCCTGTGAACATACAAAACATATTAAGGTTCAACCTAATCCTTTTTTTAGTAAGTGTTACTATTGCTGATTCACCTTTAACCTTTTTAATCTGATTCTCTATCATGTTGCATCAACTCCCTCGTCGTCATCATCATCATCTTTCCTATCTTCATAGGTTTCTCCTTTAAGATAATCCTTTCTACTTAACAACCTATTTATTTCAATAAACATATCTTCCATTAACTTTAACTTTCTCTGAGATATTGCATAGTTAGTTTTATCATCTCGTTTTAGGTTATCAACTTCTTTTAATCTCTTACTTAATGCTTCTTTTGATTCACCACCTTCCACCCAATCTTCTTCAATTTGTTTTTTCATTTTATCTTTAATCTCTTGGAAGATGTTGTCAACCTTTGTCATAATTTCTTTGTATTTTTCCCTCATAGTTTCATCAAAGAAAGGTGTGAGAATGTAAGCAAGGTTTCTAACACTTTGAATGTATGCTTCTCGTGGGCTAGGCACATATTCTTTTTCTCTTATGTTACCATGTAAAACAAACCTATGGTAACCACCTGTAAATTCATGTGTTGAAATTTCAAATATCTTTTCTATACATTCTAAGATTACTTGACTTATACTTTTCTTCTTCTTTGAGTCTTGGATGTATTCCATTTAATCTAGCTCCTCCATTTCAACAGAGGAAGATTTAGAGTATAGAATTTCTTTAAGGTTGCTTATCATTTCTGATCTAAGAAGTGATAGTTCTCTTTCAAGTTCATAATAAACATCTGTTAAAAGTATGTGTCCTTTTCCATTAGGAATATGTTTAAAGACTTTAAGGATTGTTATCTTGTTTTCTGCTTTATTTTTTATAGGTTTCCCTTGATTATAAATAAGTCTTAGGAATTGAATTTTCTTTTTAACATCCTTGTATTGATCTGGTGTAATAATCTCTTTAGTATTTTCTATGAGTATTTCAAACTCAGAGATTAATAAACCCATTGTTTTATACTGAACTTCAGGTATTCTTGCAACCATCTTCATCTGCTGTAGGTAGTCCCAGATGTCCTTAGAGCCCTCTGAGATGATTCTAGTGTATCTTTCAATCAATTCCATTGCTTCGTAGACATTGTTGTTAATCCACTTCTCTGATATGTTTCTTTGACTATTGTTATTTTCTTGTTCCATTTTATAAAGGTGTCCACAGGTGAAATGGCATGAATTTATCAAAAAGAGGATTTCTTAATAAAAAGTAGTTTACCTGTGGACAATTAGTGTCAGCAGTTTTGTCCCTTGCACCTAGCCGATTACCTCCTAGCCGATTACCTTGAAGGCTCTTTGATACAATCTCAGATGAACCGACTGTTATAGGGGGTTTTGTCTGCTGACTATTAGTGTCAGCAAGTTGCCTACCTTCATGGTCATTAGGTCTTAGAGCTCCAGAGGAATCTTGCTGACAATTAAAGTACAGAGGAGAATGAAAAAGAAATTCTGTGTGAAAAGAATCAAATTTAACCACAACTGCTTTACCTCCTCTGTACAAATTTAGTTGTGGATTATTCATTTTTTCTTCTCTCCTTGTTTCAAAAACCATCTTCCCATTAACAATATTACAATCAAAGTTCCCACCGCTAATGCAACCGAGTATATTATTCCAAACCAACTTGGAAAGTATGATGTCATTTTTCAATCACCTCTGGAATAAAATAATATCCTTGTTTATCTTTCTTGTAGAATTTTCTTTCTCTAAGTATCATTTTCCCAGTCAATAATTCAAAGCACTTATCTCCACCTTTCTTTAATCCAATAACAATTGTCTTTGGATATTTTCCATGACCACAACAACAAGCCTTGGTCTCATACTTTGACAAGAGAATCTTATTTATCATAGGAATATAATTTCTCATACACTCATCTATTTCACTTGGGCAATAATTAAATTGTTTTTTCTTACACATTGTCAAACTCCATTCCATTCATAGTTTCTTTTAAATAGTTAAGGGCTTTACAAACTTCCTTGCCTTTGGTTGTTAATTGGTGGGCTCTTTCTCTACCATTTCTACTTGGTATTTGCATAAGTATCCCTTGTTCTACTAACTTCTTCTTGATTATAAATGTATAGGAATGTGTAGCACCTAAGATTTTGTGGAGCTTTGTGCTGTCCAAACCCTGGTTACCACCAAAGAATATGATAATTTTGCACCAAACTGTTTCTAATGGGTTTTGTTTCATTTTTAACCTGACCTCTGTTTCCTATGGAGTTATGTGTAATTAGTCTAGTTAGTCGGGCTGTCGGGAATATCTCACTCAATTTTACATGTGAGAGAAAAGAGTGGAGAGTACTAGGTTAACTCGACTAACCTGACTAATCTTTCCAATTAACACATAACCATACTTTCATTTGCCCTCCTTTTCCATCATGTAACCAAGAAGCATACTTTTTACCTGCCTCGATTCCTTTCTCTTTCATCTTCTTTCCTAGTGTATTCTCTGCCATTTTTCTGTGTCTATTCTCAACACACCAATCTCCAAACTTCTTATAGAAATCAGACTTACTTATGTGTTCTTCTAAACTTTCCTTTGTAAATTCATTAAGGAACTTCTGTAGGAAATCACTCTTTGCTTCATACTTCTCCATCCGTTCTTCAATACTTCCTTCCTTATGAAACTTTCGTTTCTTTAATAGTTCATGTAAAAGCCCAACACATTTAAGAGCAAGTGATTCATATTCTTCCTCTGGAATCTTATCAAGTATATCAATCTGTTCAGAGAATTGGTTAGGAAAGTCAACAATACACCACCTCCTATAAAATCCTATGGTTTTATCAGTTGTAGTGGGTAAGTTATTAGTTGCAATGATTATCTTGGCATAGTTCTCATCTTCAAAGGGTGTCTTGTTCTTGTATTCAAATCCAATAAGATCTCCACCAGTTAGTTTCTTTATGATAGAAGTCTTATCTAATTCATTGAAATTTGTTTCACCCATCATACAAACAAGTTTCTTATGTAACCTTGTAATCTCAAACCTTGAAGTAATTAGTGTGTCAAGTTCTGTAGAGGTTATGTTCTTATCACCTACAAACTTCTTGAGTAATCGTAAGAAACAACTCTTACCATTCATACCAGAACCAATCAAACAAAACAGGCGGTGAATGGGATAGGATGGTAATAAACAATATGCTATTATTTCATGGAGAGTTTTAACATTGTCTTTACCAACCCACTCTTCAAATACTTCGTCCATTACAGGTGTTTGTTCATACTCTCCATTATGAGTTTTCCAGGGGATAGGATTAGTAACAAAGTATTCTGGTGTTGCCTTAAATTTATCACCAGTACCAATGTTTACAATCTCACTATCAAACTGAATCCATGTTGGTTCTATATCCTTTGGTTTCTTTAACCTTGCTTCTTGTTTTAACACTTCCATTAACTCTCCCTTTTGTTTTGAATTTATTGTGTTGGCATCACTTAACACATTAACAAAGTTTAGTATGTTTGTTTCATCTGTTAACTTCCAACACTTCCTCTTATTATCCCAAGCCCACCAATTCTTAATCTCGTCAAAGTAAAGTGGTTGTATTTCTAATATCTGTGCAGCCAAATCTCTCTTGTCAAAGAACTGGATAATCTTCTTTTGTATTTCTTCTATTCTATCTATTCCTTGTTCCTCAAACTTCTTTGTAATATCCTTTTCACAATCCTCTCTGCTTCCTGGCTTACCAACCATCTTACCAGTTACTTTATCAATAACTCCATAAACTGCTGTGTCAATGTTTGCCATCCGTATCGTCCTCTTTCTTTAATTCATCAACTAGCCCATCAATATTATGAGTCTGACAATAACCATAAAGCCCAAACATAGTTTCATGCCTAACACTATCCCTAATTTCCATTACTGAATTACTACATCCTACCACCTTACATTTTTCCATCCCTTTCACCTTCTTTTAATTGTCCAATGAAATCTTTTATCTTAATTAATAATTGTTCCATGTTCTTTTCTTCACCTTCCCATATTACTAAATACTTATAACCTTCTTTCTCAAATATCTTTCTCCTTTCATCTTCATCCTCACTTACATGGAAGTACCTTCCAAAGAAATCAACAACTTTATTTTGTCCTACAATTATCCAATCAGGTACTAAGTTTGAAATAGGAAATCTTCCATCACCTGTATACATTAAAGGAATATTATTTTCCTTACATATATTTGTTATTAACATCTCTGGTTTGTTCATACTTTTTCTTCTAGCAGGATTCCAATTCAAAGCACTAATGTTCTTAAAACTTACATCATCATATAGGTGTTGATTATGTTCATGGTTTATTTTATCTTTGTAAATCTTTGCTATAGAGTTAGCATTTAATTCATAAACCATGTCCTCTGATTGAAAACCAAAGAGTAATGTCCAATTTTTTTTAATTGATTCATCTACAACTTTCTTATTTATTCCACTTATTATATCTCCTTTAGGATGGTACATATATCTTCTAGCAGTAAAAATAAACCTCCTTTTATTATCATTACTCTCTAGTATGTTTCCTACCTTTCCATTTTCATTAACCTCACCAATGACTTTTAGATTGTGCGAAACCAATAACTTTTCAGTCATCCTATCAATCACTCCACTCTTCCAAACTTCCATTATTTTTCTTCCCCATATAATTTAATCTCAATTATTGCTTTGAAATCTTCTTCATTAATTTCATAACCAATACCTTTTCTTTCTAATTCTTTTGCAACCTTTAATGTAGTTCCACTACCTAAGAAAGGATCAATAACAATCTCTTCTTTAAATGAGAACATCCTAATTAATCTTCGTGGTAATTCTTCTGGAAATACAGCTGGATGGTCTTTTTGTTTTTCTCCAACAAAGTTCCAATGACTACTAAAATATGTCTGCCATTCTTCTGAAGTCATGGAGCTACTCTCTTTGATATTTTCATCAACTGCTTTACTATCTCCTGGTTTGTGAAACACTAAAATAAATTCATAGTCAAATAACAATATACCATTCTTAGGATGAGGATAACTTCCTAAAAATGTTCCACCACCAGTAGAATTCATTGTTGATGCTTTCTGCCAGATGATAGAACCATAATAATCAAATCCTAATTCTTTACATTGTTTAATAAAATCTGCGTGGATGGGTATCACTTCAAACTTTCCATGTTCTGATGCTCTCATATATTGGTCACCTATATTAATACAAAGTTTAGAGGATGGTTTTAAAACTCTATAACACTCCTTCCATATCTTCTTCATTAATTTTAAGTATTCAGAATACTCCCACTTATCTTCTCCCTGTCCATAATCTTTAATCTTCCAGTAGGGTGGAGAAGTAACAACCAATCCAACACTCTCATCTAACTCATCCATTTTTTCTGAGGATTTATAATGAACTTTTAAATTCTTTTTTGATTCTTCTAATCTTAATTTTTCTTCTTCTTCTAATCTTAGTTTTTCCTCTTCCTCTTTCTCCAATTTCTCTCTCTTTATTTTTTCTTCTAATTTTCTTTTCCTTTCCTTAGCTTCTTTTTTCTTTTGTTTTTCTAGTTTCTTCTTACGGAGTTCATTAGCTTCTCTAGTTTTTATTATTTTTAATCTTTGTTTTTCTTTAGTATATTTTTTCTGAAGAGATTTTAATATCTTCCCAGTCTTTAAGAAATATTCTCTCTCTTTATCATCTGCTAAATTCAACATCTTTTCATATTTCTCTAAGGTCTTTCCTGTCATCTCTAAACCTTTTGATGCTTTGTCTCTTGCATCTCCTTTCTGTTCCGGAAAATTTTCCGGAACAGAATTTGGTTTTCTAACCTGTCTCAACTTAGCCAATTCCTTCTCCAACACCTTTTTCTCCATAAAAATCATAGTCTTCTCACCTTCATTCAAATGTCTCCTTAATTGATTATCTTCTATGACTCTCATTCTCTGCAAAATATCTGTCATAATTTTATCATCACTTTCCAAATCCTTACGAACCCATATCTTAGAATCATCTAAATCATAATCATCACCATAAAGTTCTCTTAATGCTTTTATTCTTTGGTGTCCACATAGAATTATATTATCTGAAGTAACTTCAATTTGAACCTGTAAACCATTCTGTTTTATACTCTCTTTAAATGCTTCAAATTCTTCTCCTTCAACCTCTCTAAATACAACTGCATTATATGGATGCAGTTTTAAATCTTTTATTTTCATACCCCCACCTCCCGCTTATCTTTAATCTTTAATATCCTTGCAGTAGGTATTACAATAATAGTATCGTCCTGGTACTTAACTTTAAACTTAACAAAACTAGCGTCAAAATGAGTTAGGTAAACAAAAGCCTCCTGTCTAACTCCCATCTCATTTAGAAAACATATCCAATCCTCTTTCCTGTTATCCTGTTCCTGTGCCTGTACCATTCTATTTTAAAATCCTTTTACTTTATAAACTTTACCTACCCCTTTTCATTACTTTGTAGTTTCAACTGAATAAATTTACCAACAACACCAATCAACAAAGCACAAGTTAAACCAGTAAAAATAGGATACCATAAAGGCAGATTAAAACCTAACATTAAAATAAAACCACCAACACCTGCCATTATAAAACCTTGTATCATTTCAATTATCATTTCCCTTTCCTCTTTATATGTCTATTAATACCCAAATTTTGGTCTGAACATAGTTCCTCACAAAAATTAGTGTCTGAACCTTTTCCAATACAGTTTGTATAACATTCTAGTATCCTCTCAGATTCTAAAGTATTCTTTAATTTAAAAGGGACGCTAAGTATTAATACTAACACTATGAATATTATAACCACTACTATGTATATTCTTTTTTCAATCTTCTTTTGTTGTTTAGTTTTCATTTCCCTTTCCCCTTATCTAAATTTAATATCAAACCTCTTCTTATCCATTCCTTTCTCATCTTACAATTACAATCATTACAATCTATACACATCCCACAATTAGGACAGCATAAATGATATGAAGTATCTCCATATACTTCTTCCATTGTTGGAGGTTTTGTATCTTTCATTTTTAATATCCATAAGGTCTACCATAACCTTTTTTAGTCTTAGTTTTAATTTCCTTTCTCTTATCCTGATAATACTTTTTATTCTCTTCAATCAAACCCATCAAAGCAATAAACAACCAAGCAACTAAAAATATTAAAACACCAACAAAGATTAAACTTAAAATAATAATAAATCCTGTATCACTTAATGAAATATAGTTTGTACTTTTACTTACAACTTCCTGACCACTCTGTTCTGAAAACATATTTATTAATGCCATAGTTTAATCCTTGTTTCATTTATTGCAACTATAATAAATAATAATGCTCCACTAGTATAAAGAACATCACCAATAGAAAAGTGTAACTTTAATCTACTAATCTTTATGTTAAAAATATCTGCAAGGTAGGGATAATTAACCTGGTCAAAGTTATCAAAAGCTATATGTTGTTCACTACCATGAACGTCATCAGTTAAAACAGGCATCTTATTATCATTACCTATCATAACATGAACATTAAAAAAACCTCCAAGCAATAATAAAAACAAAGCAAAGTTTTGATATGTCATTAAACTTAATCTTTTCTCAATCTGTTTTATCTTTAGTTTAGTTTCCATATTCAACCACATGTTTTTTACAATAAGTTTTCTTATCAATAACATACCTAGCTTTCTTTTTACAACCCACAACACAACACCTTAACTTACTAGGATGGTGTGAGGTTTTCTTTCTTCCATATTTTCCTGATCCTTTAACCATGTTTATTGTTCTCCTTTGCTTGAGCTTCTGCACCTAAATATTACAATAGCGAATGGAAGCCATAGTCCTCTCTTATGATTACTAAATTTAATCTCTCCTTTCAAAAAGCGAACTTCTACTTTTGTATCAATAATATATTTATGCCACCATAGAGTATTGCTTCTTACTGGAAGGATGCAGACACCAGTAACTCCTTTCTGTGATTCTTCGTATGCTTTCTGAACCCATTTCTTTAATTGTCTACCAAAAGGGGGATTCATCCAGAAGTTTCCAAATCTCCACCAATCTTGAATTAAAGCATTGTCTTCTTTATCATAAAACTTCTTACATTTTGTATTTTCTCTTGTTGCACAAACATCCAACTGCAAATTGAATTCTCTTTGTAATGATTCAAAAATCTCTTTAGGCGTTTCATATTCTTCTGATTTGCTCTTGAATGAATTTTCACCTATTCCCATTCTTGTTTTTGTCTTCCAATTCTTTTTTTAATTCTTGGTATGATTCCCTGAACTTAAACCACATACAATAAATAAACATATACATCTGGTTTGTTAAAAAATCTAAAGGATAACCTCCCTGTTCTATTGGTCTTCTATATCTTGAAATAATATCTCTTATTGCTTCTTTCATATCATGTTCAGTTTAACATTCCATATGTTTTAAAAATTTTTTATCCAACTCCATGTTAAACCTCCTCCTCTGGTGCAGATTTGTTTAACAACCTGCACTCTTTACAATATTGAATCTTTCCTGCTCTTGAAGATTTACCACAAGTAAATGTATATGTTCCTTTTGTTTCATATTTTCCACAGCCTTTTAGATTAGACTTCTTATATTTATTTACAATTCTGTTTATTTTCTTACAATTCCAACAACCACTACTAAAATTACATTCTTCTGACCCTAACCAATCTTGACAAAACTCTTCTTTTATTTTCTTTACAAACTCTTCAAATTGCATCTTTCTCTCCTTCATGCAACGGACTCTCCGCATCTAAATACATCTCTCCAAATTCTTCATCTGTCATCTTCACCTTAATCATTTCCTTACCACAAAATCTACAACTTGTTGGTGGTTTCATTATTGAATTATGAAAGTAAGTTGCTTTACATTTAACACATTCAAACTTCATCTTTTTCTCCTTTCAACATCTGTTGTAACTGAATCACATTAACCCAACCACCATCAGTTGTTACTAGTTTTAAATTACTACCCTCACAACCTTCAATTAAATCTTTCATAGGAACTGAATTGTTTTTATAACACCAATCCAGTATCGTTGAAGTGATTTTAACTTCTGCCAACTTAGACCAATCTAGTGTCTTATGTTTTCTATATTCTGCATCAATTCTATTTTTTATCCATGTCATCTTTTTCTCCTTTCTTCTTCTCAAGTCTCTTTGAAATGGTTTCTATCCTATCGTGCAATACGGCTCTTCTACCTTCTATCTTTATAACTATCATCCTATCATAAGCCCCACCAACAAAGGTATCGTTAATCCACTTTAGTTCATCAAATAGTTGATTATATATTCCTACATCTTCAGCATTATTCCAAAGTCTATCTAAAACTTCTTTAGATAATTTATCTTTTGTTTTCATCTTTCTCTCCCTTTACGCACCTGTTTCTTTGCTTCTCTTTCTATTAATTTTCCTATCTTTGAATATTGTTTTACTACTAATAAAAAAGTTGGACTAACATTTATATCAGCTTCAATTAGTACATCCATAATTCCTACCTCTCCTGCAAGAATATAATATTCTCTTTTTTCTTTTGATTTAGTTTTCTTCATTTTGATTCTCCTTTTGTGTCCTGAACTTCCTTCATTCTTTCCATTGTATCAAATAAATAATTAAATCTTTCTCCATCAGCAGTACCTATAAATATATTAATAAAATCTTCTGACTTCAAACTTAATGCTCCTTCATCAATTACACATCTCATTTTGATTCTCCTTGTTTATCATTTGCGTCATCAAAATTATCTAAAACGAATTTCAATTTATTATAAGCCGTAATAAACTTTCCATCAAACATTAATTGTTTTATTTCTACTAAGTAACTAAATATTGTTTCTTTATCCATTTTTAACCTCCTGTTCTTTATCTTTACTTTTTCTGCACTTCTTCTTTAATCTTTCATATTTCTCTATTCGATTATTTCTATCTAATGCTAAATGAAAAATTGTGATTATACATCCTACTGTTATGATAAGGTGTATTGCATCCCAAAAGCTATGTTCAGTAAATATTTCAAATCCCATTATTCTTTTTCTCCTTGTTGAGTAGAAGCGAACTTCTCTTCTGTAATAATATTGTTCATTCCAATTACAAGCAGAGTTATTATTAAAATTGATTCAAATAACAAAATATATATATTCCCATCAAAGTAAATAAATTCTAATAGTTCCTCCATTCCAAAACACGAATCGGGGTTATGTTCTCCGAACTTTAAATCTGTCCCACAATTTATACTTTGTAATAATGCTACAAATAATGCTAAGCATAAAACTAGCGTTATTATTCCTAATATCTTTTTATAGTTCATTTTACACCTTCCTTGCTTAATACGCACCTATTACATTCACAACCCTTTATATGGAGCTTTTCAAAATCCTTATCAACACATTGTTTAATTTCATCATGTTCAGATAAAACATCAGGCTGATTATCCACATCCACAGACATATGCTCGGATTTATTGTCTTCCTCTGCTTTGCTTCGGGTCTCCAGAGGTTCGTCTACTGACAAACTCGCCTCCTTTTTGTTCTGAGGATTATCAAGTTTTTCATTAATACTTTTAAGTAAATCTATTATTTCAAATAATATTAATCTAAATTCTTTAGTTTCCATTTTGTTCGTCTTGTATGGCTAATCAGCCCTTTATTTTAATCGTACTCCTTATCTTCAAACAGCCATAGCATATTTGTGTTAAAGCATCATGAAATGTGCTATAAATTGCCTGTTGGGTATGTTTGCCCTCACATTCTTGTATGTGTTTCCTTACTTCTTCTTGTGATTTACAATTTTCAAATTCTAATTTCATTTTAACCTCCCTTGAATCATTTTTTTAGTTATCCCACTAATTTTCTCAAAAACCTTATAATCAAAATTAGGTAACTTAATCAACAATTTAATATCTTTTTTACTTGCACTTTTAAAAGATTTAATAAAAGATTTTTTATAATCTTTTTCTTTATTTAAATCAAAATAAACAAAACTTGGTTTTTTATAATCATCCCAAACTTCTTTTTCACAATCTTTATTAAATACTTTGATTATCTTTATTTCTTCTGTATTAAAAAAGCCTGAATTAAAATTAGATGTGTTCCAGTTTCCAGTGTTCCTATGTCCAGTGTTCCTATGTCCAGTGTTGCTGTCTCCAGTGTTACTGTGTCCAGTGTTACTGTGTCCAGTGTTTCTATGTCCAGTGTTGCTGTGTCCAGTGTTCCTATGTCCAGTGTTCCTATATCCAGTGTTGCTGTCTCCAGTGTTGCTGTCTCCAGTGTTGCTGTCTCCAGTGTTGCTGTGTCCAGTGTTCCTATGTCCAGTGTTTCTATGTCCAGTGTTGCTGTTTTTATCAAAAGTTACTTTTACTTCTTTAATGAATCTAAATCTTCCACAAACATATTTATTAATAACCCCTACTTCATTTTTATCTTTTAATTCTTGAACTTCTACTTCGAATATTTTATTTTCTTCTGATTCAATCCACATATTCCAATAATTAGTAATATGATAACCCTTACTACACTCAGAAATATCTTTAATTAAAGGAAGCCATTTACCTTTCTTATTTCCTTTTGGTAGATAATCTGTATAATTAAATTCTCCTCCATTTATTGCTTTGTTATCTTTACTTATTACTTTGTAAAACTTTTTAGTTGGCATCTTTCATTTCTCCTTTGGTGCTTCATTTAATAATTCTGGATTTTCCCAAACATTTCCGATTACTTCAATTTTCAAAGGAATATATAATTGGCTACCATTACCATCATTTCCTTCTGTCCAGAAACAACCTCTTTCAAATATAACTTTTCGTATATGTTCTCCATCACTTATATTACTTTCTTTTATAATATCACCTTCGTAAATCTCTTTATCATTTTTATCTTTTCGTCCTGTAAATTGCATTGGAATAGATAGATTTCTGCTTCCTTTATCTTCAACTAAAATAGTATTTCCTTTAATTGCTAACCCACCATTATGTAACATTCTTTTTCCCTCCCAGATTCTAAATTTTATCTCTCTCATTTTTTCTCCTTTGGTGCAGGTTGTGTGCGTTCCAAGCACTTTATCTTATATTTATATTTTCTAAACATTTCATTGTGAAAATTATAATTATCTTTTATAACTTCTAAAATCTTTTTATTTTTCTTTTTTGTAGAATCTAAATCTTTGTTGGTATCATCCATACATCCTTTATGAAAATTATAGTAATATTTGAATATCTGAAGTTCAGACCATCCTTGTTTTAACATTCCTTGTTGTAATGGATTTTTTTTATTTATTTTCATTTTTCTTCAATTCTCCTTCGGTGCGTTTTATGTCCTCTAATTTTACTGAACCTCTACATCTAGGACAGGGTGCATAAAAAGGATTAGTTCCTTTGTATTCCCACTCATAAGATTTGCCTCCATTAGATTCCATACATTTTTTATTTTTACATTTAACTTTCATTAGAAACCTCTAAACCAAATTTCTTAGCCCTTTTTATTTTGTCCATCATTACAGGAGATATTTCAAATCCAAAGAATCCTTCTAATGCATCAAGACAAGCATCATATCCCCTATCCCAATCATTATATTCTACATCTTCATCATAATCATTTCTTGGGGAGTTTCTAAGTCCCAATAAATATTTTTTTATTTCTTTTTTTGTTACCATAGTATTCGGTAGTAAGTAGTATTTATAAATCTTTCTATACTCCAGGATATACTTTATGTGTAAAATTCAAAGACGTGCGTAAAAGATGTCCAGTGCGAAGAAAATAAAAACTGGGGCAATCCAATTAAGAACTAACCCCAGTGTATCTTCAAGTAAGATAAGTATAAATCATCTGAAACTTTAAATAATTTTCTATTGTTAAGCTATCGTTAAATACAATACTTAACGATAGATTTAATCTATAATCTGATTATAAACTCATATAATTTAGATTATATAGGGAGGTAGTAAAGATACAGTAACGAGACAGCTCAGGTACAGCTCTGGCACAGGTGCAGAAATGAATTACACTAAGAACATACCAACCCAGAACATAAAGGTTTATAAACATACAGATACCTAAACACATATGGGAAGATTAAACCTACACATAGATGATAAATTAGAAAAGAGATTTAGAATCTACTTAGCAAAGAAAGGATATAAGAAAGGTGATATTTCTAAAGAGATTGAAACTATGATTGAAGAGAGGTTAAACAAAGTGAAGAGGTGATTCACTAAACATGACAAACTTAATATCAATGAAAGGAGGTTTAAAACAATGAATAAAAAATATTACTTAATTGGATTTATTAGTATGTTTGTTATAGTATTTGTTTCTGCTGTTGCCCTAGATTATTATGCACAACACCAAGAAACTTTAAACATTATCCAACCAATTTCAGTTAATGAAATAGAAGGATACACAGCAACTGGATCAGTTGATTGTGAAGCAGGAGATACTTGTGAAGGTACACTCTTGAATGTTAATAACAAAGGATCTAAAGCAGTTCCTATTTCTGTATTAACACAATCTGATGGAGGTGTTACTACAAGTTATAATGCTGAAACAACTCTAACAGAAAAGACAGTTGACTTTAGCTTAGATGTTTGGGAAGTTCCTGAAGAAGCTAGTGAAGTTACATTATCTTATGCAGTTATAAACAATGTATTCCAAGCAGAAGTTACAAACCCAATAGAAGGTTATGAACTAGTTTACTACAAAGATAATAGTGACAGGTTTAACTCACCAGCACAAGCAGTTGCTATTGCTGACACAACAGGAAACCTACCTTATGAAAACGATAAGAATACAGACGAGTATGATTATTGTGAAACAGAAGAGTATGTAACTTGTCATGGTGCAAAGGTTTGGTATGTTCCAAGCAATGCAATTACAGAAGGAAACTTAGATTGGAGTAGAGCAACAGAGTTCTACTTTGAAACAGAACTAATCCAGTTTAATAGTGAAGGTAAACTAATAATTTATCCAGGACAAGACTTAGGTTTAGTTCCAAGTTATTATGTTTCACCTACTACATTAAGTGGAGAAGAAATTGTAACAACTACAATTACCCTGTAAATAAGAACTTAAAAACTTTTCTTTTTTTTTCTTTTTTTTAAGTTCAAATAATAATAAAACAATAAGGAAACACAAATGAAAATAAATGATATGCAAAAACTTGAATGTCCTTTTGTAAGAAAGGAAATTGATGGAGCTTATGTTGTAACAGATGAAATTGCAGAAGGATACGAATGGGTGTTTGAAGATGAATCTGTAATGGCAATAGAAAAACTACATGGAACTAATGTCAGTATCTTTATTCAAGATGGAATCATAACAGGGATTTGGAATAGAACAGAAAGAATACCTTTTTTTAATAAAGGAAAGATTCATATTGTTCAGGGAATATTGTCTAGCTTCCAAAAAGGTTATACTGAGTTCTTACCTGACGGACAACACTTTGGAGAACTTATTGGAGAGAAAGTTAATGGTAATCCTTATAAAATAAAAGGAAACTTATGGATTCCATTTGAAAGCTATGGACAGAAACATTTAAGATATAAGTCCTGGGGAAAATATCCAAAAACATTTGAATCAATAAGAGAGTGGTTTAAAGAATTGATGCCACTATACACAACAAGAAAAGGTGATAAGGAAGGATTTGTTGAAGGGATAGTATTCACACATAAAGATGGAAGGATGGCAAAGTTAAGGTGTGATATGTTTGATTGGTTTAAAGGAGATAGACATGGAGGAAAACACAAATGAAATTACAAATAATAATACTAGCATTAATAATGATAACAATAGTTGGTGCTGTTGATGTTTACTCTGGAGAAGATTATACCTTTGCATCAGAACAGTTTGATTACTATACTATTGCTGGAAACCAATCTAGTTTAGAAGGTATGGAAGTTAATTGGAATGAAGGTATTACAACAATAAGTTTTAGTCCAACCTATCAATCAGATTCTTTCACACTTATTCTCTTCAATGAAAAAGAAGTTATAAGAGATGTGGAAGTTCAAGTGGGAAGAAGAGGTGGAGGTGGAACAAGAACTATTTACAAGGATAAAATTATTACAGAATATGTTGATAGGGAAGTTACTACACCTCCAACAATTGTTTCTTCTTCAGAAGTAGATAGTAATGTAAGTGAAGAAGGAATTATTATTTGGTTAGTGTTATTTATATTTGTAGCAGTTTTATTCTTGGTATGGGCATTGTATAAAATATTTAACAATACAACTTAACCATCTTCATCAAGAAAGCCCTCTTCTGTATCTACTTCTGTCCATGTACGACATCTTTTACAATAATAAGTATCCTTATCAAACTCATGCTGAAACATAACTTGATCCTTGTGTATAGAACATTTCATATTAAGTGTGTGCCCATTCCAAATTTAAGTGGATTGCGGCACAACCTCACCAAAACACAAACATATTTAAACTTTGTTATTCTTTTATTAGTTGTGTTAACCTAGTTAACGAAGTGAGGTGGTTTAATGAAACCGATTATTAAAGCAGAAGATTTAAAACAAACAAGGAAGAGAGTGCTGTTTGGTTATATTGGTGGTATTGGATTACTCTTATTTATTGTTGCTATTTCTATTATTGGTTTCTTTCAGTATACACAAGAACCCATGTTATATCAAGGACCTGTTCCAGAGGGTTATGATGAAGAACACTTTAGAAAGACAGGAGAAACAATTAAAGAAATAAAAGAGGAGGTAAGTGAATAATGGTAAATGGAAGAAGTGTTATTGGACTTTCATTTCAGCAGGTAGCCGAACAAGAAGCAAGAAGAAGAGAACAAGAAAGATTTGTAGGACCTGTTAGACCTGGAACAGATGAACCATTCTTTAGAAAGACAGGGAGATCAAGACCAGAAGAACCTACTTTTGCAGGACCTCTACCAGAGGATGCAGATGTCGAAACATTTAGACAAACAGGAATAACTACTCCTTCTATTGAACAACAAGATGATGCTCAAAGAACTCAAACTGCTTTACTAGGTGCTAAACCCGAGCAAGACTTTATTGGACCTGTTCAACCAACAACTCAACCAGAAGCTCCAGTAGGATTACAAGGTGAAAGGTTTTCTAAACAATTCTTCCTAAGACCTGGAGAGAAATTTACTAAGGCAGAGATAAGAAAAGCTGAGAGATTAATCTTTCAAGGTAGGCAAGGTGCAGCAAGAGGTGACCCTAGACTTACAAGGTTAATAGGAATACTTGAAACAGGTGGACAAAGAAGTATAGGTGAAACACAAAGACAGGAAAAGATATTTGAATTTCAACAGAAACAAAGACAAGCTAAAGTATCTGAATCATTAGCACCAGATTTAACTGAGGTTGAAAAAGAAGTTCAAAAAGATATTGCTTTGGTTACAAAAGAGTTTCAACCTGTTAGTGAAGTTCAACCAACAGATAGGCGACAAGAAATAATAGATATAAGAAAGTTTAGGGAAGCAGAAGATATTAGAAAGGTTAAGAAAAGATTTGGAGATGTAAAAGAAACTACTTTTGATTTTTTTAAGGGTGATAAGTTCTCAACAATATTATCTGATTTAGATTTACTAACACAAACAAAACCAAAGTTTGAAGGAAAAATTCCTTTTATCTTAACTGATCCATCACGAGAATTTAGAAAAAGGATAACACCAGGAATTGAAAAGGCAACACCTTTCATTGAAACAAGTATAGAAAAAATAACTGAATTTGTTTCTCCAAGTGAGAAGAAGAGAAGAGAAGAAGCAGAGAAAATAATAGCAACACAAGAAACAAAAATTACTGATTTAGAAACAGATATAAAACAATTTGAAGCACAATTTATAGGGAGAGAATTACCACTAGAAGAATTTGAAGAAGCAACAGCAAGACAAGAGAAACTAGAAGCTAGAAGAGAAGCAGTTATTAAAAGTGGTGTAAATGTTGAATCAAGATTAAAACAAATTGAAGAAGAGAAAAGAAAACAGAGTGCTAAGATAAAAGTACCAGAGAGTTTAGCAGTAGGTTTTACAACAGCAATACCAAACCTACTTTTATTAGGAGCAGGAGCAATTACAAAACCTTTTACAACAGCAGAACAAGCAACATTTGGTTTAGGAGAAGAGTTTGTTAAAGATCCTGTGAGGGTTGGTTCAGAACTAGCAGGGTTTAGTTTATTTGTAGGATTAACTACAAAAGGAGGGAGGACTAGGATTAAAAAAGGGGTTAAGGACTTTACTAAACTTGGTATAGAAGATATTGGTCAGATTGATTTAAAAGATATTGTTAAATTTGAAGGAGAATCTAAACTAGATAGACCTAATATAAAGAAAGACTTTGGTTTCTTAGGTGAAGCTAAAAAACCACCTATTACAGATATAGAATTAGGGCAAGTCCTTAGAGAAATTTCTAAAGATCAAGCGAGGGCTAGAGAAAGAGCTTTACAAAGACAAACATTTTTAGAAGGAGATGTTGGTGGTAAAAGTAAGTTAGAAGCAAGAGCAACCGAAGGACAAAGGTTAGAAGCTATATTTACAGACAAACCTCTTGCTGATATTGTACTCTCAGAATCACTTACTGAATTAGGAAGGAGTCAAGCTAGAAGAAGAAAGAGAGCAGATGTTGTTGAATTTAAATTAGTTTCTGATAAAGCAATACTAGATGCCTTTAAAGATATTAGACAAACAGAAATTAGAAGAAAAGCTAGAGCAGAAAAGAAAATACAAGACATTGAATCAGGATTAATTACTAGAACAGGAAGAAGAGTTCCAACAGATGCTGAGATACTAGAATCATTTAAGGACATAGCTAAGACCGAAACAAGAAGGAAAGCTAAAGCTGAAAAAAGAATACAAGATATTGAAGAAGGGTTAATAACTAGAAAAGGTAGAAGAGTTCCAACAGATGCTGAGATACTAGAATCATTTAAAGATATTAGGCAGGAAGGAATTAGAAGGAAACAAAGAGCTTTACAAAGACAAACATTTTTAGAAGGAGATGTTGGTGGTAAAAGTAAGTTAGAAGCAAGAGCAACCGAAGGACAAAGACTTGAAGCAAAACTAACAGGTAAACCTTTATCAGATATTGTTCTTTCAAAATCTCTTGGAGAATTAATAAAATCTAGAAAAGAGAAAATAGCAAGAGAAGGTTTAGATGTGGATTTTATAACCGAACAAAGATTAAGAAAATTTACAGAAGAAATATCGAGAATTAAAAAACAAGAAGTTAAATTTGACATATTTGAAGATGTTATAATTAAACCAGCGAAAAAGAAAAGGGCTAGGATAAAAACTTTGAAGGACTTTGCATCAAAAGAAGATATTGGTAAAAGTTTAGGATTAGGAGAAGGTAGAATCAAAAGTTTAGATTTAGGAGAGGGAAGGATTAAAGATTTAAAATTAGGAGAAGGTAGGATAAAAGACTTAGATCTTGGAGAAGGTAGAATTAAGGATTTGGATTTAGGTGAAGGTAGAATCAAAGGATTAGATTTAGGGGAATCTAGATTTGATTTAAAAAGTTTAGAGGAAGGACCAAAGTTTGTTAAATTAAAGAAACCTAAGAAAGTTGAAATAAAAGATTTAGAAACAACAGAATTACAAAAGTTAGCATTAGAAAGGTTTTCTAAATTAAGACCACCTAAACAATCAACAGGAGATGTGCTTGTACAATCAGAATTTGCATTTGGACAGAAGTTTAATATCCCAGGTAAAACATTAGTACCACCAACCGAAGAATTTCTAAGACTTGCCCCAGGAGTGGCAGAACAAACACCAGCACCCTTCGTGTCTGGTATAGGTGCTATAAGACAAGCCCCTGTAGGATTAGAAGCATTGGGAGAAGTTTCGGAAGTGGAC
>SDBV01004152.1_pt1 | contig 20988 bp, 25 predicted proteins | sample 2277081 | NCBI WGS metagenome assembly SDBV01 (sample SAMN10402039, study PRJNA504765) | marine sediment metagenome | isolation source: marine sediment core GS10_PC15, 223 cmbsf | place: Arctic Ocean: Southern Knipovich Ridge | collected 2010 | reverse complement strand
CTTATCTTCATAATTTTTTCTAGTGTATTTTCTATTGAGCTATATCTGTCTTATAATTTTTTAAGTATTTCAAAATGTTTTCTATTTTCTTTTAAATACTTTATTAACTCTTCTTTAGTTATTTAATTATACCTTTTTTAAATTTTTTTGTCAAACATATTTAATAAAATTTTTCTCTGGATAAATCATACTAGTTGATTTAGTAAAATAAAGAACATTGTCTTCATTGTCACCATAAATACCCAAAGTTCTCTTAGTTACTTTCCTGCTAAAATATCCATCAGTTAAAAATACAAGAAACGGTAGTTTCTTTTTATCAGTTGTAGCAAACTGGACACCTTTTTCATTAACGATATATCTATTACCCCTTTCTACAAAAATGTCATTGAGATACTTAAACACACTTTGAGGTCCAGTTCCACCTCCACCATAAACTTGAAATCTTTTCCAATCTCCAGGTTTATAAATTCTTAAACCTTCTTTTATATCATAATCCCATTGAATTGTAAGAACATGGCCTTTACGCATAAACTCAAGATATTTCGCAGCAGCATCTACCTCTGTAAAAAATCTTTCCAACTCTTCTCTACTAGAAAAAACAGAGCCAGATGTATCAACAGCAAAAATTATATAAGTCTGCAAATTCTTCTTTTGCATTATTGGATACTTACCAAGTATTCCATATCTACTTCTTGGATTCCATGGATAATTAATAAAACTATCAACTGGTTGATGCATAAATGAATTTTTTGACATAAACACATTCATTTTTCTACCAAACTCTTTCTTCCAATTAATAACTGGAGCATTCATTTTTTTCAATCTAGAGATAAGAGAACCTGTTCTATTACCTGCTGATTTTGATGAATCAATTTCTGAAGTCATCTTTTCAGCTTGACCAATAACTTTCTCAATAAAAAGATTTTGTTCTACTTTTTCTTCTTCACGTTCTTTTTGTTCCATCTCTTCGTTTTTGTCAAAGTGAACATCAAATCCAATTACTTCTTCACTTCCTTCTTCTGGAATAATACCGCTCTTAAGATTAGCCCCAACAACTACAGGGGTTAAATTAGAGTTCTTTTCATCTGTAATTTCGTTTTGTTTCTCATCGCCTTTCTTTTTATTCTGTTTTAAACAATCACCTACTAATTCTTCTTTAGACATTCGCTTAACTTTCCAGTTAGGTGTAGATCCAGTATTATATCCATCACGATCAACTATTTTACCAAATTGTTTGCTTTCATCTTTTTCGTTTTTAATTTTTACATAACAACCTACGTTTAATTGTACTTTTTCCATAAGTTTCTGTTTACTTTTTAACCAACGATAAATACGATTAGTTTCAATTGCCTCATCGCCTATTCTACTATTTTCATACATATAAGTATCTGGAACTTCTGCTATTCCATTCATTAACTTAGGAACAAAAACACCTTCAAAACTTGCTTTAGATATTTCATAATTAATAACCATATCTTCTGCTATATTACGTAGCATAGGGTCAGTTAATTCACTATGTCTTTCAAGATGCTTTTTAAAAATATGAAATGCTTCATGAACTAGAACAAAATAAAGTTCTTCTCTACTTAATTCCTCTAATTCCTTGGGTTTATAAATAAAAATAATCCTATTGTTTTGAAATGAAACTCCTGCAAACATAGGACCTATCATTATTCCTGTTGGATCTGGAACAAAATCTGTATTGATAATAAACAAATAAATTAAAGGCTCTTTATCTAAAAGATAAAGAGCTATTTTTGAGATTCTTTCAGGTCTTTCTTGAGCTTCAAGACCTTCTGGTAATTTAAACATTACTTAATTTCTCTCTCGCTTGTATAAGAATAACCAGCATAAGCATTTTTGTATCTATCAGAAATATCATACATTACATCTCTAAACCCTTTAACATGTTCATCTTTCGATTTATCTAAAGTTTGTATAAAAGCAACAATATCTTCTGGTGAAATTTGTGTGTCTTGAATAAAAGTAGAAATATTAATCGCTACTTTTTCTACATCTTCTAATTCTTTTACGCTATTAATGTAATGGCCAATTCCAAGAAGCAAAAACAAAATAACACCTTTCTTACTTGCAAGATTTTTAATCTTGTCTCTGCTCTTTCCATAGAAGAAAACAACATCTTCTGGAAGAACTCTATTTTCAGCAAAATACAAATAGTTAGAAACAACTTCTTTAACTATTTGATTTCCTTTAATTCCAAATTCATATGCTTGATTAGTAAAATGTTTTACTTGAACCTTTGGATCGTTAAAGAACATGTTGAAAGCATCATCGTCATCTTCTTTTGCTCTTTCAATATACAATTTCTTTATTTTTTCATCCATAGTGTTAAAATCTTCAAAAGCATCTAATAGCATTCTATCGCCTACGAGCGTCCACGCGCGAGGCGAAGTAGTTCTTTCAATTTCAAGACCACTTTCGCTACCAGCAATAACTGGTATAATAAAAGGAGCAGCACTATTTCCAGAATCCAATGCCTTATTCAAGATAAAGTTTAAAATGATAGGTGGTATTCTTGTTGTTAACTTATGCTTGAAAAACTCAAATGGTTTTAAGGCATAATTCTCAATCCAATCCTCAGCATTGTAAGAAAGAGCAACTGATCTATGCCAACGTTCTGACGTAGCATTATCCATGCTATTAACTATATTGAGATTCTCAACATTATCTTGTTCTTTGGGATTTCCAGAGCCTATAATAACAGTTCGTCTTGGAAGCTTATATTTTACAGACTTTTTGAGTATATCGTCATAATCTGCAGAACCTCCAAGTTCTCCAGTCATAACAAGATTCATTACAGCTGCCATTTTTTCTGGATCAGCTTTGTTAAACTCATCAAAATGCAAAATCCAAACTCTGTCATCGTTCATTGGAGGAAGAATTGTAGATGGAGCGAGCTTTGCTACCATCTGTTCACCGCTTGGTGTTGTAACAGTTTTAAGATAAGGAAAACCTTGAAGAATTTCTACTGGAACTTTTTGAAGCTCCAATTTATGATAAACACATTCTTCTTCCTCAGCTATTTGTGCCATAATTTCTGTCTTGCCGGTTCCTGTAGGACCAAAGACAAAAATACTATGAAACTTATCACCAATAAAAATGTCATTTCTAGTAAAGTTAATTAATTTCTTAATTTCACTTTCCAATTCAGCATAGCCAATTTCATATGAAGGTATTTTTGACTCTACTATTTTATTACCAAATTTTTCGAAACCTTCATTAATAACTTTTTGCGTTTTGTGATATAATATACTATCCATTTTTTCCCCTTACCTTATTATATCATTTTTATTTTTTCTTGTCAATTATTTAATATGTTTTAAATTTTTGTCGGCGACTTTCGTTGCCCACTATAAATATAATAATAACTATGATGAACATCACTAGTTAACACAGAACTAACATCTATAGGTATCCAATCACTAACATATTTATTCATTTTGCAAAAAATAACAGATGAACATTTAAAACGTTTTTTTGAAACATTCATAACACTTTTTGTATTTTTCCAATATCCATTATATACACTTATCATCATATTAACGGGGCCTCATCTTTTTCGTTTTTCGTTGTTTATCAAAAATTTGATAATAATTAAGATAAACAATTTTAGTTAATGAAGAATAATTCATTATATATGTCCAAGTATTAACACTTTCACTTGATGGCTCTAAATACCCAAATAAAAGCTTCGGGCTTTTTCTTGAATTAGATATAATTTCTTTGTCTTCTGTATTATAAGATTCACCGTATACATGTATCATCTTCTAGATTTACCATTTTTACCAAACTCATAACTTCTTTTAACTATAAATTTATAAAAAGTATCACTTCTTTTACTACAGCTAACTGACCAATATTTTGGTCTTAGACTTCTACAAAGAGTAAAATGCCCCAAATATATTTCTTTTGAACCTGAATACGATTCATTATATAATATTTGGTCTCTAAAATACATAATTACCTTTTTCTAACTTTTCTCGTAAATTTATAAAAATCATTCATCGAACTTTTTAATACACTTACTACACATTTATTTAAAGAAGAATTAAAAATAAAGTTAAAATGGCTTATGTCAATTGAATGACTAAGTTTTTCATAATTATTATTTACTATAACTACAAAATGTTCAGATTTGCCATATATAGTTTGAGGAATTTTATATGCCATTAAAGTTTCAGCTTAAATACTTCCATAACACTTTTATAAGAAATTCTTTTTCTTGATCTAGTTTTTCCCATAATTGTTTTATAGTAAGAAAAACTACAATTTGATGTATAAATATCACTCTGATAAAGATCATAAAAAAATATTCTGGATTCAAATTGAATATTTTTTTCTGTAACAAAAGAAGAGTTGTATGTTATTCTTACTCGTTTTTGTACATGCACGTTAAAATAATTATAACCTATTCAACTTTTTTTGTCAAGCGGATTTTATACTTTCCAGACGATGAGATGCTAGTGACAATTCCTTCCCAAACTTCTTGCTTGTTAACTTTAACTTCACAAGTTATCCAGTCTTTCTCGCTACTATTGTCTTTTTCAACGAAATGAGGTAATTCTTTTGTGGTAACGTCTATTATAATAAAATCGCCCGAGTTCATTAACATATATAAGTAATAAGAATTAAGTAAAGATAATAATATAAAATAAAAAAGGAAGTGTTCCGATGGCTGTTGAAACCTTTAGACAAATTGATTATAGTGATGAAACAAAATTTTTATCAGAAGATGGCTCAATTGCATTAAGACAATATACTGAGAATCTTGTGTTTTATGCAAATTTTGATTCTACCGTAAATGGCACTTATGGGTTAGGAGATGTAACAGCTACAACTACAGGAACTGTTACATCTGAAAATAATGGTGTCTTTGCACAGCATTTATTAATAGATGATGGATCTTCTTATTATGCTAACGATAACTTTGAAACTTTAACTACTGAAGGAACTTTGCAGTTTAGACTAAAAGTAGATTTTGACAATGCTCCTGGTGCTCAATCATTTATTAGAACTGCTAACCCTGTTATATCAGCAGTACCAGATATAAGCACAGATATTTCTCATTTTGGTGGAGGTTCTTTAGATCTAACTGGCGCAGTAGAAAAGAGAATTGAATACGAAGAATCAAATATTACTACTATGGTTCAAACAGGAACTATAGATACTTTCTTTATCTCTGACTATACAGGCTCTCCATCTACCAGTGTAATGCTCTTTGATTTTTACAATGGAACTAATAATAACAATAGAATACAAATATATCATTCTACAGATGGAAAGATTTACTGTAGATTATATGATCAATCAGCTTCTTTAGTTGTAGATATTAATTTTACCTGGGTAGCTGATGCTGACCCACATAATATATCTCTTAATTTCGATGGAAATGCAGGAGCCACTAGAGCTTTTGTAGATGGCACTCAATATGACACAACAGATGTTTCTACTTTTACAAGAACATCTATTGGAGCAGGATATGTCGGAGTTGGTTCTTCTTCTGGTTTTATCTCGGACCATTATATTGATGACTTTGCAATTTTTAATACAGTTCAATTTACTACAAATTACACAACAAGAACAGTGGCTTACGTTGGTGATGAAAATGATTTACTTTTTTATGCAAAATATGATGATACTACTGATTTAGACACTGGAACAACAGCAGAAGCAACTGCAACATACCCAGCAAGTGGTGATTACGAATTTAAAATTGCAATAGATGGCAATTATTATACCGGAGCTGATATAGTTGTTTCTCTTGTTACAGAAGATACAATGCTAGATGTCTCTAATAAAATAGCTACTGAATTAACAGCAGCTAATGTTACAATAACTCAAGAATCAGCAGGAAATATTACAATAACTGCAGATGTAGATGGAGAAACCATTTCTATAGAAGCTCCTGACGATGGAACTAGTTTAATAACTTTACTTGGTGGAGTTGCATCAGCGGTTTTACCTAATGGCCCTACAGCGGATACAAACATAGTAGAATTTTACAATGGAACTAATAACAACAATAGAATAATTATTACTCATACAACAGATTCAAACATTCTTTTAAAAATGTATAATTCTTCTAACACTTTAACAGTAGACCAAGATTTTGGCGTTTGGTCAAATAACAATATTACTTGGTATGCTTTTGAATTAGACTGGAACGATACTATAGGTCAATTTTATATTGACGGAACACTAGTAGGAGTATTTCAAACTGGTTTTGATAGAGATGATAGTTGTAGATTTTATTTAAATGCTGGAACAGATAATTATAGATTTGATGAATTAATTATTCATAATGATTATCAACACGATACTAACTATACTGTTGCAACAGCAGCTCTTTCAGAATATGCTGCAGATGATCCTTATGTTGACATTAATTTTGGCTCAGGCTTTCAAGAAGACGAAGTAACAGATATAGACATAACTGCTTCAGACGATACGGCTTATGTTGTGTCTATAGATGATAACTGGTATTATTATTTTTCTAATGCATGGAGAGCATCTGATGGCTCTTATTCTCAAAGCACTAGCATCTCAAATATGGAAATAAACTTTTCAGAGCTTTACTTCGATGAATCTCAAATTATAAAAATTAGGGTTTATTTTCATTCTGATGGTGCAACCGCTGTAGCATTAGATGAAATAAATATAGTAGCTACTACTTTAACTACTAGTGCTGCTACTTTAACAAGCACAGTTGATTTAACTTCTGGAGTTGATCTTACTAGTGATCAACATATAACTATTACTACAGATCAAGGAACTGCAGAAGTAGATGTTTCCTCTGGAGCTGGAGATATAGCTGCTGTTACCCTACAAGAAATTATTGATGCAATAAACGCAGCTGCTGTTCCTGGTTTGGCTACAGCAGTGACTGACAGCATAGGGCACATAGTTCTCCAAACTACTACAACAGGAACAACAGCTGCCATTACCGTAAGTGCTGGATCTACATCTGATGCTTTGGCCGATGTTTGGGGTTTTGAAGCAACTGATGCAGGTGAAGAAGCAACTTCTACTTATTTTGATTATACTGTTATTTATAATTGGATTAGAGAAATGCTTGGCGCTCCAATTATACCAGTAGAACTAACTGATGATCAATTAAACAATTGTGTTGGTAGAGCAGTGCATTGGTATAATTATTACAGAGAAGCAAAAGAAAATCTTGTTTATGCTCAACTTGTAGGAGACGATGTAAGTGGATATACAGTTCCCACAGAAGTTGGGGGAGAAGCTAACATAATAGAAATCATAGTTAGACCTAGATTCCCATTTGCATATTATACAGGTGGAGATGTTAATAATATAATGAGTAATTTATATCTTCAATGGATGTTTCAGCATGGAAGAAACACAAGCCAATTCAAAGATTTTATTGGTGATTATTACTTAACATTATCGGCAGAAGCTGATTATAACATCATACTTGGAACTGAATTCAAATGGAATTTTTACAATGGTAAAATTTTTATGAGTCCAAGACCTGATGGTCTTAACGTAGGAATTATTTATAAAAGTGCTGTGACTATTGATGAAATAAATACTAATGTATTAATTAGAAATTATTCTCTTGGAGAAGCAAAACAAGTTCTTGGAACTATTAGAGCTGCATTTGGCGGAAGTATTCCAGGCGGTACTGAAAATATTCAACTTCGTGGAGAGGCTCTTATTGCTGAAGGAAAGCAAGAGGTTACTGAAGCCTTAGAGAGCATGAAGAAACTTTCAGAACCATTTTTCTTGGAATGGGGATAAAGTAAAGATAATTTAAAGGAATTAGAAATGAGTAATGCAAAAAATGAAATGTTGATATCATCTGGACTTGGTAATGAAATGTTAGCGGAAGACGCAAAATCTAAATTAAACAAAGCGATTGCAGAGAAATTAGCTATTAAGTTAATGAATCTAGATAAAAAAGAAGATATGCCATATTTAGAGAAAGCTAGACTTATAATTAGATTTATAAGAACTGTTGAAGGAAACATGATTGCAAGAAAAGCAAGAGGACAATAATGAAAACTTTTAATGAATATATAGAAGATCAAAATGATACTGAACTAGATGAAGAACTTTTACTCGAAGACCCAGTTACTATTATAGCCGGCATTCTTGCAATACCAACTCTTTTAGTTTTAGCTGCTTGGGGTTCATCTATTGTGGCTGCTGGTTATTATAAATTCTTATCTAGCATGACAAATAGAACTGTTAATGTTTGGAGAAAAGTTGTTAATGATACAAAGAATAAAGTTAATAAAAATCGAGTAATTAGTAATGTAAAAGAGATGGCTTATAACCCAAAGGCTCGAGAACAAGGCCGCGTAATGAAAGAAAACAAACGAAAGTTTTCAGAAGAACTCGCTAAAGTATATAGTGCAATTGAAGCAAAAGATTTTAATACTGCAAAAGTTGAATTTGGTAAAGTAGATAAAGATATTCGTCATAATCCTGATGTTTATAAAGTAATCATATTTGAAATTACAAAAGCATTAAAAGAACCACCTTTATATGTGTCATCTCCTGGTAATAAAACTTATCAAGCAATTAAAAAAATCATCAACATTAGAGTTGCTAGAGCTTCTGCTATGGCAACAAAAATGGCTATTGAGAAAAGTTTAAGAAATGATGACATAAGAAGTATGGAAGATGAAGATGATACTACTTCAAAAGAAGAAGAACCAACACTTGATAAATAAATCAAACCTTTTAATATAGAGCCCAGCTAAACTGGGCTCTTTTTATTCAGTAAAGATAAAATAGATGTCTGATTTTAACTATTACGATGAATTTAAAACTGGAAATACTCAAAACTGGATTTCTGAATTAAACAAGAAATATATTGATTTGTATTCTCCTAATGTTAAAGTATTTAAATTTGATAAGGATACAACTGTCCTTGATGAAATTTATGGTGATGAAACTGCAGCGGGTAGAATTTATCTTCCACCTTTTGATATACGAGCTTATCACTTAGATAATACTTGGAAGCAAATGTTAGGAGAAGGAACAATTCCTTATCTAGAAACTCAAGAAAATATTCAGTTCGTTATGAACTTCAATAATATGGTTCATAAAATTAGAAGCTTAAAGTTTAATCATACTGCAGATATAAATATAGAATATACTGGAAGCAATGTAGCATTTATAATGAAGTCTGGAGACACTCTTACAATTAAAGACGGATTAACTACATATACTTTTGATTTAACACTTACTGCTTATAATACTACTAATAAACTTTCGGATGCTATTAATGCGCTTACTAATTTTAGCACTACATATGATGGAGCTAGAGCTCTTTCAACTAAACTTGTTTCTTTTAGTAAAATTTATTTTGCGCCTGATGTAGAAATAAATATTTATGCTCCTGATACTACCTATCAAAATATTACTGATGTTATTGAAGCAGGAGATTTAGTGCTTACAAATAAATGGTTTTTGTATGAAGTTCTTTCTAATGTTCCAGGTGGAGATTTTGGATGGGACTATGCAACTTATATATTAACATGTAACATTAGAAGTGTTGACAAAGCACAATTACCTAATAATTATATAGAACAGATACGTAGACACGAATACTCGCTCCGACAACAAATAGATATGGAATAATATGACAAAAGTAAAGTGCCGATACTGTAATAAAGAAATAGACAAAAGGAAATACAAGATTTTTTTCCTGATTTTAAATTTGAAAGAATTAAACAAATAGATATGGAGTAAAAAATGAAGAATGTAGAAAAATTTTTAAACGAATTTTCAAGAGACATAACAGATCACTACACAATAATAATACAGGATGCAGCAGGAACTAAAAGATTTACTTTTAAAGATCATAAAATTAATGCATTGCAAAATGAATTGAAGAAATACTATGGAGATAAAATTGTTAAGAAGATTGTCAGCAGAATGAGAAAGGCAGAAACTGCAAGAACACTTAAGAATTTTGCAGTAGATGATTCAGTTGATTTTATTGTAACTGATAATACAGTGAAAGCTGTTTTTAAAGAAGATATTAATGAAGTAGCTGCAGAAATAGCTAAAGGAAAAATTGGGCTTGGCTATGTCCCAAGAAAGATTTTTAATGAATTGAACAAGCAAGTTAAGTGGGATGAACTTCAACCAGAATGGAAAGCTACAATGCAGGAAGTTATTGGAGTTCTAAATAAGAATCCTAAGATTGCTGCTAAGTTTGCTCCTAATACTGGTGAAGTAGATCTTCATTTAGGCAAAGGAAAAAATCTTGTTTTCCTTACATCTGACGATGGATCAAAGTATAAGTATAATATAGCTTCTAAAAGGTTAGAAAATGCTTAATGCCTGGATTTAATGTCAGTGGAAATATAAATGCTCTCTATGATAGTGTAAAACTTCATTACTTTAAAGCAAGAAATGAAATTTATGAAGAACTCAATTCCGCAGGATATAAAGATATAATTAATGATGTTTACATCAGCGAAGATTTTCAGAGAATAGAAATAACCATGAAAGATGGTTTTGCAACAGAAAAACAAGATGTATTTGAGGTATTAGCACAGGGAGGAACTCTTCTTAAGAATGGAGAACCAGTTGCTATAAAACCAAGTGCAGTTATTAGAAAATATTTAGGAAAGAGATAATGAATATACTACAATTATTATATGAAGCAGCAGATTTATCCTCTGGTGAAAAAATACTCAAAGCTTTCGAGAAAGGTATGGTTCCTGGTGTTAAGAAAAAAGTATTTTTTAAAGTTCCAGACTCTAGTTCTGGTAAAGAGTATACTCAGAGAACTTTTACTAACTCTTTAGAGAATTTAGCTGGAATAATTAAAGAAGCAAACTTTGGTAATAACTATAACGCAGCGATATTTCTTATTTTAAAAAAACTTGGTACTTATTTAAACATGAGATTATATGTTGGTGGTGCTAATTTTACTGATTGGTTGGACACAGTTAAAGCTTATTTTAATCACAGAAATAAACAAGAAGTAAAAACAGATTCAACTGTTGCTAAATGGTTTAAAGATTTTGAAAATGATAAATATCATTTAGAAGCAGATAAAATTTTTGAACAAAGAGTTAATGCTAAGTTTGAGAAAAAAGCATCTGTAAAAGATGAAAGTAAAGAAATAACTACAGTTTATCCTAAAGACTCTGAAGGTTGGGAAGTTAAAGTTCCTCATACTTTTGCTGCCGCTAAAAGACTTGCTTGCATGTCTAGTAGAAAAGCTCATTGGTGTACTGCTGTTCAACCAGGTTTATTTAAAGATTATACCGATAAAGGCAAAAACAAACTTTATATAATTCGTAATGAGAAAAAAGATATAATGTTTCAAATGGATTGGGGCAGTAAATATGGAGCTAATTTTAAAGATGAAAAAGATAGACCTGTAAAAATAGATGATTTTTTAGAAGTTAAACCTCCAGAGGCAATGCTTAATATTCTTAAGGATAAGGATGGCAAAAGTTTAAATCAAATAATAAAAGATTCTAAACTAAAGATACAGCATATTACTACAGAAAAGGGTGTATGGAAAGAAATTAGTGGAAAATCTCCAATGGCTAGAAATATAACGGCCAAAGCATTTAAATATTTAAAGATAAATAAATGGGATGCTGATGGTTATTTAGGTTATTATTTTGGAGTGAAAAAAGCATATTTAGAAACTGAAATGGGTGATAGTAAAAGACAAGCTGGAACTCGTTTGATTACAGACCACATTATCATTAAAAACAAAGAACAAGATCATTATTATTTAATCATTCAAGGTAAATTTTCTAGAACAAAAATAGGAACTATGATTAATCCTATATTTAAATTTGATGATAAAACTACAGAAGTAATAGACATAGTTTCAAGAGCTGAATTAGAAAAAGATATTGGAAATTTACCAGATAAATCAGCAAGAATGGTTGCCACTACTGAAAAATATAAACCAGAAATTGCTCTAAAACCAATAATGACTAGCGGAGAAATTAAAATATATAAATTAACTAAACCAGAAGATATAACACAGTTTAGTAGAGAAGCTCTTGATAAAAAAGCATTAAAAGCAGCAAAGGCTCTTGGTGGAGAGTTACTTGTTGTAGCTCCACCTACAATAACAAAATATGTTGTAAAGAAAGATAGCATGGCAGCTATAAAATTAGGCTCTACTCAAGTAGGAAAGACATCATTAGTAGCTATATATAAGAACATAGCAAAGAATAAAGAATTGAAAAAATTTATTAATGATTATGCTTTAAGTTCATCATTAAAAGATATGAAAAAATATAAAAGTTTACCATACTTTGCTGAACAAGATGAGCGATATCCTTGGATAACTGTATACATGTTAAATATAATAAATCCAAATAGTACCGAATTATTGAGAAGAAAATATTTTGAAGAAAATAAAAAGTATAACATAAAACCAAAAATTCGTTTAAATGATTCTATATCATCTTTTATGATTGATAAAAAACGAAAAGATTCTCGACATCAATGGTTTACTAGTTATAAAACAATAACACATAGTAATTTTACTAGATCTACTATAAGATATTCATTTATGGTTGTGGAAAATAATAAAGATAAACTTAGAGAATTTAAGAATGCAAAGTTAGAAGAGATAAGGAAAAAATCAGCTTTTGTAGAGATTGGACAATAAAATGGCAAAACCTTTAGAATATTTTTTGTTTAGATTATACTCAATAGCAGTTAAAAATTGGTTAATAGATAATGTATATTTAACCTCTTATTCTCAAGATGATAATGTAACTATTGCATACACTACACCAGATAGAGCTTGGGCAAAGTATATTTACCCTACGCTTAATGGAGCTACAACTTCTCCTAACATAAATTTTCATTTAACTGGAATGGAATATGCACAAAATGAAAATATTCTTGGGTTTGTAAGAGACAGGGTTGTGGTTGCTGGCACAAATAGAATAAGACAATTAAAAGCTCCGCTTATTTATAAATTAACTTATTCTGCTGCTATATATACAAGAACTCAAAGTGAAATGGATGTTATTCTTTATCAATTAGTATCAAAAGCTCATAAAAATGCTAAGGCTGTTCTTTGGGTTGATGGACAATGGGCTGAGCTTCAAGCTGGTGAACCAAAAGATGAAACTAACTTAGAACCAGGAGAAGCTCAGGACATAATTCAAAGATTTGGAGTTGATTTCACTATCCCTAGAGCTTACTTACCACTTGATTACAGTGAAGAAGAGAAGATTACTACAGTTGATTTAGAATATGATGCTTAAGTAAAGATAAAAGTATGAAAGATTTTAAAATAGTAAATAAAACATATCAACCAATTCAACTTATAATTGATAAAGATGTTACTTATCTTCCCTCAAGAGGCAGGAACAATTATATAATTATTCCTAAAACTACTATACAAATTGAAAATTTAGCTCGAAAAGAATTAATAATTATACGAAAAGTACGTTAACTAGTTACCTTTACAATAAGTCTCATTTTTTATAATGTAAAGATAACTTTGATAAAACATTGAATTAAAAGATACTTTAATTCCCGAAATTTCAACGGAGGAAAGAATGGCTAACAAATCACCATCAATAATTTTACGAGAACTCGATAAATCAGCTTATGCTGTAACTAATTCAGATACAATATTATGCGTTGTAGGATATGCAACTAAAGGACCAATAGCAACACCTACACTTGTAACTTCAAGAACAGAATTTGTAGAACAATTTGGTCCACCTTCAACTACCGCTCCTTGGGGCAGTCTCGCAGTTTACAGAGCATTCTTACAAGGTAATCAGGTTCTCTTTTATAGAGTAGCTGAAACAACTGGCGACAATCAGGCTATTGCTGCTGAATTTGTAATTCTTAACGATATAGCAGTTTCATCTGGTCAACACGAATTTACACCAATTACTTCTATAGCTTTTGGATCGTATACAGCTTCTGAGGTATATGACTTTAAGGTAACTGTAGATGGCGGAACTACACGAGACGTTTATATTAACTCTCCTGCTTCTGGAGATTGGCCACTTGTTACAATTGCATCTGATATCAATACTGCACTTACCACAGCTACTGCTGGTTTCCAAGAATATGAATTAGGCACAGTGCCTACAATTACAGTAGCACAAACAGAATATAGATTTATAGGTTCTATAGATACAACAAGTCTTGGAGCTGGTGAATTCTCAGTATTCCTTGATCCAGGCGATACAATGGCTGAGATTGCTGCAAAAATGACTGTAGCTACAGCTACTGGAACTAGAGGATACGGCGGTTACGATGAAGAAGCCTCTTATACAGTTTCTGATGTAATCCCAAATGCAGCTAATGGAACTTACGATGTTAATCTTACTATAGACGGAACTGGTCCGACAAATGTTGATGTTACAATAACTACAGCTACAACTTGGACCCAATTGGCAGTTCTATTAGAAACTGCTGTTAACAACACTTTTATAGGCGAAGAAGTAACTGTAAGAGCTTATGGCGCAGAAGGCTATTTAGTAATACAATCTAAATTATTAGGAACTTCTTCTACAATAGTAACTGCAGCTGGAACTAGTGCAGACTTGTGGGCTCTTATAAATGGAGCTCCTGGAGTTTTTGTTACTCCTGATGATGGTGTAAATACCGCAGCTTCTACAGCTCATACAATAGTTGTAGATTCTGACACTGGAAGAATTAGAGTGAAGTCAACCGAATCTACTGGAGTTTCTTCAGTAGTTGCTTTAACAAGCGCAAGTGATTTTACTGGAACTGATTTAGCTGTTGATCTTCTTACTTCTATTTTTGCAGCAAACAGTGGTGAAGCTTTAGTAGCAGCTACTACAGCAGTAAATGCCACAACTAGTAGAGTAAGAATTACTGCTGCTTCAACCGGAGTCTCTTCAATTGTTGCGATTACAGAAGGAGACGGAACTGACAATGCTCATTTCGTTGCACTTGCCGCAACAGAATCAGCAGTTAACGGTGTTAACGCAGTTGGAGCAGAAACAACTGATAACGTTCTTTTCAGAGCGTCTGAAAAGGGAACTGAGGGAAACAACATTTCTGTTATTAAAACTTCAAGAACTAATCCAGTTTCTGGATCAACAGAATATGATATCGAAGTTTACTACAATACAACAGAACTTAAAGAAACATTTACTAATGTTTCTCTTGATACAGATGATGACACTTTCTTTGCAACAATAATTAATGCTTCTACAGATAACGGTGGTTCAGCTTGGGTTGAGACAGATTATGAAGATAACGTAGTTGATACTTTGATTACTTTTCCAAATGGAATTTATACTCTTGGTTCTGGTGATGATGCATATCAAGCATCAGACAATTTTGGAGATTATGATTACAGAGTAGGAACAGATGGAATTCCAACATCTGGCGGTTCTTCACTCTTTGTTACAGCTTTAGCAACTACTAGTGAGCTTGCTAATACAGAGCTTAGAGATTTTCACATTCTCATTACACCGGATAATGGTGCAGAAGTAACACAAAATGCAGCTATCACTCTTGCAGAATATAGAAAAGATTTTATCTATATTGTAGATCCTCCATACGGTCTTATTTATACAGAAGTTATTGCTTGGCATAATGGTACTGGAGGACATGGAAGAGCATCTGCAATTAATAGTTCATATGCTTCAATGTATTGGCCTTGGTTGAAAGAATACAACTCAGTTGCAGCAGAATATGTATGGTCACCACCATCAGTATTTATGGCAGCTAAGTACATCGAAATTGACCGAAGATTCGGAGCTTGGTACGCAGTTGCTGGTGATACTAGAGGAAAAATCCTTGGAGCCAGTGACATTGAAACTTCACCTTCATTCGCACAGCGAGAAAGTCTTTACGGTAACCTTAATGCTATAAACCCAATCGTTAATTTTGTAGCGAAGGGAATAGAAGTTTATGGACAAAAAACATTACTTAGAGCAACAACCGCCCTTAACAGAATTAATGTACGAAGAATGGTTATTTATGTTAAGAAGCTTATTCAAACTGCAATGGAAGGAATTGTATTTGAGCCACATAATGCCGATTCTTGGGCAAGAGCTACAAACTTAATTAATTCTATTCTTGAGCCTGTGCGACAAGCAAATGGTTTAGCAGATTATAGCGTTACAATTAATAGTTCATTAAATACAGCTGATGTGATAGCACAAAATATAATGAAAGGAACGATTCAATTAGTGCCAGTTGGCACAATCGAGATAATCGACCTTACAATTGCTATATTATCTCCAGGCGCAACCATCACCTAGAAAATGATGTGACAATAACTTAATTAACTCATATATAAAGAGAAGTAGAAACATTATAAAATAAATAAAAAAGCCTCCCATTGGGAGGCTTTTTATTCTACATCATCATATTCATGATGCATTTCATCTATTACTTCAGGTTCTTGCCGTAATTTTTCTATTTTTTCTTTTATACTTTTTATTATTTCTTCATCCAATTTTGTTGTATCAATAGGTGATTTTGATAATTCTTTTTCTGCATCTACTTTAGGAAAAACTTGTTTTTTATTATCATCTGTAAATACTACATCAAATTTTTCTAAAAGTTCTTTTTGTTTTTCTGTTGGGTCTAATGCTATAAGTAACATAATAAGCATAAAAGGGTTTGTTCCCACCCTATTTTTATCAAAAGTAAAGCCATCAATTTTTACTTTTTCGGCGCCTACTTCTGGATATTGTGCATTCCAAGTTGGTCCTTCAAAATCTTCTTTTTTCATAATAATTTTTCCTCATCATATGGATCATATTGTATGGTTGCTCTTATGTTTTGACTTTTACCATATTTAAAGTAGCATCTCCAAAGGTCTCCATTTTCTTCACCCTCTCCTTTTAAACAATAAAGAATTCTTGGAGCTATTTTTGATAATTTTAACATTTCTTCTTTCCAGCTATACCACTTAACACTCTCATATTCATCAACAAGAAAATTAAGAATAAGATATCTAGGATGTAAATCATTTATAAACTGTGCCAATAGTAAAATTTTCTTATTTATTATATTATTTTCTTTATTTTTTAAATAGTTTTTAAACAATTCATATATAATTTCATCAAAATTTAATGGCGCCTTAATTACTGCATAAAATTGATCATTATCTTGAAGCAAATATTTAATAGCTTGAAAAGCTTCTATACCAGTGAAATCTTTATTATGTACTTCTAAACAATAATATGTTGCATACCCCATTTTTCCCTACTCTAATAATTCATGTATTCGTTATATTTGTTTTCAATTAAAAAAGGATACCTTATTAAATTTGTAGAGATTTCAGTAATCCAAGTCATAAACTCTTCAACACTTCGATCTTGTTCATAGAATTGAATTGCTTGTGGACTCATATATGCTGCTGCTGTCCATTTGAGATCTCCACCAACAGACTCCGTTAAATACAATACATATTTATACCAAGCTCGGCAAGCCCATATTGGATCAAATTCCATACCTGGAACATACTGGTCTTGAAGGACAAGCTTCATAGTAAACGGCATAAACTGAACTATACCGGACGCAGAACTAATATCAGACTGTACACCTTTAGTAAAATCTGATTCTACCGCAGCAAACGCCATAAAAATCCAAGGGTTCATGCCATATTGCTCAGCAAGATTAAAGTTTTCACGGAGCATAGCATTCATATCCTGATCTGTGAGATCTGTCTCAGCATTATGAGATAATATAATTCCCTTTGCTCTAACTACAAACTTTTCAAATCGTTCAGCTCGGGTTGGTATCTCTTCTTGAACCAATCGGTTAACCGAGTATAACCCAGACAATAATGATTGTCTATTTAGTTCAATTTGCGCATTGGAAGTTTGTTGAATTGCCGCAATTGAAGTAGCAGTTTGCCTATTCATATCCATAGCTATTAACCAAAATCCTAATCCTGCTAAAATTACAATAACTCCAAATGAAAAAATTGTCCAACGCCATTTTTTATCCATATGGGTTTTAAATTCTTGTTCATCTTTTAAAATTGTTTGTAATGCTTGTTCACCACTAACAGGTTGCTTGACAGGTTGCTTGACACTCTGTTTTGTTTCTGGCATAAATTACTCCTATCTTAATATTAATACAGATAACATCTGCAATTTACAATCTTCTATTACTCACGATACTTAAATCCAAGCTGCTCTTCTATTTCTTTATGAACCTCATCACTCATATCGTCAAACCACTTTTGTATCGGATGCCCAAAAGAAGACAAAACACCAAAAAGATATTCATCAAGAAGTGCCTCATAATAACCCAAAATATTACGAGACATAAACATACCCATCAAGAGTGTCTCAGAATCAATCTGACCTCCCTGATATGCGAGATAATACTGTTGTAATATTTGTCCAGCTTCAAAAGCTACGATTGAACTCTTCACAAGTTGCTTCAAAGCAGACTCTAGGTACACTTCTTCCCTAGTTTTTTCTTGAGAAAAACTATTCATAATAGGTAGAAATAGAAATAAGAAAATAATTACTGTTTGAAAAAATTTCATATGGATATCCTTTATTTATTTTTAATCAATTGCTTGTTTGAAACCCTATTCTTTTTTTCAAATTCTTTTATTGAGAAAGTTCTCATATCTAAAATTTTAACTCCACCTCTGCAAACCCAATATTCTTTACAGTATAAGTTACATTTACATTTCATAAGTTACTTTATCTTTACAAAAAAAGGGCTCTAAATAGAACCCTCTGCTATCATTTGAACAATTTTTGGAGTTTCAGTTGAAAAACCAGCAATGTCATAAGATTTAGTATCTTTTGGATCAACTAAAGTAGTGGAATCTCCATATGCCATAATAGTTACATAAACTGCTTTAGCTTCCGAATTAGCTTTAGCTCTATAATTTTTAAGAGCATCTGTTGGATGATCACCCAACCAAGTCATGCCATCAGTCCAGTTAACAAAAGTATCAACTTCAATATTATTTTTAGCTGCATACTTATATGCAAGTGAAGCATTAGTTCCACCAAAAGTAAGACCTTTAAGATGCCTTCCTTGAATAATATCTTGAAAGCTGGTTCTCTTGTTAAGATTCTCAAGTGGAACGAAGTAATGACTAAATCCACCAACAAAATAATCCTTCTCAGCCTTGATTGTAGCAAGCGCCATAATACCAGCAACTTCCATTGGGGAAAGAGCAAGATTTTCTACGCGTGACCAATTCATTGAACCTGAAATATCAAGAGCGTGAAAGAATCTCTTACCAGTTGGCTCAATTGTTTCAAACGCATCATTAACTGCTTGATCAAGAATATCCATAACTCTGTTAATTGGGTTCCAAGAAAGATTTCCTTTAACTCCATGACCACTCATATAAGTCTTGTAGCTATTAGCGATATTAAGAGGATGAACTCTTGCTTTCAATAAATTTTCCTTAGAGAATTTACCTTCAAGAAGATCAAGATTGCTCTTTGTAAGAACATCTTTGTTTGTAAGGTTAGCTAAGTTTCTTAAAGAAGCTGTTAAAGGCATTCTCTGGAAAAGTGCGTCCCAAACTTTTGAAGTTTTGTTAATATTTGCAGGAATCATTTCCTGAGTCATATTAAAATCATTAATAATCTGAATAGCTTCGGCTTCATTAACACCTATCTTAAGTCTTTCGTAAGCCTCAATTCTCATAAGACCAACCTGAGCTAAAGTTTGAATATTTGCTTTCTTTTCATTTCCAGTAATCCAAGCGTAAAGAATATCTTCATTTACTATAGTTGAATTTGGCTTAACAGTTCTTAAAACGTCTCTGCCGGTCCAACCATATCTATTTTGATACTTAAGAAATTGATACTCTTTTTCTTTAAGATCTTTTGCATCAATCCAATTCAATACAGCCTTATGAATAACCTTACCCATTCCACGAATAGTTTTTACATAACTCATGAATTCATAAAGATGAGAAGCAGTTCTAATTATCTGATTAAAGATAGTTCTAAATTCTTTCTTCGCTTCAAAAGCTCCATTTGAAAGATATACAAGCGCGAGAATTGGAGTATGATTATTTATACCCTTATTGCTAGCATAAATAATTTCTTCTGCTACTTCAACTGGTCTAGAGTTCACACACTTAATGAGAACTGAAAGATTGTCAGTTGTCATATCACCTGAGCTTTGATAAAAAGCATTGCTCATTGAGCCAGTGAGTAACCATCTACGCAATGCAGTTAAATCACTTGCTTTAAAAGCAAATCCACCTGCGAGATTTTTCTTCATGTCCTTTCCTGGTTTTGGCTGAGAAACATCAACCTCTTTTTGGAAGTAAGTATCATTGTAATTCATTTTCAACCTCCCTTTAGTTTTGAATTAATCATTATATTATATAATTTTATAAATTATTTGTCAAATTTTGGGTATAAGATAAAATTGTTTTTACCGCACGGATAACTTCTTTTTGAGCAGAACGTCTTTGCACCCCACAGTTAATATCTTCCTCTAATGTTTTGAAATGACCTAAATAAACTTCATTGGCATATAATGCATCTTTATCATAGTCAACAGTAAATTTTATATTAGGTATATTTTCATTTAAAAAATCAACTATGTTTATCATTATTTTCTTTAATTACTTCTTCAATATTTTCTACTGGTTTATGTATTTTTACTAATTCATAACCAACTATACCACCAAGTATTCTAACCCAAGTTTCATAACAAAAATAACCATCTGGTAAATCATTTCCTCGTGTCCACGTTTCACCTGCTCGTGGTTTTCTTGAACTTGCAATACAACCTAAATAACCTTCATAATCTTTATCTTTTGGAATTGCTATTATTTTGTATTCATTAGTATCTGTAAAAAGTCTTAAATGAATTACATTATCTTTTATAGAAATGCAATCCTCTTCTTTATACTTACTTGGTATCCATTGTAATAATTGATTTTTTGTTTCTTCTAAATCCATAACGAACTCCCCTTAATTTAATTTGCCATAACAGCTTAAAAATAGACAGATAGGCTTTGTCTATATTCTTTCTATT
>SDBV01004151.1_pt1 | contig 20996 bp, 20 predicted proteins | sample 2277081 | NCBI WGS metagenome assembly SDBV01 (sample SAMN10402039, study PRJNA504765) | marine sediment metagenome | isolation source: marine sediment core GS10_PC15, 223 cmbsf | place: Arctic Ocean: Southern Knipovich Ridge | collected 2010 | reverse complement strand
TTCTAATTGATTTCATCAATTTTTAAAGATTCTTGACTAAAATATAATAAGTTAATTTGTAGACAAATTTGATTTTTTTTACTGAAGTTTATATCTTTTAATTTTTATTAAAAATACAGCATATGAATTCAAAAATTAATGAATTATCATTTAATACAAGACAGTATATTAGACCAACATTAAAAAATCATAAAAAATTTCATAAATTTATTTTAGCACTTCATAATATCTATTGCAATTTAACGGGAAATTTTCACTTATTACCTGATTTTTACATTTTGGGTGCTGCAAAATCGGGAACTTCATCTTTATATGAATATCTAATACAACATCCATCTATTCACTCTGCATTTACCAAGGAACCTCGTTTTTTTGATAAATATTACCTCAAGGGAATAAATTGGTATAAAGTACAATTTCCAACAAAATTTCAAAAATTTGTAGACGAGAAAATTTTAAAGAAAAAGTTTGTTACAGGAGAATCAACTGTTCGTTATCTTGATCATCCATTTGCTCCACAACGAATTAAAAAAATTACACCTGATGCAAAATTCATAATATTATTACGAAATCCTACTGATCGAGCATTTTCACATTATACAATGATGGAACATAAAAGAAAAGACGATCTTTCATTTGAAGAAGCAATATCTAAAGAATCGCAAAGAACTAAGGAAGAATTTACAATGATGGAAAATGATGAGAATTATTATAGTTCAGAATATTACCATCATGCATATTTAGATAGAGGAATCTATCACAAAAAATTAAAAAATTGGTTTAATGTTTTTACAAGAGAACAATTTCTAATTATACAAAGTGAAGATTTCTTTAGAAATCCAAACAAAACTTACAAAGAAGTAATCAAATTTCTTGCCTTACCAGATTGGAACTTAAAAGAATACAAAGTAATTGGATCAGGTAAATACAAAAAACAAACATTATCTAATGAAACTAGAAAAAAGTTAGACGAATTCTTTAAATCTCATAATTATCACCTTTTTGAACTGCTTGAAAAAAAATTCGATTGGGATAATTAAAAAAAATAGGTGTGAACAATTTGATAAAACAAAGTCATCTAGACCATAAAACAAGATACAATATTAGAAAAAAATTAGAAAATCATCAAACTACTCATGATACTGCAATTTCTATTCACAGACAGTATTGTAAAATGACTAGTTTTTTGCATGTATTGCCTGACTTTTACATCATTGGTGTTGAGAAAGCTGGAACATCTTCCCTTTTTGGATATTTGACTCAACATCCTCATGCTTATGCCCCAATAAGCAAAGAAATCAATTTCTATAGTAAATATTACTCTAAGGGAATTGATTGGTATAAAATTTGTTTTCCATTCAAATTTGAAAAATTTTTCAAAAAAATGATAAATGGTAAATTCATTACAGGAGAAGCAAGTGTGAGATATTTTGATTATCCTCATTCTTTAAATCGCTTAAAAAAATTTACTCCTAAAGCCAAACTAATTCTTATGTTGAGAAATCCTATTGATCGTGCTTTTTCAGAATTTGCTAGTACATCAAGGACAGGTAGAGAAACTCTTTCTTTCCAAGATGCCATAAATTCTGAAGAAACTCGGACTGCAGAAGAATATAATAAAATGCTTAAAAACGAAAATTACTTTCATGAAACTTTTTTCCGGTTTGCATATTTGAAAAGAGGAATATATGCTGATAACTTAGAACGGTGGTTTAAGATTTTTCCTAGAGAACAATTTTTAATAATTAAAAGTGAAGATTTTTTTGAAAATCCCTCTGTAGTTTATAATCGAGCTTTATCTTTTCTTAGTCTTCCAAAATGGGAATTAGATGAATATACAATTTGGCGACGTATAAATAAATCAACTATGGATGAAAGTTTTAGAAAAAAACTAGTAGAATATTTTAGACCACATAATGAAAGACTATACAAGCTTATCGGAGAAAATTTTCATTGGGATGAATAATGAATATGAGAATCACATTTTGTATTAGAATAAATTCAATTTGTAATGGAGGACTATAATATGACTAAACAATTAGGGTCTTACTCACCATCCATGCGAAGAACTATCAGGCATAAACTAGACAAACATAGAAGTCTACAAAAATTTTCTACCACCGCTTATCAAAAGTATTGTTCACTTACAGGATGGTTACATGTATTACCAGATTATATGATAATTGGATTTGCAAAATGTGGAACAACTTCTTTACATGAATATCTTATTCAACACCCACTTATCTATCCTCCATTAGGGAAAGAAATTGATTATTTTGATAGATTGTATTCGAGAGGAATTAATTGGTATCGAGCCAAATTTCCATTAAAAACACAGAAATTTTTTGTTAAAAATATCCTAAAAAAGGAATTTGTTACTGGCGAAGCAACTCCAAGATATTTGGAACATCCAAATGCCTTAATGAGAATTAAAAAAATTCTTCCTAATGAAAAATTCATTGTACTAGTCCGTAATCCAATTGATAGAGCTTTTTCACATTATAATATGAATTTACGAAATGGTTATGAATACAGAAGTTTTGAAGATGCGATAAAACATGAAGAAGAAAGAATTAGTGGAAGATATGAAAAAATGAATAAAAATACAAATTACTATAGTTGGGATTATGATCTCTTTGCATATAGGGAACATGGGGTTTATATCAAAAAATTGAAAAAATTGTTAGAGGTTTTTCCAAGAGAACAATTTCTAATTATACAAAGTGAAGAATTCTTAGAAAAACCTCATACTGTGTATCATAAAACATTAAACTTTCTTAATCTGCCAAAATGGGAACCTGTTGGATATCAATTTTTCAAAAAACGTGAATATAAAGAGAAAAAAATTGATCCGGAATTTAGAAAAAATTTACAAAACTACTTTGAACCATACAATGAAGAATTATACAAACTTCTTGACAAAAATTTTAGATGGGATTGAATTAATTATCTGGATGCGTTGTCTCAACGTTATATGATCTAGCCCATTGTTTAGTAACCTCACTTACTTGACATTTGATATGTTGAGGTTTCTTATTTTCAGAATTGATTTTCCAATTCTTACCTAATGGTTTTCCACATTTGTAACATTTTTCTGCATACGTTTCTTTAATTGTATGAATCTTTTTGGCTACTGAAAATGCATAAACGCTTGTACGATTATACCATTTTGCATAAAAATAATCCTTCCAATTTTTTGATAAAATTGAACGAAATCCAGTTACTTTTAAAACTCTATCTAAATACATCTGTTCCCAAACATTAGGAAAATTTTTACTATTTTCATTATCTACAACGACAACGAAAACAGCATTATCTTTCAAAACTCTATTAATCTCATTTAAAAGATATCTTCCATTTTCTACATAATTAATTGAATTGACAGCAATCGCTATATCAAACACTGAATCTCTAAATGGAAGTGGTTTTTCAAGATCTATCAATAAATCAATTTTTTGATTTAATTTAATATCAACACCTATCATTTTACAATTTTTAAATTCAGACCAGTTATCTTTACCTATTCCTACATCTAAACCAAAAGTTTTTCCTTTAGTATATTTATCAATTAGATGTGCAATAAACCAATGTTTTGTCATTATTATTTTTACTTAAATTACAAATATATTAAAACTAATTCCCTTAAAATTATCAACAAATAATTTTCAAAAAAGGTCAAAATGATTTCCCTACTTATAGAAGAAAAAACTGATAAAAATTGGAATTCAAGGTTATTAAACTCTAAACAAGGTACGATTTATCAAACAAAAGAATTTTCAGATTATCTCCTAACAACCAATCAAGAACCTATTTTTTTGAAATTCTTGGATTCTAAGGGTGAAATAATTGGACAATTACTCTTAACTAAAAAAATTAGATCTAAGTTAGAAAAATTTTCAAGTTTTATTGACACAGTTAGACGAGGGAAAAACTATGTATTAAAGTGGTCATATGGACCAGTTTTCTTTGATGAAACAAAATCAGATGAAATCTGGGATAAACTACTTGAATATTTAAAATCTCAAAATCCTATTGTTAAAGGAACAACTCATCCATTTTCTCCTACATTATCTAAAAATTTTAAAAATTTTTTTCATGCTACTGATTGGAGTACATTCATACTAGATTTACAGAAAAGTAAAGAAGAAATTTACAAAAATATTGATAAACATAGTGCAAAGAAAAATATCGATAGAGCTATAAATCGTGGTGTAATAATTGAAGAAATAAAAGATCTAAAAACTTTAGAAGAATATAATGACTTGATAAACACAAAAAAGAAAGAAATGAAAATTAATACAATTGATTTAGAAAATAGGAAAAACCATTTTCATTTTTTAAGTAAAGTGGGATACAGAGGTTTTCTTGCAAAAATGGATGATATTCCAATTTCTGGATTATTTTTTTCATATTTTAACAATTATATGATTGAAAGTGGCTTGGCTCGTTCTGTAATAGATTATGAAAAGAAATTATATTCTCAGGATCTAATAAAATGGAAAATTATAGAATGGGGAATAGAAAACAAAATGAATTGGTTTGACTTTGCAGGAGCTAATCCAAAACCTCAAAATCAAAAAGAAGAAGGAATTTTAAGATACAAGAAAAAATGGGGAGGAAAACAATATCAATACTATATTATAGGAAAATAATCAAATTTTCATTCACTAAAATTTTTTTTAAGGATTACCATCATCATATTGAGGATCTATTTGTTTAATCCAATCTTCGGCTAGAGGTTCTGAAGATGGCTCAAAGACAAATTCTAGAATATCTCTATAATGTCCTTGCTCAGGAATTCCTGCTCGATGAAAACAAATAGAAGAGTTTGCAAGAATTGCAGAACCAGGTGGACCTATAGCCTTTACAACATGATTAGGATCTTCTAAAATCTCTTGATTTAATTTATAATCTTCACGACTTCCAAAGCCCATTTTTATTAATTCTTTAGTTCTTGGACCAGGTTGTAGATGAAGCGGGCCATCTTTTTCAGTAACATTCATTAAATTTACAAAAAGTTTTGTTTTTTCTACAGTTAACCGATCACAATGCCATCTACTTGAAAAAAGTTCTTTTTTTGTGCCTTCAACATATTCATCTTTAATATGATAATTTCTCCAAGAGTAAACTGCTTTTACAGCAAAATGACTTCCATAATAATCCTCTAGAAGACCAATTATTTTTTTATTAATTAAGCCAGCTAACTCAGGAATTAATCTACTTGTATTCTTTAGTTCAATTCTATAAACTTCTCCATTATTAATTCTCTTAAGAGCATATTTTTCATCCATTATTAGTTTATTATATTTTGAAATAATTTTTTCAATTAAATTTTTTTCAAATGGAATACCTAAAACATCACAACCATTATCTCTAAATTTAGAAGGTTTAAGATTATCTTTAGTAAGTTTTTTTCTTCCAATAAAATTACTAAAAAATCCTGAAGCATTTCCGTATATTTTTTTGCTCATGAAATGATCTGCTTTCCATATACCTCTTCTATAGAGAAAGCCTACAGCACCTTTAGGATCTTTAATAGATCTTTTTAGAACCATAACTGGTTTCTTTAGAACCTATAAATAAATTTTTTTAAAAAACCATATATCTTTTTTAGAATAAATCCAGAAAAAACTAAAACAAAAATTAGAATCGGAAATAAATAAAATCTTCAGGTTTTCCTTCGAAAAAGAAAAATATCAATGACATAACTATAACTAAAAAAAGAATCCAATAAGAAAAGCGTAATTTTGATATAAATTCTGGAAGATTTTGTTGTTTATAAGATGCAAAATGTAAAATTATGAAAAGTCCAATTAGACCTACTTCAAAGCGGTTATGCATTATTAAATCAAAAGTTGAATTGAATTGAAAATCAAAAATTAGATATTTTTGCATTGCATAAAACATATGATCTGTATCGTGTACTCTAAATGCAATCCATGCTAAAAATATAAAATATTGGGTAATGGCAATCGAAATAATTTTTCCAACTCTAGTTTTTAGAATAGAATTTTGGTCGATTTTTATCCTATTTGATAGAAATTTGTGAATAGCAAGGTACAATCCATGCAATAGTCCCCAAATAATGAAGTTAATTGCTGCTCCATGCCACAAACCCCCAAGAAACATAACGATTATTAGATTAACGTATGTCCTTTCTTTCGATTTTTTATTTCCACCTAAGGGTATATACAAATAATCTCTTAACCATGTTGATAGAGAGATATGCCATCTACGCCAAAAATCTGAGGGCGAATTAGCAAAATATGGTTTATTGAAATTTATTGGAATTTTAAAACCTAGGATTGCAGCGGCCCCAATAGCAATATCAGAATAGCCAGAAAAGTCACAATAAATTTGAATACCAAAAGCTAATGCTCCAAGCATAACTGTTAATGATTCTAAACCCATAGGATTTACAAAAATTTCATCCACTAGAGGGGCTATATTATCTGCAAAGAACATTTTTTTAAAAAAACCTAATGCCATTAACGAAATTCCAAATTTTAGATTTTGAGGATTAATTAGAATTTGTCTTAATCTGTTACCAGAAACATTATTTGTAATTTTTTCTCGTAATTGAGGAAGAAAAATACTAGCTCTTACTATAGGTCCTGCCACTAATTGCGGAAAAAACGATACAAATAATGCAAATTCGCCAAAACTTTTGCACGGTTCTAATTTTCTCCGATAGATTTCTACAGTATAGCTAATTGTTTGAAATGTATAGAATGAAATTCCAATTGGTAATGCTATATTTAGAAGTGGAATTTGTGAGTTTAAATCGATAAAGTTTCCAAGAATATTAAATTGTAAAATTGCAAAATCTGCATATTTGAAAAATCCAAGTAATCCTAAGTTTCCAGCTAGACTAAGAAATAACAAATATTTTCTGTATGAGTTACTAGAAGATTCGCTAATCTTTCTTCCAACATAATAGTCAAGTATGGTAGAAAAAATTAGTAAGGAAATTAAATAATTGCTACTGTAATAAAAGAAAAAATAACTAGCAGCTAATAAAAATAAATATTGATATTTTCTAGTTTCTTTTAAAATAACAATCATTGTAAGTACTAGAATAAAAAAAACTACAAAATCTACTGTATTAAATAACATTTCAGTCTATAATTTCCATTATTTTATTTGCAATATCTTCCGAATAGATAATCGCATTAGGATTTACAGCAAGATGAGTAACATCACCCCATACTTCCATATCTGAATATTTATCTAACAGAGAATAAATTTCAAGGTCAAATTCAGATACAATTTCATCTAAAATCAATTGAAATCTTTCATTAGTTTTCTCAGGAGTTTTTTCTCTGTAGATTTCATGATGAGGTGTTGTAAAAATTATTACCTTAATGTCATTATCTTCAAAAGTTTTAATCATTTCCTTTAAGGAAATCAAATCTGGATTTTGATATGGCAAATTAATTTCTTGAAAAGAACCTACCCTTTGTTTCTGCATTTCATTTTGTAGATATTCAAAAGTTCGAATCTCTCTATGTTCTTTAGCAATTTCGTAAAAAGGCATATTGCTAATACCTTGGTCTTTTTCTATTTTTTTAACATCATTTGTTTCTGAATCATTTGAGATTAATTCGTATATTGTTGTTAATGTAACAAATTTTGGGTTTTCAAATAATGTAAATTCTTGATATGCAAATTGCCATAAAATGGAATGGAAAAATGTTTGTGGATCAGGAAGCAATGATTGAATATTTGTCTTATCAGTATCAAGTTTTACATTAGTTCTAAAGTCTCTTTCAGCAATTCCATAAACAATTATTTCAGGTTCTGCAGCTAAAATTAGATCTAAAGTTTTAATTCTGTCTTTAGGTTCAGAGGTTCCAATTGACAGATTGAAAACAGGATAATCTTTTTTTTCATCTGTAAGTTTTTCTTGAATATATGTTGAATTCAAAGGCATAACATGACTAGTTCCAAGTATGAAAATTTTTTTTTTGTCAGTTGGGAAATCCTGAAGATAGAATTTTTCTTGTTCTTCGATAGGAGTTAGCATTCCTCCACTATCTGAAGAATTTAAAAAAAGATATAGGAATGAAAAAGACAATAAAAATGCAATACCTACAGAAAGAACTATTTTTCGATTCACTATTAGCTACCAAAACCCAATATTGTTAAAAAACTTGCTAAGAAATTTTTTTAATTCAATATCAATTTTTTACTTATAATTTACCAAAATAACGAGCAATTTAGGTCTACAAATTAGTATTAAAAATATTATTCTTGAATATTGATAGATTACGATGATTTTATTGTCAATAAAGAATTATTTACTAATTGTAGTAGGAAATCAAAACGATGAAAGATAAAATATTATTTTGGGTTGATTTTGGTTTTGTTCATTTTGGAATTGCAAATGCCATACAAAAAAAACAAGAAAGTGATTTATATGCAATTATAGATGTTAATGATAAAGCAAAAAAATTTTTTCAAATACAAAATATTGTAAATTTTGAAAAAACTTGGTATTATTTAGATCAAGTAAAACCGCCATGGAAAACTCCTGATATTGAATATTTAAAAAATTTTGAAAAAAAATTTAGAATAGATATTTGGAAAATAGTTTATGGTGATAGAGCATTTTTCAAATTTAATAAATTCTATAAATTTTCACATGATGAAATTCTATCAATAATGGAAAAAGAATGTAGGTTTTTTGAAAAAGTTCTTGATGATTGTAATCCGAATTATCTTATATTATCCATCACTAATGCACACAATACATATTTACTTGATCAAATGTGTAAAGCAAAAAAAATTCATGTATTAATGTTAAACCCAACCAGATTTGGAAATAAATTGTTGATTTCCGAAGAATTTGATAAAATAGATAATCTTGATAAACAATTCAATGAAAACTCTGAAACAAAATCTGAGTACAATGATTTAAAAAAATATTTTCAAACACACGATACTTCAAAGGTAGTAAAAAAATCACGTTCACAGGGATTTGAATCAAATCTATATAGTAGATATAAAGCTATGCTCAGATTCTTTTTTTTACCAGTTAATGAAAGTTATAAAAATAGATTTTCATATTATGGCAGAACAAAACTAAAACTGATTAACGAAAAAATTAAGCGGAGAATTTTATTAAAAACCCGTCAATCATTTTTCAATAAAAATTGTTTAAGGAAAATTGATGATAACACATCATTTGTGTATTTTCCAATGCACTTAGAACCTGAACGAGTATTGTTAATTGACACACCTTATTTTGATGATCAAATTTATGTAATTACTTGTATTGCAAAATCTTTACCTGTAGGATACAAGCTTTACGTTAAAGAACATCCTTGGATGAAGATAGGATCTTCTACCTCTGGGCCTTGGCGACCTGCTTCATATTATAAACAAATTATTGCGCTTCCAAATGTAGAGTTTATACATCCTTCCTTAACTCGAGATGAAATCCTTCCAAAATGTTCATTGGTAGTAACTATAGCAGGAACCACTGGAATAGAAGCTGCATTCTTTCATAAACCTACAATAGTCATTAAAGATAGTGATTTTCCTTTAATTCCCTCAGTTCATAAATTAGATAAAATAGATGATCTCCCATTTCTTATTCGTAAGCTATTGTCAGAAGAACAAGATTATGATGTTTCCAAATATCTCCAATTATATGATTCAAACACTTTTGTAGCAGACTTGATACAGATTGGTACAGACTTTTCTTACAAGTTTGGTTTTAAAGGACCAAATATCGATGGAGAATTACCAATTAAAGGAGTAGAAGAATTTCTTTTAAAACATAAATCTGAATTTGATATTATTGCTGATGCTTATATAAAAAAAATTAACAAATTAATAACAACTTCTAAAGGAAAGATGAATTCCTAAAGGAGTAACATTATTGTATAACACTTAAAATCATGATTACGATGTTTGAAGGCAAAAAAATACTCATTACAGGAGGTACAGGTTCATTAGGTCAAGCCTTGACAAAAAGACTTTTGTCATTAAAAGTAGATACTGTTCGAATATTAAGCAGAAATGAAAGTAGACAAATTTCTATGGAATCTAAATTCAATGATGGCCGACTTCGCTTTTTTATTGGTGATGTTCGGGATTATCAGCGTCTTACAAGAGCATTAGAAGATATCGATATTGTTTTTCATGCAGCTGCATTAAAACATGTTCCAATTGTAGAGTATAATCCATTTGAAGCTATAAAAACAAACGTCATTGGCTCTCAAAATGTTATTGATGCATGTTTACATGAAAAAGTGGAAAAAGCAATATGTATTGGAACCGATAAAGCAGTATCCCCTCTTAACACTTATGGAGCCACTAAACTTTTAATGGAAAAATTATTTGTTACGGCAAGTAATTACTTGAAAAAAGATCGACATCCAACTGAGTTTATTGCAGTTAGATATGGAAATGTATTAGGAAGTAGTGGCTCTGTTGTTCCTAAATTTATTAACCAAATCCGGGCAAAACAAAAAATTACTATCACAGATCAAAATATGACTCGATTCAGTATTCTTATGGAAGAAGCCCTAGATTTTATTTTAAAGGCTTCAACTCGGGGTAAAGGTTCTGAAATTTTTATTCCCAAACTTAAAGCATATTCAATCATGGATCTAAAACAGGCACTAGGTGAATTATTAGGTTCAGCAGAAGAAGAGATTATAGGAATAAGACCTGGTGAAAAATTACATGAAAGTTTGATTAATCATGATGAAATGAAACATGCTTGGGAATTTGATGATATGTATATGATCATCAATCCACTTATTCAAAATCAAGTTAAAAAACTGTATTCTAATGTTAAAAAATTAGAGAATATGTCTGCATATTCATCAGACAAAGTTGAAAAATATTCAATAGAAGAAATAAAAAAAATTATAGAAAAATCAGAATTATTGGAACTAAAGCAAGAAATAACCCCATCAATAGATTAGAATTAAAAATGATAAATATTTTTGAGAAATATATCTTTGTATTTTTTTCTTTAGAGATAAGTAATAGTTGGAGATGAAAAATTAATTGCAAAACTCAGAAGTAAATGTGCTTGTAACCGGTGTAGGAGGGGGTAGTTTGGGACGAGAATTAATGAAAGCTTTCAAAATGTCTAATAATAAATATAGAATAATTGCAACTGATATGTTAGATAATAGTGTTGGATTACATGAAACCTCCATCAGCTATGTAATTCCACCAGCTTCTTCATCTAATTATATTGATTCACTTTTGAAAATATGTAAAAAAGAAAATGTACATGCTATAGCTGCTGGCTCTGAACAGGAAATTGAGAAAGTATCAAAAAATATTAAAGTATTTGAAGAAGCTGGAATTAAAGTTCTATCTAATCCATGGAACGTAATTGAACTATGTATGGATAAATTTACTCTGACAAATTTTTTCGCTAAAAAAAATATTTTATGTCCAAAATCTTTTCTCTTTCAAGAGGATAACGACGTAGATAAAATTGAATCATATCCAGTAATTATAAAACCTAGAACAGGTTCAGGTTCTAGAAATGTTTTCATTGCACATGATAAACAAGAAGCAGTTTTTTTTGCGAATTATCTAATTAAATATGGGTCTGAACCCTTAATTCAAGAATATATTGGAAGTCATAAAGAAGAATTTACAATTGGAGTACTCTATGCAGATGAAGGAAAATTAGTTACATCCATTGCAATGAAGAGAATATTGGAAGGAGGCCTTTCAACTAGACAAATAGTAATAATTCCTGAAACAAAAGAAAAATTCGTTGTATCTTCTGGTATTTCACAAGGATTATTCGAAGATTTTAAAGAAATTAGACTAGCTGGAGAAAAAATTGCGAAATCACTTGAAGCAAATGGACCTATAAACATTCAATGCAGAAAAACTGATTCAGGGATTTTTCCTTTTGAGGTAAATCCAAGATTTTCTGGAACTACTGGGGCAAGAAGCTTAGTAGGTCATAATGAACCTGATATTTTTTGTAGATACCGTCTTTTCAACGAAATTCCAGAGAATGTGATTCATAAAAACGGTTATGTTGTAAAGGACTTTCATGAAAAATACATAGCATTTGAAGATGCAAAAAATGTTCCAAGAATATGATACGTTTAGTTATTTTTGATTTTGATGACACTTTAACAGATAACCGGTTTCTTGATTATCGAGCATTTTTGATTCCATGTAAAAAATTAGGGTTACCTATTCCACCATTGCATAGAGTTACAAACTTACGTAAAAAAGGTTATCTTGCAAAAGATATTATGATGATATATCTAAAACAACACAAAAAAGAACAATTGATTCAGCAGTTTCTTGACAAAAGAAGTAAATTCCTTAATAGTAAAAAATCATTGAACTATCTAAAAATCAAAGAAAATACTAAATCGATATTATATTTTTTAAAAAGAAAAAAAATTTCTTGTGTTTTATGTACAGCCAGAAAAAATAAAAAATATGTATTAAATTTTTTAGCAAAAAATGAGATTCTTTCCTATTTTTCAAATGTGTATTTTATGGAAGACTTGAAATTTTCAATTGATAATCTTGATGCATCAAATAGAGTCTTAATTAAAAATATTTTAGTACGTAAAATTATAAAAAACGAAAAATTAAAACCTACAGAAATGATTTTTATAGGTAATTCTGTTGATGATATTGTAACATCTAAGAATATGAAAATTCCTTTTATTTACTATCAGAATTCATATTTAGATCAAAATACTTCTAAAAAAATAATTAAAGTAAAAAGTATGAAAAATCTACAAAATAAATTGAATCGTTATATAAAGAAGGAAGTGAAAAATCTGTCAAATGAAAGATGAACATGAAACCATTGTAGATCCTGCAGGATTTATTACAATTAAAAATAAACCAACACTTGACGAACTCACAAAATATTATAATGAACATTATTTTAGTGATGATGCTTTACGTCCTCGAAATTATCAAAAAAGTTATGATGAACAGGAGATAGAACATATTAATCTCATAAATGATTTATGCCTATACTCACTTTCAAATGTACGATCTAAATGGAAAGAAAATCCTGGTTCAATGCTGGAAGTGGGTGTTGGAGAAGGATTCACAATGGCCCGTGCAAAACAAAAAGGTTGGAAAGTTTCTGGTGTTGATTTTAACAATGATGGTATAACTAAATTTAATCCTGATATTTTAAACGATGTAAAAATTGGAAACGCTTTCGACTTTTTAGAAGATTTGATTAAACAGAAGAAGAAATTTGATGTATGCATGATGAGATTTATGTTAGAACATGTACTTGAACCTAGAACACTATTAGAAAATCTTAATTCATTACTTAGCGATAATGGAATTATCGTAATATCCATCCCTAATGATTTTAGTAAAACGCAAATGAACGCACTTGAATTAGGTTATGTTAAAAAAAAATTTTGGGTAGCTCCACCTGGTCATTTGAACTATTTCAATATAGATAACTTCAAAAAATTTATGACCAAAATGAATTTTCACATTGCCGATCTTTATTCATCCTTCCCAATTGATTTCTTTATTTATCATCCTGGATCAAATTTTATTGCTGATAGAAAAAATGGAAAACCTGCTCATCGTGCTCGCGTTAATTTAGAACTTATGATGGCAAAAAACGGAATTGAAAATTATTACAATTTATGTAAAGCGTTTGCAAATTGCAATGTGGGGAGAACAATAACAGTTTTAATTGAATCTAAATGAATGAAAAAAAAATTAATAATAGTATTAAATTAAAAAATGTTAGTAACTCTGACTATAGTTTTCTCTATAAAATTTTGAAAGAACGAAAACCTATAGTAAATATTTCTCATAAAAAAATACCCACCTATAGACAACATGTGAATTTTATATCATCTAAACCATATTCTAAATGGTATATCATTTATTTTAATTCAAAAAAAGCAGGTTCTATTTATCTTTCAAAACAAAACGAAATAGGAATTTTCATTCTTAAACAAATGCAAGGAAAAGAATACGAACAAATTGCTTTGGAAATATTAATGGATAAAAATCCAAGAGATAGATATATTGTAAATTGTAATCCGAAAAATAAAAAATTGATTAGTTTTTGGAAAAAAAATAAGTTTAAACTTATACAGTATTCATATGAATTAGTGAACTAGGCATGGAGTTTAACGATCAATCTCATACTTTTATTATTGCAGAAGCAGGTTCTAATTGGAAAGTTGGAAAATATGAAGACGATTTAAACAGAGCAAAAGAACTAATTAAAATTGCAGCTAAATCAGGAGCTGATGCAGTAAAATTTCAAACATTTAAACCAGAAACTGTTTTTGTACCTGAAGCAGGAAAAATTGATTATCTTTCAAAAAAAGGAATAAACCAAAGTATCAATGATATTTTTGAAAACTTATCAATGCCTTATGAAATGATTCCAGAATTATCAAATTATTGTAGGCAAGAAAATATCATGTTCATGTCAACTTCATTTTCAATTAATGATGCAAAACAAGTTGATCCTTATGTAGATTTTCATAAAGTTGCATCTTTCGAGATAAATCATGTTCGTCTCTTAGAATTTTTAGCTAAAACCAAAAAACCAATTATTATCTCAACTGGTGCAAGTACTTATGATGAAATTGATTTTGCTGTAGATTTGGTTAAAAAAAATGGAAATGAAAAAATTGCTTTATTGCAATGTACATCCAAATACCCAGCTCTCATTGAGGAACTAAATCTCAGTGTTATCCCTAAAATGAAATCAATGTACAAGGTGCCAGTTGGATTTTCCGATCATAGTATGGATCCAATCATAGGCCCAGTTTTAGCTATTGGTATGGGTGCTACAATTATTGAAAAACATTTTACAATAGATAGAAATCTACCGGGCCCTGATCATCCATCATCGCTTATTCCAAATGAATTAGAAATAATGGTTAAATCAATTAGAAATTCAGATAAAGCTAAAGGTAATGGTGAAAAAATAATCCTTGATGTAGAAAAGGAATTACATCAGGCTGGTACAAGAGCAATTCAAGCAATCCAAAATATATCTAAAGGAGATATTTTACGTGAAGGGATAAATTTTGATTTATTAAGACCAGGAAAAAGAAGTAGGGGGCTTGAACCCAGATTTCTAAGTCAGGTAAATGGTAAAATTTCAACCAAGGACATTGCTATGGGTGATGGAATTATAGATTATGAATAATTTTTTATAAAAAATTATTCTGCGAATTTATTCGTATATTTAATAATTTTTTCAATCTCTGATTCTGAGAGATTTGGATGAATAGGTAGAGAAACTATTTGTTTTCCTGCTTTTTCGGTTATAGGTAAATTGATTTGTTTTTTATACATAGACATGGTATGAATTGGTCTGTAATGAATTCCAGTTTCTATTCCAGCTTCACGCATCTTTTTCCTAAATTTATTTCTGTTTTTAGAAAAAACCCAATACATATGATATGAACAATCTTTTGAATAAGGCATTCTATTTTCTAAAATAATTTCTTTCACATATTTACTAGCTATCATCCTTCTAATCTTATTCATAGAATTTAATTTTTTTAATTGTACTAAACCAATTGCTGCTGAAAATTCATTCATGTAATAATTCCATCCCATTTCTTTCACATCATAAAATGCTTCATTTCTATTTGTTATTCCACACCAACGACGAGATTTAAGAAGAGTTTCAAATTTTTTATAATTAGGATGATTTAAGGAAATCAAACCTCCGGTTGGCATTGCCAGATTTTTTACTGGATGAAAACTAAAACAACATGCCATTCCATGTTTTCCAATGTGTTTATTTTTATATATAGTTCCAGCTGCATGAGCTGCATCTTCAATTAGAATTAAATTGTTCTCTTTACATATTTTTATAATCTCCTGTAGATTAGATGGCATTCCTGCGAAATGTACTGGTAGAACAATTTTTGTTTTCTTAGAAATAGATCGCTTTATCTTGTTTGGATCAATGCACATTGTAAGAGGATCAACATCTACAAACACAGGAATTCCTCCATTGACAAGTATTGCATGAGCTGTCGAAACAAAGGAAAGAGAGGGAAGAATTACTTCTTTATTTTTAATATTAGTTAAAGATAAAGCTAAATTTAATGCTGAACTTCCACTATTAACAGCTATACAAGAATCTGAATCTACATATTTTTTGAATTTTTCTTCAAATTTTAATACATTACCTACACCAGAGCCTGATGCCCAAAAGTGACTTTTTAGGACTTTTGTAATAGAACTAAATTCCTCTGTCCCTACTGAAGGATCAAATAGTTTAATTTTCTTGTTCATAGTTGATTTTATTCCATATGAAAATTGATACCTGATAAATTTACCGAAAACGTTGCTAAATTTACTAAATATTATCAAATTAAGATAAAATACCTTTCTAATTAAGAAATGAAGCTTTTCCTTTAGTAATCTAGAAATAGAATTTCATATTCAAACAACCATTAAGTGAGTAATAATATTTTTATTCAGGCACGAATGGGATCTTCTCGACTCCCAGGTAAAGTTTTAAAAAAAATTTGTAGTAAATCTATTCTTGAATTAATCTACGAGCGATTGAAAAATGTTTCACCGGTAGAAAAAATAATCTTAGTTACTGGTCCTCTTGAACTAAATAAACCCCTTATAGAAGAAGCTCAGAAACTAAATTTAGATTATTTCTGTGGAAACGAAGAAAATATTCTTGATCGATTTTACAAAGCATCCGAAAAATTTCCTTCTGATAATATTGTAAGAGTTTTAGCTGATTGTCCACTAGTTGATTTTAACATAATTAATAGAGGTTTGAAGATTTTTGAAAATAATAATTATGACATACTTAGCATTGGAAGAAAAAGAACATTTCCTCATGGTTTAGATTTTGAATTATTCAAAAAAAGTGCATTGGTAACTTTATGGAAGGATAAACTTGAAGAAATAGGAAGTCTTGAAATATTCTCTAAAACATTTATGAATCTTATCCAAATGCTAGAAGATAAAAAATTCATTAATTATGATCTAATTAATGAAGAGAATCTCTCTAACATAAGATTAACAGTTGATTTTCTAGAAGATTTTGAACTTGTTTCAAAAATTTATGAAATACTTTATGATAAAAATAAAAAATTTACTTTAAAAGAAATTCTAGAATTATTAAAACAAAGACCTAAACTTCTAGATATAAATAAAAAACATGTAATTTATTAAAACAATTTTTTCAACATTGAACAAAAATTAATAATAACGAAATGATTAATACTAGAAAACGTTAGAATAGGACGAGACTTATCAAAATGGTGTACTTGAAGGGATTATAATATGAAAGTCAAAATAGGAAATAAACAAGTTGGAGATAACGAACCATGCTTTATTTCCCTTGAACCAGGAGCCACCTATACTAATTTTGAAGATGCAAAAGAAATGGTAAAATTTGTGTCAGAATCTGGTGCTGACGCGATAAAATTCCAGACTTTTACTCCCGGTGATGCAGATCGTATTATGGGTAAAAAGGACATTACAGTAGATTTTAAAACCACATCAGGAAAAAACAAGGAATTAGTATATGATGCTCTTAAGAGACGAGAATTAACAGTTGAAGAATGGAAAGAGCTTGTTGATTTTGCAAAAAAATTAAATGTACTTTTTATTTCTGCTCCATATTTTCCAGAAACTGTAGAATTATTAAAAAAATTAGAAATTGATGCTATTAAAGTAAGTAAAGGAGACATTAACAATGTAATTCTAATTGATTTAATTGCAAAGACAAACTTGCCAGTAATTCTTGATGCAAGAGAAAAACTTGAGGATATTGAAAAAGCAATTTCTATTTGTGAAAAAAATGGAAATTCGAAAATTGTAATCATGCATTGTCCTTCAGGGTATCCAGCTGAAAGTAGCGGTGTTCATTTAACTGCAATTCAATTTCTTAGCAAAAAATTTGATTACCCAATTGCATATGCAGATCATTCTCCAGGCGATGCAATGAATTATGCTGCAGTTGGAATGGGAGCAAAAATGTTGGAAAAAACTATTACTAAAAATAAAAACATTGAACAAGTAGAACATTTCATGTCTCTGGAATTAAATGAATTGAAATCTTTTGTTATGAACATTAGAGAATTAGAGAAGGCCATGGGGGATCCATCAATATTAAACACTTCTCGAGTTGAAGATACAGCTAAACGAAGTATTGTAGCAAAAAAACCTATTAAAAAAGGTGAAAAAATTACTTTAGATACAATTGATTTTAGACGTCATGGAAATGAGGGTATTTCATGTTCAGAAGGATTTAACGTTCTAAACAAGAATGCGCTTGCTGATATTCCAGAAGGACAAATATTACAATGGGACATGTTAGAATAAGATTATGACAAAATTAAATTATTTATTTTAAAAATGGAAGCCTACATAACAAAGGAAATTGAAGAATTTTTTAATAATTATAACAATTTAGGAAAAATTAAAAAAGTAAAAATTTTAGAGCCTGGAAATATTAACAGCATCAATTATACTGTAATCACTAATAAAGGAAAATATGTTATAAGAAAAATCCTCAGTAATTATGATCCTAATAGATTACTTCAGATGTGTAAGATTCTAAACTTTTTAAATGAAAATAAAATCAAAGTACCCCGTCCAATTAAAAACCAAAAAAATAGATATTTTGAATTGAATAAAAAAGCCTATTTAACTCAATTTTATGAAGGAAAATTTTTTCAAGGAAAAAATGATGAGATAAAGGACATTGCAAAAAATTTGGCTATATTACATAAAATACTTGAAAGAAACAAAATAAAATATAACTACAAACCTCATAGTCATTCTTTCAAAATCATAACTAACATAGAATTAAAAAAAATTCAAAAAATAATTAAAAATAAAAAAAGTATAGATTTATTTGATGAAAAAGTTTCTAAAAATATAGATTATCTAATTCTACAATCAATAATAGATTCTCAACATTCGAATATCATAAAAAACTTGTATAAAAAAAAACAATTGATTCATGGAGATCTTCATCCAAAAAATGTAATCTTTTCTAATAATAAAGTTAAAGTTATTCTTGACTTAAATTCTATGAGAAATGGATTAAAAATCGAAGATGTTGTGTTTGCAAGTTTTAGATTTGGATCTTACTATACTAATGATATTAAAAAAATTATGATTTCAATGGAAACATTTGTTCAAACCTATTTGCTTTACAATTATTTAGATGATGTTGAATTGAAATATTTCCATTTTTTCTTAAAACACATGATTTTATCTAGAATATCATTTCTACTTAAAAAAAGATATTTTCAGAATTCTAATTTATGGAAAAAAGATTTAATGAAGCATTTGAAATCGTTAAAAATTGCAGATAAGATCAATTCCATTAATAATTTTTGTTGACTATATTAATTTAGGAGATAAAAAATAATTAATAATTGAAAAAATTTTCATCAGAACATAATAGAATTCAACAATGAAGAGTAAATCTAAGAATAATTTCAGCAAGTATTTTTTCTGTATTTGTTCAAAGTTAGAGAATTAAAATTTGTGAACAAAAGGTAATATACACGCATAAAATCTTTCATTATAATGGATACTAAACAAATTGATTTGGTAATGGGATTAGGAGAAATAGGAGAGCCTATGTATAAAGTCCTTCAGAAAGGTGGAGTTACTATAGGATATGATACTGATCCAAAAAAAATGAATTCTAAACAATATGAACTCTATAAAGAAAAACCGATCTCATTTGTTCATATCTGTATTCCATTTACAAAAAAATTTGTAACTACAGTCGTAAATATTGCTAAGCAAAAAAAACCACAAGCTCTGATTATTCATAGTACTATTGAACCCTATACAACAAAACGAATCCAAAAAAAACTAGACATCCCTGTGTTCTATAGTGCTACAAGAGGGATTCATAGCAGAATGATAAAAGATCTTAAAAAATATATTAAATTTTATTCAGTATATGATTGGGCTCCAAATACAAAATGGGCAAGTAAAATGTTCATTAAGAAAATGAAAAAGGCAGGAATTAAAACCAAAAAAATGTCCACACCCCTTTCATTAGAACTTGCAAAAATTATTGTGGATACATCGTACTATGGATGGCTAATTAATTATGCTCAATTAAGTAATATGATTGCTATTAAGCATGGAATTGATTATGATGAGATGTGGACATTTTCTGATGAAATTCATAAATATTTAGGAAACAGACCAAAAATGTATCCGGGATTTATTGGTGGACATTGTGTAATTCCAAATTTGGATCTCATTAAAGAAAAATCATTATACGAAATAGATAAGATCAACAACTTGTATGCCAGAAAAATCAAAAACTCAAAATCAATCAAAAAAAAATATGACAAATCTAAAAAATCTTCTTACGATTCGATATAAATATAATGAATATGGATATTCCTTTTCAGAACTCTATTCCTGAAGTAAATATTGCTATTCAAGCGGCAATTGAAGCAGGCAAAGTAGTTATGGATGTATATAATGAAAAATTTTCGTCAACAGTAAAAAATGATAACGAACCCCTAACAGAAGCTGACATTAAAAGTAACAATATTATTCAAAAAATTATTTCTAATTTTGGTTATCCAATTCTTTCTGAAGAAAGTGTAGATGATAAAAAAAGACTGGATTTTCAAAAAATATGGATTGTAGATCCTTTAGATGGAACAACTGATTTTATCAAGAAAACTGGTGAGTTCACCATAATGATTTCCCTTTTAGAAGGTAAAAAACCAATCTTGGGAATTATTTATTGGCCAACTGAAAATACATTATTTCTTGCACAAAAAGAAAAGGGTGCATATAAACTACAGAATAATACTTGGTCAAAGTTATCTGTTAGTAATATTTCTGAATTATCTCAAAGTAAAGTTGTAGGAAGTAGACATCACATTTCTGATAACGAACAAAAATTACTAAAACGTTTGAATATTTTTAAATTCACATCAAAGGGTAGCTCATTAAAAGTTATTGACATTTCATCAGGTTCTGCTGAACTTTACTTTACT
>SDBV01004150.1_pt1 | contig 20998 bp, 32 predicted proteins | sample 2277081 | NCBI WGS metagenome assembly SDBV01 (sample SAMN10402039, study PRJNA504765) | marine sediment metagenome | isolation source: marine sediment core GS10_PC15, 223 cmbsf | place: Arctic Ocean: Southern Knipovich Ridge | collected 2010 | reverse complement strand
GCGATGAACACTGCCTGCAGTCTTCGCTGCCAGTAGAACGCGACACGCGCTGCGATCGACGCCATCGGATCGGCGCCAGCGAGTGCGGTTGCCAAGTCGGCGGAACTCCACGACTGGTTACGCGAAAGGCGAACCGCGATCTCTGTCGAGGTTAGCGTCTTCTTCGGCAACGAATCGAAAAGCGTGGGAATGTTTGCTGCGCCAGAAGCGGCGGTCAAAGCCTGGATATCGGCTTGCTGATCGCCCGAGATGTTATCGGTATCGTCTGCCAGATCTTGGAAGGACGGCACATTAAACGTTCGTCCACCGCCACCAAGCAAGCCGTCGATTACTGAATTTCTTGCCAGCACGCCAGACTGAACAAGGCGCGCCTTCTGCTCTGTCAGCTGTTGAATGTACGGAGTAAAAATTTCTGGGACGACAACATCGGCCACCCTAGTCAAAGCCATGGGTTACCTTCTAATCAAAGGTCTATTCTGATTCCTTATCCAATCGGTAGCGAACCCATGGTCGTACCGCCAAAACGCAACACGCAAAACAAACAGCGCCATGGCTCCTTGTGCCCCGATCCTGTTGCCGGGATCCGGGATGCCAGCAACGACCATGTCGCCGCTGGCACTAATCAAATACTATCTACACGCTCTAAGTTTTCCAGTTATTTCTTGACAGGCGGAATTGCACAGCCAACGAAAGATCCTGCAGATTCAGCCAGCTGCTTAGCTTTATCCGCACCCTTCTCCTTCAGAACCCTACCCTGATCAGTTAGATTCCAGTTTGCAGCAGTCCACGGATTGTTACCAGCGAACGATGTTGCGCCGCTACCACGAGCGCCGCCACCACGCGATGCCGGCCACCATCCGGGCCGCCTCTCCTGCATGTCCTGAAGCCACGACAATGCATCCATGCCCGGTGTCACACCGACGCCGTCACGAGTCACAGGCATCCCTGTATCGTCGATTTCGAAAATGCGTTCAGCGTGCATCAACGCGTCATCGTAAAACTCGATAATGATCTTCTCTGTGTCCAATGCTGAACGCACGGAATCATGAACGGTTCGCAGAACGTCCTTCTGCTCGAAAACGCCGATCGCCGTAAGCGATGATTCGAGATCCGTCCTCAGCTTTTCATTCTGCCGCTCGACCGGAGTCAACCGGCTCTTGATCGTCGCCTCGACCCTACGATCAACGGCCTCTTGAATCTGCGAATCGTCTAGTTTTCCGTCCTTGGATTCCGCCAACGCCTCAAGTTCGGGAATCCGATCAAGATTCGTCTGGACTTGATCAAGTTCACCAAGGCCAGACCAAGAGCGCAGCTTCTCTTTCGTCTCCTTGTGATCATTGCGCTCCTTCTCGGCGCCAACCTTGATCCGATCAATATCGCCTTGCGTCTTCACGCCTTGAATCCCAGTAAGCTCGAACTTGCCATTCTTCTCGACAAACATGCTTCTGAAATCGTCAATGGACTCAGGTACATCGTCTATCGAATCGTAAACAGATTTTATCACCATGGACAAAACCCTCTCTAGCCACCATGTGGCTATAGGAAATCTTCAGTATCAAGACCAGCAGCTTCGAACGCAGCCTTATCGGTGCGCGCCAACTGACTCAACGGTATCGGGCGGCCTGCCGGATCCACGAACCGGTCAAGCGGTACTCCGGAGCGGAACAATCGCCCCTTTGTCTGTCCTAAGTAATCATCTTGAAATTCAACGGTTTGACGCTGTAGAAACTTTTGATAGCTCACCTTTGATGGCGTTGTACCCGTCAGTTCACGCTTCCGCTTGCGCGAGAAAGCATCGAAGTCGCCCTTCGTCCCCCGGGGAAGATCACCCCGACTAGTCACAGGCGCGATGCCTTGTCGAGCAGAGAATTCTCTAAGCAACTGCTTCTCGGTAAAGCTTCGAGCGGGGCGCCTGCCGATCGGATCCTTACCGACGACACCCACGCGCAGGCTTCGGCAGTTGTGAACTATAACGCCGGAAGCTACATAGCTTTCGTCGCCCTCAACCGCTATGTTGTATACCGGCAGTTTAAATGGAAGTATGGTAATCTTAGATACGGTAGAATTCGACCAATGATCCCCATCGATGAACTTAACGCGATCATCAGTATTGAACACTGGGATGGCAACCGGTCGCTCAGATCTATCGAGCGTGAACTCCGACTTAGCAATGGCTCCGTTTCCAAATGGTGCATCAAGTACGGCATAGCTACCAGATCTCAAGCCGATAGCATCCGGGCATGCCAAGAACATATCGATGCGCCTGCCGGCGCTACACATTGGCGAGCCAAACGCCCAGAAGCGTCCAAGAAACTCGCCAAGCAACACTCCGACAGAATGAAACGATCTAACCCAAGCTGCGACAGTGTTACCAGAGAGAAGATGTCTCGTTCTAACGCTAAGAGAATGAGAAACGAACCCCCACCAACTGAAGCCCCGTTCATAGGCATATTCTCTAGCGAGAGCGTCCGCCTTGAACACCAATTCGTCATCGGGTCTAGCATTATCGACTTCGCATGGCCTGATCAAATGGTCGGCCTTGAGATCGATGGTAGAGGCCATGCAGCCAGGCGTGAAGCTGACTTGGCCCGGGATGAACGACTCACCCAATATGGGTGGGTGATCGTCCGCTTCCATTTCGATACCAGACTCCAACTCAAGCCCGGATGGCTCTTCACCGTACTCGAATACCTGATCCCCAACTTCAAGTTGACCAGCGTGTATCCAACCCCGACCAGCACAAAGCACCGGGTGATCGTCCGAGATCCTGAGAACCCTTCCGGAACCAATCTCAAGCTGAATGATTTCGCTACGCTCAAGATGCTTTGCCATAACGCAAGTAACAGGCATATATCTTGAACGATGCGTTAGCACCAGATCGCCAACAGCAACGTTCTCAATCGGCTTATCACCATCAGCAGTTCTTATCAGCGTACCGCCGGCAATGGCGTTGAAGTGAACCGGCGGGATCGGACCCTCACCCACGGGAAACTTCTTCCCGTCAAGCGATGCGCAGATCAGCGTTGTTCTTGAATCCAGCGTCGCCACATATATCTCGCCGTTGAACAGATCCGCATTCTCGATATGGTATTCACGGCGCGAGAAATTGGCCACCGCGTTCGTCGCCGTACGCGTGATGCCCGCGGCTTGCCGACGGCTGATCTCTAGCACCCCATCGCGCCCGCGCAGCCGGACCCTGCCAACAACGCGCCGCGCGATCGCCGGCAACGTCTCGCCTTGAGTCAGTCCGATCTTGATCTGGTCATCGATCCTGGCGATATCCGCCCGCTCAACATCTTTCGCCCACTGCCGTAATGTCTTACCCTCAAATGGTTGCGATCTAACAATATCTCGCAGCCGGCGCTGGCTCGGTAGCGTCGTGTCAAGATCGACAGGCATTGTCGTTTTCAGGATTCCATCGACGATCACCGGCTCGCGCAACGCCAGCTCTATCATCTGATTGTTCCACGTGGAACTTACCAGCCCCCAGGCGCCACCCCGGATCGTCGCTATCTCCCTCAGGAGCTTATTCAGGCGCTGCACCGATGCCGGCGACTCGAAGCCAATGCGCCGAGCTTCGGTGATCTGGCGACGCACGTCAGCGTCCGTAGCGTCCAGAATAGCCAGGATGTCATTGCGGATCGATCCGGCGACGCGAAGGATGCCGACCTGATGCCGGATCATCGCGTCCATGAACTCTTCGTTCGCGGTCATGACGCCGGTGATTATCAGCTGCCGATCTGCAGATATGACCATAAGCTAATTCACTTCCTCGGCTTAGGTTTGGGCTTCGGCCTAGGTTTAGGTTTGTGAGGCATCGTCATCCCCTCCGTCATCGACCGGCCCATCGGGATCGCTCGAACCGATGCCGAGATCAAGCGACATCTCTTCCCCGATCTCGGAAACAGTCTCTTCGAAGGTGTTTTCCGTCAAGCCGCGATCTGACTCCAGCTGGTGGATCGACCGCAGCGAGATCGGCGCGCCCATCGACTTCGCCGCCATGATCTGACCAAGCTCTTGACCCGTCATCGCATCGTCGACGAAGTCCAGATTCGGACGCACGGAAACCTCATCAGGATTCGCCCCGACCCAACGCGCGATGATCTTTAGCAACTGCTCCAACCCGAAGGCGCCCGCCAAGGCAACTTGATTGAGCGTTGCCGTCCTCGAAGCCACCCGCACCTTTAGAGCCTCGCCGGATTCGGCCTGATTTGATGTGGTGTTAAGCATCGTGCTCGACTTCAAATCGGCACGCATGTAATCATTTTCAAGAGCCTGCCGCATCTCCGGCAAACCCTGCGAATCAACGCCGATGTATTTTGCGTCGCCCGTTGTATTTGGGATGTTGATCGACGCGCCCGCGCCGACACGATACGTGTCATCCTCGTTACCGCCGATCACAACCAAGGTGTCTTGGCCCTGATTGAATAGCGCCTGACGATAATCGGCTTCGCCCCTATAGATCGTCAACGTCAGATCAGACAAGCTTAGAAGCGGCGGATCATCCGGCTCCGAAACAACGTCTTTTGTATTTATGAAAACGAAAGGTACCTCATCAGTTGTTCGACCGTTGATCGTCACCTCCATAAGAGCATCCTCTGAGAACATAGAATTATTGTCTCGGAACACACCAACGCGATACACGCCTTCGCCCTGCGGCTCGTTAAGGAGGTCATTGCCAAGTATCAATATCCTGTATTTGGAAACGCTCTCCCATTCGAACTGCCGCACACGCTCGAAGCCGCTCTCATCCAAGCTGACGAAATTCAGATTCTGAGGCTCGGTTACCTCTATTGGAGTTTCTAAATCGTCCGAGGCATCATCAGGATCCGGATCGCGAGACATTTGCCCCTCATCCCAGTTGATGATGTGCTCTGCAAGATAAGTTGAAATATAAGGTTGACCCTCGCGCAGGCCCGAATCAATCACATCACCAAGTAAGCCAACCCTGCCCGAAGTCAACTGCTCCGCATTGATCCTCTTCAAAAGCATCTCCAAGGATTCGTTGCGGAATGTAGCCGATGCGCGCATATCTTCAAGAGCCGCAGGAAGCTCAATAACCGGAGGCTTGTTGTGCATGACGCCAAGCATAGCGTCGATCGCTTCTCTAACATTGCCGGGATAGCTCGCACGCTTGCGATAGGCATCGTACGCCTTCCAGCCATCAGTGTTGCTGCCCGTCGCTGCACCGTCTTCGACCATGCTTGCCGTCGCCGGTAAATAGGTAAAGGCTTGCTCCTTCACAACGCGTTCGCCTTTGAACGTATTGCGCATCTGCTGCCAATCCTCAATGTGCTCATTGTAAAGCGGATGCTTTGAATCAACGCCCATGCTTCGGCCTCTCAGTACATTCCAGATGTCTTGCCAGACTTGACGTTGGTTCCGCTCGCACGCACTCTATACCTAACTTCATCACCGATATGGTCTTCAGCATCCGTATTGCTGGATAGAACACCGCCAACATAGAACAGCCCAGACTCATCCACGGTGAGATTAAACACCGGAACCAGCTCGGGCTCTTCGTAAATCCCAACCACACGAATAAGAGCACGTCTGGACCTCTCTTGTTTTGTTAGGCTTGCACCAAAATACCTCTCCGCAAATGCAGCATTCCTTTTCAAACATTCCGCTACCGTCTTCAGCTGCGCACTCTGTGGAGCAGTACTTTTGCGTTTGATGCTTCGTAACAATAGCGCATCCACAATTTCCGCACGAAAATTTCCTCTCAGAGGCTTTTTCGAGCATCTTCCTGGCGTTCTTCCGGAGCTGCTCTTTCCCGGATTCAGATTCACGCCAAACCCTAGCCTTCTCATTGAGATCTGATCGCTTTGAATAGTGGAGCTTGGCATGGTCTGATGCTGATATAACTTCGAGGTTTCCAACCCGGTTGTTCGAGGGGTGCCCGTCTTTGTGGTGCACATGGAACCCATCGAAGATCGGTCCCCTGTAAAATGCCCAAACGGCTCTATGCAAAAGCTTCTCGCCGCAAACGTCGATGCCGTTCCCACATTGAAAATACCTTCGACCGGTCGACCTCCAGAAACTGACGCCCTTGAACTTTTTGACTTCAGACATTGGATGCTCCTCTGATTGAGTATGTATCCAAATCGTAAATCAGACAAGCTTGTCAATCCAATCCCTTCTACGTATATCTGGTGATCTGGAGTGCCCCTCAACTCTGATCCATCGCTAAGCACTATGCGAATTGTCTTAGAGTAGCCGCTAAAATGCGACCTACCCACCTCGCGTGGACCGATTGGGGTATCTACAAAATCGCCTGCGCGCAACGACTCGATCGCCACTGAACCGCGCGGAGTGCTAACCTGGCTACCCTCGACCCAACAATCAACATCGTCCATATCTCTCTCAAGTCGAGGCAAGCTTAAAACAGTCCTCAGGAACTGAGCATTATCTTCGCCGACAACATAGAATCCCGGGTTCTCGCGCGGGAAACCAGTCTTCGTCTTAGCATTGCTCATCATCTTTCTGATCATCTCCCAGCCCATCTTACGCGAGCCGGGACGCTTGTCTGCCTGTGTCCAATTCACACCGCCGTAAACATTGCCATCAATCCGCACGGGCTTCGACATGTCCATCGCTATCGAATTGCCGTTCTCCACGGTGAAGATCGAAGTATCCGCAGGACCTGGGCGAACTATCGAGTTATTACCTTCGCGCCACCCCCACATCAACTCACGCTCGATGATCCCCGCAGCAATGTCGACAGCAAGCATACGCTTGCCCTCATTGGCCCGTCCAGTCCAGCCGTACCATTCCTTGATGCGAAACACATCGCCACGCACGGTGGAAATCCAACCGACCCCAGGGATTAAGACATCTGAACCATCCGATTGGGCGTACCAGCCAACCGAGAACGGTTTCGACGACCCCCAGTCGAAAGCCCTATCGATCCGCCAATTATCTGGGATCGTAAATCTCGGCACGCTGTTGCGACCACTCCAGACATCGTCAAACATACCGCCCGCGACGATGTCCCAATCACCGCGCAGCCACGCCTTCGCCATCGCCGGATTCGAAGCCGATGCAATGATCGTCTGCTTGTAATCAGGATCAGCTTCAAGCAATATCTTATTCTCATCGATATGCCCATGGATAGCGCATCTAGGACGCTCCGTAATCCCATCAACATTCTTCGGCTCAAGCTGAACAATTGTTTTCCACCATTGGCCAGCCAACTGGAATCTATCCTTCACCCAGTTCGTACCAGAACCGTATGGATTAGATGTCGATCGAATGCGTCTCGGCAAACCCTTGGTCGACGAACGACAGCACGAAAACATCGATGTGTAGCAACGCTCGTCTGCCCAATTGGTGAGTTCTTCAAAGCCGATCCACGGATACTCGTGGCCGTGATAGTTCCAATAGTCTTCAGGCCTGGCCATATGCCTAAACAACAAAACCTCGCCGGTCGACCATGTCCAACACATGCGAGACCAATTGAACTTCGCACCCGGGAAGATCGTCTTAAACCATCGCAGTGACTTCGCGACAACATCGCCAAGCTGCGGATAGGTCTTTCTGAATAGGATACCGCGCCACGCTTCACCGTAACCACGCCCAACGAATTGAGCGAAGTCCATTATCAGCGTATCAGTTTTGCCCGGACCACGCGTGCCATGATACAGCAGCTCGAACAATTGACATTCAAGAACAGCAACTTGCGACCCCTCCTGTGGCCCCCAAGCGATATCGGCATCTCCTACTGATGACCCTCTATTTACAGCCTGGTTATAGTTGTCATCAAACTCAGCTTTCTCATCCACCGACGGGTCATAGATATTATCAGTTACCGTCGTGCTCATTCAGGCGCCACTCTGCCCTTGTTCAGCTCCTGCTGCTCCGCCACCCAATCCTTTACCGTCTTCGTCGCAGGAACCACAAGCACGCCGGTACCGGTAGCAACTTCATGCTTGTAAGTCTCCGACCAACCGGCACGAGCCTTCAGCCAGAAGATCGCTGCAGCCGTCGACCCCTGACCACCACCCAACGCCTTATTGTAGAGCGATTGAGCCACCTTTCCATTGGCGATAACAGAGCCCTCGCCCAACTCCTTCTTGTAATAATTGTGGAGCGTCTGCTTAGAGATCCCCTCGCCAGTCGCAGGGTTATAAATCACCTTAGCAATGTCTTCATGCTTCACACCATACCCAACTAACGCTTTCACTTGCTTGCGATCCTTCTCGGTCGGCTCATACTTAGGGCGACCGCGAGCAGCCTTCTTCTTTGCAACCTTCTTCTTCTTCGTCTTCTTCTTAGCAGCTGCCATGCAACCACCCCTTCCTCCGCACCATGACGGAATCAGTCTAATCTAGTAGCCTTGACATCTTCGAACGACAAGTCAGCGTCCGCATGGATCGCGCTCTCGCCGGTTCGGTTCTGCCATCTCTCGATCGCCACATCGACGTAGCCAGGATCCAACTCTATCGCATAACAAGTGCGACCCAAGATCTCGCACGCAATCAGCGTCGTACCGGAACCGCAAAACGGTTCGTACACCTCATCGATTTCGTGATTCCGTATCGCACGCCCCATGCATTCAAGTGGTTTCTGCGTACCATGATGCGTCTTGTCGCCGTCGTCCGTCACTGGGATTTCCCATACCGTCGATTGACGACGATCGCCCGACCAGCACGCCTTCGAATTCTTCCGCACGACATACCAGGCGCCATCGTGCTCTGAACTGTAATCGTCATTCTCAATGATCGCTTGCAGGCTTCGGATCAGATCATCTTTATCCTCCAACGGTAGATCATCAGGCTTCACCGCATAGATGCATGTCTCATGCTGCCAATGGTAATGGCCGCGCGAAAATGCGAATCGAGGCTTCTTCCAAATGATCTGAGATCTGATTTCAAATTGAGAATTGATTATCGATTGAGATACCTCAGAAGCAGATCTTGGAGTGTGCCATACATAAGCAACATCTCCAGGAAACAGCTTCCAGGCGGGAGTCCAATCGACGCGATCGTCATTCAAGACTCTACCCACTCGCTCGCTGCTCTTATTCAACTTCTCGTTGCGCCACGCCGGATCGTAGCTCACACCGTACGGCGGATCAGTCACCATGAGGCCAGGCGAAGCCCCGTCCAGCAGCTCCTGGACCACATCGGCCGAAGTCGAGTCGCCGCAGGCCAACCGATGGCGCCCGAGCAGCCAGATATCGCCGAGCCGCGATACCGGATTGTCCGGAACAGGCGGCGCGACATCGTCCTCGCCCGATAGATCACCCGTATCGAGAATATCGTTGATCTCACCCAACGAAAAACCAGTCAGCTCAAGATCGAATCCTTCCTCGAACAGATCCTCAAGCTCGACCCTCAGCAGATCGTCATCCCAGCCAGCATTCTCCGCCAGCTTGTTATCGGCGATGACATAGGCCTTGCGCTGAGCCGGCGACCACCCCTCCGCGATCATTACCGGGATCTCGTCGATCCCCAGCTTCTCGGCTGCGAGAACACGGCAATGGCCAGCGATGATCATGTTCTCTTCGTCGACTAGAATAGGTACCGTCCAGCCCCATTCTTTAATCGATGCCGCGACCTGGGCTACTTGCTCGCGCGAGTGCGTTCGCGCATTCCTCGCATACGGGATCAGCCGCTTAACCGAATACATACGCACCGTTTCGGCAGGCCACTTCGCGCGCTTCACAGAAGCTTTCTTCTTTGACAAATCCCGGACCTATCTAGGGCGCCTGCTCATTCGGTAGCGGTTTCTTCTTGGCCGCAGCCTGGCCACCGAACGCGCGAACAGCTCGCCAGAAATACCATGCTCGAAATCGACCCATGCCATCCTTCAATAGCATGTTGCGAAACATGTCGTCGACCATTGGCCGCCTAGCCATCGGGACAACGCCTTGTCGGATCAGCTGATACATAACATCATGAACAAGGCTACCCTGCATCGCTGTCTTCGAATCCCATGTCGGTCGGGACGGGCCATCCCAGCAATAGCCCTTCTTGATTGCCAGCATGCCATCGGATGCCAAGACAATGAAAAGACAATGATGCTCAAGCCCGGCAATCGTCGTTTGCACCGTGAAGTCATCGACCAATTGATACTTCCAACTTTGCAATCCACGGTAGGTAATCATTCGGCCTCCTCCACAGCCTCGCCGTTAGATGCTCGCCGGCGACGGTGCAAGATGGCAAGGTAAGCAAGCGTCGCCAATCTTCCTGTACCTCCCCCGCCGCCGATGAGCAATTTCTTCCAGCCCCCCAGTCTCTTCAAGCGGCCTTCCGATTCGTCAAGGCGAGATTCCAATGAAGACAATCTATCCGCCAGCCCTAAATCTATCGACGGAACTTCTGGCGCAACTTCTGGAGAAACTTCTGGCTCTGGCTCTGGCGGGATCTCTACCGGAAGGTTGCTCGGCGGTCCGTTTGGGGAATAACCGCCGAGCAATGCTGCTTTAGGCTCAAGATCTACTCTGTGCGATTTAGGCGACAGCTGCAAGGATAATTCAACCCAACCCGATGTCGAGCCATCGTCATCGCTTCTATATGTTGGCAGGCTATTCGGATACGCACGGTGAGAATACGACGAACCACCATCACGGTGACCGACACCAAACTTCACATCGGCGCCATGACATCCAGCCAAAAACAACAGAGCTATCAGTGATCTCATCGGTGGAACTCCTTCCGTCAATACCAGAAAGGATACCGGTGTTATTTTGAAATGTGAATGTTATAAGGGCAAGGTGACTTCAGAGCACAGCCGGTCGGCCTGACACTTGTTGTGCTAGGTCGACATTTTTATTCCGCGCCATGAACCTTGAATGTGAACATTTCAACAACGCATGAACCACAATCCAGATTTACAGCCTCCGGACCATCCTTGACGAATGCTCGATTCGAACTCAAAAGCAGTTGAGTCAATCTCAACACGTTGTCACTATGGGCGACCGCCGTAAAAGGTATGCCAACATCCAGGCTAGATAGAAATCTTCCGTATTCAATGCCCAGCAATAAGCAATGCCGCTGATCTACAGTCAAACCCTCCGAGTGTAAATTTACAACCATCGTGCCGCGTCTTTCCTTGTTTCAAAATTAGCGGGAAGGCGGAATCGAACCGCCCTAATGTGGAGCCGTTGTGAGTCTCCGACAATCGGACCACCGCCCGCTACCCAAATGATTTATCAATCCTCAGAGTCATTGTCAACCGGCGCTTCCGGCTCGACCGGATCAACCATTGCTTCCGGCTCAACAGGATCGACCGGATCAACTGGTACGATAAACACGGGCTCAGCCGGTGCAACCGGCTCCGGCTTGTCCACCAATCCAACAGCATCTAGCACATCGCAGAACTCGCGCAAGTCGTCAGTACGATCGCAGATATTCATTGCGCTCATATCAACACAGTCACCAGACCGCTTGATCCTGACACCCAACAAAGCGGCCTTCGCCTGAAGCACGTAAAACTTATCTGTATCCAATCCCATGATCATCCCTTCTTCCAGCTCTCGCTATCGTCGTCATCTTCTTCGTCTTGAACAATGCCATTATGGATCAACCGATGCGCACACATATACAGCACCCCAGCCATCTGGATTGTCGTGATGCGACCTGCAATCGGCTTCTTCACCCACGCGCCAACTACCTTACCGATATCTGACGCGAACTTATTTGTGTACACATGGGATGGCAGCCGTGGCGCTACGGTATGCAGCGCGCCGACCATCTCAGCACGCGTAATGCAATCGTCGCCCGGCTTCGCCGCCCACATATCTATTACGTCGCCGATGTCCAGCGCGAACTTATTAACCAGTTCGTCCCGCATTCGTCGCCTCACTATCACTGGACATGTGTAAAAGTACCTCCATTAGCAGCCGCCAACGATTGGAAGAAAGCGATACCCCCTGTCGACGATGAGATGAAAAAGGTGTGTATCGGCAAGCGCTTGTAGTTGGCAAAGGTGATGTTAGCCAGACTGATCGCCGCGCTATCCCCACCCAGGCAACCCGGCAAACCATCGCCAAGAATCAACACGCAAACCCTTCGCTTGCTGCACCTGTTAGCGACCTCAAGCGTACGCACGCCGGCAGAAGACAAGCATGTAGACCCAATCGCAACCATCGCTTGAACCCACGTTATTGCTGACGCCTTATAACTAAGGCTCGCCTTGCGAGGCTCCTCGCTCCAAACGTCGACATTCGACGCAAAGCTAACCAGGCTGAACTCTGAAAAACGCGAAAGCTGATTGACTGACTCTGTTGTTTCACGCTTCAAGACGTCGATAGACGCTTCTCCACCGCCAGCAGGACTAAGCATTGAACCGGACCGGTCGAGACACCAAAAGAAACCATCGCCTTCAAACTCCGAACCGTAAAACGTAATGGTCTCAGGCTCGTCCTCTTCGTCTTCGTCAACACCCCGACCGCCGGACGGCAGATCTAACGGCCGCTTGGCAACTCCGTCATCACCTTGAGCCGATATGCACACGCCAAAGATCGCCGAAACTAAAGCCAGTATGTAGAAAATCCTCATGGGATCTACTCTCTAGGCTGGTGGCGGCCGGCCATTGCGTAAAGAACTTACGGGCAAACGTAAAGGTCACATTGAAGTAAATCAACACTCGGATCAACCCCGCAGAATGGATATGGGGCTGTAGGTTGGCTTGAGCCGGGCACAAACAGCGCAGCTAAAGCATAGATAGCGTCTGAAATATCTATGCTCCCATCGTCGTTACAGTCACCAGCATCATCACATGGCAATGGCGGCGTTCCGGCAACAAACAGGCTCGACAGAATCGACACAACATCTGATATATCTAACGAGCCGTCTCCATTTGTATCTGATCTAACAAACGTTTCCGGAGGCACCTCAGCGACGGCAAAAAATATCTGCACACCGGCCGGAGTCCCCGTGTATCTGTTTCTATGAGTAATCAGAATCAAATCAACTGGATCCGTAACCAAGAACCAAGCCGAAGGCGAATCAGCGTTACCAGTAACAGCAAGCATTTGATCGTCTAAAACACCGTCGAAATCCAGCGAACCGATGATCGCCGAATCTGTAGCGCTCCATGTTGGTATATCATCTATGCCAAACAAATCGGTTCGACTATCGAAGGCCCCACGAAACCAGGCCCCCACCTCTGCAGAAGTGTATGGGACACCGTTCAAGCTAGCCTGGATAATTACATCCTCGGCCTCAACATCCGCTATCGCAAACCCAAGTTGATACATGCCTGGATCAGTGTCTTCCTCAAAATCTATACTGACAGCGCTCATGGCCGAGTCGGTTATGGTATCGCCTACGAACCCACCCTGCGAGATGGTCGTCAAACGCAACGAATCCTGCGACGACGCGTCACCAAACAAGTCCGAAAACCCGGGATCCCCTGGAACGTAGGGATCTGAATATATGAAAGTGGCCAAAGGGTCGAAGCCTAAACCGCTGCAATCCATATCGAAATCCGGAGCCCCATGCGCACCTAAAAACGTTCCGCCACCGACACCGAAGGCGATATCTAGGATCGCATACTGCTGCGCATTCGCTAAACTAGTAATGCCGATCGCAACCAACAAAACAAAGAACTTCATGGCGAGCACCTTCCTCAATCAATCTCCTCGACAGTAAAATCGTCGTCCTCGATCACCGTCTGAGTATCGTACTCGTCGTCCATAATAACAGTCGCCTTGGCTTCCGCCGCGTCTTTAGCCTCGACCTCTTTATCGATCTCGCGGCTAATCAAGTAGCGGCCCTCAACTCGGTACTTCGGCATCTAAGCTCTCTCCCTGCTCAGCGTTAGTCGCGAATGTCGGCGCGCCGACGTCATTGACCCCGCGCACTTTGAAAGTCGTGTTAGGGCACTTCTCTGTCAGGCATGCCAGTAAGTTCTCAGCGGACATCCACGGCCCGTAGTCGTCATCCCACTCGATCTCGAATGTTGCTTTCATCAATCCTCCTCCTTTGGCGCAGCCCTCTTGCAGTCACAACCCAACGGCGTGAACTCGTGATTGATCCAATGTCGATCGTGGTCTGCCCTCAGGTCGCCGCACCAGCATACCGTTGGATCGATATCCTGATTACAGCTTGGGCACTTCTCTTTCATTTCGGATCCTCTGGCGTGGGCACAGCCCACGCCAGCGTGGGATCCCATCCGTTGGCAGCCCGTATCTTCCTAGTCAGCTCGACAACCTTCATCCATAGATCGTGCTGTTTTTCGTGTGCTATGAGGTTGAGGCCTGCCAACAGCTCTGCGTCTTCAACGCTGCCCGCCCGAAGCTCAAGCTTCCAGCAGCGGTCTCGAACGTCGTCCTTTGGATGCTTCGGCGTACTTGCTTCCCAGTCCATCACTTACCCTCCGGCGGCTCGGAGTCGAGAGCCGCAATGCGTTTGGCTATCTCCAAGCACACTTGTTCAGATCGTTGGTCCCCCATACCAAGCCCGTCCATGTGTGAAGTGTGCTTGATCTCTTCTGCGTAAGCATTAACAACCCGTACACACTCGCTCACGGGCCCCCAGCCGCTCGCTCTTGCGTCCCAGGCGGCGGCAGCTTCCGCCTCGGTCAGGTAGTGCTCAGTGAAGCGCACACCGCAGCCAGTGCACTGCGGCAGGTACCGATACTTGAAGCCGGGATGGCCGATGCGCACAACCCCGGGGCTCTTGCACCAGGGGCACGGGATCAGCTCTTTCATAAGTAAAGACCCGTTCGCGCAGCTATTCGGCTCATAGCGTAGGTAGGATCAAGAACATCCAAACGCTTATGCATCTTCCCGAGGATCGCGCTTATGCTAAGGTTGAGCTTCTCAGCTATGAGCAACAGGCTTGCAAACTCGGCAGCATCAGCAATCGAGATCTCCTCCAGCTCATCTAAGAGCCGCGCGCTCTCACCAAACGGGATGATAGCTCCATTGACCGACCTGCAAGCCACGCGCAGCTTCTTGCTCGCTTTTACTTCAGCTCCTCGATCGTGATCAATCTTTTCCTTGGTCGCCCGTTCTTCATCTGCCTCCAGCTTTCGAGACGCATGCATCTTTGCCGTATCCTCGTTTCTTTGCTTCAGCCTTTCGGTCTCTGACTTCATCTTTTCAACGTTCATATCGGAATCCGTCATGCGCTATGCCTCCCAAAGCAGATCCACCAAAGGCCGACCATTAAGAACAACAGGTAGCCAATGAATACAATGCGGAACACCCATTCAACTATCCTGGTCAGCATCTTCGATCTCCTCGACAACGCACCTCGACAGCTTCCGGATAAGGATGGTCATCCAGCCTTCCAGATCTCTGAAGTCATCGTCCGATAGATCGCGCGGGCACATGAACACCGCGTACTGATCGTTCGATAGCGATACGCGCTCGAACAATCGCTTCGCTTCCAGCTCGTCGACCTGCGCTTGCAGATTCCTGCTTAGCTGCTCGGCGTCTATCGCTCGCGAACGCCAATCATCAAGACGTTTCGCCATCTGGCCATTCGGCTTCGTCATGCTCGATCCTCCAGCGCATCCTTGGCGATATTTGCAATTACGATCTCGTTGTCGTTATCCTTGGTGAGCTTCTCGGCGTAATCCTGGATGTCGCCCAACGCATCCTTTAGCCGCTGCACATTGGCCTCAAGTTCGCATATCTTGCGAACAAAGACGCGCGGGCCATCTAGCTTACGGGTCAGCAGCTGCACCTCGTCCTCTAGCGCCCTGACTTCGTCGCCGTGCTTGAGACCGTCAGCCTCCCATGCCCTGTTGCTGTCGTGGTACTTTCGCATCCAGTCGGCAGCCTCGGCCTCTAGACCATCGATGGTGTCGCGATCCTCCGGTCGCATTTCACCTATAATCTCAATTTCGCGCGGCTTCAGCGCAGCCCATAGTTCAACATCATGATCCGGCCAGCCGGTGCCGTCGGGCATCCTGGCCTTACTATGCGTCTCGATCGCCAACCGCAGCCGCTCGAAATCAAACCGCAGATGGGCACGCGCCTCTGCAATCAAAACGACCTCGGCGTTCATGGTCTTCAGACACTCGGCGGTCTTATTGTGGCTGAGAGCCTCTTCGACTTCTCTGGCCTTCAGCCGCGCAATCTCGGCCTGTAAGCAGGTAGTGCAGAGATTCAGATCAACTGCGAAGCCTTGGTGCTCTAAGCACGGCTTAACCATTGGACTTGCCTTTCAGCGCAGCCTTGGCTGTGATTACCGCAAGGGGCTCGGACGTGAGTCCGGTAATGTCTTGCAGCACATCCCGCAGCCGCTTCACATCGGCCTTGAGGTCGGCCTCAACCGTCCCTGCGAAGTGGTTCTCCCAGTCCCGTAGCCGCTGCACCTCGGCCTCTATGTAATCGAAGTAGTCCGTGACGGCCTTGCTGCATCCTCCAGGTCGCTTCACGGTGTCATCCCCCCCATCGACAAACCCTGGAAAGCCACCACCATCGCGCCACGACTGGGCGCGGTCCGCGCCGAGTATTCCATCTTGAAACTCTTCCGATCTACTCTTCAAATACTGCTCGAAGGTAGACGGTGTCCCGGGCGAGAAGGTGCCAATGAGTCTCGGATCGTCAGTGCTGACACCCTCCGTAGCATCGGGACCGTAATCTAACACTTTCGTCATATCCATCTGAACGCTGAAATCGGTGATGTGATGCCTTGCAATGTCCAGCGCTTGGAACATCCTGCTCATCTCGGCAACGCGTTCTTTGTGCCTTTCTATCAACTTATGATGCTCCTGGCGAACGCTAGAGATTTCGGCAACGTGTTCTTTGTACCTTTCTACCAACTCCTCGCGCTTCTTCGTCATGGGCTCAAGGAACACCTTCTCCATATCGAGCGCGATCTCCTGGCAAATGCGATCAACAATCACACAAACAACGCCGATGCGTTGCTCGCGCGTCGTCGTATTCGCATCGAGCTTGTCTACGATCTCGGTAGCTATGTCCAAGTTGTTCATAGCTTCGCCCATTCCGAAAAGTCCCAACCGAACCGCGTGCAGATCGAAGCCAGATGCGGCTTGCCGTAGTCGTCGTACTCGTTGAGATTATCTTCAGCCCACTGGGCATGCTCGCCACCGAGTAACCACAACCACGCATACATGTGCTCCAAGCTGCGCATAGCAGACAAGCCGCGCTCGTCGTTCGCCTTGCCCCATGCGAACGGCATGTAGTCTTCAATGCGCGCAACAACAGAATCGTGGTCCCTCGCCTCAGGGTTCCAATCCTCTGGCCTCACCTCGGGATTAAGAAACGGCTTAACCGCTTCACGCCCTAAGCACGACACCAAGTCGCCCGCGATCGTGCCGAACATGTCGCGGTCCTTCACAGTTTCAAGTTTGGTCAAGATCTCTACGTCGGTTCGCATCAGTCCCTCCTCGGGTAACCGAAGTCGCGTTGAGTCTTCCTCATGATGGCATCAACAAGCATATCGATCGCGTCTTTCTGCGCCTTGCAAGCATGGCTTGCAACAGCTGCAAGCTCCTTAAAACACTCTTCCGACGGCACAAAATCAGGATGCTCAACAACTTTGCGGATCCGACCAATTTGATTAACTAACGTTTGAGCTGTCAACAATGCTACAGTCAAGTCGGTATCTAAATTATTTGCCATTTCGCAGCATCCTAAAACACACAGCACCGCCGCCAATGAAACACAGCGCGACCAATGCATTGTCATGCTTCACCGCGCCAATCCTGACGCCGTACCAAATGAACACCGAGCAAGCGAGCGCCACGATCACATGCGCATCTTTCTCAATCACTCCAGATCAATACCGAAATGCTTCGCAACCAATTGCGTATGCGAGCGCGACCACATAAACCGGCCGAACTTTTTCTCAGGCTTCAGATGCGGAAACTTCTCCATCGCATATCGCAGATCACTCTCTCCTATGGATTTGCCAGGCAGCGCGCCAAGGTTCACGACTTCAATCATCGCCACAGTTCCCAATGGGTACATTCGAGCCACCTAACTTCTATCCGAACACTACATCATAACATACTGGTCGCAACTATGCAATCAAAAAATAAAGGGGCCCCGGTCTCGGCAACCAGGACCCCAACGAGGAGGAATGCTCTTTAAGCCTCCAAGAATACCGCGATGATCGTCTCGGTGTATACATCGTTTCGATGCTCCACTTCACCGACGCGCTCAGATAGCACTAGCGGCACCGATTGATATTGCCACGACTCCAAGGCGTAGCCGCGAGCCGCATTGACGCTGATCACTTCTTCCAGCCGCTCGCTGATCGTAGACGCGACCCGCATTAGAATGCCATCGCGACGAACCCAATTGACTTGGATCTCGGAAACTATCCTCTTTGGAATCATGCTCCTCCTCGTTCAAAAACGGTGGCCGGTCACCACAAGCAACCGGCCACCTACTAACTCCGCTAGATCGATCGGCGATTCGGGCTCGCCGGTTCGAAGATGATCCCTTCAGGGACCCTACCGGGATCACACTCCTGATCGCACATGGCCGCGAACTCCAGCACGGTGTATTCACGCGAGCAGACTTCCGGCTGCGCCAGGCTTTGATCTATGCACTTACACTTCACCGTGAACTTGAATTTAAACTCTTCGCCGCACGGTACCTCGATTACTTCATCAACATAGAACCGCCAAGGTAACGGCGGCGCAACACCGGCCTGATCAGAGGTAAACGGTTGTTGACCACCGGCCGACGCCGACACCGAAGCATCGAACGCGAAGCTATCGCAGTTAGCCATCGGGTCGCTGCTACAGTTTTTCCACTCTGCAGAAATCCGAATGTGCGCATTACAAGCACAGCCATCGCTTGAAAGCTCGATCATGGTCATGCTGTTTGTGAATTTCAGGCAATCGCCAGGCTCGATAGCAGGATATGAACTCGTCGGCTTCTCGTGATCTGGAAGCGTGATCTCCCGATTCCATGAACACTGATCAGCAATCACCAATGTATTCAACAGGATTAACGCAATTAACAATCGCATCTAATCGCCTCCTAACAATGAGTGAATTGACTTCCTAGAAACTTGAACATTCCTAGCGCTCCATCTAACATCGTTACTTATCAACTCCTTCCTAAGAGCCTTGTATTCATCTTCCAGATACGCGAACTCCGGAATATCAACGATCGGCCCGTCCGGTCTGTCAGGGAACACTTCACCTAGGCGGATCATGCAAAGCAACTCAAGCGAAAATAGATAGGCAAAACGCGATAGCTTATCTTCTAGATCTGGCGTAGCACCGGTGAAGCGAATCGATGTGACCGAGCGTTCATCGACAAAGAACAACCGGTCGCCTTCGCGCAACTTGCGTCCGTCCCAAATGCTAATATCAGATGGCTCGATCGGAACAATCAGAGCGTTATCTATCCAGTCTTTCATATGCAGGCGCACGGTCAACATGGATGGCTCACCATAGATGCGCTCAAACGGTTCCGGCGTTAGCAACACCGGCGCATCGCCTAAGCCCTCGACAATCGGTGGGCCGACGATAGGCTCGGGATCTGCCGGTGGGATCGCTATCTCGATTGGACCGGCGATCAGGATGGGTTTGCTCTGGGGCGCTATATATCGATCCCGTATCGTTGCATTGACATCGAGCGTCATCTTCACAAAGTAGACAACCGATACCAAAATGATCGCAATCATTGCCGTCTTGATCAGCCTAGCGTCCATCACTTCACCCTTTCAACTCGCACGCGAGCTAGCTTCCTTTGAGCATCAACGTCAGTCGCGATAACTTCGTAATTCAACCCATCGATAACAAATTTATGCCCCATGCTTGGCGGCCCATCAGAATAGAATGAATTGATCTTCACTCCGCGATCGACGCACCACACAGCGACCATCCATGGGTTCTCCAAATCGGAATCTTTATCCGGTTTGACTGCAGGCGCATTCAAATTCTCAACAGCATCAGCGACACGGTGAACCGCGCCCGTTAGATCGCCAAGCATAGATATCAACTGATCGAGCTTAGACATTTCGTCCCCCTATTGAAAAAATCCGCGCGCCCTTGCACTCGATCCATGGTCGGCACGATTAACGAAATCATCGGGTACTTGGTGAGCATGCAACCACCCTCCCCTAACTCGTCAACCAAAGCGCTGGCCCGGGCAACGCGGACTAAAAGCAATGTAGTCGCACAAGTGCGATCGGTCAAGTCGGTTCTTCAAGGCATGGATAGATTCGGACCGTCGCACCCACCGGATGCCCATCCGCAAACCGCTTGCAGGTCAAATGATCCACGATCTGCTGATCGCCTGGATAAACCAGCGCCTTCGCACCGCGCGGCCAGTCCGCGAGCACATCCTCCAGACCCTTGGTCAAGTTTGTCAGATCCGGCTTCGCCAGCGGAAACGCCGGCGCTGACGCCTTCAGCACGCCGGCATTCCTGCCCGTGCCGAAATGGGACTTCGGGCGCGGCAGCCAGTAGGTGACTTCCAGGACCAGCGGAACGTCCGCGCTGAAGACCGGTGTGGGGCCGCCAGCGGCCTCGCGGGCTGCAGCGTGCCGTACGGACCGCAGCCAAGGATCGGAGCGCTTACGCGCCCTGTGAGAGCTTCGCGATCGGTTCCAGGCAGGTTTGCCCATAGGTACAACCCCCACCACTTCGAAAACAAACGTTTTAACTAGGTCCATAAACCCTTTCTGCACACATCGTTGCGTCACTAATTCACGTATATGAAATCTTCTAATCGAAGCATCGGGCCTTGACGCAGATCGCGTGCACGCGCTCGACGCACTCCAGACAGAGGCTTGAGTAATGCCGGACGCAGCAGGATTGAATACCGGTCAGCCGGCGCTTGCCGTCGGCGATGGTTTTCTCGCAGCCGTCGCACTTGATCTCGCCGGTATGGGCGATGGCCAGATTGGTGCCGGCGATGACGGTCGTGTCTTTTTTCATCAGCTCCTCCCTGTAAGTCCAGCGCAGATACCGCACTTGCCGCTGTAGAGCGTTTTCGTTTCGCGACCGCATTGCGGGCAACGGGCCCACGGCGACACCGGCGGCTGGTCATCGCCCGAGCATCGCCCGGCCATCGCCGGAGCATCGCCCTGGGCATCGACATGGG
>SDBV01004149.1_pt1 | contig 20998 bp, 20 predicted proteins | sample 2277081 | NCBI WGS metagenome assembly SDBV01 (sample SAMN10402039, study PRJNA504765) | marine sediment metagenome | isolation source: marine sediment core GS10_PC15, 223 cmbsf | place: Arctic Ocean: Southern Knipovich Ridge | collected 2010 | reverse complement strand
GATCGCAATCGTCACAGAACGGATGCCCGCCTGAGTTCGGAGTCCGATAGATGTCTTTCTCCCCGATACCGAACGGTTTGAGATCCTTCCGGACAGTGACCGCGACCAATCTCTCAAATGCGTTTCCCTTGCCTTTGCTTCCGCCCGGTCTCATGCGTTGCTATTCCCCCATCGAACATTCGCCGCTTTCCGCGCCCGCTCTCGACAGAACTCCGGTCCGTGCCGAAGTGCTGTCACAAGACCGCCACGCCTGTACCATGCCAGCCTGATCAAGAACGGAATCTTCGCCGTCGTTCGAGCACCTCTAGCTCTGGTTTGTGCTAACAATTCTGCTTTGTTCGTCGTAGACATAGTAAGGTCGTTTGTCCTCTCCAATCTCTAACCGCTGAACAAAGTCTTCAAGGTTCGAGATCCGTGAACCCGCGATGAAAAGATGAAACTCTTCTCCTAATTCAAAAAGCGCCGCGTGACGCGCGATGTGAAGCAATTCGTAAATATCTTTCGGAACCTTCCTCGACCGCTTGATCCGGACCTCGACGAAAGGAATCTTCCGATCCTCACACGAAGCGAGAACCATCCGCCCGAATCCAATGTCACACCCAAGCGACAGAACAATGAACTCGCCGTGTTCGACTGCGCTCTTCGTAAGAAGTTCCGCGACCGCGTCCGTATCGTGCTCCGTCGCTTCCTGAGTCTGATAGGATCTCTCCGCGTTCCACCCGCGATGTCGAGCGCCGACAATTACAATTCTTTGCATACTGTTGAGACCTTACCTTCCTTGATGATCTTGATCTGTCGAGCGTCGCTGAGAGCCTCTAGGATCGTTCTGTTATGTGTCGTGACCCACAGCGCCCCGACCCTGCTTTCAATCTCCTGTAGCCCCTGAGAGAACAACCGAGCGCGTCTCTCGTCGAGTCCGTCGCCGGGTTCATCCGCGATCAAGATGTTTGCGGGAGTAATCACGTCTCGAAGCGCAAAGCCAACGATCAGCGAAACGACTGACGCCTCTCCGCGTGACTGAGCGAGAAGACCCGCGCCGCCGTGTAGATTTGTGACTTGAACGTCGAGGTCCTGACGCTCGTCGATCACGAACTCGACCTGGATCGCGCCGTCCGCGAACAGTTCCGAATAGGTGAGCGCCGCCGCCGATAGCCGAGGACAAAGGTTCGCAGTTAAGTATGCTGGAATGCCACTCTTCGAGAGCGCCCGAACACAATACTGAAAGACGACCCGCGACTTCGACGTCTTGTCGTGTATCGCCTTCCACTCCGCGACGTTCATCTTTGCTGTTGCCCGTTTCTTCCTGAGATCCTGTAGTCGCTTCTGTTGTTCCTGTCCCCGCAAGAGAAGCTGATCGTTCGTTGCGATGCCCCGATCATAGCTCCGCGCCGCGTCCTGAAGGTCGTCGAGTTCTTCTCCCGCTTCCTCCGCTTTTTTGCGATACTTCTCTATCGCTTCTTCAAGTTTCCGGAAAGCTAAGGAGAGACTTACCGACTTTCGCTTCGCGCTTGCTAACTCTCGGGTCATCTCACTGACTCGAGTCACGCGATATACTGCCGGAACGTCTTGACCACACTTCGAGCAAGTCGCTTTCAGACTCTCCGCCAAACGCAACACCTTCTCCGCTGCCGCCGCCGTCGCTACTGCTGAAGCGTGAGCGTTCATCGCTGTGTCGCGCTTCGGCTGCAACTTCTCCGCCGCTTCATCCGCATCCGCGTACTTCTGGGAGACGATACCCTTCTTCGAAGTGTTCCCCCGGAGCTTCTTCTTCAACGAAGCGAGTTCCGCCTTGACCACATTGACATTGATCTTACCGTCTGACGCCAACTCGATAAGGTCGTCGAACTCTTCAACGCGTTGCGCCGCGTGATCCCGGTTTAGATGCGCTGTCGATTCCCGCGCTTCCGCTTTGGATAGATCCGCCTTGACAAGCTTCCGCGCCGTTTCGTACTTCTCCAATTGGAGGACCTGGAAGATCAGTGCTTTCCGTTCGCCGTCCGTTCCATCTACAAGCGTGTTCCCTTCACTCTGATCGAGATAGATGACAGAGGTCAGGAGATCCCAAGTCAACCCCGTGAGCGTCTCAATATCACGCTGAGCGCCCGCCCCTGTTGTGACATCGTCGCCGACTGTGACTTCAAGCTTCACTGGGTTCCGCTGTCGTAAGATCCGCATCTCGCGACCGTCCGGAAGGATCAGTTCGAGCGAGACAAACGCCTTCGCTTTCGGGACTGTGTCGCGGACCCACGCGTCCGCCTTCTGTCCCTTCCGCGTCCGACCGAACAAAGCAATCGCAAGAAGCTGAAGGAAATTCGTCTTTCCGGAACCATTCGATTCATCCCAATCGAGATTCTCCCCGGAGACGACCGTGATTCCTTTCTGTGAGAAGTCCGCTGTCACAGACTCGAACGAGAGAACGTTTTCTGCGACCGCGCTTTGAAACTCAATCCCGCGAACGTTCCGGGATGATCCGCCCGCCGCTTCGATCTTCGCGTTCAGATACCTGACAACCTTCTCTTGCAGAAAATTCGGAGGAGCCGTATCCTTCACGTACTGAACTACCGCCTCATCATGTCCCGACTCCGGATCGATCAGCGCCGCCGCGCCTTCCGCTATAACTTCCGGAAGGATATGAAGGACCGCGCCGGGATACTTATGCTCCAATCGTGCCCGCGCTGTCGCGAGTTCAGTTGACGAATTCTTTCCGGAGACTGGAACTCGGCAACGAAAGTCGATCCCAGTCCAACTACTACGCTTCTTTGGAAAATCGGGAAGATCCGGATCGACCCATCCGGGTAGTTTGGAGTTGATCCGCGTCAACTTCCCGCGCCGGTCCATGAGGAGATAACCTTTCCGCTGATTGACCTCCCCCCAGTCGTGACAGATCGGAGAGCCGACATAATGAATCTCGCCAAGCTTTCCTTTCAGGATTTGCGGTTTATGAATGTGACCGCCGATGCAAGCATGAAAAATTCCGGGAGAAAGGTCGTCAACCTTCGAGTCGTCTGGTCCGTCCGCGGTCTGAGTTCCTACTCGAAGCGATGCGCCTTGTACCGTTTGATGAAAGCAAAGGACAGCGCGATTCTTTAGACCTTGCGCTTCCTCCGATGCTCCGAAGACAGCGCGACGAAAGTCCTCATCCTTCCGGAAGAATGGGATCATGTAAAACGTGATGCCGCTCAGGTTGAAAGACCCTGAAGACGAGTAGACAGTCGAGCCGAACCGTTCGAGCGCCGGAAACCAATCCGCCGCACCATCATTCAGTGCGATCCGATCATGGTTCCCTTGGAGAAAGATTGAATCGATCCCCGCGTTAGAGAAGTTCGTGATCATCTCGATAGTCCAGTTGATCACCCGAACATCTATCGGCGGAGACATCGCGTGTTTAACGTCGCCGAGATTGATTAGATGGTTGAAAGGATACTTCTTCCGGATTGTGAAAATCTCTTTGACGACCTGATCCATCCGTGGAAGATTTGAGTTCGATAGCTGCCAGTCTGACGTGAAGAGAATCATTCTCTTAACCTTTCGATCTTTCCCCTTCAGCGCGTCGCTGTCCTCCCCACCTCCCCCGAGAGAAGAAGAACAAGCCGACGCGCCAAAGAGCTTTTAAGAACGCTTTGCGCCGCTAATGTAAGACACCGCTTCAAAGAGTTGCGCCGTTATGACCGCCGCCGCCGCTGGATCTTCAGGAGGAACTGGAGACCCGAGCGTTTGAATCGCTCTGTTATAGCTGACCGACGACGGATTCCCGAGGAGAACTTTCCGGAGATAACTAAGACAAGCGAGACGAGTCCCTCGAAGCTCTTCCGTTGTTGCTTCCCGGATCAGATCCGCGACTGCGGAAACGTTGCCCGTATTGACGTAGCGACAAACGCCGATAACGTCAACACCGTTTGAGGACACATCGGAACCAAGTGCCGCCGCCTTCTCGCTCTTGCCCGCAAAGAACAACTCGCAAGCATTGATAACTGCTCTTGGACGAACAACGCTGTAGGTGTTCAACTCATGCGCGAGTTGCTCTATCTTTCCGGAGAACTTGGCAACTCGCGCCGCCCGCTTGATCAAGGTCATGACGCCGGGAGAAGATAGCTCTCGCATCTGAACGCCGTAGCATCTGTCGCGGAGTGTCTTCTTCAGCTTCGATGGTTCGGTAGTACAGAAGATCCAAACGCCGGGTCCTTGTTCGGAAGGCATCAAGAGCGAGTCTTGTGCTTGCTTCGAGAGCGCGTGAGCTTCGTCGAGAATGAAGACCCGAGCCTGAGACGGAGCGGAGGGCATCAGCGAAGACTGACGTATTAGCTCTCTCGCTCCGTCTACGCCGGTAAGGTCTGAAGCATTCCGTTCAAGAATGTTCAAGATAACTCGTTCGTCCCAAGCTTTTTCCGGAAGTTCTGCTTTCCCGAAATGGTACTGCAAAGCTAAAAGACGAGCAAGTGATGTCTTGCCCGTTCCCGCGTCTCCAGAAAGGACCCACCCGAACGGAGCGCCAGTCCGAAACTGTGCAAGGATCGGAGCCGCGTCGAGTCCAATGAAGTGTTTCAGTTGACGCGGTCTTAGAACGTTCTGGAGACGCCCTGTCATTGAGTCCGCGCCGATACCATGGAAGCAAGCGACGGAGCCGCCGACGCAAGCCGCGAAACGAGAGGCATCATTTGACGTCCCATCTGTTCACGCTCGCGCTCTCCACGACCTTCGAAGTGTGCCGCGATTTTCTTGTCGGCTTCTTCAAGCGAACCATCGTTGAAGATCACCTCATCAATGACTTCCCTCAGGAACTCGCGCGGGTCATGGTCGAGCTTCATGGACCGCCGCCCGGTCCGATGCTCTTCTCTTGAGACAGCCGTCTTTCTCAGAGCCGCTTTCTTCGTCGCCTTCTTCGTCGCTTTTCTCATTGCCATAGTCTTAGATCCTGTCCGCCTTGACAAAGTCAGCGCGTCCGTCATTGAAGATCTTGTATCCGATCTCACGTCCCTCAACGCCGCCCGCTTTGTTTTTGTGGTTCCGCATGAGTCCTTTGATCCCGATGATATCAGAACCGAGTCGCATCTTTCCGGAATCCTTGCCCTTCCTCCGCATGCGAACCCGAACATGAGCATAGAAGGGAAGAGCGTTGCCCCCGTTCGAGTACCACGGATCGCCGAACGCGATCCCCGGTTTCTGTCTCAGTTGATTGATAAAGATCGCCACGCCGCCGCACGATGCAACGACGCCGATCCAGCGTGGCATGAGCCGACTCATGAGCTTCGGAAGCGCCTGATCGTTCCTCATGTTCTGATCGTCGATCTCGTCTTGCGCCGCTCCCTCTGGCATGATCGACGCGACTGAGTCGAGGATGAGGAAAGGATTCCGATCCGCCGCCCTGACCGCCTTCATCCAATGCTCTGCCTCTTTGAGTAGCTCTTCGCCCGTGATCAGATGCGGTTCCTTCTCCGTCCCTACTGTTCCAAGGTACGGTTGCAGTAGAGTAAACTCTTCGTCGTCCGGTCCGCATTTCAGACCGCGCGTCGTGCTCCACCGCTCATCGAACGATTGTTCGAAGTCGAGTAAGCCGATGATAAAGCCGTTCTCTTGAGCGACCGCCGCGATGTCCGTCGCGATTACACTCTTTCCGGAAGAAGGTTGACCAGACAATTCAATTATTGAGGGAACCCTGATCCCTGTTTTATGGTCCCCGAAGACCGCGTTCAAGCCGACGTTCCCTGTGTCGAGTCGCCGGTTCTGGAGCATCCGATACGGTCTGTGCTTCAGCGCTGAACGAATCTTCTCCGAGGTCGGAAGAGCTTTCTTTCGGGGAGTTGCTGTTTTCTTTGCCGTTGCCATAGTGTCACCTTCCGGAAGCTGAAGAAGGGTCCGCGCGAATGGACCCTTCCCCGCATACAACTACTTGCGCCGTACCGTCTTCCTCGGAGCCGCCGTCTTCTTTGCTGCGGTCTTCTTTGCTGCGGTCTTCTTTGCTGCGGTCTTCTTTGGAGCCGCCTTCTTTGGCGGTTCCGGTTCGGCTTCCCCTGCGCCATCTTCGAAGTTAAAGTCAGCGAGATCGTCGCCGCCTTCGGCTTCCGCTTCGACTTCCGCTTCGCCTTCCACTTCCGGTTCAGCTTCAGCTTCCTCGAAGTCAAAGTCGTCGCCTTCTTTGGCTTCGGCTTCCGGTTCGGCTTCCGCGTCCCCACCTTCAAAGTCGAACTCGTCTCCGTCAGCTTCTTCTTCTACCTCGGGTTCGGTTTCCGCGTCGCCTTCCTCGAAGTCAAACTCTTCCTGTCCGCCGTCCGCTTCGGCATCCGGTTCCGCTTCGGCATCCGGGGCTGCTTCCGCTTCAAAGTCGAAGTCAGCTTCCGCTTCTTCTTCTACCTCGGGTTCCGGCTTCGGCTTCGTGCGACGACGAGTCGCTTTCGGAGCTTCTTCCTCCGCCGCCTTCGTCTCACGACGCGGAAGTTCCTTCCCTTCGAACATCGCTTTCTGAATCGCCGGATCGTATTCCGGAATGATCTCCTCGAAGCGTTTGAGTTTCCGGAGAATTTCCTTCGGGACAGTCGTCCGACCTTCGTCCGGTTCCGGAGCGCCGTAACTGGTATCTTTCATACCAGTCCCCACACGATTGATCGTCAGGTTTCGCCCCTTGATCGGGTGATCGTAGAACACCCGAGTCGAGGACAGCCGGTTCTGCATTTTCGTAGAGAGGGACTTCGCTCCGCCTGTACTCACGTACCAAAGGAACGGACCATCCCAGTCGCCGCCGTTCACGGTTGCGACTTGCATGATCATCTGACGCTTCGCCCGCATCGCTTCGGCTTTATCGCGCAAAGTCTTCTTCTGACTCTTTGCCAACTGCGGAATGACGCGGTCGCACAGCCAACAGGGACCATCCCCGTCCGTGTCCTTTCCGCAGTTGACGAGCCGCTTGTCAGGACCAACGTCGCCGTGTTGCATGATAATGATGTAGGGAGCGTTGTCGAGACCGTTTCTGTTTGGCAAAACGCGGAAAGTATTTTCGCCTTCTTTCAGCTTAAACTTCCCGCCCGCCATGATCTTCTTTACTTCTTTTCGTGCGTCTTCGCGCCATCCCATAAGATGACCACCTTTCTAAAGATTACCCTTCGGGTACTTCTTCCGGAGACTTTTTTCTACATCTTCGGTTGAGATCTTTGCCGCCATCTCTTTGATCAGAGTTCGACCTATGTTTTTCAGATCTCCCTCGACTAGACCGCTGACAACCTCAAGAGCAAAGCCCCTTTGCCGGAAGCTTTCGAGGAGAGACTTCGTGTACTCTTCTTCAACCTCCGCGCCGATAAGCCGCGTCTTTGCCTTCGTAACTCTTTTCTGAGTCGCAACCATTGACTTTACGGTATCGACAGTCGCCTTCTCTCCGTTGCGTTCGAGATGCCGCTTTGCTGCAAGGTACGCATCCGCCTCAATCATTTCGAGGTACGCTTTCGCGTTCAGCCGTTCCTCTTGTTTCTGCGCCCGAAGCCTTGACGCCGTTTCGTGTAACGTCGCTTGAGTCGTTCCCGCTAGAACAATCGTGTCCGCGTCAAACGCCAGTCCTTTCAAGAGTTCGTCAACGTCTACCACTTTGGCAATGTGTTTTGATAGTTCCATGCTGTCCCTTTAGGAATACGCGATCACGCCGCGAGTTCGAATTCCTCTGACATCTCTGCATCTACTTTCGTGTTCTTTTGCTTCCAGTCATCAAGAAGAGTCGGGAGCGGACCGCCCGTGTAATCCACCTGTACGCCATAGCGGAAGCCGACTGACGCTTCAGCAAGTAGTGGCACCTTCAGGGAGCGCCCCCAAACTTTCCGGATGTATTGCGGAACCGCTTTCTCTAGCAGAAACTTCGATTGTTTCTGAGCTTCCGGAAGGTCTCTGACCTTCGTTCTCCAAACAATCGAGTCGTGTACTTCCATGATCGGACGAGAGAGCGCCGGAAAGAGATCCGGTCGGACATTCATCAGGGCCATTGCACAAAGTAGAAACGTATGAGCCGCGCCCTGGATTGGAGTATTGATCGCCTGATTTGCCGGGTTCGTATCACGGTCATCTTCTCCGCCGATCATGCGCCGGAAGCCGAAGATGTTTTCAACGTAACCATACTTCTCTGCGAACGCCCGCTGATACTTGATGAATCGCGCGACGCCCTTATACTTCCGGAAGTATCTCTCGTGGAATTCTGCGACTCGTTTTTTCGTGGTCTTGACCCCTTGCGCCGCGAGATAGAAATATAAACCTTCCGGAGACAAACCGAACACTATTCCGAAGTGACAACCTTTAACAAACACTCTCGTCGGTTTATCTGCTTTGATAAACTCTAGTGACCACGCCGGGTTCAAAAGATTCCCGACAAGACAGTGAATATCGGAGCGCGGGTCAGAAGGATCGTCGGAAGCATGCGCTTCCTGGAACTGACGCGAGAGAAGAGGATCGCCGGAACACTCCGCCAGCATCCGGATCTCGATCTGACCATAGTCATTGGAGATGAAAGCGTCGAGGTCAAGGATCTCTTCCGGTAGTGAGTAGGGAAGTCCCTTTTGTTCACGGTCGAGCGCCTCTAGGAGCCTCTGAGAGAGTCGAGGGTTCTCCGTAAGCAATCGCCAGTTGCGATCACTCACGAGCAAATTTTGAAGAAAAGGTGAGCCGTGTAAGTTCTGGAAGTTGACCTTCCCATCAAAGCCGTCCCGAGAACCACCTGATCGAAGCCGCCCGGTAGCCGCGCCGGTCAAGAACCATTTCGTTCTAAGCTCTCCCTGATTCATCTCTGCCGACTTCAGATAGTTCGACAGATAGGTTGACTCCATTTTCGAGAAGCGCCTGTACTTGATTACTTTTTCCGGAAAGTCATTATGGTACTTCAGCGCTAGAAGTTCGAGGATCTCTTTCTTCGTTGATCTTTCCGGATTCTTTTTCTTGTTATGACCGACACGATACTTCCCTTGTCCGCGCCCCCTCGTGTCCGGTTCTATCGGTTCAAACCCAAGCTTGTCGTAAAGAACTGCCGCAATCTCCTCTGGAGTGTTCGGGTTCAGATCTGGATTGTCTGCTATGATCCGGATCTCATTCGCCAGACTTTCGACCTTATGAGGGATGATCCGCGCCGCGAGCTTGAAGTGAGTCATATCGAGGACGGGTCCTCGATCTTCCATCCGGTCGAGCGTCCATCCCGCCCGCGTGTAAGTTCTCAGAAGCGAGAAGTTCACTTTCTTCGCCGCGATAATGTCGAGTTCCATCCGCTTTGTTACCGCCGCGTCCGCGCCGTTGTAGAGCGTCATGATCGGGATCGGGATGTCCGCATAGTTTCCGGAATCTTTGATGTAAGGTTTGATCAGGTCGTAGTACCCTGCATACTCCGGATATCCCCGCTGAGTGACCGCCGCAAGACCATGTCTCTTCTGAAAAGACTGATTCAAGAATGAAGCATAGATCGTGTCGTATAGGTAGCCGTGAACCGTGATCCCGAGTAGCGCGAGAATCTCGTCAACATCAAAGCTCCCGTACTGGAAAACCTTCTCGATCCTCTTGTCTTCGAGTAGGTCTTTCAGCGCCGCGAGAATCTCTCGACGTTCGCCGGGAGTCAGGAGCGGAAGATCCTTATGATTCAGAAAGATCGTCCGCGCTTGATTCTTCGCCCATGAGAAACCGATACAAATGATCTTCTTCTCTCGGTCACGCCCGAAGAACCCCGTCTCAATATCAACCGAGACTCTCTGTCCTGTCTTCGCCGCGCGTCGCACATCGCTGACAACCTTCCGGACGCTCTTCGGTTTATAGATCGCCTTCAAGTCCTGAGCTTTGAGCCATCCGAACCGACCTGAATACTTAAGATGTTCCGCGACCGCCAACACTCGCTTCTGAAACATTTCGAGCTTCCACTCTGCATACTTGCCACGCGTGAAATATGAAGGCGAGTCCAGACAGTAAACCATCGCTTCATACTTCTCACTCCAGAAGATCGACGCCCCGCCCTTGTACTCTTTCCCGAAGAGAGTCATCGCGGTCTTTTTCCCGAGCGCAACAATGATCTCGACCATCCCTTTGTTGAGACCGAACGCGGTATCTGTATGCTGTCTACAGTGTGCGATCTCTTCGCCGGTCGGTTCCCGGTCGAGAACAACTAATCCCCCTTGCGCCTTCTTCACGGGACGACAACGGACAATGTTCTGAACATCGAAGTCGCCACGTGAAAGACCGACCGCTTCCATCTCTTCCCAAAGCATTTTGCCTTCCGCGCCGGTCAGTTCCAGTCCGTTCACAATGTCTTGTTTCCCCGCCGACAAGCCGAAGAGCATCGCCCGCCGCCGATGTATCCCTTTGTGACCGAGAACTTTCTGACGCCCCTCTGTGTCCAGTGGGCAATTATGACAACCGTAACCAAACTTTCCGGAACGTTTCTTCGGTTTCCCTTTCCCATCCGAGAGCATCGGACGTTCCGGGTCTAGGAGGTTCAGCCACAGTGCAGGAGTCGCTGCCTTCATAACTTCACTCGTTCCCCGCTGCAAAGAATGTTTAGGAAAGGTCCGCCGTTGAAGTCGAGATTCTCGCGATCCATTGGATGATCATAGTACAGCTTTCCACACTTGTCACAGACACAGTCTCCACCCGCACGAATAAACTCGACCTCTGAATCTGACTCACCCGCGAGTCTCTTGAAGGGATTCACTAGAGAACCTTCCGCGAGACGAGAAGCTGAGCATTGAAGTGCTCACACTTGATAAGAAACGGAGAAGTCTTGTCGCCGTAGAGGATCTCAACAGCCGCGTCAGCGGGACAGAGACTCAAGAACGGCAGTAAGGGCGGTATCAGGATCGTCAGTCGATCCCCTGGACACGTAGCGTCTAACGACTCCCGGAACGTTCCCGAAGGCGTAGAGACCTTGAAGAGCGCCTTCCCGAGCTTACTCTCTGTATCGATATCGACCGTGATGTCTTCCGCCTCGGACTTGTTCGCGAACTGAGACATCTCGCGAAGTAGCGACAAGATGGAGCTGACAGGGTAGAGCGTGATCCCTTGCTTGAACTTTGAAGCAAGAGTGAACAATTTCTCGAAGTGTTTTTCCGGAAACTTTTTCAGAGTGTCACGGTCATAGGTTCTGTACAGCGATCCGCCCGCGAAGGTGACCCGCGCCGCTTCCGTGTTTCGCCAAAGCGTCGAGTCTGGCGTCGCCGCTTTGATCAGGTCAAGAGGGATGGGTCCTCTCCAGTCTCCGGAAACTGTCGCTTTGAACATCGTGAGTTGATTGGAAGCGAGAATCGAGTCTCCTGTGAACCATACACAATCGAGAGACGGATCGATCCCTTCCCCGCCCGCGTAGCTGAGCGCGAGTCGAATGAAGTCGTAGTCGAATCCGCCAAGCTCTAGTTTAGTTGCCGCCGTCTTCTTCGGCCACGGTTCGAAGCCTTCCACCGCTTCCTGAAGCGGGAACTTTCCGGAACGTCTTCCCGCACGAACGATCAACGTATCGTCAACTTCGGAGATCGTCAGATCCCCTGTTGTCTTTTTCAGTCCTTTGACCCACTGAAGGAAGAGCGCCCGGTTGACATGCGCCCTGATCGCTTCGCCGACTTGTCCGTCGATCCATGCCAGCGCGTGAAGCGACGACGACGCCCGGAAGAAGATCCGTTCGAGCGTTGCGCTCGTGGTTATTCGTAGCAAGTGCGAAGCTGGAAGCGCGTTCACTTTCGGAACCTTCTCAAGAACCGCGACCGCCTCTAGTAATTTGTCTATCGGAACCTTCATGTCAATTTTACCCTAAGCTTTCCACCGCTCTCCTCGAAGACCCACTCAACGCCGTTTTTGAATTGCTTCCGGAACGTTCGAAGATAGTACGCATGATCCCCGCCCATCTCTTCGAGATACTGATCGAACTCGACCCGAGACATTCCATCGGCTTCGCGCATCTTCACAAAGAGCGGACGAGCAATGCTCCCCCGCGTGAAAGGATTACTCTTCGATGTCTTTTTGAATCTCGCTTCCCGCTTCTGAACTTCCGTTATGCAACGAAGACTCTCCGCTCTGATCTTTGCGGTCATCTGAATTAGTCGCACGATATGTCCCTCCGCAAACAGCCGACACGGTAGCCGGTCCTGACAATAGGTTGAACACTCCGCCGCCTCTCGATTATAGAGTTCGCTCCCGAAGCACGACGCCCGTGTCGGATACGTTGACAACCGCTTCAAACATTTGTAACACGTCATACACTCCGGAAAGAAAAGAAAAGCGCCGACATCGCTCGTCGAGAAACGAGTTCCGCAGTCGATACAAATCAGGATTAATGTTTTGCCCGGTTTCATTTCAGAAGATAGAGGAAGTCGTCAACCGTGACCGATGTCCGCGCCGACAACCATTTAACCTCATCCTGGAAATGTGAGAATACGCGAGACGATACTCTTTCCGGAAGCTGACCGCCAAACACGTAGAGGTCGAGCGTCTCCTGAAGTTCGTCTGAAGCGAGAGCATAGAAACGTTGAACCCTGTCTTCCGCCCCTGGATTCATTTCAGAGAGCACGGGGAGGAAAATGTATTCTTCCGGATCGTCATAGCTCACGACGACCGCCTTCCGCTTCTGGTATCCCATCCCCTTCAGAACATCTTGAAAGCGACGCGAGACCGCGTATGTCAGGAGCTTCGGGAACGGTTGACGCTTGCCGCGCCTGTCCTCGAACTTCCGCTTTGCATAGATGAAGTGCTCCGCTCCAATCGCGTAGAGGTCTTCTACGTCAACGGAGTTCCGAAAGCTTGCTGGTATCCGGAAATAAAATCTGTGCGCGAGCTTCCAAAGAAGCCGCGAATAGTCTTCGAACTTGATTTCAGTAGGATGATCCGACATCCGCAATCTCCGATCACTTGAGTTACTTACCGGACAATAGCGCCCTTGAAGAATTCTGTCATGCGGGACGTTAAGTAACCGCTTTCGATCCCGCCTATCCACTCTAGTAGAGCTTTCGCTCTCCGTGCTCGATCCGCTTTCGTCATGTAGCGGAACATCGTCTCCCACATAATTTTCAATTCGTAGTCAATCTGATCCTTCGTCGATCCGGAGAACTGAGAGTAGTCACTCGTTCTTGGAATGTAAACCGTCCGGAAGCATCGATGCACACGATCCCATCTCGCGCGAAGCTTTGGGTACTTTGTCCTTACCGCGTCTGGCAATCGCCGGAAGTCTGCCTTCGAGGGATCGACGCCGTCGAGGATCATCGCTTTCGCGCCGACAGGACCGAGACCCTTAATCGCTTTGATGTTGTCGCTCGTGTCGCCCGCAAGCGCTTTGTAACGCGACCACTGTCCCGACGTGATGCCGTGCTCGTCCTTCAAGTCCGCCGCCGTGTAGAGCTTGATTCCGCCGCCGTTCTCCGGTCTGAGTGCAAAGCACCTTCGCGAGAGTAACTGATACAAGTCTTGATCGTTCGAGTAGTAATAGGACGCGCCCTTGATCTTGTCGCGGACCCACCGGGTTCCGATGCCGATCAGGTCATCCGCTTCGAGAGTCGGAACCGCGAGTGTGGCGAAGCCACATATCCGTAAGAACTCCAAAAGTTCCGGAAGCTGAGCGCGTACTTTCAGTTTCTCATCGTCAACCTTCCGCTGTCCCTTGTACTCCGGAAGAATGTTGTAGCGGAATGAGCATCTCTGAATCGCGCCGGGATATCCGGAGTCGAAACAAAAAACAATCTGCGCTTTAACTGCGATCTCTAGCAGCGTGAGAATCATTGAAGGAACCCCGAACAAAACCGAAGTCGGGTTCCCTTCCGAGTCCGTCATTCTTTGGTGTGCGTAGTGCGCCCGGTAGACGAGATTGGACAAGTCCACGAAGACAACGTCGCCCGCTTCTAGCATAGGTTTGCAACCTCCAAAGAGACTCTCTGTCGAAGCGACCGCGACCACGGCTTCGCCCCTATCGCCGCCGTCTGGATCTCTTCCTGAGACAGGTCGTCCGCGTCCGCAAGTGGGAGCGGGTAAACAAAACGAACATCGAAATTCTCATCGCTGAGCCGGTCCGCGACATTCACCGCGCCTTCAACGCCGACGCGATCCGCATCCGAGAAAATGACCATCTGTCTGTGACCTGACTCCCGGATCTGTTCAACCTGAAGATCCGTTACCGAATGTCCAAGTAAAGCTGAGCTTCCGACTTTGAATCCCAAGAGCGCTTGTTCGATAGCGACCGCTTTGAAACATCCTTCAGACAGGAAGAGCGGACCGCTACCTTCCGGAGACAGATTGTACATCGAACGTTCGCCCGCTGAATTGAGGTACTTTGGTTCTCGACATCCGGTCCAGTCTCGACCAACGATCCCCTTCAACTCTTCCTTGAACACGACCGGAATAATAATCCGGTAGCCAAACTTTCCGGAAAGACATCCGCCTAAATAGTGTTCCTCGATAACCTTCGGAGTAACGCCGCGCTCTAGCAGGTACTTCCGCGCTATCCAAAGCGGACCGTCCTCTTTCTCTGCGGTAGAGAGTAAGGTGAAGTCTTCCGGAAGCTCTAACGGCTTCTCTGCGACTTCCTCGACCACGTCCATCCCGGAGTCATAGATAGACACCGCATCGATCTGAAGCTGAAGCAAGATCAGCCGCGTCGCCTTACGTGACTTCCATCCGCAGTTGAAACAATGAGCAACGCTCTTGAAGTAGTTCAGACCGAGACGGAACCGCATGTCGTCACAGAACGGACAGCATAGGTTGACCTCGTTTCGCCGGGAGACGTTCCTTCTGTACTGAACGCCGCGAAAGGTCAGAGCTTCAAGGAAGGTCATAGCGCCGCGCTCCATTCGGAAAGTGTAGAGAACCGCCGCGCGAACCCAACACGTTCTCGACAGACTAGATTGTGCTCGCGCTCTTGTTCAATAGCACAGATAGAAGACCATCCCGCAAAAAGAGCCCCGATCATTTCGCTCCCGGTTCCCGCATAAGGAATCAAGAGACGCCCGTCCGCTGGAGGAAGGATCAACCGCGCGAGGTACTCACATAGAGCGACAGGTTTCAACGTCGGATGTTTGTTCTCCTTACAACCTGCTAACCGTTCCTTCTTTGAAACTTTTGGACTATAGAAAAACCGGGCGGCGGAGCCGGAGTCAGCTACATCGTCACGCCCGAAGGACTGCTCAGACCTGTTGAACTCCCCAAAGATTGAATTCGTCCCCAAGCAATGCTGCGTCTTGCCAACACGGCCATCCGTCTCCGGAAACCCCCTCACCACCTCATCGCTATCATCGTGGAGTAAATTGGCAGGCCAGCGACCAGCTTCATGAGACCTAAATATTCTCCCTGCTTCATAGGTTCCGCGCTTGCCCCAGTCGGATGGCGCTTCCTTGACGCGCGAGCCACTGCGACTATCAACTCTGCCTCGTTCCTGCTTATCTATTTCCACTCGGCACCCATCCACATTCAAACCGCCCGCGCCGTGCTTCAGCGTATTGTCTACAAAGTTTCCTTCAAGTGGTTTCATAGCAAGACAGATCGGTTCATACGCTGGTTTCAACTGAGTCCCGTAGCCGTCCCATTGGTGAGCCGCATCGGTAGCAGGAGCAGTGATGTCAGAAAGATCTATTCCAGCACCTTTGCCCCCAATGTAACGCCCACCTCTATGATCAGTATTTAGAGTAGCTGACCGATCTGTACGCTTCCCTACCACTTCCCGTGTCGCGCCCGCCGCCTTGTCAATCGCCTTCGAGATGTTCAGAGACTTCGGAAAACCTGAACCATAAACCCACATTAAAGTATCGCGAAGTTCGAAGCCTGCGTCTTCAATCGCGGACCATAATCGGTGGTGTGTTCGAGTCCCTCCGAAAGCCAGTAGGAGACCTCCCGGCTTCAAGACCCTGAAGACCATCTTCCAGACTTCCACTGAAGGAACGCCGTGGTCCCAATGTTTCCCCATAAACTTCAGACCGTAAGGAGGATCACAGAAGACAGCATGAAAGCTACTTTCCGGAAGATCCGGAATTCGCTCTTCAACCTTACCGTGAAGAAGCTTGATGCTCATTCGTCGTTCTCCAATTCTTCAAGCTGTTTCAAGATGTCCGCTTTCTCCATTGCTTGCGTAGCGTCCCGGTCGAAGATCAGCATGCGAGGGAGATCCGGCATGATGTTGCACCCGATGTTCCCACGATCAAACTTATGCGCCGCGACATGAACATAGATCGACTCGTCTCCCCAGTCGCCGCGACCGAGCGCGAAAGCACAAGCGACCTTCTTCGCTTTCCCAATATCTTCCCCGATCTGATCACCGATGATAATCTTTAGATCCGATGTGTTCCGTTGCGTCTGAGCCGCCGTCCATCCCAACAACTGCTCCCGCGCCATGAACCGACGCAACGCCCGATAGATCTGATCGAAGTCCATTCGCCTCTGTTGGTTGTTTGCTTCCGGTTCAATCTCTTCGTCGTAGTCTACAATAATCGCGTCAGCTTTGAACCCGAGTTCCTTCTCCATTTCATAGATCTGAATGATCTTGGAAACTGAAACGCCGCCGTCAGTTCCATCATAAATTTTGAGCTTTGATTTGATAAGTCTCCGGAACCTTGCGAAACGTTTCCGTAATTGGTCCGGATCGTCGCCGACTTCCTTGACTGGAATCTCCGCAATCCCCGCGTCGAAGCGATCCTCAACATCGTCTTTCGGATCTTCGAGCGTGATGTATAGGGTATTCAATCCTTGGAGCGTGTACGCCTTCGCGATCTGAATCAGAAAGAGACTCTTCCCGCGCTTGTAGGGAGCCATGACGAGACCGAGTTGACCTCTCGCGATGGATCGAACCATCTGATCGACGGGATCAATCATGATCGCGGGATAACGAGAGTCCTTCCGGAAGGCGCGACGAACGATCCGCTCTTCGAGGGAGTCGTAGTATTCAGCAACCTCGACCCCCATCGAGTCCTCAATGGAAGAGACCCGCCTCACGATAGTTGCGAAGACCTCGTTCGTAAGTTCGTTCGCCGCGTTCAACTCGATAATCTCTTCAATCGCTTTTGTCCGCTCTGCCGTGACGCGCCACTCGATCAGCCGGTCCGATACCGCCTTCGCGTTTGGGTTGTCGTTCAGTAGGTTCCGAGCGAGACTTGCGAGTTCCTTCGCCCGGTCTTTGCCAAACCGAGCGATCCTAACATGCTCTTTCAATTCGACGCCGATCAGCTTCCCGATAGGTTCCCGGTACTTTTTGAAGTGTTCGAGCGCTTTCGTCGCGATGATCCAGCGATCCCGTGACCCGTTGCTCGATGGAGGTTTGAAGTCCGACGCTGTGAGAAGTGTCGAGTGTCGTCTGAGGAATGCTCGGTCGTTGATGATCAACGACAGAAGAGAATCCTGATAACCAACGTCGTCGATCAGAGACGGCATGGAACCGACTCCGCGAGTACAGCCATCAGATCCACGGAGAATTGCGGTAACGCCGTAGAAGACGCCGGTCCGCTTCGTGGGATGCTCTCTCGCGTTGCTCGGTCAAGGCTTCGAGGTATCTCTCCAGAAACTCTTCCGGACTGTCTGGGAGTTGAACTCGGAAAGTAGCGGAGTTGATCGCTTGCTGTTTTCGGGATCGCCATGATTTGATCTGCTCACCATTGGGAAATTTTTTATGAACCTGACTGTCAAGATACTTCATAGCCGAGGTTCCTGTCAAGACTTTTATCGAAACGCCTAATCGATCTGAGCTTGCTCCCCTGCCGCGTCGATATTTGCTGAGCAAGATTCTCAGGATCTCTGACAGCGGGAGCCGATGCTTGAGGATAGCTCCCCTCAAGTTTAACAAACGGACAAGGGTCTCCGGCTTTGAATCAAGGATCACATCGATCCCCATCGTCGAAAGCGCCCGCTCAACACGACGAACGAATTGCATCGCTTGAAGTTCCATTGCAGAGAGTCGCTTTCGAAATGCCTCTTGTTCGGTCATGCTTTAGAATACGCCCTTCTTTGTACCTTCCGGAATCACCGCGAAGCGGAAGGGTCTCGCGCCCGCGAGAACCCGAACTAGCTATTGTCTAAACGAAGTGAGCCTGAGCGAAGCGAAGGTAGACATTAGCTAGTTCGAACCTGTATCTTCTTTCCTTCATTCCTTATATTTCAAAGAGAGATTCGGGAAACCCCTTAAGGGGTTTCCCTCACAGAGAGAAAGTTCTTACTTCGTCGAGATCAGCCCTTTCAGACGGGTTTCTGCAAGGTCGAACAGGTATGGAGCGTTGTTCCTCCAGACTTGAGGATCGACTGTCACCTTGAGTTCTCGGAGCGCCCTTCGACGGGAGAGCGTTGCATCCCTGAATGGATTGCAACCACGCATCGGAGCCTTGTCGCCAATGTCAAAATAGATCAATCCGGTCTTTCCGGAAACTATACGAGCGCCGCGTCCGTACTTTTGTTTCACGTCGTTCCCATCGCGACCGCCCGCCGCTTCGATGATCACGTCGAGCGACTTGATATCGATCCCCTTTCGGAAGACTCGATTGCAAACGAGAAGCGAGACCTTCCCCGCGTCGAAGTCCTTCCGCGCCCGGTTGCGAACCTTCGCCGGAACCGCGCCGTAAATTGCCTGAGGTTTCAAGTCCGCGAGTTCATCCATGATCAATTCGATGTGAGCAATTCGGTCAACTAGGATCGCTGTTCGCTTGCCACGTTTGAACGCTTCCCGCGCCAGTCCGAATATGGCTTCGTTTCTTTCCGGAGACATCACAAGGTATTCTCCGTAGAGTTCCGTATAGGGAAGCTCTTCGAGTTCGCCTTCCTCGAAGCTTATATGACGCATGACGTCAACCGCGACGACCGTTCCCGGAGAGAGTTTCTCCTCCCTGACGCCCTTGTCATATGGGTAGTCGTAGACGACCGGACCCGTGAGCGCAAGCGCCGGAAACAGTGCGTAGTCTTTCTGAAGTTCGAGTGTCGCCGTGAGACCGAAAACGCCTCTCGGTTGCAGTAGTTTCAACGTTGCGCGAGTCCGTTCGTTTAACTGAAGATGTAGCTCGTCGAGGAACATCGCAGAGCAACTACGTCCGAGGTCTTTCAAGATCTTCGACTGTCGATACTTGTGAAGCGTTTGGATCGTCGCGACCGTGACCCGCTTTGAATCAAACTCCTGATCCCCCATCACACCGATCTCTTCCTGAAGCGCGTTCTCAAAGGCTTCCTTCGTCTGATACAAGAGCGTCAGTTCATCCACGACAAAGATTCCGGAACCTTCCATGATCGCGAAGTAAATCGCCGCGATCATCGTCTTCCCGGAGCCGGTCGCGTTTAAGACGATCCCGCCGATGTTCGAGCGCTTCATCATTCGTTCAACCGCGAGACTTTGATGCTCCCAGATCTCGATTGATTTGTTCGGAAGTTGAAAGCCTTCGAGCGAGTCAACCTTGAACTGTACATGACGCCGAAGATCCTTCAAACGGAAGTGTATCTTCCGCTCTCGCTCAATCTGTCGGTAGCGATGCAAGAACAATCCGGAAGGAACGAGAGCGCCCTTCATCAAACGAATGTAACCATCCCACCCGCGCCGCCGTTTCATCTGCCAGAAGTAACCTTTCGGACGATACGTAAACTCGTCTGAGAGATCATCCGGGAACGGATAGACTAACCGCGTGAAACGGTTTCCGACCTCTCCTCTAACTATGGTTCTCATGTCTTTCAGTCTAGCATAGTTTCCCGTATACAAGCTGGAGTAGTTTCCCGAAGATTCCCCTTGACATTCTTCCGGAACCTATGATCTAATCGGAGCAGTGGAAAAGAACCGCGTATAACTAAGACCTGGAGGTCACTATATGGCACGGTGCCAGAGTTGCAATAAATTCGCTGGATATGACGACAGCCATGAACCTGAAGTTGACGACTTGGAAGTTGACGTAGTAGGTGAAGAGATCCTCGGCGCTATCTGCGTTGCTCTCATTTCAGAATGTTGTGGCGACGTAATGAAGGAATACTCTTTCGATGTTAACCACAACATCAGTTCTGAGATCGCCGCCTTCTGCAAGAAAAACAAACTCGCCGACAACGCGGAACTCGAAGGCGAGCTTTCCCTCGAAGCTGAGATGACTTCACGGACTCAGAACAAAGATCGGCACGGGAAGCCGATCAAAACTTTCCGGTACATGAAAACCTTCTACGGCTTCAGCGTTTCCGGAACGATGACTCTCCGCGCTGAGAAGGGAAAGAAGTCCTTCGAGGAAGAAGTCGAGATCACGTTTGATGACGACGTTCAAGCTTCCAACTTCGAGGAGCTTTACTAACCATGTCTTTCATTGTCAAGTGTCGAGTCGCGATCCGCGACGAGGAAGCGTTCGAGGTTGAGGGAGTTGTGATGCATCCCCGCTTCGCAAAACTTCTAGTTATGCTTTACGACGGGATGCCGCCGTGCGACCGGAAGGAGTTCTTCGATCAGCATCCCCGCGAGATAAGAGCCGCTATTGAACTCTCGCTCTCAGGTAAGGCGTAAGCCGAGGGAGCAATGAGAAAAATACATCCTGACGGGACGACCTATGATCCTAAGCGCGACTACGCCCGCTTGAACAAACAGTCTCGTAGAATCTACAAACTTATGTACGATGGAAAATGGCGGACGCTACCTGAGATCAGCGCGGAAACAGGAGATCCAGAAGCTAGTGTTTCGGCACGACTACGGGATCTTCGAAAAGAAAAATTCGGAGGTCATACCGTCCGGAAAGTATACATCGAAAAAGGTCTGTGGAGTTACCAACTGCTCGTAACAGGTAAGGGGAAACGTGGTAAAAATAACTCTTAACAAATCCTTCATCGCATTTTCAATAATTGGATTGATTTCTTTGTCTTCGAAGTATCCAGGATATCCTAAGTTAGCTAATGCACGGTTAGCATTATATTCAACATAATCTTTTACTTCTTCATATAAACCAATTTCATCATATATATCTTTAGTATATTTCAACTCATTTTCATATAAATCTAATAGTAGTTTATACATTTCTTTTTCAGCACGTTCTTGCTCTTCTTGAGTAAGAGTTCTAAAGATTTCTTGAGCATCGAATCCTGTAAAGCTTCCGTGGATAGTTTCATC
>SDBV01004148.1_pt1 | contig 21001 bp, 19 predicted proteins | sample 2277081 | NCBI WGS metagenome assembly SDBV01 (sample SAMN10402039, study PRJNA504765) | marine sediment metagenome | isolation source: marine sediment core GS10_PC15, 223 cmbsf | place: Arctic Ocean: Southern Knipovich Ridge | collected 2010 | reverse complement strand
AAAATATTGCATAGCAAAAAATTCTGGGAGCCAATTTGCTACCTCTGATATCTTTTCGTTTTCTACAAATTGAAATGCATTATAAAAACTGCTATGGACAAGAAATGCTCAGCGCCCTGGCCATCTGTCGTTCGCTCAGCTCTGTTGTCTATTTGAGGCGTACCACATCTCTGATTTCCTTCATGACAATCCTCATTCTTGCCATAGTATCTCATCTGAGCTCCGCTGTTTAAAGGAAGTTACTAATCTTCGAGGAAAACGGATGAAATTAGATGTTTTCGAGATTCCGGAAAATGCCCTAAAAGTGGCAGTTTATTTCCGGAATGGGTGGCAACTTTGGCCCGGAATATGCGGTCTTAATAATTTCTATAAGAACGTTGCGATCTTGGGAGCTTAAATCCCTTTTCAAGCGATAAGTGTCAGTTTCAATCAATACGTAGGAGGAACGAGAATTATCTTGATCACGGTCGTTTCGTATTCTTTGAGCTAACTTTTTAAATTCGGATTTGGGTATATTGTGAGGTAGACAAGTGACGTACGGACCTTCGGCATCAGGCAAAAAGCGTTTCCTGCAGTTGGCGCACATCGCTATAGTCTTCCAACTGAAAATGTGTGTAGTTTTCGGTCATTTCTGGTGTTCTATGACCGATGATTCTTCTAAGCTTTGAATCGGGTATCCTGTTTCTGAACAGGGAATTTACCATGTGTCGCCATGAATGGAAGGTTATGTTTCTATGCCTTCTCTCTTCTTCAGTAATTCCAATTGCCACAAAAGCGGAATGAAGCTGTTGGGTAATGGTTTTGTGGTCCACCGGGGTACTGCCATTTTTGCCGTAAAACACAAAGGAATCCGGGTCTTCGCTGTACGGACCTTCTGCAATCAACTTTTGCAGACACTGAGAAGTTTTCGTGGGAATTGGGATCAGCCTTTTTGAGTTGTTCTTTGGCGCTTCCAGGCCATACTGACGCTTCCAGGCTGTCGTTATCGCAACATAACTATCATGCACATTTTTTATCTGTAGCCCCTGGCACTCCCCCATTCGCATAGCCGTCGATGCAGCTAATAGATTCAGCGTGAAATGCTTGAGATTGCTATTCCAGACGTTCCCAATAGCGCTCTCGCTGAAAAGGCTAACCAGCTCTCGCTTTGATAAGAAAGATCTACTCCTAGGCTTTTCAGCCAGCTTACCGATATTTGCCGCCGGGTTTTCAGGTATATATTGCAACCGATGAGCTTCTTTCAGCATGACCGATAACGTGTTTATGATGTTATTGACCGTTTTTGCCGATAGGCATTTCCCATTGTTTACGGGTTTCTCCCTAAGTTCCATCATGAAATCTTCAACAATGGCGGGGCCAAGTTTTCGTAACTTAATTTTCCCGAAATATGGAAGTATATATTTCTGAAGGTTTCTGCGATTACCTTCGCAATATCCCTTGCTTAGTGAAACGCCCCTTGCCAGCTGTTTCTTGATGTATGAACAGCGGTCCCATTTCCACCAGTCTTTAACAAATGCTTCGAAGGAAATATTGTTTTTGTCAGTTATTATTCCTTTTCTCAGCTGATCGGTTGCCCAAGTATGAGCTGCCGCCTTGGTCGTCTGGCCTGTGCTTCTTCCAGCAAGCCTTTTCCCAGTATTTGGATCTCGAAATTGAACGTAATAGGTAAACGTGCCCGGTTTTGTCGCTGGTCTCTTGTACAGAGTGTAGGGTTTGTAGGCCAAAATCCCCTCCAGGAATTGCTTACAAATGTGCTTACACTTAATATACAAAGCAAGACTGCACGATTCAAGCTTATCGTAAAATACTGTGGCCAAAAGAGTTAAGTTGAAACGATTTCTCCCAGGAGTATGGGCCCACAAGGACTTGAACCTTGGACCTACTGATTATGAGTCAGCCGCTCTAACCAACTGAGCTATGGGCCCGATGGCGCCTATCGGCACGCAGCTCCAAGCTTATGCATATCCACGCCTGTGTCAATAGCTTTCGCTATGCCGCCGTGCGGCTCAGTTGGATGTGCCGATAGAACGCAGCAACGGCTCCCTGTCAAGCTCTACGCCGACGCTTCTACGGGCTTGCCGACCAGCGCCGCATCGACCTCCCGCCGCAACTCACCCCAGTTAAAGGGCTTCGGAAGATAGCTGATATTGGCATCGCTCGCGATGTAATCGCACGACTTGAGGTTTCCGGAAATCAGTATTACGGGAAAGCCGCTGTCCTGCCTGCGTATCTCGCTCGCAAGCTCGATGCCTGTCATGTACGGCATGTCGATATCGGAAATCAGCAGGTCCGGTCGTTCGCGCCGGTACACCTCTAATGCTTCCTGCCCATCGCCTGCAGCGACGACCTGGTAGCCCTCCATCTCAAGAAAGGCGCGAATCATGTGCCTGACACTTTCTTCGTCTTCGGCCAGCAGTATTTTGCCGGTATGCATATCCATGTTCCCCCCCCGGATTAACAATGCATCTGGTAGAATATTGTGGGTCATGTTATAAGAGTCGGTATGTTACGTCAAGAAGGGTAGCGAATATGCAATAGCAAATTGCCCCGAGTCTCAGCCCTTCCCAGGGGGGTGCCTTTCCTTTATAGTGGCGCCATGTTCGACGACTTGAAACGCGAGGCCATCGAGCTTCACCGAGAACTGAGGGGTAAGCTCTCGGTTGTTCCCAAGCGCCACGTTCGGGATGAGAAGGACCTGTCCTTGCTCTACACCCCCGGCGTAGGCGAGCCGTGCAAGGAAATCCACGCCAATCCCGAGCTGGTGTACGACTATACCTTCAAAGGCAACATGGTAGCGGTCATCACCGATGGAAGCGCCGTTCTGGGCCTGGGAAATATCGGGCCCGCCGCCAGTCTTCCCGTCATGGAGGGCAAGTGTGTGCTGTTCAAAGACTTCGGCGGAGTGGACTCCTTTCCCCTCTGCCTGGACACCCAGGAGCCGGGCGAGTTTATCCGCACCGTGGTCCTGCTGGCCCCCGGCCTGGGCGGCATCAACCTCGAGGATATCGCCGCGCCCCGGTGTTTCTTCATCGAAGACGAGCTGAAGAAGAGACTCTCGATACCTGTTTTCCATGACGATCAGCACGGAACGGCTATCGTCACCCTTGCCGCCCTGGTCAACGCGCTCGAGATCGCCGGCCGTGCCAGGGAGTCGGCCAGGACGGTCATCAACGGCGCCGGCAGCGCCGGAATGGCCATCACCCGTATTTTGCTGGACTGGGGCATGCGCCACCTCGTTGTGTGCGATTCGAAGGGCATTCTTTCCGAACACCGGGATGATCTCAATGCCTTCAAAATCGAAACGGCCCGATTGACGAACCCGGAAAAGCGAAGGGGCAGCCTTCGCGACGCGTTGGTGGGAAGCGATATTTTTATCGGCGTCTCCGCCCCCGGCGTTCTCGACGAGCAAGCGGTCCGGACCATGAACCCGAACCCCATCATATTCGCCATGGCCAACCCGGTACCGGAAATCTATCCGGACCAGGCCAAAAAAGCCGGCGCCTCGATTATCGCCACCGGCAGAAGTGATTTTCCCAACCAGATCAACAACGTATTGGCCTTTCCCGGGGTGTTCCGCGGTGCTTTGGATGTGCGCGCTTCAGCGATAAACGAGGAGATGAAGATCGCCGCTGCAATGGCGATAGCCGACCTCGTAACCGCCGAGGACAGACGTTCCGGTCGAGTCGTACCCTCCGTGCTGAATCGCGCCGTGGGGCAAGCCGTGGCCGAAGCCACTGCCGCGGCGGCCATACGCAGCGGTGTTGCCGGCTTGACGTTGACGCCGGCGGAACTGAAGGCCATAATCACCGTAAATCTGAGTTGATTACCGGGCAGTAATTACTTACTATAATAGGCATAGGAAAGGTATATGTTGGTTCCTGCAGAGGTTTGGACGGTCGCACGGGCGGAAGAAGGAAGCGCGGTACTCATTCGGCCGGTAGGCTCGGATGTCGCTGTACCTATTATTATAGGTCAGCCCGAAGCCCAATCCATCATGATCGGCATGGCCGAACACGTCATGCCCAGACCGATGACCCACGATCTGCTCATATCGGTTGTCAAACAGCTGCACGCCTCGCTTATCCGCGTCGAGATAACGGAGCTAAAAGAGGGCACGTTTTTTGCTCGCCTCGTCGTCAAGGCCGCCGGAAAAGACATCAGTATCGATTCTCGTTCATCAGACTGCATAGCACTGGCCGTGCGCGTCAAATGCCCCATCTACATCGACGAGCATGTAGTCGATGTAGCCGGGGTTTCAGTAAACGTGATTACCAACTCCACGGAATCCCAAAAGACCTCCAAAGAGGAAAAGATCACGAAGCTCAAGACCGAGCTCGATGAGGCGGTGGAGGAAGAGAATTACGAGGAAGCGGCCAAGCTCAGGGACCGGATCGCCGAGATGGAGAAGGAACCCTAGGCCGGTCAAAGACCTCTGATTCGAGCTCTACTCTCTGAACCAGGCCACGCTCCCATTCAGCAGCAGTTCTCAATTTGAACTTGGCAGTGCGCCACGTGCATCATTTTCTTGCAATTCGCAGGCTAATATTGGGCGAATCGCCTGGAAAATGCGGGCTTTCATCAATGTTAGGCGGCAGTTCTCAATTTGGCGGAGCCAAATTGAGAACTGCTCCCCATTCAAGATTTGCCCTTGACAATCGCCCTGACCAGAGCGAAGTATCGACCCGTTTTTTGCCTGGACAGGCGCTGGGGCGAATAGAGCGCCTCTTCGAAGATGGTCATGGCCTCCGACAGAGATGACTGCTGCCGGGGCACAGCCACGGCCATGAGTTCAGCGTATTCCAGTGGGGCGAGACAGGAGCGATATTCTACGCCGCGACGCCGCCCATAGCGGATGAGCTTCAGAAACATGCGCAACACCCTGCCCATCTCCCAACGTTTTAAGAGGCCGGCTTTCTTGATCTTACGACGGCGCCATTTGGCCGACTCATCTTCCGTACCGGGCTCAGGCCTCGGATAGGGGAAGGATGCACCGAACGGCTGCCGCAGCCAGGCTATAAACTGCGCTATAATTCGTGCCATGAAATCGAAGAACGCCAGCAACTTGCTGAACAGCGCTTGCAGCGGGCGCAGACCCGTGAGCCGTTTTCGAAAATAGTCGGACAGCAGCGGGGAAAGCAGAAAGTAGATGAAAAGCAACCCCAGCCCGATGATAACGGCACGACCCAGTATGGACAGAATCATGCGGATCAGGACCATGAGCGGCGAAGGTTCCTCGTTGAGCGGCGCGAGCGTTTCCGCCATACGCTGGTCGCGCATCACGGGCGTATTGCCGGGAAGCCTCGGAGCCGGTCTGCCCCTCCCCGCAAACAACCGCGCGAGCCAATCGAGCAGGGGCTGGAACAGGGACAGGGGAAGCAGTGAAACCTGGCGCGCCAGCAGGAACACGATGACGATCACGATCGACAGCACGACGAACGCGTAGAGAAATCGCTTTTTTTGAAACACCTCGTCCGCGTATATGCCTTCCCCGAACAACAGCTGATCCTGAGTCGCGTTGTTCAGGATAAACACGAACAAAACGCCGCTCATGCCATGAAGTAAGAGAATCACGAATAAAGGCGTGGCGGTTTCGACCCCCAAAAAGAAGAGCAGAACCAACAGCATAAAAACGAACACCTGACAGAGAATGATGGTGCGTTTTACTTTGCGAATGCTCAATAACGTCTCATTGGCCATCCCTGAGCTGCCCCTGAGGGCCAGGCGCAGCTCCAACCCTCGCTTGTCCTGCAAGAATGACAGCAGTATCTCGCGGTCCCGCAGGTTGGCGTGCACTCTGAAGGTGATCAGCCACTGAAGTACGATGCAAAGGCCCATGTAGACGCTCTGCCATTGCCCCATCGACTGCCAGCGGGACTCGACGGGGCCGGGCTGCAGGAGAAACAATATCAAGCCCCCCAAGAGCAGCAGGTAGACGATTTCCCTCAACCGCTCGATGCCGCCGACGTTCTCCTTGAAGAGTATGTTGCCTACTAACGTTTCCTCCAACCCGGTTAGAAAGAGCACGACATAAAAGATCATTGACAGTCTGATCTGCCCACCGGACACGGTGTTGAGAATGCCGGTGATACTGACCAGGAAGAGGAAGGGTACGAGCAGGGCTATGGACGGGTGAAGCGTCGAGCGGCAGAAGCTCAAATACCAGTCATTCTTCGATGAGCTCATCGCCGTATTCCTTGATAAAGTGACAGAGGAAACCATGGCTGACACGCCGGCTCTGCGCGAGGCGCGCTGTCTGAAACACCTCTACGTTGTACCCCTTTCGCTCTACCATTTCTAGAAACCGAACCTGTTCCTCCGCGAGCGGGGGGCTCACGACGACAATGCGGGTACCGTAGGGTATCTTGTAATCCGCTTTGAAGAGCAGGCGCGTGAACTCCTGCGCACCGTGCCGGAGAACGGCCAGGCATTCGAGCAGTGTCATGGCGTGTCCGTAGCTGCCTCTGATGGGGATCGAATGATAGCTTTCGGTTCCGGGCAGATTGCCCGAGGTAATCATGCCCACATCCTGCCCAATGGAGATGAAGTAGAACACCAGGGAGGCGGCCACCTCGATGGCTCGCTCGATGTGATGCGAACGGTAGCGCAAGGGGAAATCGGCTTCCGTCATATTCAGCAATATGAGCACGGGAAAGCTGAGAGCGGGCAGAAACTCCATGCTGTACAAGGCGCCTAACCGGGCGGACACTTTCCAGTTGATACGCCGGGTATCGTCTCCGGGGACGTACTCTTTGAGGGAGCGGTAACGGGTCACGTCTTCGTAGATCTTGTTTTCGCATCTTATATTTCCAGCCGGAAGACCTGTCTTGTGCAGGAGTCGCAGCGGTAAAACCCGGGGATAGATAACCACCCTCAGGTGATCGTGCAAACGCTTCTCCCAGGGGAAAAAACCCAGGGGGTCGGATCCACGAATGATCAACGGCCCTATGTCGTACAGCCCCCGCTCTCGATTCTCTACGAAATAGGCCTTTTTCTTGACCTCCCCGGGCGCGAGTCCGAAAAAGTAGTTAGGCGCCTCCTCGACGGCGAAGGCCCCGGCGATATCCCTGACATGCACGAAGTGGATCGGCAGGAGACCTCGGTTTCTTACAGTGAACCTCACGCTGATTTTCTCGTTGCGATGAGCCCTCAGTACGAGGTCGGAACGCTGGGCAACGATATTATAACAGCATATCCGAGCGTACAGATACGATACCAGCAGGGTGAAGAGCATCAGAAAAGACAGTGCCTGGATGATCCAGTTTGGGAAAAACAAGCCGAAAAAGGCGGGGACTATCAGCAGTAGTAACGGGTATCGCCGCTTCACTTGAAGACAGGAACTTCGATTCGTTCGAGGATATCCTGTATAGCCCTTTCTTCGGTCAAGCCGCGGATCGTGTGCTCCGATTTGATTATGATCCGTTTCGACAGGACCGGCATAGATAGTTCCTTTATGTCTTCGGGCACCGCGTAGGTGCGCCCCCTCAGGGCGGCCAGGGCTTGAGCGCCGCGGTAGAGCGCCAGCGACCCCCGCGGAGAAACCCCCAGCGCAAGCCGTGTGTCACCCCGCGTTTCGCCCGTGATGTTCAACAGATAAGTCCTCAACTCGCTGCCCACGTGAACACCGAGTATGGCTTTCTGCATCTCCAAGAGAACGCCCAGGTCCGTTACCGGAGTGATATCAGTGACGGGGTGTGTCATGCGTCTCTGACTCTCCAGTATCTGCTCCTCCGCTTCTCGGGACGGGTACCCGATGCGCAGCGTCAAAAAAAACCTGTCTTTCTGAGCCTCGGGAAGGGGAAAGGTGCCCTCGAACTCCACGGGGTTTTCGGTTGCCATAAGGAGAAACGGATCGGGTATGGGTATCCTGTTTCCGTCAATACTGATCTGGTTTTCAGCCATGGCTTCCAGGAGAGCCGATTGAGTTCTTGGCGTGGCGCGGTTGATTTCGTCCACCAGCAATAAATTAGTCAGAATCGGGCCCTCTCGGAATTTGAACTCACCGCTCTTTGGGTTATACACCGAGACTCCTAGAACATCCGCGGGAAGCAGATCCGGCGTACACTGGATGCGCGTGAATTTCCCGCCGATGCTGGCGGCCAGAGCGCGGGCCAGGATAGTCTTGCCCAGTCCCGGAACGTCCTCCAGCAGCACGTGTCCACGGCAGAGCATGGCAACCAGAAGCTTCTCGATCACCTCTGTCTTGCCGTAAAAAACTCTCTCGATTGACTCGCGAACGCGTTCCGCCCACTGTTGGACTTTGTCGACAGCCGCTTCAGTTACGGCTCCTGTTTCTGTGTCGCTCACTCTTTAAGCCTCGTTCGAACGATAGATCAATCCTACCAGAAGGTAGAGCACGATAGCCAGGCCCAGCACGGCCGGAAAGCCGCTGGATATGGACACGAGCTTGGCCACCACGGCACCGGTCACGGAAAGGGCGCCGTTCATTCCCAGGGCCCAGGGTATGAGACGGCTCCGATTCGATTCCAGGGCCGATAATCCGGTGGGAAAAGGCATTCCCATGAAAAATGCCGCCGGCGCTATGAAGACAACCGCCAGGAGGAATTTCGCGGCCAGCGGCAAGCCTATGAACGCGCCGATCAGCGGCGAAAGACCGAAGATATAGAACAGCAGGCTGGCGGCTATACCGGCCACGGCGATGCGCACGATTTTGGTGCGATTCGAGGAAAATCGCTGCGCAAAGAGACTGCCCAGAGCAGACAGGATCAGCATGCTGGTAATCACGACGGAAACGGAGAAGATCGGGTCGCCCAGAAAGAATACCAGTCTCTGGATAAGAAAAATTTCGACCAGCATGTACCCCATGCCGAGACAGGCGAAATAGACTATTATACCCGCTGTTCCCCGGCGGCCTTTGAAAAGGTCCGACCAACGCCCGAACAGGGGAATCAAGACGATCACGATCCCGAACACGATCGAAACCAGCAACGTTCCGAGCAGCAGCAGGTATCCCCACTCTTCCGACACCTCGCCGATTTGATCCAGGAACATGCCGATGGTGCCTGGCTTGAGATAGGCCGTGTAGTACGGGCGGCTGTCGGTGGCCGGCCTGATATCGAAGACATACCCCTCGTGCAGCTCTTTCTTCCTGCCCGAGAGAAGCCACTCGAGGGTGAAGTGGTAGAGATCACTGGGAATGAGATTGATACCCGCCGGGCCTTCGGCCTCTGCCTCCCCGACTGGAACCGGGCGGTACTGTCCGATATACTGCCTCAACATGGCCGGGAAGTCCTTGTCCCGTTCCGGCATACCCGGATAGTAGCTGACGTTGAAGGACATTTTACGGGCGAATTGCCGCAGACGGTCGACCTCCCCGTCGCTGAAATCAGAGTTTTTGACGATCACCGTAGCCGTGGACAGCAGCAGGTCGAAGAGGAATATCCGCCGGCCCGGGTTGCTCACGTTCTGTCCCTGGAGCGCCTCGACAATCGTAGTAAGCAGCTTGGGCACGTTACGGGGAGGGGAGAGCTTGTTCCAGACCGTGATCGAGAGCATGCCGTTCGGCTCGAGACAGCGCATATAGTCGGCGATAGCTTGCACGGTGTACGTGTAGTTTTCGTCCACCGGGTAACCGCCGGCTTGCGACAGCCCAACAGAATCGATGAGGCTGATCTCGACCAGATCGAAACGCTCCGCGGTCTTCGAGGCGAAGGCCCTCGGTTCACCGTGCACGATAGTCAGCCGGGGATCCCCCAGCAGGTTTCCATTGTAGGCCACGAACTCCGGCTCTTCCCCAAGCAAATGGATCAGGTCGGAATTGGATTCCAGAACATGGACCCTGCCGGCGCCGTGATGCAGAGCCGTGAAAGCGCTAATCCCACCGCCCAGCTTTACCAGCAGCACCTTGGGAGCATTGAGCAGCATGTAGGGCGCCGACATGGGCAGGAAGTCTATGTAGTCCGACTCGTTGCCCGTCAGCCTGCGCATGATCCCGATCGGCCCGCCCCCATCGATGTAGAGCCCCTTATACGCGTTTTTGGGCATCTCCTTCAGATTGAGCGCGGCGGTGTCGCTCAAACCCGGGGCAAAATGGAAGTAGGAGCTGGAATACACATGCATTTCGCCGAGGGGGCTGTAGGAATGATAGTCCAGGCGTGCATCCGGAAACTTACGCGCATAGCTCACGCCCTTGAACTCGGACACGCTGATCTTGCCCATGCCCAGAATCAGCCCGCCGGAGACAACCAACACGGAAAGGCCCAGAAGGAGGTTCTTGGGCTCGATCCAAAACTGTTTCTCTCCTGAGCTGTAGCTCAGATAGCACAGCAGGCTGGCCAGAAAAGCCACCCCCAACAGGGGCAGGATTATCTGATCGGGAGGAAACAGATACATGGACACCAGTATGAAAAATCCGCCCAAACCGGAGCCCGTCATGTTCCAGAAATAGAGGGTGTGGATGCGGCTGCTCATGGCGATGAAGGCCACGTTGATAAACGCCGCTCCCAGGAAGAAGGGGATCGAATAGATCAGATAGTAGGCCCCGATCCAGAGAACCTGTGTCCAGTCCGAGGCGATCATAATCGGATTAAAAGGCACCTGCTGGGCCAGCACGTGGGCCAGCGCCATGGCAGGCATGAAGGCCAGGGCGAGAGTGGACATCCAGCGGTTGGGTGCTTTACGGATGCGTTTCTGGATGAAAATGAATATGGTTCCGGCCAACCCGAACCCGAGCAGGGCGATGCTGATAACCGTCGACCCGAAGTTGGACCAGCTTCCCACTGCAAAAGAACGCATGACCGCCAGCTCGTAGGCGATGAGAGAAACCGAGAGCAGAAAAAGAGCGCCGATGCGAAGATGAACCTGTTTCACGGATGCCTACTCCCCTTGCGGAAGATCCCGCGCCTTTGTATGAACGCCCCCATCTCCGGAGGTAAAGGGAACGAACCGGTCGGTCTTGACGGGCGTGCCCTTGTAGATGTCCTCCCTGTCGAGCAACACCGTTCCACCTGCATCCACCGTCTTGGTAATCTTGAGGATGGTTTGCCCTGAGGGCGGGCCCACCGGGATGACCATGACACCATTCGGCGAAAGCTGTTTGAGCAGGGACGGGGGAATGTGGTCGATCCCGCAGGTGACGATAATGCGGTCAAAAGGGGCGTGTTCCTCCCAGCCGAAGTATCCGTCGCCTACTTTGCGCAGGACGTTCCGGTACTGGGGATACCGCTCTTCGAGAGCCTCGTAGATTTCGTCCGTGGCCTGTGCCAGAGGTTCTACTATCTCGATCGTATATACGAAATTGGACAACTCGGCCAGAAAGGCCGCCTGGTAACCCGAGCCTGTACCTATTTCCAGCACCTTGTGATCGGGCTCCGGGTTCAGAGCGTTCGTCATGCGCGCCACGATTTCGGGACCTGAAATCGTCTGCCCCCACCCGATGCTCATATAAGCGTGATCGTAAGCGCGCTTCAGGTTCCACTCGCGGCAAAAATACTCCCGCGGGGTCTTGAGAAACCCCTGGAGCACTCTCTCGTGGGTCAGGGCCGGTATTTTGGACCATGACTGAATCCAGCCATACCGGGCCCACTTCATGAGCAGGAATTCTTCCTTCTGGTCGGTGTTTTCCAGCATCCAGGCCAGGTATGTTTCCTTGCTGTCGTAAGCCGGGCCGACGGGCCGCTTGGTTATGTCGAACAGCGGAACGTCGACCTCCGCTGCGACAGCCTCCACTGCTCCGGCGACGGCTGCCGCAGCTTCGCTGTTTTCCGATACGCCCGGGTTGGGAGCCGCTTCGGCGGCGGCACTCCCGGCGGTGGATTCACTCTCAGAGCTCCCTGCGGAGCCAGCTATCGCGTCGGCGGTCTTGTTCACCTCGGCCGTCGGCGTCGAATCTGAGTGAGCCCCTGCGGTTGCAGCCTGCCGATCGGCATTCTGTTGTGCAGGTGGGTTTTGCCCGCCGCCAACATAACGGCCTATCAGGAAAGCCGCCCCGAAAACAACCGCCGCGCCCACGAGAACGAGCGCGATGTTCCACCGCCCTCCCGATCTTGCGCCGCTCCTGCCGCGCCGTTCTCTTTCGGTTCGGCATTCTGGGCAGAGGCCTTCTCCGGGAATATCGATTCCACACTCCGAGCAAGTCGGCATTCAGTCCACTCCTCACGATTTCAGGGCCCCATCATAATTGCCGAATGATTGTCCGTCAAGGATGGTGGCGGCACTAGGAATCCTGATCGACAAGCACTATTCGTATATCCGGGCAGCGTTCCATACGGCGATCGTTGGTGTAGAAGAGACCGGACCCACGGTTGACGGCAGAGGCGATTTAAACAGCATTTGCGGATAGCAAGCCCTGATTGTCCCATTAATAAATCAAACTACAGCTTTCCGCCGTACCTGTCTTGCACGGCCTGGAGTACATCGTATTCCAGGCTGCCCTGGGCCAGAAGCTGTCGAATATACCCCTTGACTTCCTGCGACCCACGAGGGTTGTCACAGGTGCAAACCGAAAGACCCAGTTCACAGTTTCCGCAAGGGCACATAAACTTTAAGGCGATCCTCTGAACCTGCTGCGAACGATCGCTGGAAAGGGAACTAACGCTGTTCAATCCCCGTGACCCCCGTGAGCTCAACGCATTTTGCAATGCCAGTCCTGCGACGGCCACAATCAGCACTACAACTCCGGCTATCAAGACCTCTTTCTTGATCCTGGGTTTGGCCTTCTTGGCGGACACCTTTGGCTTCCTGACAGCCCGATTTTTAGAAACACGTCTCTGAGTACTGGCCCCGCATCGACTGCAAAATCGGATCTTCGCCTCGAGTTCGTTCCCGCAACTGGGGCAACTCAGCTTTTGGGCCAGGGGCTTGCCGCACGCGGAGCACCGTACATTTTTCTGAGCGTTGTCAGCACGACAGTAGGGACATTTCACTTCATTCCTCCAGAACTCTGAATCGACATTGCCATTGAAGACATGCAATTATCGCATACAAATATTACTGTTTTTATCAAGTTTGGGAAAGCCCCATTAGCCTGAAGTTTTTAGAAATGGCGGTATCAAGCCGCAACACTTTGCGCCAGAGGTGTGCGCCCGAGTGGCCCCCAAGGGATGCCCCCGAGGTTTAGCGAGGCTATGGGAGCATAAACACAAGCGAGTGGAACATGCCTCTCATGGGTAAGCTTTCCTGAAAGACGGAACGCGAGCGGCGGCCTCGAGATCGAGGGGAGAGGCCTTACCGGCCTTCAGTAGATGATAGGCCAAGCCCGCTACCATGGCGCCATTGTCGGTGCACAGCCTAATTGCTGGGAAGACCGCCGAGATGCCTTCGGCCCGGCCCAGCCGTTCCCGCAGGTAACTGTTCGCCGAAACCCCTCCGCCTGCCACCACATTGGTGATGCCCGTGTCGCGGGATGCCCTTATTACACGGTCGACGATCATGTCGATGGCCGTTTGTTGAAAGGAAGCGGCGATGTTTTCCGGCGACCTGGCATACCGGCGATCCCAGAATTGATCCAGCTGGTTTACGACAGCGGTCTTGAGCCCCGAATAGGAAACGTCGTACCGATGGTCGCCCTTGTGCAGCGACGGCATGGGCAATCTGAACGCCCGGGAGTCGCCTTTCCGGGCCATGTTGTCGATGACGGCACCCCCAGGATAGCCCCAGCCGTAGTATTTCGCCACCTTGTCGAAGGCTTCGCCACAGGCGTCGTCTATGGTAGTACCCAGCACGTTTACGGAGTCGCAACTTTCGACCGTGGCTATCAGCGAATGGCCCCCGGAAACGATGAGCCCCAAATAGGGGTATTCGATATCGTGCTCGAGATGCGCCGAATAGAGATGGGCCAGGATGTGATCCACGCCTACGAATGGCCTGTCCAATGCAAGCGCGAGTCCTTTTGCGTAGGAAAGACCGACCAACAGGGATCCGATCAGACCCGGCCTGTACGTCGCGGCCACGGCATCTACGTCCGCCAACTCCACGCCGGCCTCCTCCAGAGCCCGACCGGTAACCGGATCGATCCACTCGACGTGCTTGCGTGACGCTATCTCCGGCACGACCCCGTAGAAGGGACGGTGGATCTCCACTTGAGATGCCACGATATTGCTCAAAATCCGTTTCCCGTCGCGAACGATCGACACCGAGCACTCGTCGCAGGAGGTCTCTATTCCCAGTACGTTCAAAGTTATCTCCCGGCCGTCTTTCGCTCCAGGAGCTCGGATAGGCCAACCACGCGAATACCGGCGGCCGTAATTCGCGGATACATCTCCCCCAACACCGAAATCACCTCTTCGTTGTGCACATGGCCGATTATCACAGCCCCCCCCTGGTCCACGGCCAGCAGCAAGCCCTCATCCAGGCGCTCACCAATGGCTTCCGCGGTGGTCTCGTTGTCCAAAAACACGCTGCGCTCGAGGTAGGGCACATTATACTGACCTGCGAGCCCGGAGGCAGCGGTCAGAGACGTGGTCCGGCTGTCCAAAAAAAACTTTCCGTTTTCCTGCAGGTACTCCATGACGACTCCGAGGACCCGCGGGTTTTCCGTAATGCTCGATCCCATGTGGTTGTTCATGCCCCGGGCGCCCGGTACGGTAGCAAAGGCTTCATCCAGCAGTCTGCGAATCTCGTCTTCGCTCTGGGAAGCCAGGATCGCGCCGGGCCCGGGGTCGTTTCCGTCGCGCGCTTCCATGGGACAGTGCAGGATGACATCTTTGCCGGCGGCCAGGACTTTGCGCGCCGCTTCGGCGCTGTAAGGTAAATGGGGCAGAACGGCGATAGTTATTTTTCCGGGAAATCGCAGAAACGCGTCCAGGATGTCCAGGTTCTGTCCGGCGTCGTCTATAACGACGGAGACCCAGGCATCCCGTGCCGGCACTCTCTCCCAGGGCTTTTTTTCGGGTCGGCTCCGATCGGGCTGCACCACCGCGGCTTCCGCCTCCGGTGCTTCTTCCGGAACTGATTCCGAAGCCGCCTTCTCCGCCGCTGATTGCGTTGACCCCGTCCGACGCGCAGGGGGCGCCGTTGCCGACTTGCGCGGAAGGAACAATACAATAACGGCCAGCAGAAACGCTATTGCCATCAGGAGCAGTACTGCCGTTCTAATGCGGGAGCTCTGTTGAGGCGCTTTCCTCAATTGTAGATGTATTCCTTCAGCTCGTCGGCAAATTTGCCCAACTTTCTGAGTGCTCTCATCTCGATCTGCCTCACCGTTTCAGCTGAAATCCCCATTCTGTCGCCTACCCTCTTCAGGGTATACTTCTTGCCGCCATAAAAGGAAAAACGAAACATCAAGATTTCCTTTTCCTTTGCTTCAAGGGTGCCGAGGAACTTCATCGTCTCCTCTTTGAGGCTCTTGCTGATGAGAGCTCTATCCGGGTCGAAGGAATAATCTTCGAAAACCTCTTCCAGGCTTCCCGAATTCTCGGAGCTCTCGCCGTTCAGAGACACGACGCTGTTCGCCATATTCATGATCGACACAACTTCGTCTTCGGCTAAGCCCACCTCTACGGCCAACTCGGCCGTGTTCGGCTCTCGCATGACCACCTGGGAGAGGGTGTTGTACGCTTTATTTATTTTTCTCAGCATCTCTTCCTTGCGGTGGGGAAGTCTGATGGTTCTCCTCTTATTGGAAAGGGAGCGCACGATCGACTGCTTGATCCACCAGGAGGCGTACGTGCTGAAGCGCACCTTCTTCTTGTAGTCGAATTTCGAGGCCGCCTTGATGAGGCCCAGGTTGCCCTCCTGGATCAGATCGAGCAGCGAAAGATCGGCCTGCATGAATGATTTGGCGATTTTCACCACCAATCTCAAGTTGGATTCTATCAGTTTATGCTTGGCCTGGCTGTCGCCGCCCTGGATTCTCCTTGAAAGCTCCTGTTCCTCTTCAAAAGTAAGCAGCGGGGTCTTCTTGATCTGTCCAAAATAGGATTTTAAAGCATCCTTCTGCTCTTCTCCCATCTTTTCCATATCTGGCTCCCCAATCACATTAAGCAAGAACCATGCCATAATGCATTTATCTGTGGCAGGATGATATTTCTTTATATATTAAGTAATTAGGAAATCAATTACTTCGAAGCTAGAGCCATTGTATACTTTTTCATACATTCCGCTTTAATAATAGCATATCATCCGCCCGCATCCAGCTGTTTGTAGAGCATGTCGGAAAGTCCGAGACGCGCATAACGGGACATAGAGAGCGCATACTCGTCGTAGAGCATATCTTCGAATATCTCTTCGGCCATGCCTCCATCGAGCAATCCGGACTTCTTGACGGTTTTCCTCATAACGTCTAGCATCTGCTTCACAAACAGGGCTTCGAAATCCTGACAAACTTCATAAAGCTTGCTCTGTTTATCGATGGGCTTCGGCATCCCTGGCCTCGCCCCTGACGCGGGCCGTGTTTTCACTCCTGCCATAAGCGTCCGGCTCATGCTCTCTTCGTCGCGCCGGCCCGCCTGGAACCTGGCGTAATAGCCACTGATGTCTATGCTGTTAATCAACTGTTCGCCCCCTGCTCGAGTCTGCGCGTCACAAAATGACCAGGCGACCGAAAAGTGCCCCTGCCCTTTCGATGGCCCGCATTATCTCTATGATAGCGTCCGTCTCCAGGCCTACGGTCTTGAGTAACTCGATGAGATCGTTGACCTGAGTCGTGTCTTCTATGACGAACAGATCAGGTTTCTCTTCCTCTTCCCAATTGAAGGACCCCACGGAAACGCTGACTTTTCTATAGGCAACCGCCACTTTCCCGATGCGGACATTCTCTCCCATGATAATCACGCCGGATTGAGAATCTATGACGACTCTACCGACCACATCCGGCGTTACCATGAGGGACTCCATCTCTCCGATGAAGCTTACGATGTCGGAGCGCCTGTTTTCGGGAATCTTTATCTCGATCAACGATGCATCGAGTGATTTGACCTCGATGTTTTCAAAGGCCTCGCGAATAACGGCGCTCACCGTACTGGCCGTCACGAAATCCGGGTTCCGCAGCACAACGGATATGCGCCCGTCGGCCATAAACTCCGATAAAATCTCCCGTTCTACTATGGCGCCTCCGGATATGTCGCCAACCGTTTTTACGCTGCCCGGCGCGCCGGACACCATCAGCTTTCCCTGGGCGACGGCATATACCTGGCCATTGGCGGCTTTGAGATTCGTCTGTAGAAGGATTCCGCTTTCCAGGCTTCGAGCGTCACCGATGCTGGCAATGCTCAGATCGATACGATCCCCTTCACGGGCGAAAGCGGGCAACATGACACTGACCATTACCACGGCGCAGTTCTTGCTCTTGATGTCGCCGGGATCGACATCAAACCCGAAACTCGCCATCAGGTTGGAAAGCGCCTTTTTCAAGAGCATCGAACCGGAGGAATCCCCCTTGCCGGCCAGGCCCATGACCAGCCCGATCCCCATGAGCTGGTTCTCCCTTATGCCCTTGAGGTAAGCGATGTCCTTGATTCGCACCGCGGGCGATGCGAACAGCGGCGCGCTCAGCACGAGCAGTCCCATCAAAAAGGCTCCAACAAGCCCCCCGAACCGGCTAGGGAATCTCAACTTCTACCTCCCCGGTGCCCCGGATGACCCCCGTAAATCGCTCCCGGGTGTTCTGGGGCATTACCGTTACAGCGTCACCCAGGTCTCCGGAGCCGAATGCTCTGCCCGGGACAAGCAACCTTATGCTGCCCTTGCTAAATCGAATTCTCACCTGGTCGCCCGCCTTGACGATTCTTTCCGTAATACTCCTTCCGCTCGAGCGTGCGCCAACGGTAGATTGTTCGATTTGCGGGGCTCGTTCGAAAACCCGCACGACGTCGACCGGGCCGGAGCCCGCCAATCTGTAGAATGCCTTGCGGTTTCCGTCGGGCGCAAAGCGGTGAATCCAGAGCTCGAGCGGCCTGGCGGCGGATGCGCCGAGGCGATAGCTCAGCTCGATGGAACCTGCCGTGACGAATAGCCCGGCATCAACCGCTTCCCTGTTCTCTGGTGCAAACTGCACCGTTTCTCCCGTGCCCATGAACGGCACTTCCGAACCCGGCAGAACTTCTACCTCGACCCACCCCACATTGCGACGGCTTTCAGGGCCGGCCTCGGCTCTGGCCAGGTACCGGAGCAGTGACCTGTAAAACCAGACGTCCTTGGCCGAATAGCGTGCCAGAGGCACTACAAGGACCCACGAGCCAATCAGGACCAGGGCATCCGTCGATGGGGTCAGCTTCGCGCGAACGGCGGCGGGGAACACTATGGCGAGGCGCGAGGGTGACACTCCCAGGACCTGATCCATGACGGCGGGCGATTCCCCCTCCCCGCGCCAATGAACTACGTCTCTTACGGTGAGCTGCCGGCCTTCCGGAACCAGCACGAGTTGCTTCAAATACAACTCGATCGCTCCGGACGTCACGGCGCTACAGAAAGCCCATAGCGCCAGGGCACCGATCAGCCTCGCTCGCATCACTTATCGTTTCAACCCGTTTGCGATTCCCAGCATGGTATCGGAGGTCTGAATGGCCCGTGAATTGAGCTCGTACGCCCGCTGGGCCACGATCATGTTGACCATCTCCTGCACGACGGATACGTTCGACATTTCCAAGAACTTGTGAACCATTTTCCCCATGCCGTCGAAACCGGGTCGGCCCCCAAACGGATCGCCGGAAGCATTGGTAACCTTGAACAGGTTCTGCCCGACGGATTTCAAACCCGTGGGATTCACGAAGCGATATATCTCGATCTGGCTCACTTCGATGGCTTCGTCGTTTCCGGGCACCTTGCAGGAGACTCTACCATCCTGAGACACGGTGACGCTCTCCCGAAGAAAATCTTCGGGAAAGATGATTTCAGGCAGGAAGCGATACCCGTTGGAGGAAACCAGCTGACCTTCAGAATCGATCTTGAAGGAACCGTCGCGAGTGTAACCGTAGGTGCCGTCGTAGAGCAGCACGCGGAAGAACCCCTCGCCCTCGATGGCCAGATCCGTGACATTGCCGGTATTCTGGAGGGGACCCTGAGTAAAGATCTTCTGCGTAGCCGCCGGCCTTACGCCGTGGCCGACCTGTATGCCTGTCGGAACCACAGTTACCTCTGTGGCCGGTGTGCCTGCCATCCTGATAGTCTGATAGAGAAGATCTTCGAAATCCGCCCGGCTCTGCTTGAACCCGGTGGTGTTCACATTGGACAGGTTATTGGCGATGGTATCGATATTGAACTGCTGGCTTATCATGCCCGATGCGGCAGTCCACAGTGATCGCATCATGTCGTATCTCCTTACACCCTGATCGCTTCGTTCAGAAGCCGTCCGAGCAGGTTGTCCTCGGTCTGGATGAGTTTCTGATTGGCCTCGTAGGTTCGATTCACCTCGATCATGCGTACCATCTCGATAACCGGGTTAACGTTGGCGCCTTCCAAAAAACCCTGATGAACTTTCGGCCGCCGGCCTGGCTCCAGAACAAGTGCGGAACCCGATTCCGGCGTATCCCTCCAGAAGGAGTTGCCCTGCTTTTTTAAATAGCGGTTCCGACGGAAACCGACGATTCTGAGCCGGTCGACCCGTTCGACGCTCTCCCACTCGTTTTCTTCCAGAGAAACGAGCCGGTTCTCGTTGTCGGCAAAGGCGCCGTTCTGGTAGATCACGCCGTACTCGTCAATCGCGAAGTTGTTCTTCTTGAGCTCGATCGGCCCGTTCTCTCCCATGACTCGATGGCCGTCCTTGGTTACCAGGTAGCCCTGGTTGTCGAGCAGGAACGCGCCGTTGCGGGTGTAGCGTTCCTGACCCCCCACCTCAACGGCAATGAAGCCATCCCCCTCGAGGGCGACGTCGAAGGGATTCTCCGTCTGCTTCAGCGCTCCCTGGGAAAAAACAGTGAAGACCTCGTTCATCTCCACACCGGTGCCGAGCTTGCCTACAATCGGCGCCACGTCCAGAGAGGCAAAGCCGAGATTGATCACCCCGTCGTCTCCCATACGGCGAATCAAGAGCTCGGGGAAGGCCTTGTGGATGGCCACATCCCGCTTGTACCCGTTGAGATCGACGTTTGCTAAATTGTTGGTGAGGGTATTCAACCGGTTCATTTGAGCCACCATTCCGCTGGCTCCAGTATACATTCCTCGTATCAACTCTGTCCCCCTGTGTCCGAATCGTACCTCCGCGCAGAGACCTGCACGGTCGATAATCAGGGCCCCGCGACCCAATTCGGTGTGTCAGTTTGATTATCGGTGATCCAGTAGAATCCTTGACGAACGCTTCAAGGGCAGGCGGCACGTTTCGTGCCGGTTGCCTTTCAATGCTCCCGTCTAACCAGCCGACCTGGACTTTGCTGTTTCTCTTCGTTTGAATGAGATGCCCTTCCGGCATCATCTCTCTTCCTCCGCATGAACTCGAGCGTTGCCCCTGACACGATCCAGTATGCTGTTATCATCCGCTTCGGCCGTAGTGTTCCTGGTGTAAGGATGCTGACCACGGCGAGGGTGCCGAATAAAAATATGGAGAAGATGGGCTTCAAGGCATGGAAATGTTGCGTGACAGAATGCGGTTTGTGTAACATTCGGGATTATCTACTATCCTACTTCGACTCTCTGGAAGTGCTAAGACCGCTCTTCTACTCTGTAGCACCAAAACTCCGCTTGATCACAGCTGCTTCAATGCTTCTCGACGAAAGCACGCGAAGCTTCGGGCGGTGCGCCGTTGCGACGCGCAGCCTATCCCAGTACATCGCCCGCCGGAAGGCCGCACCCCCATAAGCGCTAACCTAAGGATTGACAGAATTCAATCAAGAAGTGTAGCATGCAGCCATGGACGCTACACTGATGGACGAAGAGTGGACTCTGCTAACCAGCTTGCTCCCGAAGGGCTGGCGGGATTCCGCGAAAAAAACTGGGGCTATGCGACGTGCACGGGGAGAGATTACCAGCCCTGACGTTCTTCTGCAGATTTTGTTGATGCACGTCGCGACGGGCCTGTCTCTGCAACAGGCGACGGCACGGGCAAGCGTGCTAGGTCTAGCAACGATCACCGACGTCGCTCTGCTCAAGCGACTGCGGAGTTCTGAGAAGTGGT
>SDBV01004147.1_pt1 | contig 21006 bp, 17 predicted proteins | sample 2277081 | NCBI WGS metagenome assembly SDBV01 (sample SAMN10402039, study PRJNA504765) | marine sediment metagenome | isolation source: marine sediment core GS10_PC15, 223 cmbsf | place: Arctic Ocean: Southern Knipovich Ridge | collected 2010 | reverse complement strand
GAGATCAGGGTATAAGTGAGTACCACACAGCCACCAATGATCACTGCCCAGGTGTATTCGATCCCCATGACCCATTGAAACATGAGCCCAATCCCTCCAAACTGGCCGACACAATAGGATATTGAAATGAGGATGGCGATAATAGCGCCTGTAGCCCGAAGACCTTTGGAGTAATATCTGTCCCCGATAAAATCTGCAGCTGTGTACTTTCCGTATTTTCTGATCTGTCCTGCCATAAGGATCAGAAGCAGCACATAACCACCGGTCCAGCCAACTACATAGGCCAGGCCATGGTACCCGGATCCGTACATCAGTGCTGCCATTCCCAGGAATGATGCTGCGCTCATCCAGTTGGATGCAATGGCCATACCTGATCCTACTCTGGAAATACCCCTGCCGGCAGCATAAAAGTCGGTGGTGTCTTTCGCCCTGAATATGATACCCACAAGGACAAAGAGAATTAAAATGGTTATTAATATGATCGCAGGTCCGACCTTAAAACCGCCTTCAAGTTGTGTTGCTGCCGTTGCAGCATTGAGAAAAGATGGAGATAATAACAGTATTGTTGGTAGCAATAATTTTTTCATCATTGGAATTTTTTTGTGTTGGTGCAGGGTAAGTTTAGTCTTCTATTCCATATTTCTTATTGAACATGTCGGTTCTGATACAGTACAACAAGCATAATCCAACAAACAATATCAATAGGAATACTGCCGTGTAGAAATAGTGAAATGGAAAACCAAGGAATGTTGCATCTGTGAGGACAGACCTGTTGTGAATCAGGTACAATCCCATGACTTCAACAAAAACATCCCTGCTGTCAGCATCAAAGGATTCCATGAATGACGACTTAATTTCAAGGGGAGCAATTGTCCCCCTCACGTCCAATGGGGAAAGGTTGAACAGGTTACTGAATACCAGGATCAGACTGTTCTTCATTTCTAAATAGGTTTCATCTGAAATATCTGTTATTGTTGCTGCTATCTCTTCGAATTCCTTCACAGCTGCAACAAGGTCGTTCTTCTTTGTACCGTCAGCAATTTGATAAGCCATCCAGCTGACTGCATTGTCAAGGACCACCCTGTGTTCCGGCTCAATGGCCACTTTACCAAGGACAGAAAGGGCTGATTGGCTTATGTTCTGTAAATCAGTAATTTCAAAATTCCCGGATTCTAAATTCCCCCAGCTGGATTCAAAAAGGATATAGGCTGGTTCAGGCGTGGGTTTCTCCAGGATCTTCAGTAAGATCTGAAAACCGAAAATAGCCACAGCCCATATGAGAACAAGCTGCACCACCATGTTCCTGTTTCTTCTTGCACTGACGGTGGTTGGTTTGAAAAAACTAATGTGATAGTCGTTTTGTTGAGGGTCCATAGAAAAAATATTAGAGTGTTAAGTGTTGGTTGGTGTATTACTGATTTATTGTGTTATTGTGATAACAATTAGTATGCTAAATTAAAAAAAAAGGTTGTCCACGCTCTGCGAACAACCCTTTTAAGGCTTAATTATTATCAATCTTAATTACTCTTGAACTAGTCGTCGAGAGAGCCAAACATAATCGCCACACAACCTTCTTCAGGTTCTTCCGTCTGGTCGTCTGAAACAGGGACCTTGACCATGATCTTCAGTTGTTGACTCGATTCCAGTGTAAAATCCCATTTCCAGTCAAAATCCTTCAGGCTATTATCATAAAGTACTTTGCCATTTCTGGTATCTATAACCTGGAACTCTATGGCAGACAGGTTATTTGCACCGCATACCCCGATCCTGTAGTTTCTGTCTGAATAAAAGGTTTTGTAAAGCTCTGCCTCTTCACCCTCGATCAGTAGTGCGGCATGGTAGTTACCATCGTGCTGGTAGGGAACCAGACCGGATTTACAGGTGTTTTTAGCGAATTGTTTACACTGTGCGTTCAATGCCATTGACAGTGTGAGCATGAATGCAACCAGGGATAATAAGAGAATGCCTTTCTTAATCATGGTATATTGTTAGTTTTCGATTTAAAAAAAAACTCATATGATACTGATCCTGTTGAAGTTCCATCAGAAATAGTTCCAGTATTTTCAACCTTAATTGTAACCGATTTTAATAGTTTAACGATCCGATCATAACGGTCACACAGCCTTCTTTAGGTATGTCGACATTCTCGTCAGACACAGGGACTTTAATTATGATCATCAGGAACTGGCTCGATTCAAGCTTTAGATCCCATTTCCAATCAAAATTATTCAGGCTGTTATCGTAAAGCACCTTACCATTTCTGGGATCGATAACTTTGAACTCAATGGGAGACAGGTTATTTGCACCACACACGCCTATCCTGTAGTCTATGTCTGAATGGAAAGTCTTGTACATCTCAGCTTCCTCACCCTCGACCAACAGCGCGGCGGCGTCGAAATTACCATCATGTTGATAAGGATTCAATCCGGCTTTGCAGGTATTCTTGGCGAATTGTTTGCACTGAGCGTTCAATGCCATGGGCAGTATAAGCATGCAAACAACCAGGGATAATAAGAAAATACCTTTCTTAGTCATGGTATATTATATTAGGATATATAGCTACTTCTGATTTCTGCAACTTTGGATTTCAATGCATTGAACACATCCGGGGTAATTTCTATGGATGATTCTGATTTAAGTGTTGTGACATTGGTTTCCGGATCTTCAACGGCTGTAACTTCACCCAGCTCAATGGTGATCTGATCAAAGATAGTCTTGAGGGCATGGACGTCGGCAAGCACTGTTTTGGCATCTTCATCTTCAGGTGACTGCTCCAGGAGGCTGATCATAATATCGATGGACAACTTTTGATCCACGATTCTTTCAACCAGCTTGTTTCCTTCCAGTCTGGTGCCTTCAACGAGGCTTGTAGCAATATACAGACCCTCTATCCATCCTCCAACAAGTACTACCGAGGCCGTTGCTTCAAGTCCGTTCTCCTTGAGGTATGAACTGGAATTCATTAACGTTTCAGAAATAATATCAATGATCATATCCCGGTTATTGATATTATCTTCCAGGAGCGTGATGGTCTCTTCATTAATTGCATCCAGGATATTTAATCCATCGGCCATCTTCTTGGCTGCTGCAATGTAGTCCAGTGTGGCCTGTGTCTGATCAAACAGGCTGGCATAACTCAAATCTGTGGAGTAAATTCCAAGGTTGAGTGCCTTGCTTTTAGAAGTGATGTACCGGGAAGTATTCCCCGTGGGATTAAGGAGGTCCTCGTTGTATTCGGCTCCGGCATTCTTAATTAACATGGCTGTTTCAAGCGGAGAGGGAAGGGAATAAAAAATCCTTTTGGCAGTATTCAGTTGCTCCCGGGTTTCCTGATCCAGGGCATCCGAAGCTTCAAAATCCCCGGAGCCCTCACCTTCTGACTTTGTACCACTGCGGTTACATCCAGTTAGAATGAAGCCGAGGAAAACAAATAAAAGAAGGAACAATCTACCGGATAATAGCATGTTTCGGTTCATAGGTAATTATTTTATTCACTGGGTTAATAGGCTCACTTTGCAAAATCAGTACAAGTATTACAGCGTGTCTTTTCAATTAGGAGTTCTCATAATGAAGTAAAAATAACACTTTTTTTTGAAATACAAAAAGGTTGTAAAAGTACGCGGGAGTCAGTATCTATAAGGGATTCAGGAAATCCCTTATAGATACTAATTAACAGCTGCGGAAGTAAGTCTGATGAAAAAGATTTCTTGCTAAATGACACAACCATTGAACGATCCTATTATAAAAGTGTAAACCCTTCAGTAAGTAAAGGTTCATACCTTTGATCAGATTCTGTTCTTCCAGAGTTTCCGTTACACTTTTCCTGGTTGGTTTTTTCCATAGTAACGGCAGAGGTGACTGATTCCGCATTTGTCGCAACCAGGTTTACGGGCTGTACAGACATACCTGCCATGAAGGATCAACCAGTGGTGAGCCAGGGGAATCTTCTCTTCGGGAATGTACTCTATCAACTGCATTTCTGTCTGGAATGGATTCCTGGCATTTGAGGTCAGGCCAATACGTGCTGCAACCCTGAAAACATGGGTGTCGACGGCCATGGCAGGCTTCTGGAAGGCCACCGAAAGTATCACATTGGCTGTTTTGCGACCTACCCCGGGCAGCTGTTGAAGGTCTTCCATATTGTCCGGGACAATCCCGTCGAATTTGTCCACCAGCATTTGCGCCATTCCATGGAGATGTTTTGCTTTATTATTGGGATAGGAGCAGCTTTTGATCAGCTCAAAGATCTGGTCCTGTTCTGCAGATGCAAGAGAAAAGAGATCAGGGAACCGATGGAAAAATCCGGGAGTGATCAGGTTGACCCTTTTATCAGTGCATTGAGCTGAGAGGATGACAGCGACCATAAGTTCGTAGGGATCGGTATACCTTAGCTCGGTTTCTGCAACCGGCATGGCGTGTGTGAAATACTCAATGACCTTTTCAAATCGCTCTTTCTTGTTCATTGGACTTTCTGTTGTGCGTTTCAAAATTGCAAAAATATATCCTAATCCCTAACGCAATAAAAAAAACTAACACATTCTAACGATCTAACATCCTGACATTAATGATTGGTTATTAATTATCTCCGACTCCTTACAATTTGTAATGATACTTGGTTTTCTAGTAATAATTGTTTACGTTTACATCGATTATTTCATAAGTATGGCCTGTAAAAGCGGAGTATATTATTTTTATTTTTTTTCCAGCAGATAACTGGTCGGGCTTACTTTATACATGTGGTACCCGGCTTTTAGCCGGGTTTTTTGTTTTATAGCTATGACAAAGACAATTGCAATACAGGGAGGATATGGTGCTTTTCATGAAATAGCAGCACATCATTTTTTTGAAAATGAAGAAATTAAGATCCTGCCCCGCAAAACTTTCAGGGAATTGGTTTCGACGCTTAAAAGCAGGGGATCTGATTTTGGGATCATGGCCATAGAGAATTCTCTGGCGGGAAGCATCCTTCCCAATTACAGCCTGATCATCAATACCAACATGCATATTATCGGGGAGATCTATCTGAGAATAAATCAGAACCTTGTAGCCTTGCCAGGTGTGAAGATATCAGACTTGAAAGAAGTTTATTCCCACCCCATGGCCATTCTCCAATGTCAGGCTTTTTTTGATGAACATCCCGGGATCCGCCTTATTGAAAGCATCGACACGGCTTTGAGTGCTGAAGAGATTGCTGCTAAAGGATTGATGGATACCGGGGCCATCTCGAGCCGGATGGCTGCAGAAAAGTATGGCCTGGAAATCCTGGCCGAGCGCATTGAGACCAATAAAAAGAATTATACCAGGTTTCTTATCCTGGCGGAAAATGGGTTCACAGTACCAACCAGGGAGGTAAATAAATCTTCCATCTCCTTTATCGTAGCGCACATGTTTGGATCGCTTTCAAAGATACTCTCCATTCTCTCCTATTATGAAATCAACCTGGCAAAGATCCAGTCAATGCCCATTCCCGGGAAAGATTGGGAATATATGTTTTATGTGGATCTGGAGATTAAGGACTATGAGATGTATCAAAAATCTCTGGATGCCATCAGACCGTTCACATCTTCGCTGGTTACACTGGGAGAATATAAAAAAGGAATATCGGTAATTGAATAAAAGTATGCTATGGTAGTTGATGTAGAACTTGAACCGTTGTCATTTGAAGGTGATGTATTTACAAAGCCCATTTACATTGCAGGACCCTGCAGTGCTGAGACTGAGGAGCAGGTATTGAGCACCGCAATTCCCCTTGCCGCCATGGGAATTAAAATTTTCCGGGCCGGTATATGGAAACCGCGCACAAGGCCAAATTCCTTTGAAGGTGTGGGATCAGTGGGACTGAAATGGCTTCAGTCGGTTCAAAAGGAGACCGGGATGATGGTGGCCATAGAGGTGGCCAATGTAAAGCATGTATATGAAGCACTGAAATATGGCGTTGATATTATATGGTTAGGTGCAAGGACGACGGCCAACCCCTTTGCTGTGCAGGATATTGCTGACAGTCTCCGTGGTGTTAATATCCCTGTAATGATAAAAAATCCGGTCAATCCGGATGTGGACCTCTGGATTGGTGCCATTGAGCGAATCAACAATGCAGGAATTAAACGCATGGCTGCCATCCATCGGGGATTTTCAAGTTACGACAAAACCCTCTACCGGAATGTTCCCCAGTGGCAGATTCCCATTGAACTTCGCAGGCGTATTCCTGATATGCCAATCATTACCGATCCGAGTCACATTTGTGGAAACAGGGAGTTCCTGTATGACATTTCCCAGAAAGCCATGGACCTGAATTTCGATGGATTGATCATTGAAACCCATTGCAATCCTGACAAGGCATTGAGTGATGCCAATCAGCAGGTCACACCCGATGGACTTAAAAACATCCTGAACCGACTGGTGCTGAGGGATCCTGAAGTGAATGAGGAGTTGATGTTGACCCTTGCTGTGCTGAGGGATCAGATTGATAAACTGGATGACAGGATGATCAACCTTCTGGAAGAAAGAATGAAGGTATCTGAACAGATCGGGGAACACAAAAAGATAAATAATATTACCATCTTGCAGACTAAAAGGTGGGATGACATGCTTAAAAGCCGCCTGCAGCTGGGTATCAGGAAAGGACTGAGTGAAGAGTTTATGATCAAGCTTTTCAGGTCCATTCACCAGGAGTCCATCAACCACCAGACCCGTGTGATGAACGAAGGATAGGAACCATGCACCAGATCAGTTTAACAACACCCTCGGGAAACACTGAGATTTCAGTGGGAGAGGGGCTTTCATCCAGGCTTAAGGAATTGGATCCCACACCGGTTCTGTTGGTGGATGAGCAGGTCCAGACACTTCATAAGGAGCTGTTCAGTCCGTACAGGTGCATTGCGATTCCATGTGGCGAGCAGCATAAGACTTTGCAGACAGTCGAGGGTATTTACAGGGAACTGGTTCAGATGGAAGTCGACAGGTCTTCGTTGCTTGTGGGGATTGGAGGTGGACTGTCCACAGATGTGGCCGGCTTTGTTGCGTCGACCTTTCTGAGGGAAGTACGGTTTGGATTTATTTCTTCCACCTTACTTGGACAGGTGGATGCCAGTGTCGGGGGTAAGAACGGGGTGAACCTGGATGGCTATAAGAACATGGTAGGGACCATCCGCCAGCCTTCATTTGTCTGGTGTGATCTTTCGCTTCTGAAAACATTGCCTCACAGGGAGTATGTGGCGGGTATTGCCGAGGTCATTAAATGCGGCGCCATCAGGGACAGGGATTTTCTTTATTACCTGAAGGATCATATGCCTGCCCTTCTTAGCCTTGATGGCGTAGTATTGGAAAAGGTAGTTTCCGTTTCCGTATCGGTCAAGGTCGATATTGTTCAGCAGGATGAAAAGGAATCTGATCTTCGGAGGCTGCTGAACTTCGGGCATACCATTGGTCATGCCATAGAACGTGATAAGAAGGTGCTGCATGGAGAAGCAGTGGCTTTAGGCATGGTGCTGGCAGCCAGGCTCTCCAATACCCTTGGTTTGTTGCCGGGGTCCGGGGTTGATATGATCGAGGAACTGGTCGGTCTGGCCGGGTTACCTTCCCGGATGGATCTGGATCCCGATGTATTGTACCAGAACATCAGGAAGGACAAGAAAAAAAGCGGCGACCAGGTTTATTTTATACTTTTGGAGGAGTTGGGCCGCCCGCTTATCAGGCCCATTCCGTTCACCGAATTAAACTCCATGCTTCATGATCTGTGTTAGCATTGGTCACATTTCCCAAATCTCCGAAGCATTGCAACCCGGAGTAAAATTGATCGAGGTAAGGCTGGATCTTATCAGGAAAGATCCCGGTGAGATCTTTTCCGGAATCCCTGGAAATATAAAAACCATAGCCACCTGCAGGCCTGAAGGATATAGCATTGAAGAGAGGATAGTGCTGCTGAAGAAGTGCATGGATCTTGGTGTATCCTTTATAGATATTGAGTTGGAGTCGCCTGAAGCGTATGCCGCCGAGCTGACCGGCTTTGCAAAGGGGTGTGATACAGAGGTGATTGTATCCTATCATAATTTTAAGGAAACACCGGACCGGAATGAGTTACACGGTATCATAGAGAGGTGCTTTGATTTGGGAGGGACCATTGCCAAAGTTGCTACCATGGTTAACGCACGCGAGGATGTTAACCGCCTGTTGTCTTTGTATGAGTTGCCCGGCAGAAAAGTGGTGATAGGCATGGGAGAAGCGGGTCGCATCACAAGGGTGATGGCACCTTATCTTGGAGCTGAATTTACATTTGCCTCCATTGCCGGAGGAGATGAAACGGCTCCCGGCCAGATCACTGTTAGCCAGTTGAAGGAAATATATAATGTGATTGACAAACCATGAATACATTTGGTAAATTGTTCAAAATCAGTATATTCGGAGAGTCGCATGGAGAATCGGTGGGCATTGTCATCGATGGGTGTCCTGCGGGGATCTCTCTGAAGCACTCCGATTTCAGGGAGGACTTTTCCAGAAGGAAAAGCGGGGCAAAGGGAACCACTCCCAGGCGTGAAGCAGACATCCCGCGGATCATGAGCGGTGTGTTCAACCAATGTACCACCGGTGCCCCCATTATGGTCCTGTTTGAAAATACCAATACCCGATCCGGGGATTACACCATTCTGAAGGATATTCCCAGGCCGGGTCATGCCGATTTCACTGCCAATCAGAAATTTGGAGGATACCAGGATTATCGCGGAGGTGGCCATTTTTCGGGACGACTCACACTGGCAATAGTAGCTGCAGGGGTTCTGGCAAAAAAGATCATCGATCCCGTCAGGGTATCAGGAACCATCCTGGAAGCAGGCGGCAGCGGGGACATTGAGGCTGCCATAGACCAGGCTGTGGAACAAAAGGACTCCATCGGGGGAATTATTGAATGCAGGATCAGTGAGGTGCCTGTTGCTCTTGGTGAACCTTTTTTTGATTCGGTGGAAGCGGTCCTGAGTCACATGATCTTTTCCATTCCGGCCATCAAAGGCATTGAATTCGGATCGGGTTTTCAGGCAGCCAGCATGACAGGCGTCCAGCACAATGATAATATTGTTGCTGCAGACGGAACCACTGAAACCAACCATGCAGGTGGGATAAACGGAGGGATCACCAATGGAAATGAGATCATCTTCCGGGTAGCTGTCAAACCCACATCGAGTACCAGCCGGACACAACGCACCATGAATTTGAAGTCAGGCAAGATGGAGGACCTTGTTATTGAGGGCCGGCACGATACCTGTATTGCCCTTCGGGTACCTGTGGTGGTTGAAGCTGCCGCAGCCATTGTTATGGCCGATTTCATGCTTCAATCCCAACAGGCAAATAGAATAAGTGAACCAAAAACCACAATAGAGTAACATGCGAATTGCAATCATCGGAGCCGGAAATATGGGCTCATGGCTGGTAGAATCACTCTGCCTTGATTATGAAGTAGGTATTTATGATGTGGATCGAAATAAGTTGAAGTATTTTTTCAACTCGAGAAAATTCCTGTATTACGAGGAGATCATGGATTTCTCGCCGGATCTGTTGATCAATGCCGTCAGCCTGGACAAGACCATGGAGCTTTTCAATGAGATCATATCATACCTTCCTGAAACATGTATCATTGCAGATATCACTTCGGTTAAAAGTGGACTCGCAGCATATTATAAAAACCTGGGAAGACGTTTTGTATCAACCCACCCCATGTTCGGACCCACATTTGGAAATGTGAAGGATCTCAGCAATGAGAATGCAATCATTATCTCCGAATCGGATGAGGAGGGTAAGGCTTTTTTCCGGGATTTTTATGAGGGATTGAAGATAAAGATACATGAATATACTTTTCGGGAGCATGATGAGACCATTGCATATTCGCTATCCGTTCCATTCTCTTCCACCATGGTATTTGCAGCTTGCATGAAGGAACAGGAGGCTCCGGGAACCACCTTCAAAAAACATTTAAGCATTGCAAAGGGCCTTCTTTCAGAGGACGATTTTCTGCTTTCTGAAATCCTTTTAAGTCCGCACAGCCTCCACCAGGTGGAAAAGATCAGCCGCCAGATGGAGTCCCTGATCGAGATGATCAAAGCACGTGATAAAGAACAACTAAAGGGATTCTTTCAAATGCTGAGAAGCAACATCGGACTGGAATCTTAACAGAAGAACCCTGGTGGTTTTCGAGGTAATCCTGAATCGATTATCGATCCGGTGTCCCATGATCCAAACGATTTTGTTACCTGAGGCCAGGATCCATGCCCGCTCCTTCTCAGGTACGGGGATCTTTTCATCCACAAAGAAATCACTCAGTTTCTTAATCTGGTTCATTCCCAGGGGGAAGAAGTAATCGCCATGCAACCAGTGGCGTATGGTTAAAGGGAATTGGATCTCAGCATGATCCAGGCATGCGATATGCTTGTCATCGGGGATCCGTTGCAGTTCGCTTCTGTCCAAAACCTCCACATCCATTGGGAAGGGGAGCGATGAAAGATTATCCGGATTGTCGAGGTAATACCTGTCGAATGTTTTTCGTGTGGATTCAACCAGAATAAGCCGGGCACGGTCCTTATAAAGTTGATGGGTGGTGGAAATCGATTGCCGGCCAGGATCAGCATCCATGATCTTTTCAATTCCTTCACATTGCGACCGGGTAAATCCAAATGGAGAGAATAGCTCATACAGCCAGGTCCGGATGGGTGAGAGTCTTTTTAATGCCGCAATGTCGATATGAATGCTATCGGAATCCTGATCAAACAATGCCTTCCTGGCATTGTCAATGGATTGCATACAGATGGAATGTACCTCCCTTAATCTGGCCATGTTCCCGGCCATGGTATCCACGAATCCCGGATTGATCTGCTCCATGACAGGTACAATATCGTGCCTGATCTTATTCCTCTGGTATTTTGTTTCAATGTTGGTCGAATCCTCCCGGAAGATTAGGTTGTTTCTCCGGGCGTACCCGGCAATATCCTCTCTTGATGCAAAGAGAAGCGGTCGAATTATATTTCCATTCCTGTATGGGATCCCGGCAAGCCCCCTGATGCCTGTACCGCGGGACAGATTCAGGAAAAAAGTCTCTACCGAATCATTCCTGTTATGGGCAGTGGCCACTGAATCATAGGATTGCAAATGAATAAGCTCTTCAAACCAGGCATACCGGAGTTCCCTGGCTGCCATTTGCACAGAGATCCCTTTGTTGCTTACCTCCTGATCCACATTGAATCTCTTCACATGAAACTGCATCTCCAATGATGCTGCCATGGAGCTCACAAAGGCCTCATCTTCATTCGATTCCTCAACTCTCAACTGGAAGTTGCAATGGGCTATAGCACAGGTGTAATCCGATTGGCTGAAAAGATGTGTCATCACCACGGAATCGATCCCACCACTCACCGCAAGCAATATCTGCTCACCAAACGTGCAAAGCTCCTGCTCCTTGATAAAGTCATTAAACTGATCCAACATCAACGGGAAGTTACAAAAAAAAGAGGCTGTCCCAAAAGGGTTAGCCTCTGTGTTTTTCTGAGGGATACTTTTTCACTTCTAAAGTATCCCTCAGAAGTAATCTAAAGAGGACATTTAAGACACCCTTGATTCAATTTATGACTTCTCACCAAGGTAGGCGGCGATGGAGTCCTGGGTTTCCTTGAGGGCTTTGTCACCCTTGTGCCAGTTGGCCGGACAAACCTCACCATGTTCCTCACTGTACTGCAGGGCGTCAACCATTCTGAGTACTTCATCAACACTTCGCCCAAGGGGCATGTCATTCACAACCTGGTGACGAACAACACCCTCCCTGTCAATAAGGAAAAGTCCGCGGTATGCCTCAGGTACACCAGTGTAAACAGATTCACCTTCGTCAGTATACTCCCAGGAACCGGCCAGTACATCATAGTTCTCTGCAATGGTCATTGCACTGTCTGCAACCAGGGGGTATTTGACTCCTTTAATTCCTCCATCCTTTAATTCTGTCTGAAGCCATTTCCAATGGGAATGTTTTGAATCCACAGAACATCCAACCACTGCTACGTCCCGCTTGTTAAATTCATCCATTTTATCCTGGAATGCAATAATCTCAGTGGGGCAAACAAAGGTAAAATCTGCCGGGTAGAAAAAGAAGACAACATATTTCTTACCCAAAAACTGATCCAGTGAAAACGCTTCAACAATTTCACTTCCGTTCACCACAGCGGGAGCGCTGAAGGAGGGTGCTTTTTTTCCAATTAAAACTGCCATTATTCTTTATTTTTAAGGTTCGTATTATCAAATAACAACCGATACCGTTTGTGGTTCAATTATAATCCCAGCAATTCCGGTCCCTGGTTAAATACAATGTCAACCGGTATACTCAAATCCTTGAGCCTGTCCAGGTCAGCCTGCAACTCTTCCCTGATAAATCCTTTTTCCTCCACCAACCTTTTGGCCAGCTCATAATTACCATCCCCCTGGGTTGTGAGGATCAGATTGGCAAGGCTGTTCATGGCCAGCTGCATCTTTTCAAAATTAATCTGGTATGTGCCTGTCCCCAGATCCTTTGTAAAGGCACCCATCTCCTGAAAATAATAGAACCTGATCATATTGGCTTTTCCATGCGAACTGGCCACACCAAACCTGATGCTTCTGAAAATGCTCGTCATGAATGTCACATAGTTGTCCATCAGGTCTTTCTCCTCCATCATCCCCATTTCCTTCATTTGTGTGATCAGGTAAAGGCCAAGGATGTCTGCTTTGCCCTCTTCCAGTGCACTGTACTGTTCTTTCAAGGCGGAACGGACTGTACGGCCATCCAGGGTCTGATTGATCCCCAGTCCGTGGGCCACTTCATGATACATGGTGTTTTCAAAAAAAGCATCGAATGTTACATGTTCACGCTGCTCCTCTGCAATAAGCACCATGCCGATGGGGACAAGTATCTCTTCGAATTTATACCGGATGGCATTTTTTAACTGGAGTTTCCTGGACCCTTTGTTTGCCTGGACCCGCTCGTCATTGGGCAGGTTGATGGCTATGGTTTTACTACCCGCATTGCAGTCACCTGTGTAATAGACCACATCATAGGCTCCCAGGTCCGAATCGCTGCCGGGAGTCTCACTTTTATAGTTTTCCGGAACAGGCAGGCTCTTTTGCATCTGTGGCAGTACGGAGTTGATATGGGCCAGTTTTTCACTCCATGTTTTATCTTTGATCAGTATGAACGATTCGTGCGCCGCTTTATAGTTGAACAATGCATCCTCGTAAGTTTCAATGGGTCCCACCACAAAATCTATATCATTGTCCTTCATATCCATCCAGGCCATATCGGATGGATAGTAATCATCGGTTAGAAGCGCTTCGGCCCTCAATTGCAGGTATTTTTTGAAACCTTCGTCTTCAGCCAGTTCGGCTGCTTCACGCAGCAGAACGGCTGCTTTTTCAACCTGATCGGCATAGGCGACATGGTAAGGAATGACCTTCAGGTTCCCCTCACTGTTTCTGGTTATCAGGGTATAGAGGCTGGTTTTTGCATCATCTTCCAGGGATTCGAATTCCTCCAGGGTCATATCTGCCGGGTAATAACCGGAACCTGCCGGTTTCTTACCGTAGTCAGACAGGTATGGAAGGTTTCCATTGAGCCGCTCCCAGGGCCCGTAATTAATTTTAAAAAACCTGATCACATACTCGTTCGTCATAGAGCTTAAGGCAGCTTCCTTATCGGGGAATACCTGGGCCCAGTAAAGCTCCTCCATGATATCGGCCACCTGGAACAGCAATCCCAGCATCTCTTTCTGATTGTCAGAAAGATGAGAAATGTCTGCAGCAAGGTCCACTTCAATATATTCATTTGCTTTTCTTTCTATCATGGCGTCAAAAAGCTCAAGGTTGACGCTTTTTCCCAGGCTGCCAATTTCAAGGGTAAGGGTCTGGTCTGATTTTCGATAGGTCATGGCCGTAACTGTAACGTCCGTTTCCAGGGGAAAGCTTGCAAGGAAGGTCACCTGCTGATCATCTTCAGATGTGCGCTCAATGGAATATATTTCTCCTTCAAGTTCAATGGCATCATCCATCATTCTGAGAAATAACGATCTGGGCGTAGTGTAGAAGAGGGATTCGCCATCGGATACCTCGAAAATGGGCAGCGTTCCTGCAAACAGGTCAAACATGGCTTCCTTCTCATTGCATCCCTGGAAGACCAGGAAGAAACCGGCAATGATGGCGGGTATTAAGGAACGTAGTTGCATAACTATGTAGTTTAGGTTAGAGGCAGTTAATAAGCCCTGGCAATAACGACACGCTGACTGGATGGTTTGCCGCTTACCACACACTTGCCCGATTCTTTTTTACCGTTCAGTGGCAGGCATCGAATCGTTGCTTTTGTCTCCTTGATCTTGTCCTCGGATTCTTTTGTTCCGTCCCAATGTGCCAGAGCAAATCCTCCTTTGTTCTCAAGGACATCGACCAACTCGTCCCAGTTTTCAACCCTGTGGGTATTATCCTTCCTGAAAGTCAGTGCTTTCTGGTAGATGGTTTCCTGAATCTCATCCAGCAAAGCGGCAATATGCGTTGCAATTCCTTCCTGTGGAAGTATCATTTTCTCAAGTGTATCCCGTCTGACAAGCTCAATGGTTCCCTTTTCAATATCCCTGGGACCGATAGCAATTCTTAAAGGTACGCCTTTCAGTTCATACTCAGCAAATTTCCAGCCCGGTTTATGGGTGTCCCTGTCATCAAATTTAACCGATATTCCCAATGCTGTCAGCTGGGCTTTGATCCTCAGTGCCGCCTCGGAAATGGGTGGGAATTCATCTTTACCTCTGTAGATCGAAACGATCACCACCTGAATCGGAGCCACCCTGGGCGGTAATATGAGTCCATTGTTGTCTGAGTGTGCCATGATCAATGCTCCGATCATCCGTGTGCTCATTCCCCATGATGTTGCCCAAACATAATCCAGTTTTCCTTCTTTGTTGGTAAATTGAACATCGAAGGCTTTTGCAAAATTCTGTCCCAGGAAATGTGAGGTTCCCGCCTGCAGGGCTTTGCCATCCTGCATAAGTGCCTCAAGAGTCATTGTTTCAACGGCTCCTGCAAATTTTTCCGACTCAGTTTTATATCCAATCAGGACCGGGATTCCCAGGAACTTTTCAGCAAATTCCGCATACACCCCGGCCATCTGCATGGTTTCATCCTCAGCTTCTCTCTTTGTGGCATGAGCTGTGTGACCTTCCTGCCAGAGAAACTCGGTAGTGCGCAGGAATAGACGTGTACGCATCTCCCACCTCACCACATTGGCCCACTGGTTGATCAGAAGGGGCAGGTCGCGGTAGGATTGTATCCAGTTCTTATAAGTGTTCCAGATGATGGTCTCGGATGTGGGTCTAACGATTAATTCTTCTTCCAGTTTTGCTTCCGGATCAACAATTATTTCTCCGGTCTTTTCATCCGTTTTTAACCTGTAGTGTGTAACAACCGCACACTCTTTGGCAAAGCCTTCCACATGGTTAGCTTCCCTGCTGAAGAATGACTTAGGGATCAACAGTGGAAAATATGCGTTTTCATGACCGGTTTCCTTGAACATGCGATCCAGTTCTTGCTGCATCTTTTCCCAGATAGCATACCCGTAGGGCTTGATGACCATACAACCCCTGACTGCTGAATTCTCTGCAAGACCTGATTTTAATACCAGATCGTTGTACCACTGCGCATAGTTTTCTTCCTTACTGGTTAATACTTTGGCCATTTGCTTTGTATTTGAAAATTTGAGGTACAAAGAAAGGAAAAAAAGGTGAAGTGTTGAAAGGTTAAAGCCTTAAACCAATTATCAGCACATCATCAATCTGGCTGAGATCCCCCTTCCACTCATCGAAGATCAAACTCAGGATCTTATGTTGTTCTTCCATTGGCCGGTCATGCACCTCCAGGAGAAGTTCCTTGAAAGGCCTGTACTTGAATTTCTTGCCCTGGGGTCCCCCGAACTGATCGGGAAATCCATCGGTAAACATATAGATCCGGTCACCCTGCTTCATATCAATGGTATACCGGGTAAAATCAGACATCTTTTCATAGAAGGCAACAGGCATGTTGTTCCCTTTATATTCCAGCATTTCTCCGTTTCGGATAATGTAGATCGGATTATTGGCCCCGGAAAACTCAAGCTGCTTGGTTTTGGTATCGTATATAATCAGGGCCATATCAATACCATCCTTTTGTTCCCCGATTTTTCCCTCCTGTTTAAGGGTTCGGGCAATGCTGAGACGCAGGTGGTTCAGGATCTCTTCCGAGTGATCGATGTTCTTCTCATTGACTATTTCATGCAACATGGTGATACCAAGCATGCTCATGAGTGATCCGGGAACACCATGTCCGGTGCAATCCGCAGCAGTGAGGACTATCCTGTGCTCACTCTGGGAAATCCAGTAGAAGTCACCACTCACAATGTCCCTGGGCTTAAAAAAAATGAAGTGCTCCTCAAACAGGTTGTCAAAGACCTCGGTCCGCGGCAGTACAGTACTCTGGATTTTTTTGGCATAATCGAAGCTGTACTTGATCTCCTTGTTCTGTTTCTCAATCTGTTCTTTCTGAGTTTGAATCTCAAAGGTGCGTTCAAGGACCTTATCCTCAAGTTCCCTGTTGACCTTGTCTTTCAGGGCAGCATTTTCTCTAAGCTGGTCGATGATCCTGCGCTGAGCCACCTCCTTGCTTTTCTTGAGCAGGTTGATCCTTTCGCTCAATCCAATGGAGAAAGTTAAGATTTGGAGGGTAACCCCAAGCTCCAGGCTATGCTTTCCAAGGGGATAATCTTTCAGGGTATAAATGAAAGCGATGCCCAGGATAAGGAACAGGTTGGCAAATAAAAAATACCTGGCTGGCTGAAAACTTTCCCTGGTGAGGATCATGGCAGGAACGATGGCCAGGAATAACGAACCAATGGCCGAGACGATATTGATGGCAAGACCTCCAAGCTGAATGTACACAGGAACAAAAACACCCATTCCCTGTAGTATCAGGATTGTAAAACTCAGTATCAATCCTCCCACTGTAAACCAGACTGCCAGCAGCAGGATGGTATCCCACGATTGGAGGGTGTTTCGTGTATCCAGGTAAGATCTTCCGAAGAGCAGGAAAAAGAGCAGGAAAATTTCCAGAAGGAAAGTGCTGATGGGTGCTGATGTAAAGGGGGCGGTAATCTCGTAGATATAACCTTCCTTGTTAATGAAGAAAAGCAGGAAAGCGAGTATATATAGAATATAATAAAGGTAACTGGTCTCCCTTCCTTTAACGAAGAGGGGGATGTGGTAAAGGACCATGATCAGCATGATCCCCACAAAGATTCCGAAGATCAGTCGCTTTGACCGGTCTTTTTGCAGCACACTGTGTTGGGTGGATACGGTAAAGGTCAGGTCCGAAAGTAACGATTCCTCCGATAATAACACCCTCAGATAAAGGGTGTCAGCTTCTCCAGGCGGGAGGTATATTCGCAGGTCATCCGATCCGCTAATGTTCACATCCTTGTTCCTCGGAAGGATAATATTTCCCGATTTTCTGACAGTGACCATTCCATTGTCATACTTCTGGAACAGTCTGAATTCATTGAATTCTGAAAACAGGTTGGGTTGAAGGTGAAATGAGAATTGACGTGTGGATCGATTTACAAAGTAGAAGCGAAACCAGATACAGCCCTCCGGCCGGGTGTTGATCAGGGCAGGATCGGGATCACTGAAGTCAACCTGTTTGAACTGGTAGTTCATCATGCCTGAGAAAAGATAGGCTGGCTGTGTGGAGCAATCGGGATCGTCAAGAAAATAAAGCTGCAGATCAGATATGGGTACCTGCTGGATAAAATCAGAAAGGATAACAGGCTTCTGTGCAACCAGTGATTGGCCCAGCAATAAAAGTATAAGTAACGGTATTAAACGCATTCCAAAGTTTCCATTCACCATGTAAATATATCAAAGATTCTTTTAAAGAAGCGAAATTGGGAACCGCTGTGATTTAAGTGTATATTTACAAAAAGTTAACCCTTACGCATGATCTCTGGCCTTTTGAGAACAAGGATTCTATCACTGACTATTCTCATTCTGATCTGTTCATGTTCAGGTAATGTAATACAAACCACTGTTTTTTCTGACGGATTTCAGGAACTTGATGCCGGGACCAAACCTTACTTTGATTCAACCAGTCATGCTGTTTACTTTCATTCAGAAAGAGGCACTGTTGGAGATTGGACCGTAGCATCCAGCCTCAGGAAGGCGGGATTTAACGAAGCCTGGCAGATCCGGAGCGTTGAAGGAAAGAATTACCTGGCCCAGACATACACCAACCTGGATCAGCAGGATGGCCCTCTGAGCCTGATCACCCATCCCTTAATTGTTGCCGGAGATACTTTGTGGAACGATTATGCCATTGAGGTTGAATTCACACCATTGGCCAAATTTGATAAATGCGGGGTGGTCTTTAAGTATCGGAATCCTGCTGATTTCTATTTCTTTGGAATAGAAGGAAACACGGTTATCCTGAAACAGATACAGCCGCCCGTTACACCATTGCGTCCCATTGAAAGGATTCTTGATTTCAGACCCCTGGTATGGACCCCTGGAGATACGTTTCGTGCCACAGTGTCGGTCAGGCGAAATAAAATTTCTACCATACTCAACGACTCCATCAGGATGCATGCGGAAGGTTTGCCAATTCAGGCAGGCAGGATCGGACTCATTTCGGACCTTCCTGCCAGGTTTCACAGGGTGGAGGTAAGAATATTGAAGGGTGAACAGCGAAAGTTGAACCGCAGGAAGCGGCAACTGGCGAGGAAAGTGGAGTTGCAGCTGAAGGGACATCCGGAAATGATCCGTTGGAAGGTATTTGATACAAAGTCATTTGGCACCAACCAGAATATCAGGCTGGGTGATTTAACGGGCGACGGTAACAAGGAATTGGTGTTTATCCGGCCGGGGAAAACAGTGTATCCTTCCATCAGTTTGATCTCTGCCATGAACCTGGATGGTGAAATCTTATGGCAATACGGGAGTCCTGAAGAAATGATTGCGATGACTGGCAGTGAATTGCCCGTTCAGATCCATGATCTGGATGGAGACGGTGATCGTGAGGTTATCTTTGTCAGCAATGGATGGATCCATATCCTGGAAGGAAAGAACGGAGAACTGGTTCGTCGTGTGAAAGTGCCTGGATCCTGGGCTGTCAATACCATCATATTTGGTGATCTATTGGGAATAGGCAGAGACAACTGCATGCTTCTTTCTGACCGCAAAAACCATCTCCTGGTATTGAATGATCGACTTGAACTGTTATGGGAGCAAGTGCTGGATAATGGTTGTCAACCCCTGGTTTATGACTTAAATGGTGACGGCCTCCATGACGTACTCATGGGTTTTTCGGTATTTGACCATCAGGGTAGCCTGATGTTCGATGTGGGAGCGTTTATAGGAGACCGGTGCAACGGGGTTTCCGTCTATGAATTGCAGGAGGGAGCAGGTACAATCCCATGTCTTATTTATGCCGCTGGAGATTGGGGCCTGATGTATTTCGATTTCGATGGTAATCTTCTGAAACAGAAAATCATGGGGCATGTCCAGTATGTGAGTGTGGCTGAATTGGATGCAGAGAAGCCTGGTTTGGAGGTGGTCACCTCCAACGGGTGGGGCAGTGACGGACTGGTTCATATCCTGGATGCCTCGGGCCAGGTGACCCATCAGTTCTTGCCCGTTTCCGGTATAAGCAGGTGTTTGCCTGTGAACTGGAAAGGAGATGGGGAAGAATTCTTTGTTACCTCTGCAGACTCAATTCTGGGAGGGATGTTTGATGATCGGGGTCAGCTTTCGGTGCTCTTTCCTTCTGATGGACATCCTGTTTCTTGCTACATGGTTCAGGATCTTACAGGCGATGCACGCGATGAGGTCCTGGTATGGGACAACCTGGAACTATGGATCTATACCCAGGACGACAATCCCAGGATGGGTAATACATATGCACCCGATCGCATCCCAATTTACAACCATTCCACGCATCAAATGAATCGGTCACTCCCGGGCTGGTGATACAGGTTGATTACTTAATATGACCATGCCCCGGGTATTTCTGATTATTTGTTATATTGCACGTAAACATTTATATTGTGTACCTGTTTTGGCACGAACTTTGTTTCTTACTTGACAAAACAACCAAATGCAAAAAACACCGGGAGGAAATGTCATGAAAACTTTAACATTTACCATCGTCGCTTCAGCAATAGTTCTGGCATCTTGCAGCTCTTCAAAACACGCTGCTTCTTCGGAATATGATGATGTCTATTATAATCCGAATCGTGCTGATAGACAGGCAGCTGCTGTCGTAACAGAATCTGCAGTTACTCCGCAGGAAGCCATGACTGTACAGCCCATTGCCCAGGAGCAGGTATATGTCCAATCACAGGGTTATGCGGAACAGAACCTGAGCGACTATGAACAGTACAAGTTGCAAAGGGAGGCCGAGATGCTCGGTGAATCGTATGAACCACAGGGAAGTGAAGCCCTCTATGCTGAGCAGTACCAGCAGTACGATTCCCTCAGTCAGTACGGACAGGAGAGTGCCCCGGTGATCATCAATAATTACTACAGCGATCCCAATGATTATTACTACTCATCCAACCTGAGGCGTTTTTCAGATGAGTATTACGGTTGGAATTACTACGATCCTTATTATACGGGTATGAATTTCTATACCGGACGCTCCATGCATTGGGGTATGAGCATGGGGTATCCAGGCTTTGGTTTCGGATTATCTTTTGGTAATCCTTCTTACGGATATGGGTATGGTGGATATGGTGGCTATTATGGCGGGTACTATGACCCATGGTACGGATATGGTGGATATGGTGGATATGGTGGATATGGTGGATATGGTGGCTATTATGGCGGATACTATCCCTATTACAGAGGTTCCTACTGGTCAGGTTATCATCATGGATACTACAACGGATACTATGACTATGGCAGACCATCTCATTATACCTATGGAAGGATGGATAACAGGCACTAT